>Ga0208204_100157_pt1 | contig 26985 bp, 24 predicted proteins | sample DeeseametaMP2252_FD_184173 | JGI IMG/M metagenome (GOLD analysis project Ga0208204, IMG submission 184173) | Marine microbial communities from the Deep Pacific Ocean - MP2252 (SPAdes) | ecosystem: Environmental > Aquatic > Marine > Oceanic | place: West of El Salvador, Pacific Ocean | collected...
CAGTGCAATTAAAGCCCGACCTTGAGTAATTTGATCATCACGAGGAGTATTTTCGATGACCAATCATAGTATGAGCCGCCGGGCGCTATTAGGCTGGATCGGAAAGACGGCGGGAGCCGGGGCCATGTATCAGGCCATGACATCCCTCGGCTTCGCAGCCGAGTCTTCACACCCGGGTTCATTAAATTTAGATGGCGTTAAAAAAGGCGCGACTGTACTGGTTCTGGGTGCGGGTGTCGCTGGAATGACGTCAGCTTATGAATTAAGAAAAGCGGGTTATAAAGTAAAAATTCTCGAATTTAACTCACGTGCTGGTGGACGTTGCTGGACATTACGGGGAGGCGATAGCTATACCGAACTGGGTGGGGCAACACAGCAATGTCAATTTGCCGAAGGCAACTACATAAACCCAGGTCCATGGCGTGTGCCGTATCACCATCATCACGTGATGTCTTACATTAATGAATTCAACATTGCCATCGAACCTTTCATTCAGGTGAACTACAACGCGCTGGTGCATTCCACCAAGGCCTTTGGCGGTAAGCCGCAACGTTACCGCACGGTTCAAGCTGATTATCAAGGCTATGCTGCTGAGCTTTTGGCAAAGACCATCAATCAGAATGCACTGGACGATTCTTTGAGTCTTGAAGATCGTGAAAAGCTGTTCGAATCACTGCGTCACTGGGGGGCGCTGAATGAGAAAGGGAAGTATCAAAAGTCTCATGAAACCAGCCTCAGACGCGGATTTGCCATTCCACCGGGCGGTGGTTTGTCAGGCAAGGGCGAACCAAGCGACCTTATAGATCAAAGTGCCTTGCTACAGTCTGACCTGTGGAAATTCATCGTAAATGGGCAAGACATTGAATTTCAAAGCAGCATCTTCCAACCCGTTGGTGGCATGGACAATATTGCGAAAGCCTTTGAGAAACGCGTTGGCGACTTGATTGAATACAACGCCCGCGTTACCAAGATTGATCAAAACGATACGGGCGTGACAGTCGATTATGAACACCAGGGCGTGGCTAAAACAGCGAAAGCCGATTGGTGTGTGTGCACGATTCCACTTTCCATACTTTCACAAATCCCAGTGAAAGCGAGCAGCGCAATGCAGACTGCTATCCGCTCGGTGCCCTATGCATCTTCGGTGAAAGTGGGTCTCGAGTTTAATCGTCGTTTCTGGGAACAGGACGAAGCCATTTTCGGCGGCGTGTCTTATACCGACTTACCCATCACCAACATCAGTTACCCAAGCACGAAGTATTACGATAAAGGTAAGGGCGTATTGCTAGGTGCCTATGTTTGGGGGCCGAATGCTTTTGAATTTACTTCATTAGCGCCGGAAGAACGGGTTAAGAAAGCAGTGGAATATGGCAAGCAAATCCACCCTCAGTACACTGAAGAATTTAATAACGGTATTGCTGTTGGCTGGCACCGCGTGCCCTGGACCCAGGGCTGTTTTGGCGCCTGGACAGAAGAAAAGCGTGAGCAGCACTACGATAACCTGTGCCAGGTTGATGGCCGACTGGTGTTGGCCGGTGAGCATGCTTCACATCTTCCGGCCTGGCAGGAAGGGGCGATTTCCTCTGCCCACGATGCCATTAAGCGATTACACAAAAAAGCGGTAGCAACCGCTGCGTAAAATAAAAGGGAACACATAATGAAATCTTCAATAAAAGCATTAGTGGTAACTGGCCTGTTTTCGCTCAGCGCTGCTGCGATGGCAACCGATGACGCAGGTTTCTCACTGGGGAATAAGTTTGAAGAAGCTTCCGGTGACGAGCTCTATCATGCAATTTGCCAGGGGTGTCATATGTCTGAAGCGCAAGGAGCGCAAGGTGCAGGCCGCTACCCAGCATTGGCTAATAACCCAAAACTGAGCGCCGGTGCTTACGTTACCTTCATGGTGAGCAACGGAATGGGTGGCATGCCCGCACTAAAACAATATCTGTCTGATGAGCAAATTGCTGAAGTGGTGAATTACACACGCTCTCATTTCGGCAATAACTTTACCGACAAAGTTAGCGCAGACGACGTAAAAATAATTGCCAAACGTTAATATCAGGAAACACATAAAATGAAAAAACTATTGATTGCCCCATTGTTACTTACTGCAGCACTTGCTAACACCGGCTGTAGTGATGCCGAAGCGACGGCTGAACCGAAAGAAACCGTTATCCGTCATGGCTTGATTGGCTCTGACTTCCCTATTTTGCGCGCCTCTGAAGTACCAGCAACCAGCACGATTGTTTTCTTAAGTGGTTCAGTGCCTGGTGTAAGTTTTCCTGATGCCCCCGCGGGCACCCGTGAAGCTTACGGTGATACCGAAGCGCAAACCGTAAGCGTGATGAAACGCATCGATGAAAACCTTAAAAGCCTTGGCCTGACCATGGGGGATGTGATTAAGATGCAAGCGTTCCTGGTTGGCGATCCGGAAATGGATGGAAAAATGGATTTCGCTGGTTTTATGCGCGGTTACACGCAGTTCTTTGGCACAGACGAGCAGCCTAACCTGCCTTCACGTTCTGCGCTGCAGGTAGCAGGGTTAGCTAACCCTAACTACCTGGTAGAAATTGAAGTGACAGCCGTTCGTCCAGAATAATCATATATAAACGTAAAAAAGCTCGCTTTACATTGAAGCGAGCTTTTTTCGTTACTCATCAAGCCAGCTACGCGCTTCCTGAATAATCCCTTTTTGTAGTAATAAGAATTTCGATTTCAGAGTCTTGAACTTACCTGTTCATAAACACCTTCTCATTAAACAAACCTGCCAGTAAACCGTACCAGGCAATACAGCTTGTTAAACGCTGTGCGTTATTGTTGGTATAAATGTTTTATTTCCCTTAAACGTAAACATTCTGTTTACATATGCTTGACGTTATCTTAGTATACTTTCGTCTAAGGTTTAACGTTTAACCTTGGATTTGCAAGACCAGAATAGCGGAGTTAACGCCTCACCAATGGCGGTAATATCCGCTGTGCTCATAGCTTATTTTACTGATATATATGAATATTTTGGTGGAATAACGTCACAACTAAAACAGCACCACCGTTTTCGTACCAATAAAAATAAGAGAAAACAGGGCTGTGAGGGTAAACGTTTAACTTTGAGTCGTAGTTAAGCATCGTGACGTTTGGTTATGGAAAATTTGCAATTTATTCAACGGCCAAATCAAGGATACGGGGCGCGCGGATGCCCCGAAAGGAGACAAGCATGACTGAGAGCAGAAATACCGGTTTCACGAAAAAGATTTTTCTTAAAAGTTCACTATGTTTAGCAATCGTTTCGTCGCTCAATACATCAATAGCGATGGCACAGAGTACAGAAGCGACAGCCGAAAACACCGAAGTCATTGAAGTACGTGGTTTCAGAAACTCACTTAAAGAATCCATGCTCAACAAGAAGGCGTCGGATGTCGTATCTGATGGTATTTCTGCGGAAGATCTGGGTAAGTTCCCTGATCAGAACGTTGCTGAATCCCTTCAGCGTATCACCGGTGTAGCTATTGACCGAAGTGGTGGTGAAGGTCAGTTCATTACTGTTCGGGGTTTTGGGCCTCAATTTAATACCGTTTTGGTTAACGGAAGACAAATCGCGACAGAGAATCAAGGGCGTGAGTTCAGCTTCGACACCTTACCGGCAGAGCTCATCAGTGGCGCTAATGTTTATAAAAGCCCTATCTCGTCTCTTCAGGCCGGCGGTATCGGCTCTACCGTAAATGTAACAACTGCAAATCCGTTTGATTTTGAAGGGTTCGCAGGCGCTGCGAGTGCCAAGGGCATGTATGAAGAAATCTCAGAAGAGATCACGCCGCAAATTTCTGGCCTGATCACCAATCGGTTTATGGATGACAAATTAGGCGTACTTGTCGCGGGTTCCCTGCAAAAACGGAAGGCGCAAACCAACATCCTTCAAGTGCGTGATTGGCGTTCGAATGTCAGCCTGACTAACCGTTCAGAGGTGGACGACCCACAATACGCCGACAATGACCAGTTCAATGGCGTGTATGTGCCGCAGAACTTTGATCAGATCGTCGATCTTGGTGACCGTCAGCGCACCAGTGGAAACGTGGTGGTTCAGTATGCCCCACAAGACAACATGATGCTAAAAGTTGATGCTTTGTATTCCAAATTTGAAGTGGGCTCCCGCAGGAATACGGTAGGACATTGGCTGTCAGACAGTAACCTGGATAACGTTGTGGTTAACGAGAATGGCTCGGTAACTTCTCTCGACAGTACACTGGTAAACGGTGTAGGTGGCGCGACCGACTTCATTCAAAGCAGCGACGCCCGTGATGTAGAGATTCAGGCCTACGGTATCAATTACGAATGGCTGGTAAACGACTATTTTACGGCTAACTTCGATGTATCTACATCAACGGCGAAGAACAACAGCGGTGGTAATAACTATTTCACCGTGGTGGGCTACAACAACGCTTACAGTCTCGATTTTTCTGGTGAGACACCAACCATCAATATCGAAGGTGGCTCTGATGCGTTAACCGATATTCCGGCAGGCCGTATGCACGTAACCAACCGCGAAGGTTACGACATCAAAGATACCATCAACGAATATCGTGCAGATTTTACCTGGTTACCTGATTCAAACAACGCATTCTCCAAAATGGAGTTTGGGGCGTACTATCAGGATCGTAGCAAAGACAACAACAGCCTGACGTCTAGTTTATGTAATGTTTACTGCGGCTATCAGACAGATATTCCTGATGAGCTTCTGTATATTTACACGCCCCAGAACTACTTCTCAAATGCCAGCCAACAATGGATTGCTTACGATCCGGAAGCCTACTTTGATTACGCAATCTCTGACGATGCGATTCAGCAGGTTGCTGAAAATACCGGGCAAACCTTTGATGAAGTTCGTGCAATCGTAGACGCTGAAGGTTTGAATAGTCCTTCACTCGCGGGCAGTTCATTCTCTGTAAAAGAAGAAGTGCTGAGCCTGTATGCGCAAATGTATTTTAGTCTGCTGATCTCTGACATGCCGGTGGATATTAACTTCGGCTTACGCTACAGCGAAACGGATACCACTACCACCGGTTATGGTCGCGAACTGTTAGACGTGGTCCCGGTGCCAAACGATCCATCAGACTACAGCGATGTGTATGCTACCAGTGAAGGGGTACCGATTGCTGAATCAAACAGCTACTCCAACTTGCTGCCAAACATCAACGCGAAAATGGATCTTACCGATGACTTAATGTTGCGTGTTGGCTTCTCTGAAACTCTGACTCGCCCAACCATGAGCGATTTGGTGCCGGTGTTCAATGTGTCTGTTACCCGTCCGAATAACCTACAGGCAGACTCTGGTAACGCTGATCTGAAACCTTTCCTGTCGACTAACTTCGATTTGTCACTGGAATGGTACTACGCCGATACCAGTTACCTGTCTGTGGCCGCGTTCAAAAAAGAAGTTGAAGACTTCATCGTGGCATCGTTTGAAACCCGCACGCTGAACCTGGCAAGTGGTCCTTATGACTTCACTGTTCGTTTGCCTGATAACGGCGAAACGGCTGATGTGAATGGTCTGGAAATCGCGTGGTTGCACACTTTCGAAAGCGGCTTCGGTATTCAGGCTAACGCCACTATCGTAAACAGTGACGCTTCACTCGACAGTGAAGACAACACGCAGGTTTTTGCTCTGGAAGGGTTGGGTGATTCGCAGAATATCATTCTGTTTTATGAGCAAGGCCCGCTGCAAGCACGTGTTGCCTACAACAATCGTGAAGGCTTCATGCAGGATCTGGTGAGTCCTCTTGGCGGAACCGAGCCTCGCTTCACTGAAACCTACGGCCAGTTCGATGTGAGCGCCAGCTACGACATCAATGAGAACCTCACTGTATTCGTTGAAGGTATCAACGTGACAGGTGAAGAGTTACGTCGTCATGGTCGTTACAGTGAACAGTTTATTCAGATGATCGATAACGGCGCACGCTATACCCTAGGTGTTCGCACCAGTTTCTAAGCTTTCTGACTAGAAAAGGGCAGGCGCAGCAGTGCGCTTGCCTTTGTCGTTTTCCCATTCTGTAACTCTGACAGGATAGTTATGTTTAAAAGATTCCTTATACTCTGTACAGTGCTAACGCCTTCGACTGCATCCCTTGCTCAGGCGGGGAGCAGCGAATTGCCTGACTGGCAAAACCCACAAGTTTTACAAAAGCACCGCCTTGAACCCCGAGCTCATTTTTTCGCATTCACTGAAGATCCGGGCGCGTTTACTACTACGCCCTGGGACAGCAGCGACTACTTGTCGTTGAACGGCACCTGGCAGTTTAAGTTGGCGGAAAATCCTGATGCTGCCCCTGATGATTTTATGCAGCCGGATTATGCTGAAAAAGGCTGGGGAGAAATTCCAGTACCCGGTAACTGGGAATTGAATGGCTATGGTTATCCCAACTATGTAAATATTCGTCTGGATTACGGCCCCGAAACTCCTTCCGGTGAGATTCCGTTAGAGAATAACTCCACAGGTTTGTATCGTAAGCATGTGACTGTGCCGGAGGACTGGGCTGGTGACCGAGTTGTTGCATATTTCGGTGCGGTTAAGTCGTCATTTTCTGTTTGGGTGAACGGCAAGTACGTGGGCTATTCCCAGGATTCAAAAACCGCCGCTGAATTCGATATTACTGACAAACTCAAAAGCGGAGATAACCTGATTGCACTAAAGGTGCACCGGTGGTCAGACGGTACGTATCTTGAGCTTCAGGATATGTGGCGATTGTCGGGCATTGAGCGGGACGTATACCTTTATCGCACACCTGCTGAACAACATATTCGCGATATTGAAGTGGTTGCCACACTGGATGACAGCTACGAACAGGGCATTTTATCTCTAAAGACGGACGTACAAACCGGCTCTGGCGACGTAATGGATAGCTGCAATGTCAGTTACCAGCTATTTGGCAAAAATGAAAAGCTGGTCTGGCAGGGGCAAGGGGAAGGTGCCGATTGTGCCGCTTCAGCGACCCTTCCTGGCATTGATAAATGGACGGCAGAGACGCCAAATCTTTACAGCCTGCAGGTCGCCGCAGGGGAAGGTGATACCGCACAATATGCCTGGCAGCGGATTGGCTTCCGTCGCAGTGAGATGAAAAACGGAAACGTGCTTATCAATGGTAAGCCGGTTTTGATCAAGGGTGTAAACCGCCATGAGCATGATCCGCGTACAGGCCATGTGATCTCCCGTGAATCCATGCGCCGTGATATTTTGCTGATGAAACAACACAACATCAATGCAGCGAGAAATTCTCACTATCCAAACAATCCTGCCTGGTATGAACTGGCTGATGAGCTGGGCTTATACCTGGTAGATGAAGCAAACCAAGAAGCCCACGCGTTTGGTGCCACAGACAGCAACTACGATCCAGAAAAGCACATTGTGAATAACCCATTGTGGAAAGACGCCTTTCTCGATCGCGTTCGCAATATGTATGAAGCGAGCAAAAATCATCCCGCAGTGGTGATCCTGTCTATCGGCAACGAAACCGGCGACGGTCCGAATACCGAGCAGTTATATCACTGGCTGAAAACCCGCACCGACCGTCCGGTCATGTCTGATCAGGCACGCACCAAGTCTCACACCGACATGTTCGCCAAAATGTATGCGTCCATTCCGTTGATGGAAAACTATGCGCTCTCTGATCCCACTCGCCCAATGATCTTGTGCGAGTACGAACACGCCATGGGCAACTCAGTGGGTGAACTTTATGACTATTGGCTACTGATCCGTAAATATCCGGCGCTGCAGGGTGGGTTTATCTGGGACTGGGTTGATCAGACCATCGAGACCAAGGACAAGAACGGTATCACTTTCCTTGGTTATGGCGGTGACTTTGAGCCAGAAGGCGTGTATCACGACGAGAATTTCAGTGCGAATGGCGTGATGAACGCGTATCGCGAGCCGCACCCTCATGCAGAAGAAGTGAAGTATGTATATCAGGATGTGGAAGTGTCTTTTGCCGGTAAGGGCGAACGTCAGATCCAGGTATTTAACCGCCGGTATTTCACCTCTCTGAACGACCTGACATTGAACTGGGCGCTGGAAGAAAACGGTAACGTTGTAGCACAGGGCGATATTCAAAATATCGATATCGAACCACAGCAGTCCGGCACGTTTACCCTTCCTTCTTTCAGCAATAAAACGCAGGAGGGCAAACGTTACTACCTGACATTCCGGTTCTATCCGAAACAGAAAACTGAGTTGTACGCCGCCGATGTCGCTATCGCGACAGAACAGCTCCCGCTGGCAATCAATGCCATGGCAGCAGCACCGTCTCTCGGTGGAGGTCAGTTGCCTACCGTGAATGCGGCATCCAATGCCATTACTGTGAAAGCCGGCAAGCAAACGTATACGTTTGATAAGCAAAGCGGCTGGCTCAGCCAGTGGACAGCAAATGGTGACAAGCAGCTTGCATCACCCATGGTGCCCTGGTTCTGGCGTGCGCCTACAGATAACGATTTTGGTGAGAAATATCCTGAGAAGGCGAAGGTATACCAGAAGCTGTACGCGTCTGCCAAACTGACGTCAATCTCCAGTTCTAAGGAGGGCAACCGGGTTGTTATCAAAACGGAGCATGCATTACCGACATTGGAAAGTCGCTACTTTACCCACTATGCCATTGCCGGAGACGGCACCTTAGAAGTGAGTGTGAATTTCTACGCGGCCGCACATAAGAAATTCCCTGAATTACCGCGCATCGGGTATCGTGTGGAACTGTTGCCAAACTACGATACCGTCAGCTGGTTTGGCAGAGGTCCGCATGAAAACTACCGTGACCGCCATCACTCCGCCATGTTCGGGCGCTATACCCGATCTGTCGAGCAACTGGGTCACGATTATGCCCGTCCTCAGGAAAACGGTCATAGAGCGTTCGTGTACGAGGCTGATTTCAGCGGTAAAGGCGCAGAAACGTTCCGGGTTTCCGGAGAGCCTACGATTGGCTTCAACCTGTCAAAAGATGATCTGTTCGATTACGATCAGTTTAAAAAGCAGGGACTGCACAGCTATCAAATTCCGCAAACCGAGAATACTTTCCTGTACATTGATTATCGTCAGCGCGGCGTAGGCGGCACCAATTCCTGGGGCGAGTCACCGCTGTATCGCTACACGCTGCCGTGGCGGGATTATCAGTACAGTTTTGTGTTAAAACCAGTGGTGGAGTAATCTGCCAGCAGAAAACGGGTAGGGAAAATCGCAGAGCTATCTCGTACCCGTTGTATATGCTGAGTCGATAGCGATGTCAGAGTTTGGAAAGCTGAGCAGGCCCACTCAGGTCGACTGAATCAGCTAGTGTAGCGCGAATATCTGGCCTAACAGGCTAGCAAGCCGTATCATAGCAGCCTTATTCATTACCCAGAGTTCATCATGACAGATAAACATGCAGATTCAGCCGATTTTATGGCACAGGTTAAGGAAACGCAGGAAGTATGGGCGTTGCAGGACAAGAGCAGCGAAGGCTGGGTAATTGTCGACTCAGTAAACTACGAAAACACTGACGTGATGCCGCTGTGGTCAAACGCTGAACTGGCCCGTGAACACTGCACGGACGAATGGCAGGACTACGTACCTAAGGCCATTTCGGTTTCAGATTGGCTGGAGTTCTGGATGGAAGATCTGGCAGAAGACAATGTAGTTATCGGTGTGGAATGGCGCGATGGTGGCGAGTACCTGGAAGTGGAACTTGCCGAGTTCAGTCAGATGGTGGCTGAGATAGAAAAGTTATAAACGATGTAATAAACGCAGCTTCGGCTGCGTTTTTTCATTTTAGTCGTTCAGTGGGTCATGAAGTTCAGCTTGCGCTCAAACGCGCAGATGGCCAGAAGCGCATCTAGAAAAGGGACATTTATGCGAACTATCAGCGTTTTATTGTCGATATTTTTGAGCCTGCAAACTTGGGCTTTTGAATCCCACTCGGCGGAAATGAATAATATTGCGGATATGAAAAAGCGCAGCGAGATCATCGATGAGATCCTGGCTCAGCGCTTTGAGCAGATTTTGCCGGGCATAATGCGACGCTCGGGCATCGACATGTGGGTGATCATGTCGAGGGAATATAACGAAGATCCCGTGCTTAAAACCATGTTGCCATCTACCTGGATGTCTGCTCGCAGGCACACAATGTTGGTTATCTATGATGCAGGGCAGGGTAAGCCGCTCGAAATGCTGGCTGTAGCTCGATATGCCGTAGGGAACGAGTTTAAAAAAGCTTGGGATAAAGAAAAGCAGCCTGATCAGTGGGCCGCGTTATCAGACATTATTGAAAAGCGTCAGCCAAAGAAAATAGGCATTAATACTTCCAACGCATTTGCGCTGGCAGATGGCATGTCGTCTACCGAAAAACAAAAGCTGACCCAGGCTTTGTCACCAGAGTATCGTTCACGCCTGGTGTCGGCGGAGAAACTGGCCATTGGCTGGCTGGAAACCCGCAGTGCCCTTGAAATGCAAATTTACCCGCAGTTGGCGGCTATTGGTCATCAACTCATTGCAACGGCGTTTTCAAACGAAGTCGTATCTCCGGGAAAAACCACCTCTGACGACCTTGTGTGGTGGTTTCGCGATCAAAGTACTAAACTGGGTGTGAGTAATTGGTTCCATCCTTCAGTGTCTATTCAGCGGGCTGACAATGCCGGGTTTGACCAGATTAAAACCTTTAGCGAAGAAGGTAGCGAGTCTGTGATTCAGCCTGGCGACCTGCTCCATGTGGATTTCGGCATTACTTATCTACGCCTCAATACCGATCAGCAACAACATGCCTATGTGCTGAAGCCAGGTGAAACAAAAGCCCCAGAGGGACTACAAAAAGCCCTCGCCAATGCTAATCGTTTGCAAACGCTGCTTATCAACAACTTTAAGCAGGGTCGCTCAGGCAATGAAATTCTGAAACGCACCCGGCAGCAGGCAATCAGTGAGGGCATCAAACCTTCGGTATATACACATCCTCTTGGCTTTCATGGGCATGCAGCGGGCCCAACGATAGGAATGTGGGATGCGCAAGAAGGTTTGCCGGTAGTGGGAGATTATCCGCTATATCCCAACACGGCATTTTCGATTGAGTTAAATGCAGCTACCTTCGTACCTGAGTGGAATAAAGAAATTAGAATAATGCTGGAAGAAGACGCCTTTTTTGACGGTGATAAAGTTGAATATATCGACGGCAGACAAACCGATTTTCATTTAATTCGTTCGGAATAAAATAAGATTAGCTTTCTACGTGGAGCACTGCAGGCACTAAGGACATGCAGTGCCGCGCCCTTTGCGATTCGCGAAAACAACATTCAAAGCTTGGAACTTTCAAACCAGCCGTTAGTGATAGCCAATCGAGCTCTTAAAATCTTCATCTAATTCTTTGGCGAATTCCTTTGCGTGCATGGCGACCAACTCTAACTGCAACTCCTCCTGAGAGTCAGGAATATAATGGGGTACATGGGTTGGCTCGCCGTTAACGTCAACGGCCATAAATGTAATGAAGCAGCGGTTAGTTATCGTTGCAATGCCATCCTGTGGGTTGCATGACGAAACCGTGACGTAGATATGCATGCTTGAGTTGCCCGTATGCACAATGCTGGCTTTTACAGTTACCACCTGACCCACTAAAATCGGGTTAATAAACCGTATGCCGTTAGCAGAAACTGTTACGCAGTATTGACTACTCCATTGGGCAGCGCACGCGTAGCCAGCTTGATCAATCCATTTCATCACCATTCCTCCGTGAACTTTCCCTCCAAAATTCACATCAGTTGGTTCAGCAAGAAACCGAAAGGTCAATTGAGAAGATGGCATAACACACCTCAAGTAATCGCAACTTACTATGTATCTATAGTACAAATAATCACCGTGCGTGTGGTTTTGCTGATAATTTAAACTAATGGATGAGGTGAATTGAGGTAGTGCTAGGCTAGGTTTTTGCTTTCTTGTGCTAGTTGGATTTTACGTTTATTCTTCTTCGGCGTACTCGCAAAATAAGTAAACTAATGCCGTGATTAAAAAATAAAATCAAAGGCTTACAACAGGGATTAGCATGTTTAAGAAAATTGGAATTATTGTTTTTGTATTATTGTCTTTTAACCTCGCAGGCTGTGCGGGTTTGGGGAATATGAAAGAGGTGGCGTTTCAGAACAAGCCGGAAGAAGATAAAGCAACGGTAAATTTTGTTCGTCGTTCGGTCTTCATGGGCGATGGCGCGAAAAGTGAAGTGTGGGACGGTGAAAGCTTTGTCGGTACCTTAGGTGCTGGTGAGTTACTTCAATATCAGGTTGAGCCTGGCGAGCACCTTTTCATGGTGGAGCTACAGAATATGTGGGCAGTTGCTCAAGGAAATATTGAAGCGGGCAAAACCTATTATCTCAAATTGAATCTGACAGGCTGGAGTATTATTTTGGGGGCTGCTGATGCATTGGATGACAGAATTGCTGAGTGGAAAACCATGACCACTATTGCAAAAGACGAGTCGAAGCCTAAGCCTGTACCCGAAAAATACATTGTCGAGGCAAGAAAGGTGATTAAACGGGTTGAAGATGGTAACGCGAATGTTACCCGTATAACCGAAGAGCACGCACTATAATAAGTGTGTGCCTAAGCGCGTTTAGCCTGTCGCAAGGCTGGCTGAACGTGCTTAAACAAACCTCCCACTACTCATGTGCAACATTCAAATTTCTTTGCATATGGCAGATAATAACTCCCGAACCCATCGATGGGCCTCGCTGTCATGAGAGCGTTCATGCCAAGCCACTATTTTTGTAAAACCTGGCACCTCAAATGGCAATTTAACGGTTGTGAGATCGTGCATATTTTTCATGATTCTTTTGGGTACCACGGCACAGAGATCGCTGTTTTTTAAAATACTGGCCAAAGAAAGGAAGCTAGGGACCGACAGCACTACGCGGCGCTGCCTTCCCAGTGAACGAAGAACAGTATCTGTAGTGCCTTCAAATGCGCCACCTACGTAAGACACAATGGCATGCTCTACATTGCAAAACTGATCGAGGGTTAAACTCTTATCTTCCAGTAGAGGGTGTTCATTTCTGAGCACGCAGACATATGTTTCGTTAAATAATGTTCTGGAGCGCAGTTCGGCGGGGGCTGCTTCCGGGGTTGTTAAGGCAAGATCAATGATTCCCCGTTCCATCTGTTCGAAAAGCTCGTGCTCGTTGATCCAGCGAACCGCGACTTTTATTTTCGGTGCTTGTTGACGTAAAGCCTGTAAAAAAGGCTCAACAATAGCGTTTAAGGAATAGTCTGTAGCAGCGATGGAGAGGGTTAGTTCAGCCTCGTGAGGGATGAAAAAGGTGGGCTCTAAAACAGCATCCAGCTCCCTTAGTAACTTTCTTATTGGCCCTGCAAGCGCTTGAGCGCGAATAGTAGGAACAATGCCATGTTGACTACGTATAAATAACTGGTCGTTCAAGCTGTGCCTTAACCGTGTCAGCATACCACTTACCGCCGGTTGGCTTACAGATAACTTCTCTGCAGCTCTTGATACGTTTTTTTCATCTATCAAAGTATCGAAAACCCGCAGCAGGTTCAGATCAAGATTCTTAATATTGGCCATAGTCAGTGCGTAGTTTAGAAAAAGTTATGCTAAATATAGTGCAAAAAGGCCAGTCTCAATAATGTCGAGAGCGGCTCGTTATTTAGGTAGTTTATTTAGCTTTACGAGCGGCTTCAACAAGTCCATCCAGCCATTCCTGGTGACCATTAATCATTGGATTCGGCTTTGTTGTCGCTAACGCTTTAGCAGGTATACCGTTTTGGGTTTCCTGAGTCAAAATGCGTACACGATTTCCAGAGAGATCTTCTATCAACCACGCGTGGTGCACATCTAAACGACTGTCACCTTCACCCGACCAGCCATGCCAGGCAAGACGTGCAGGCTGCCCCTTAACTGGAGCAACATGCTCCACGCACTCCGATTCAACCGGAAAACCAAAGGTCTCAAAATAGAAGCGTACGCCCCTTTCCAACATAGGACCCTTCTCGTCATAAAAACGAGGGTTAGCTGAATTCTCATAATATGTTGGCCATAGCGAAGGAGTGTTAAGTAATGGCCAGATATCAGCGCCTGAAAGGCCTTCAACAATGACTTCGTTTGAACAGTAGTTGTCAGTAAACCCGGGGACATAGCCATCTGGCCAGATAATATCGCTCATTATGAATACCTTTTTGTATTGTTAAACAGGTTGTTTCTCAGTGAGTGATATCATCCTGGTAAGCCAGTTATAGCGCCAATCGTAAAATCATATCAAACCCATAATGAGTTCTTATATCTGAAGGAGGGGAGAAAGAATGTACACGAAGACGGAGATTTTGAAAGGAAAGTGTCTATTTTAATCGCTACCAATAAATAGCCTGGAATTAAAACAGACACTGTGCACGTGAGGCAGGCCATCAACGCTGACATTTGCCCAATATTAGGCACGTTTCCACGGGTCCGACACTGCCTGTTTGGAACATCAGCAATCTATAATTTGTTTTGCTGAATTTGCTTATGCGCATAGTCCACGGCTCGCGCGGTTAATGCCATGTAGGTGATACTTGGGTTTTGTGTACCTGAACTGGTCATGCAAGCCCCATCGGTTACAAATACATTTGAAACATCATGCATTTGATTCCATTTGTTTAACACGCTGGTCTTTGGGTCCCGTCCCATTCGCGCAGTACCCATTTCATGAATACATGCACCCGGAGCAGTTAAACTATTGTAACTCGTAATATCCACACAGCCGGCGGCTTCCAGCATTTCAATTGCGCATTTAACCCCATGCTCGCGCAATTTTATTTCGTTATCACGTAATTTGGCATCAAAGGTAACCATGGGTAAACCATGTTTATCCCGCTGGTTAAAGTTCAGATACATTCGGTTCTCATGATATGGCAACATTTCGCCAAAACAGGTCATGCCAATGCGATAAGGTCCGGGTTTAAAGACTTCTGCTTTTAATTCTTCGCCAACTAAACCGTGCGGATTATTCTGCACGCGCATAGCGCCACCCTGATAACCAAAACCACGAATATATTCTTTCTGTTTGCTTTGCTCATCAATATTAGTAAATCGAGGTATATAAAAACCTGTTGGCTTGCGTCCCTGATAATAGTCATCTTCGTGACCCGGTAGTGTGCCGGAAGCACCCATTCCATAGTGATGATCCATTAAGTTGTGACCCAGCTCGCCACTTGAATTCCCCAGACCATTAGGGAAAGTATCCGATCGACTATTTAGCAAAATAGCGGTTGTGGCTACCGTACTGGCATTGCAGAAAATGACGCGTGCATTGAACACAATAACTTCACCACTTTCAGCATCTTTAACTTTTACCCCACTGGCTTTTTTCGTTTTGGCATCATACACAACTTCCATAACGATACTGTTTGCCCGCACGGTTAAATTGCCGGTTTCGGCGGCCACAGGCAGCGTAGAGGATAAACTACTGAAATAGCCACCGAAAGGGCATCCACGCCAACAACGGTTGCGGCTTTGGCATTGTCCTCTGGGGCCTTTATGCACTTCAGGGTTGTATTCGGTCAGATGAGCGACGCGGCCTGGCGTCACAACTCTATCGGGATAGCGTTTTGCTACCGCTTCACGCATCTTTTGCTCAACACAATTAAGTTGGAAAGGTTTTAAAAATACACCGTCAGGTATCTGTTTCAGACCCTCAGCCTGACCGGCTACGCCAACAAATGTCTCTACATAGTCATACCAGGGAGCGATATCGGCATAACGGATTGGCCAGTCTACGGCGATACCGTCATTAAGGTTGGCGCTAAAATCAATATCACTCCAGCGATAACATTGTCGCCCCCACATAATGGAACGACCGCCAACATGGTAACCTCTTATCCAGTCAAAACGTTGATCTTCGTTATAGGGATTTTCGTCGTCTTTGTTGATCCAATGCTTATTGTCTTCATTAACCCACCAATTCAGCCTGTCCTGTTTTTGGTAATGTTGTTGTTTTTCTTCGAGAGAGACTTTATTGAGATTAGGTAAATCCCAGGTATCCATATGAGCTGTAGGATACTGTCCATGTTGAACCATGCGCCCGCGTTCAAGTACCAGTGTCTTGTAACCTTTATTGCATAATTCCATGGCTGCAAATCCACCACTGATGCCAGAACCAATGACAATCGCATCAAAGCTTTTATTATTTTTCATTTTCATATTGCCCATGCCTTACCGCCTAATGTGGCTAACGACACACACGGCTTGTATTCACCAGGAACTGGCAAATAGTTTAAATAGTGTTCCGCAATCTGTTCCGAGAGCAGGTAATAAGCCACTGTTTGCTGCTTGATATCTGTATATGCCCAATAAGCGTCACTTTGCTTCTCACCTAGCTCTAACTGACGTAAAACATTACCTCTCTGGTCTGGTTTTAGTCGTGAGAAGTTATTTGATTCAAGGAATTGGCGCAGAGCTTTGTATTGCCCATTAAACTTTTGTTGATACTCAGGTTCGAAAACAACGGCAAACATGTGATCAATCATCTTGTTAGCCCCAACATCTGACGCCGACGGGCTATCGGTTTCAGGCAGGATCGTATCCATTATTTGTGTTAGCAGCTGAAAATCATCAGCGGAAAAGAACGTCGGGTTGGGGGAGGCAGAAGCATTATCTGAAAGTCTACTTAAATCAGAGAGCATCGTTGCTGTTACTGGAGCACATAATGCTGTGCCGGTGAGCATTGCTGCATATTTTAGAATTTGTCTTCTATCCATAGCGGTTACCTCGTCGATCTGCTGTTTCAATAAACAGTTCCGTTACAAAATCATAACAAAGCTACCACAATTTTTTCAGGCTGGAACGCTTAACGATAAATCGTAATAAGGTTACGGAAAATAGAAATATTTTACCTTCGGTGCGATGGATTTGGGAACGAGCGTTAACCGGACTTAATTAATAACAATCCGCTTCGATCCTGAAGATTTGGATTGAATAGCATTAAAACTTGCGTGTGAATATGAGAATGGTACCAGTGGGCGGGCTTGATTGGACCTACACTCGGCCGCCCACCCCAAGGCAACGGATTCTAAAAAGCCCCTTTGCAAGTGCTTTGCGCGAAGTAATGATTACCTTTATTTCCTTACATCACTCTTGAAGCGTTCAGCGTTTTCACGCTCTTGCGCTTTAACGTCGCCCTTACCAAAAAAAGCCCAGAATGGTTTTGGAATTTCAAGCGCACGTTGTGTAGCGGGCCTCTCGTCAATCCTATCGAACCAAGCTTGTAAGTAAGGCAGATCGTCAACGCTGACATTCGCCCAGTAATAGGCACGTGCCCACGTGTAGGTAGCCATATCGGCGATGGTATACTCGTTGTTTACCAGAAAGTCTTTCCCTTTCAGATGTGTATTTAAGACCTCCAACAGTCGACGGCTTTCGTCAACGTAACGTTTAATAGCGAATGGATCTTCATTGCCGTTTTTAGCCGCAATACGTTGGAAATACATTGCCTGGCCCATTATGGGTCCAACACCACCCATTTGGAACATCAGCCACTGTAGTGTTCTTGATTTCTCATTCGGATCGGATGGAAGAAATTTCCCGTACTTTTCTGCCAGGTACCAGAGAATGGCCCCTGATTCGAAAACAACAAAGTCGTTGTTGGAGCGATCTACAATGGTAGGGATACGGCCATTTGGATTGAGCTTCACGTAGTCCGGCGCTTTTTGCTCGTTCTTTGAAAAATCGATATGTGTTAAATCGTATTCAACACCCGCTTCTTCAAGAAAAACAACTGGTTTCCAGCCATTCATGGTAGAGGCCGTGTATAGGTGAATATCTTTTTGTGAATTCATAGTTGTATTTTCCTTCGCAGATCAGTAAATACCATTGCAAACCTCTCCTATTTTTCTTCAACAATGATGGCGATAGCCGTCTGTTTACCCAGATTTGTCACTCTGTGGGTCCAGGCCTCATGCCACATAACATGGCCGTCAGGAACGTCAGCAACAACCGACTCGCCGCCGAGCGTTTCAATTTTTAGCTTACTGCCTTTTTCAAAATAGACTGTTTCGTTGTTGTGACTGTGAAATGCATCGCTCTCACCAGGCTTTAACACCATTTTCAAAACCAGAGCACGGTCGTTTTCCAGCAGCATTTCATACATTTTCGGTGAAGCAATGTGTCCTGGCTCATGCAGCTCGTGAGCGTAAGTGTTGGCAGACGCTGCCAATAATAAGCAAAGTCCGGATTTCCAAACGTGACGTAAAAAAGACATAAAAACTCCTCAGGCGCTTTTCAAAGACGCCGCTTTAGAACTGGTTAAAAGTGTTTGTTGATGTGGGCTTCGAAGCGTTTAAAGTCGTTCTCGACGTCTGCGTTTTTCATCACGTCGAAGCTGGCAAAGGTTTCCATTGGTGTCATGCCAAAAAACTTGAAGTTCATATGCATCGGGAACATTAAATCGTCAACAGATTTGCCGTCGAAAAACTCTTCAATGTTATTGAATGACTCTTCCGGTGCATTGAAGGTCAAGGACATCATGTACTTCACTTCAGAAAGCGTGCCGCCAGTACCGTAGTTTTTCTTAGGTGCTTCTGCTACTCGTCCGTCGCCTGCACACATAGCGCCGCCCATACCTGCGGTATAAACTTCGTCCATGTATTTTTTAAATGACCATGGCACACCCATCCAGTTAATAGGCGATTGAAGAATGACAAAATCTGCCCACTGATGATGTGCTAGCTGCTCATCCACATCGTATTCTTCTACCATCGTCACTACGCGTGTTTGATAGCCCTTGTCTTCAAGCAGGGAGATAGCTTTATCGACAAAGGTGGCATTCAGCTTTCCTTCTGAGAATGGGTAATACTGGTGGGCATTAATAATTAAAACATTGCCTGAACTTGTGGTGCTCATTGTAAAAACTCCTGAGATTGCTGATATACAGGTTAAAGAAAGCAAGTGCGTTTTCTCGCTTAACGATATGTGGTATATTTTAGTAACCTTTAAACTGTAATCAATTAGTATACTTTTAGTAACCTTATTTAAATGAGTGGGAAAATCGTGAAAAGCTCAATAAAAACAGACAGTAAAGGGCGTAAAAAAGTTTACAACGCTTGCATGGAACCCTGCGCTATCGAAAAGGGCATGCGATTAATAGGCGGAAAATGGAAAGGTTCGATTATTTATCACCTGAAAGATGAGCCTGTCAGATTTAACGATCTTGCACGTATGCTCGGTGGCGCAAGTAAAAAGATGGTGGATCAACGCCTCAAAGAGCTCGAAGACGAAGGCATGGTGTTACGGAAGGTGATAAGCGACAGGCCTGTTGCTGTTACGTATGAGCTGACCGAGTTTGGGCGAACAGCTTTGCACATCTTGGATGAACTCCGAGTGTGGTCTGAAACCTATGATGTGCAGATAAACACTAAATAGTTCGGATTGGCTAGCCTTCCTTGCCTTAACTGGATCATCAATAATGGAATCAAAAATATTATCAAATTTAAGCTTCATGAGTTACACCTCATTCAAACCTAGGCAGTGATTTTTTTGTGTTACTCTCGGCCAAAAGCGGACATACGTAAAGCCAAGGAAAGTTCATTGTAACTCAACAAAAATAATTACGATCTGCTACCTACACTTCAGTCGGCATACCAGAATCAAGATATGCTTTTCGAATCTAATATTAACTTGGCTTTACTATTTTGAGCTTGAATAATTTCCGGAAGATTGATTTCAATCCAATCGGCAAGAGATACCACTTTTTCACCAATTGCATTACCTAGCGGCGTCAGAGAGTACTCAACGTGAGGCGGCACCACTGAATACGCAATTCTATCGACAAAGCCATCGCTCTCAAGAGACTGAAGAGTTTGAGCCAACATTTTTTCACTGATTCCATTTATCTTTCTACGCAACTCGCTGAAACGATGCTTGCCGCCACGTAAAGCAATTAAACACAGCACTCCCCATCGACTAGTAACATGATTCATTACCAACCTGGAAGGACATTGCTCAGCAAAGACATTGCCGCGCTGAAACGACGCGGATAGGGTGTCTCTGACTTTTTCATCACTCAATAAATTGTCAGTCATGCATACTTACCTTTTTGTGCGTACTTACTAAAAGTTAGTTGTGCGATTATTATGCACGTCTTCAGCCTAGGAAGAAACTGCTTACCTTGGGCTTTACACTACAAGTGACGTACCTAATTTCATTTATGAGGAAATCACCAATGAAAAAATATAACCGCTTTATGTCCTCAGCACTGCTGGTGATGTCGGTGATAGCTATGGGCGCTCCAGCGATTTCAGCTGACGCGAAAGAGCTTAAAGTCTCCAATCAAAGCTGTGAACGCAATTGCCTGCTGGATCAAGCAAAACAATTTAACGAAAGCATTCTTGCAAAAACAACAAAGAAACTTCCTTTGGCTGTCGACGTACAAATCCGTGAAAACACCAAAGCCATAGCACTAACAGATAGTAAGTGGATGAATATAAAACGAATTCTTTCTGGGGGCACATTTACTGATCCTATTAAAGGTAATGTTATTGAACACGTTGCAGCTGAAACATTGGATGGAAAATCAGTTTATGTAGGAACACGTTTAAAAATTGTTAATAGGAAAATAACGGAAGTAGAAATTAATTTTGATGATTCACCGAAAGTGAAACTCAAAAATATTGTCCCCTACGATCCGCTTTTTAATACGCTTGTAGCACCAGAAGATAGATCTACGCGCGAACAGTTAGAGCAAATTATTACGAGATATTTTCAAGGGCTGACTGACCATAAGCCGGTTGAAGCTGATTATGATCCTCGTTGTGATCGTTTCCACAGTGGCGAAAGAGTTACCCATAATGCGCGGAACGGTATAGAAGAGAGCGGTGAAGTGGGATGCTACGAAAGCAATTTAGGACAAAAACCTTGGGGGCCTGCATCAGAAATTCGTATTGCGTTAATCGATGCCGATCGTGGAATCGTAATTGCGTATTCGATTCTTCACTACTCAAATACCACCAAGAAAATGCAAATCAATGAAGTGTTTAAAATTATCGGTGGGAAAATTCGTATGATCGACAATATAGGATTAATGCAGGATGAAATCTTAACGTCAGGATTTATAAATTAATTAATGTTGAATGTTTAAGACTCAATGCCGTTACCACGGCATTGAGTCTATTTGCCTAAGGATGCAAAGAGCGGCCTGACTCATACGCTGGCGACCACCGCCGCCAATGAGCATGACCTGAATCAGTTGAAAAACCTGTTGCATGGCGACGAGGAGCTCATCTCTGGCGATGCTGGTTATCGAGGTGCAGAAAAACGCGAAGAGCTGAAAGACACTAACGTGGAATGGCTGATAGCAGAGCGTCCCGGCAAAGTTCGGGCGCTGAAGAAGCATCCCCGCAAGAATAAAACCGCCATCAACATCGAATATTTAAAAGCCAGCATTCGGGCGAAAGTAGAACACCCGTTTCGGATCATCAAATATCAGTTTGGTTTTATCAAAGCACGCTATAAAGGGCTGATGAAAAATGACTCACAGTTAGCCATGCTATTCACCTTGGCGAACCTGTTTAAAGTAGACCAGATGTTACGAAGACAGCCAAGATCTGTCTGAAATCCGGAAATGGCCCGGAAGTAGGTCGAAATCCGGCCTAAAACGGCAGTATATTGGCCTAAACTGCAAAATTAGAGTTTAAAAATTAGGCAGCTGATGCTGCGGCTTAACTCAGCGTTAAACTGCGGGACTTATTCGCAGTTTCCCGAGACAAAGAGGCTTATTCTATCCCGTCCAGGCAATGACAAAATGGCTTTCACATTTCCGCGATGTATTTCCGCTCACAGGAAAATAGTTTATTCTGCTTAATCCGGAGTATCTTTTTGCTGACGAGCAACTCTGAAGATTATTTCCATCATTTAAATGTCCAGTGAATTCTAATATAAATCGAGATAATTTTACTATGTTGCAATCTTCTGCATCAGCGATAGCCGCGGTACGGGCTATTGATTCTGTTCCCCACATACTCAAGCTTGTGGCGGAGAGCACAGAAGTCGGCTTTGTGTGTGTCGCGCATGTGACAGAAAACAGCTGGACAGCTTGCGCCGTCTACGACCTGATAGATTTCAACATTGAAATCGGCGACCACCTGGAGATCACGGAGACGCTTTGTGAGCGCGTGCGTGCAAAGCACCAGAAGGTTGTTATCGAGCACGCGACCAGTGATCCAATTTATCGTGATCACTCCGTTCCTAAGCAATATGGTTTTCAGAGTTACTTTTCGTATCCCCTTTACAACGCTGATGGTACTTTCTTTGGTACTTTATGTGGGCTGGACAAGAAGCCGCTGACACTTAAAACGGACAAACTTAACAGCATGATTAGCTCATTTGCATCGCTGCTGAGTCGTCAAATTGCTGATGCGGCAACCCAGGTGGCAACTGAAAGAGAACTGCGCGGCCAGCGTGAAGCTGTTACTCTGCGAGAGCAGAATATTGCAATTCTCGGTCACGATATACGTACTCCTTTATCTTCGATTTCTATGGGGCTTGATGTCATTGAACATCATGTCGATGAACCTCAGGTAGCTAAAATTCTGAAGATTATGCGGGCGAGCACGCTACGTATCAGCAGACTTATCAGTGATGTTATGGATTTTGCCCACACCAGGGTAGGGCAGGGCGTTAAGATATCTTTATCAGAATCTGACAACTTAGGCAGCAGGCTGGTCCATATTATATCTGAGCTTCAAAATGGTTATCCGAAAGCCGAAATAGACAGCGAAATAGACATCCGCGAAAAGGTGTACTGTGACGACGAACGTCTTAGTCAGCTGTTTTCCAATCTACTGATAAACGCACTTATTCACGGGGATCTGAGCCAGCCGGTGAAAACAGAAGCCAGTGTGGAGGATGCCATCCTAAGGATTGAAGTGACTAACCATGGCCCTACCATCACAAAAGACGCGCTGGCAAATCTGTTTGAACCATTCTGGCGTTTAGATCAGGAAAAAGCCGGCGAGGGGTTAGGTCTGGGACTGTTCATTGCCTCTGAAATCAGCAAGGCACACGACGCTGATCTCAGTGTTAAATCGACGGAAGGTGTTACCTGTTTCACATTAACCATGCCAGTAAGGCCAGCGAGCTAAAATAAGATAAGCTATTCCCATATGCTGGAAACTGTAAGCTGAACGGGTCTGTTAGCGCCATACGGATGGTTATCCAGTTGCAGATACAAAAAAACCGACAAAATGTCGGTTTATTGTTTCTTCCGCAAAGGAAGAGAATGGTACCAGTGGGCGGACTCGAACCGCCACGCCCGAAGGCAACGGATTTTGAAAAGTTAGTGTCTAATTTTTGTATTTCAAAATATTGATATAGCTAATTATTTTTTTTGAAATGTCGACTTTGCAAATTCTTTGCAAGTTTGTTCAGACTTCTCGCCAACGAAATCTTAATTAGTTAAACGTAAGTATGAAAGTTTAGCTTTAAGAGTATCTCGAAAATATGAGAATGTTGTTACCGACCGTCGCTAGAGTAACAACAAGGAAGTCTATATGTCCTCGCAGACGTTTCTAATGGAACAACTTGAGGGTTTAGGTTTAGATGTTTATGCGCCTAAAACCTCTAGATGGAAAGCGATGCCTGATGATCCTGGCTGGGGGCATTATTGCCGTAAGTTTTTTAAATTTAACGCTGCACGCAGAAGTGCGGGCACTCTGGTTAGAAAGCTCCCTGGGCTTTTTGTTGATGGCTATACCTGTAACGTGTTTTGGTTTACTGGCTTTATGTGGTGTCGTGCTACAAAGGCTGCCGGAGGCGGACAGGAAAGGTGAATGGCTGCCTTTTGCGTTAGCTCTGCTTGTATTTCTGCTATGTTTTGCTGCGTTTGGGATAAGTTACTATCCCTATATTGTACCGGGTCAGCTCACCATCATGGATGCGCTGGCAGACGCGAATTCTCTTCGCTTTTTGTTGGTAGGTACCGTTATTGTTGTCCCTTGTATTCTCGCTTACACTGTCATGGTATACCGAATATTTGCCGGTAAATCGGAAAAACTCTCTTATTATTAAGAAAAGTAAACAGCCTGAAATTCTCAGGCTGTAGATTTGCCTCATCTGTATTTAATAGTAATTAAAGTGATGTTTATAAAAGTCAGCTGCAGTCCCGTCACCGTGACTAGATGATGATGAGGTTCTGATATTTATTTGTTTCTTGCATTCAGACTAGATTTGACATGAATTTCGAGGCGATCTGAATTCACTTTATGCGTTTTTTAAACTACACCTTGCTCAATCATTGCGTCTGCAACCCGACGAAAGGCAGCAATATTAGCTCCTAATACAAGGTTACCGGGCGCACCGAATTCTCTTGCAGTCTCACTGGCTCGTAGATAAATATCCTTCGTTATTTGTAGTAATTGACAATCGACTTGTTCGAAAGTCCATTTTTGCATACTAGCGTTTTGCGCCATTTCTAACTGACTTGTCGCTACTCCCCCGGCGTTAGCGGCCTTACCCGGACCATAAGAAATACCGGCTTTAAGAAAGTACTCTACCGCACCTTGTGAAGAAGCCATATTTGCACCTTCACTAACCAATTTGCATCCGTTAGAAACCAGTGCTTCGGCATCACGAGTTGTTAACTCATTTTGTGTGGCACATGGAAACGCTAAGTCTGCCTTGTATCGCCAAATAGTATGTCCTCCTGAAGGATATTCACTGATCGGAATGAACTGTGCCCTGGGGTGAGAATTTAAGTAACGTAAAAGCGAAGTACGTTCTTTTTCTTTGATTTCCTTAATAAGAGACAGATCCAACCCTTGTGCATGATATAGCGTACCGGTTGAGTCACTACAGGCAATAGGAGTAGCACCAAGTTGATAAAGCTTCTCCATTGCATAAATAGCGACATTTCCAGCACCGGACACGAGGCAACGTTGTCCTTGTAAGTTTTCACCACGTGCATTAAGCATGTGAGCTGCGAAATATACTGTTCCATATCCTGTTGCCTCCTTTCGCGCGTACGAACCACCCCAAAGCAAACCTTTTCCGGTAAGCACGCCCTCATATTTCCCGGTTAGTCTTTTGTATTGACCGAACATGTAGCCTATTTCTCTGGCGCCTACACCAATATCACCGGCAGGCACATCAGTATTGGGTCCAATATGACGATAAAGTTCATTCATGAATGACTGACAAAAACGTATTATTTCGGCATCGCTTCGTCCTTTTGGATCGAAATTTGCGCCTCCTTTGCCCCCCCCAATTGGCAGGCCAGTTAACGCATTTTTAAATATTTGTTCAAATCCTAAGAATTTTATAATACTGGCATTGACCGAAGGATGAAAACGAAGTCCTCCTTTGTACGGACCAAGTGCCGAATTAAATTCAATGCGGTATCCCTTATTAATCTGTATTTTTCCGCTGTCATCTTGCCAGGGCACCCGAAACATAATTTGTCTTTCGGGTTCAACTAATCGCTGTATAATTGAATGCTTCGCATAATAGTTATTTTTTTCCAGAACAGGTTCCAGAGTTCGCAGGACTTCTTCAACAGCCTGATAAAATTCAGTTTGTGCCGGACTGCTTTGTTTTAGCTGAGAAATAGTAGTACTTAAATAATTCATAAATCAACCTGTTAATGATTACCTTCTAATCACAGACGAGATAACGGACTTTTCTTTTTACTTCTAATATATCAATTTGTTGTTCGCCACTTTTAGTATTCCAGCTAATTTTTTGACCAGCTCTTAAACCTAGTAATGCCGAGCCAATTGGTGCGAAAATTGAAATGCCGTCTTCGTATTTATGCATATCCAATGGAAGGCAAAGTGTTTTAGTCAAGTATTTATCAAACTTACTTATTTTAAATGTAACCTGAGAACCTATTGCCACCACGTCTGGAGCAAGATCTTTAATGTTAACAACTTTGGCGCGAACTAATTCTTTTTCCAATTCATCAAACCTTTCAGCTGGTAATTTAATCTTTCTAAGCTGTTCTTCAATATCACTCAAATCTTCATATGAAATTGTGATGTTAGGTTTTCTTGACATAATAGCCCTTCCTCTTTGAATTAAAAATCACCCGCAGGAGAGCCTTCCCTGTGAGGAAATAGAAATTTAATCTATAGCTTTAATTTATTCCGGTACGGAAATTCTGGTTTTAGATAAATAAGAGGCGGCCGAATGCAGAACTGCATCCGGCTTAATTGGGTAAGGTGAGTAAAATGCTCTTGTTGAGATTACAGTGCTTAGTCATGATTCCCTCATTGCTGTCACTGATATTAGTACTTAATAAAAAAATAACAAGAACTTTTCAGATTATATTGCTCCGTATTTATGGAATTAGCGGTGAAAAGTTCTGAGTTTTTCGCCATGAGCAATATTTTATTCTTTACGGTGTTTTTTGGCTGATTTATCAAAGAGTTTATTGGCGTCAATTATCGTTGAAACTTGATTAAACTTCTTGATGCGGTCCGAATAGTTCATAATTGATTCGCGATTGACTGACGCCCAAGGCTAATAATTCATGCTTGATAGTAAGCATAAATTGCAAAGGTCCACAGAGATAAAACTCGCCCTCTTTCAGTGGTAAAGAACCTTTAACGTCTTCTATTTTCATTCTTCCGGTAGTTTCATTTTGACTACTGCTAACGTCATTTTCATACCACGTGTGCGACTGCAGGTTCAGAGTATTCTTGACACTCTCAACATGTTCTTTGAAAGAATGCTGATTTCGATTTTTACATGCGTGAAGATAGGTCACCGGATGTGCGAAGTTCTCTTTTACTAAAGAATCTAACATCGCTTGCATAGGCGTCAGACCCACACCTGCAGAAATCAATATAACCGGAGTATCAAGTTGTTTTAGATAAAAGTCCCCGGCAGGGGGCATGACCAAGACTTCATCGCCAACATTTATTTTTAAATGAAGATAATTAGACATTACACCACACATTTCACCCAGGCCTTCCCGTTTAACACTAATGCGATAGGATTTTCCATTCGCGGCAGTTGATAGTGAATA
>Ga0208204_100158_pt1 | contig 26920 bp, 30 predicted proteins | sample DeeseametaMP2252_FD_184173 | JGI IMG/M metagenome (GOLD analysis project Ga0208204, IMG submission 184173) | Marine microbial communities from the Deep Pacific Ocean - MP2252 (SPAdes) | ecosystem: Environmental > Aquatic > Marine > Oceanic | place: West of El Salvador, Pacific Ocean | collected...
CCGAGTTTGTGGGCGAGTCCTCGGCGTTCGGCTTCGGCGAGCAGGGCGAGTCGGGATGCGGCCAAGCTGGTTTCGGTGGTGTGGATGCGCGCGAGTGCGGTCACGATGTCCTGGTCGGACAGCGTGTGTGCTGTGGTGAAGCCCCCAACTTCTTCCATGCCGGGGAAGGTACAACCCACCACCGACAAGAACGCGGGTCGTTCTATGCGGTTCGCTCTGCGTTGTATTCGAGGACGGCGTCGATCCAGAACTGGAACTGCTCGTCGTCGGCGAGGGTCTCGTCGTCGACTGTGATCCAGCCTTCGCCCATAGCCCGCCCCTTGCCCATTTCCGCACGGTTGGTCCCGGGTCGTTCGAGGTATTCGGCGTCGCGGTCGCGCGATACGCGGACAAGCAGCGCCCCGCCGCCGATCTTGACTGACGCCACCATCTGATCGTTGACCATGAACGCGAGGCCACCGAACATCTTGGTCTCGCGGACATCGTGGCCGGTGAGGGCGCGGCGCACACGTTCGGTGAGTTCGGAGTCGCGAGCCATTGGGTGAGTCCTTCCGGTTACGCCAGGAAAGGGTGGCGTGTGGGTGCTGGGCGTCGTTGCCGAACTATTTATGCTTCGCAACCGTCAACAACACGACGGAATCCTCGATGGCCTCGAGCGCATGCGTTGACTGCGGCACCACAATGAGAGCGCCGTCCCGGCCCTCCCATGCGTTGTCTGCCGCGGTCAGACGTACCCGTCCGTGGAGTACTTGCACCGTAGCCTCACCTGGGTTTTCGTGCTCGCTCAACGAGTGTCCCGCAAGAAGAGCAATCAGCGTTTGCCGCAGAATGTGCTCGTGGCCGCCGTAAACCGTGGCCGCAGATCGACCACTGGATGCTCGGCCCGCGCGCTCCAATTGTTCTCGGGCGAGGGCCTGCAGAGAATGCTTCTCCATATGTGCTCCTTCGATGCCACCGGTCGGCACACGAGTCAGGCTTTCACATGACTACGCGGGGTGTCGTCGGATTCGAAGAGCACGGAAGCCGACACCGACGATCAGCACTGCGATTCCGACAGCGATCGAGGTGACAGGCAATGTCGCAGCCAGCGTCAGGCAGCCAAGTGCCCCGAGCAGCTGAAATGCTCTCGGGTAGCGGCGTTGATCGGACGCCTGGGTGTACGCGCTGACGTTGGCGATCAGGTAATACAGCAGCACACCGAAGGACGAGAACCCGATGGCGTCGCGGAGATCGATGGTGACGATCAAGATGCTGACGACGACAGCGAGCGTGATCTCGGCGTGGTGTGGCACCGAGTATTTCGGGTGCACAGCGGTCAGGTACGACGGCAGATCCCCGTGCCGGGCCATCGCCAACGACGTGCGCCCGACGCCGGCGATCAGCGCCAGCAAGGCTCCCAGCGCGGCCACTCCGGCGCCGACGCGCACCACGGGCGTGGCCCAGGCCTGGCCGGCTGCGGTGACGACGTCGACGAGCGGGGCTGTGGACGTGGCGAGTCGGTCGGGCCCGAGAACGAGCAGAACCGTCACGGCCACGACGACGTAGACGCCCAGTGCGATGCCCAGCGCGGTGACGATGGCGCGCGGGATGGTCCGCTCGGGGTGGATGACTTCCTCGCCCATGGTCGCGATGCGCGCGTAACCGGCGAAGGCGAAGAACAGCAGGCCTGCGGACTGCAAGATGGCGTACCAACCTGCGTCGGTGAGCATCGCTGGATCGATGCCGCCGGAGGCTCGCGGGCCGGTGAGGGCGAGGACGACTGTGCCGGCCAGAATCACCAGCACGATGGTGACAAGGATTCTTGTGAGCCCGGCGGTGCGAGTGACGCCGAAGTAGTTCACGGCGGTCAACGCGATGATCGCTGCCACTGCAACGGGCTTGGTGTAGCCGTCGGGTGCCGTGTAGGTCGCGAAGGTCAATGCCATGGCCGCGCAGCTCGCGGTCTTGCCGATCACGAAGCTCCACCCGGCGAGAAAGCCTGGCCACTGCCCGAGCTGTTCACGTCCGTAGATGTAGGTCCCGCCCGAGGTCGGGTACCGGGCGGCGAGTTGGGCGCTCGAGGTTGCGTTGCAGAACGCGACGATTGCGGCGATGGCCAGTCCGATGAGCAAACCCGCACCGGCCGCGGCGGATGCGGGAGCGAAGACAGCGAAGACACCGGCCCCGACCATCGATCCGACCCCGATGACGACAGCGTCACCCAGCCCGAGCCGGCGGGCGAGGGGGGCGCTGGATTTCATTCCGACGTTCGCGACAGAGTTTGGTACAGATGCTCGTTCAGTGCCCGCTCTTGCACTCGGTCCAATGCCCGCGCCAGTTCGGCCTGCGAGGACTCCAGTGCGAGCCGTCGCATCTTCTCGAACATCTGGATCGTGTCGGCGATTTCGTCGTTCTGTGGCATCCAACCCGGTCCATGCTGCGCGATGAGGTGTTGGGCCACGGCCTCGATCATCGATTCGGCGATCGTGTTCATCGACGTAGCCGTGGTTTCGTGAAGATCGAGCAGTTGCTCGAGGGTGAAACCGTACTCGTTCATGTCGATGAACGACTCGAGAAGTACGGGGTCGAGAATCTCGCACTGGTCGCCCTCGATTCGGACGAGTCCGGACGCGACCAGTCGATCGACGATTTCGGTGCTGCGGATGCCCAGGAATTCTTCGACCGTGTCGAGGGGGATCGATTTGACGTCGTTGGACGACCACTTGCGGGTCACGATTTCTTGAAGACCGAGTATTTCGCCCATGTCCTTGCCCTGTTCCCAGCCAGCGAGGAAATCGGCGATATGAGTGGAGGTGAACCCGCGCTGCAGAAGCGAATCGATGACCTTCAGGCGCGTCAGATGTTCGTCGCCGTAAATGCCTACCCGGCCTCGCAGCGTCGGTGGTGGTAGCAACCCGCGCTCCTGGTATGCGCGAACGTTGCGCGACGTGGTCGAGGCCTCACGCGCCAAGTCGTCTATCCGGTACTCCAACGGTCCCCTCGTCTCTTCCGCGCGTCACCCATCACAGGATAGACGTGATCGGGTCGACGAACGCGTCCCGGGACTACGTTTTCCGACGCTCTCGAACTGCTTCATCGCGGTGCTCGGGTTGTTGTGCGGCGAATGTCGCTGCCCGCCTCAGCGCCTGTGTGGCTTCAGGAACGAGTCGGGGGAGGGCTTGGAAGACGTGCATCTGATCCGGCCAGATCTCCAACGTGCTGCTACCGCCGGACTGCCGAATCATGTTGTGCAGGTATCGAGCGTCTGCGACGAGCATTTCGGCGCCTCCGACCTGTATCAGCGTTGGTGGCAGCCTGTCGATGCGAGGAAGTTGCAGCCGCAGTCGCGGTAAATCTGCCGGGTGGTCGCCGGTGTACATCTCGACCATCTTCCGCGCCGCCGCCGCGGAGATCATCGGATCCTTTCTGCCGCGCTCCTGCGCGGATGCCAGCTCGAAGCGGAGATCGATGAGGGGTGAGAACAGAACCATCGCTCCCGGTTGTGGCATTCGAGATCGATCGTTCTCGATGAGCAGGTCGACGGCGAGATGGCCGCCCGCGGAATCGCCGGCCACGACGATGTCCTCGGCTGCGTGACCTGCGGCGAGGAGCCAGCGGTAGGCCGATTCGATGTCGTCGGCAGCGGCGGGAAACGCGTATTCAGGGGCGAGCCGGTAGTCGACGGTGAACACTGCGAGTCCCGTGGCCTTCGACAGTGATGATGCGAGACCGCGGTGTGTGCGCGCCGAGCAGATGACGTACGCGCTCCCGTGAAGGTAGAGAATCACTCGTCCGCTGCGTTCGACCCCGGGTGCACACACCCACTCGCCGCGAACCGGGCCCTTGTCGACCCGGGTGGTCGTTGTCCCCTCGACGACGGGACCGAGCAGGCCCATCGAGGTGGCGACGAGGCGTCGGGAGAACCAGAGGCCCGCGCGATTGACGGGAAGCACGTCGGTGACTGGGCGTAGCGCGACCCGAGTCAGGCCCGCTGCAACCCGTGCGCGGGCTGATGAACACCGCGGGACCTGCGGGATTGCAGTGCTGGAAGTAGTCGGTATCACAAAATGACAGTTACGTATCTATGTGCCATTTGTCAATGGTCTATTCATCAGTGGTTAAGTATGCAAGGGTGATGGACGCCTCATCGGATCAGAAAGGGGTCGCATGAAGCCATTCCGCCGTACCTCGCGATCGGACTCCGCATCGGCGGACACGACGCCACTCGGTGCAACCGGAGGGTCCCAGCGCCTCGCACTCGAAATCAAGCATGTCAGGCGTGAGACCACCGACTCACTGTCACTGAGTTTCGAGGTCGCATCCGACTTCGCCTACGCGCCCGGACAGTTCTTGACGCTGCAGATCCCATGTTCCCCTGACGAATCCGTGGCACGCTGCTACTCGTTCTCCAGCTCGCCCGGTTGTGACCCAATGCCCACGGTGACCGTCAAACGCATTGCGGGAGGACGTGGTTCACAGTGGCTGCATGACAACGCGGTACCCGGAATGCGCATCAACGCCCTGCGGCCCGCCGGCGTTTTCGGCCCGAGGAGTTGGCACACCGACCTGGTTCTCGTGGCAGCGGGAAGCGGCATCACACCGATGATGTCGATCATCAAAACCGCTCTTGCTCAGCACCATCAACACCTCACGCTCGTCTACGCGAACAAGTCGCGAGAGTCGATCATCTTCGCCGACCGACTCGCCGAGCTTGGCGAGCAGTACCCGGACCGCTTCGATGTGCACCACTGGATCGAATCGGAGGCGGGCCTACCCAGCCGCGCCGGTTTGGCGTCGTTGCCACTGCGGATCGACTCCGCCAGCGAGGGGCTGCTGTGTGGCCCGGAGCCGTTCATGAACGTCGCCGAGGACTGGCTTCGCGGTTTCGGTGACCGCGTGACGCATCTGCATCGAGAGGTGTTCGCCTCGTTCTCGGCAAATCCCTTCGACGACCCCGGGCCGGTACCCGCAAGCACCGCCACATCCGGCGAGGTCACCTCGGGAACAGTCGAACTGGACGGCGTCACCACCGATTTCGACTGGCCGAAGGACACCAAACTCCTCGACCGACTCCTCGAACTCGGCCTCGATCCGCCCTACGTCTGCCGGGAAGGTACCTGCGGCGGATGCGCGTGCACGGTCACCGAGGGCGCAGTGACCATGGCTGCCAACGAGACATTGGACGATTACGAGATCGACCAGGGCGTCCGGCTCGCCTGTCAGTCCACTCCCGACACCGGCGCGGTCCATGTGGTCTTCGACCGCTGATCGAGAAGTTGCCCCGGCTGGTGGTGCTCAGTAAGCCACATCACGGTTTCGAAACGTACGTTTGAACCGATTCTGTAGGACCTATACACAGCTGCACGAACTACTGCTCCACCTCAGTGCCCACGAGAGAAAGAAGGAAGTCCGATGGCAGATTACGTCGAGAAGGCAAAGCACATGGCAGCAGAAACCGCGGGCACCGCGAAGGAGAAGGTCGGCGAAGCCACTGGCAACGATGACCTGCGCAGTGACGGTGCCACCGACCAGGTCGAAGCCAATGCCCATCAGGCCGCGGACGCCGTTTCCGATGGTGCTGAAAAGCTCGGCGAGCAGGCCTCCGAGGTCGCGCAGGACGTCTCCGAGCAAGCCGAGAAGGCCGCGGAGAAGGTAGCCGATGCCGCCACCAGGACCGCATCCAACGCCGTCGACTCGGCAGCAGACATCGCTGACACCGCAGCGACGAAGGCTCGTGAAGTCGACACAGAATCCCTCGTCGAAGTTACGAAAGACAACCGCACCCCGCTGATCGCCGTCGCGACCGCAGCCGCCGCCCTGGTGCTGTTCTACGCATGCCGCAATCGTCGCCGCAAGGCCGCTCAGACGCGCACACCGTCGAAGCGCGCCGTACGTAAGGTCGCCCGCGCCGCGAAGAAGCTTCGCTGACCTACGCGGACTTCAGCGCGTGATCCCCAGCGGGAGGGCAGGGCGAACCAGGCCGCGATAAGCGGGCGCTGGTTCGCCCTCGTGTGGGAAATGCTGCACAGCGATGCGGGCCCACCGCACCCTTGGTAGGGGAGTAATCATGAGCCAACCCATAGCCCAGGGACTGGCGATGAAGACCAGGAACCCATTCGCTGTATGTCGGGAACTGTCATTCCGCTTGCCGTGTGACTTCGGCAGGTCGCGGTTCGGTCGTTTGCCGATCGTTGTGCCGGGTAACGCTGACATGCACCTGGACGCGATAACGGAAGGATCGAACCATGCCGACGCAGAGCAGTTCATCTGGTTCCGATGATCAACCGCAGTTGAAAGACCAAGACCTCTACGAAAAGTTGCGCGACGAGGGCAACTCCAAAGAGAAGGCAGCCCGCATCTCGAACGCCGCCGCCAACCAAGGCCGCAGCGAGATCGGCAAGAAGGGCGGCGAGTCGCCGTCGTACGAGGAGTGGACCGTCGACGAACTGACCGATCGCGCCAAGGAGTTGGGCATCGAGGGGTACTCGAAGATGAAGAAGGACGAGCTGATCGGCACACTCCGCGAGCACTGACCTACTTCGCGGCCGCTTCTCGACTGAAGGGCATATCGAATTGAGTACCAACCAGGAAGCGCCCGCCTCGCAGGGGAATTCAGCAGACCGCATTCGCGTGGTACTGCGGCCGATGGGTACTCCACTCCCGCTGGGCTTCATTGGCCTCTTCTTCGGAACTGCAGCTTTCAGTGTGCTCCAACTCGACTGGGTCGCGGCCGATCAAGGCAAGATCATCACTGCTGCGGTGTTGGCGTTCGCCGTCCCCGTTCAGCTCGTTGCCTGCGTGTTCGGCTTCCTTGCCCGCGATCCCATCGCCGGCACCGGCATGGGCATACTGACCGGAACCTGGGGAATGATCGGGGTATCAACACTTCTCGGTGAACCTGGTGCAACCAGTTCGGGGCTCGGCATTCTTCTGATCCTGTCGGGGCTGGTCATCTTCATCCCCGCGGCCGCCGGAATGGCCAAGAAGCTCGCAGCGGCAGTGATGATTCTGAGCGGCACGCGCTACATCGTCACAGGGATCGCCGAAACCAGCGGCATCTCACAGTGGATGGCAATCGCAGGCTGGACCGGCATCGCTCTCGCTGCCCTCAGCTTCTACGCGGCCCTCGCCTTCGCGCTCGAGGACGCTCACCACCGACCAGTGATCCCCGTCTTCCGTGGCGACGGCGCGCCCGGCGGGGACCTCGACCACGAGACCGCGCAGCTCGAACGGGAAGCCGGTATTCGCAACCAGCTGTGAGTGCGGTTCGACGCGTCGACGGGTCCTATAGTCGCCATATGACACATTCCGCGCGCACCACCTTCGACCGAGGGGGCCAGCTTCATGGCGCGTGATTCGTTGGTGTCGGTGGTCTCCAACGACGTTCTGGAGCGCATCGTCTCCGGCGATCTCCCTCCGGGCACGATGCTCCCCTCGGAAACCGAGATCGGGAACCAGTTCGATGTTTCTCGGTTGACGGTGCGAGAAGCGTTGAAGCAGTTGGCGGCGATCAACGTCCTGACTGCTGTGCGGGGCAAAGGGACCTACGTGAACGAAGTGAGCGAGTGGACTTCGATCGACGCCGTGGTTCGGGCGGCCGCGGCCAATGGACATGCGCACGAGGTGTCGATTCAGATGCTGGAGATGAGGCGCATCATCGAGGTCGGGGCCGCTGAGCTTGCCGGATCACGCTGCACCGACGACGACGTCGACGCCTTGCGCGGGCACCTCGAACGGATGCGGACGACTCACGATGCGGGGGACCTCGACGGATTCGTCGAAGCCGATCTCGCATTTCACGACGTCATCCTGGCGGCGTCGGGAAACCTCTTGGTTCCTGCCGTATACGACCCGGTGCGCCGACTCTTGGCACAGACCCGACGCGAGACCTCGGCAGTGCCGGAGATTCAGAGCAACGCCATCGTCATGCACGAGAGGATCGTGGAGGCGATGTCGAACTCCGATCCCGAGCAGACACGGTCGGCGATGGCCGATCACATGCAACAGACCCTCGACGACCTGCGTGCCTTTGTGATTTCCGACCGCAAGGTGTGACGGTCGCCTGACTTGATTCTTGACATGATGCGCATCACATTGCAAGATGTCTGACATCTGATGTCTAACAATGCGGAGGCGGCATGCCCACACTCGATGAACTGATCGCGCACCACGCACCCGCGCGGGATGTGAGTGCGGCGACGGTCCGTGACGCGGCCAGCGCTGCGCCAGTGCTGGTGGTTCTCGACGACGACCCGACCGGCACCCAGTCGATTCATGACCTTCCTGTCCTCACGCGCTGGGACGAGGACGATCTGGAGGGGGCCTTGTCGCAGCGCGTACCCGCGCTCTATGTCCTCACCAACACGCGCAGTCTCGACCCCGACGCAGCCGAGCAGCGCAACCGTGAAGTCGCCCGCGCTGCACAGTCGGTTGCGAAGCGGCTCGGCGTCGAGATCTCCTTTGTCTCGCGAAGTGATTCCACCCTGAGGGGGCACTTCCCTCTCGAGACCGACACCCTCGTCGAGGAGGTCGAGGCGTTCGGTGGCCCCGACATCGACGGCGTCATCATCGCTCCCGCTTTTCCCGACGCGGGACGCGTCACGGTCGACGGCGTCCACTACTTCCTCGATCCCCATCTCGGCGGTCGCGCGGTGCCTGCCGCGGAGACCGAATTCGCTCGTGACGCGACATTCGGATATGCCTCCTCGGGTCTTGCTGCATGGGTGGAAGAGAAGACGGCAGGACGAAACTGCGCGGTCGATGTTATTCACCTCGACCTGCACACGATTCGAGGCAAAGGCGCGGCGGGCGTCGCCGCACTGCTCGGAGCAGCACGCGCCGCTGCCCCAGTGATCGTCGACATGGTGGTCGAGGAGGACCTGCGCGAGGTAGCGCTCGGGATTCACTTGGCTCAGAGCCGCGGCCAGCGCTTCGTCTACCGAGCCGGCCCGCCTTTCGTCCGAGGCCTGATCGGCCAAGAACCACGGCAACCGCTCACTGCGACCGAGGTCTTTCCGGATGGAAGTGATACTGACTCAGAAGGACTCGTGGTGGTCGGATCACATGTCGGGCTCACCACCCGCCAGCTCGACGACCTCGCTGCCAGCAATATCGAGCAAACCTCGGTGGTTCTCGACGTCCCCACGGTGATCGACCCACAGCGGCGCGAGGCGCATCTGGCGGAAGTGGTGGAGGCCGTCGGCAGTGCGTTGGCCGACCGGACGGTGGTACTCAGTACATCCCGAAAGCTGGTCAAGACCGGCGATGGCGCCGAGAGTCTCGATATCTCCCGTCAGGTTTCGGCTGCGCTCGTACATGTCGTTCGCACCGTCCTCGGAGTACGCGCGCCACGGTTCGTCATTGCGAAAGGAGGAATAACGTCCTCCGATCTCGCCGCGCACGGACTCGGCATGAGCCGAGCGATCGCAAAAGGGCCCATGCTCCCGGGGATCGTCTCCCTGTGGGAGCCGAAAGATGGCCCAGGGGAGGGTATTCCCTACATCGTCTTTGCCGGCAATGTCGGCGGCACAACATCGCTGACCGACGTTGTGCGCACTCTATCGAGGAAAGGTCACTCATGAACGACAGTCAGAGCCGAGCCCAGACCCGCGTTGCCGTCCTCGGACTCGGAGCCATGGGTTTACCGATGGCACGCCACCTCGCGACAGTGGCGCAGGTGCACGGCTTCGACCCGAACGGTGAACGTTCGAGCCTCGCCGACGAGTGCGGGATCACCACTCACACCAACGGCGCAGCTGCGGCCACGGATGCCGATGTAGTGCTACTGGCAGTCCGCAACGGCGCCCAGCTCGATGACGTTCTGTTCGGCACAGCAGGTATTGCATCGTCACTGCGAACTGGAGCCGTCGTCTTGATGACGAGCACCGTTGGTATCGAACCCGTCAAGGCTGCCGCAGCGCAGCTCGCTGACCTCGGCGTCGACCTCGTCGACGCACCCCTGTCCGGTGGTCCCGTTCGCGCGGGGTCGGGTGATCTGCTCGTCGTGGTCGGCGGAACTCCCGAGGCCAGGCGCCGCTGCCAGACGGTGCTCGATGCGCTGTCATCGACGCTCGTCGTGGTCGGCGACAACCCCGGCGACGGTCAGGCCATGAAGACGGTGAACCAGCTGCTGTGCGGCGTTCACATCGCGGCCGCGGCCGAGGCGCTGGCTCTCGCCGACTCGCTCGGGCTCGATCCGGCCCGCACTCTCGATGCGTTACAGAGCGGCGCTGCAGCATCATTCATGCTCGGTAACCGCGGACCGCGCATCCTCGAAGCCTACGAGGAGGGCGGTGCCGAGGTGTTGAGCCGCCTGGACATCTTCGTCAAGGACATGGGCATCGTCACTACCGCCGCGCGCGGTCTCGGCCTGGCCACGCCGGTCGCGAGCGCGGCGGAACAGCTGTACCTGACCGGGCAAGCGCACGGGCTCGGCGGCGAGGACGACTCCGCCGTGATCCGTGCCGTCGCGCCGAACAGACCTGCCAGGTAGCACTTTCGAAGTCCGCGGCACGGACAGTGCACCGGACCCCACCCAGCCGCACCGGTTCAAAGGAGAACGTCGTGGGCACCACTGGACTACTACTCGTCGCTGTGGCGAGTGTCGCTTTGCTTCTCGTAGCCGTCATCAGACTGAAAGTGCCTGCATTTCTGGCACTGCTGGCAGTGAGCATCCTCACCGCCGTCGTCGCGGGCATCCCGCTCGGTGAGATCATGGACATCGTCGTCGCAGGTATGGGCGGCACTCTCGGCAATGTCGCGCTGCTCGTCGGGCTCGGCACGATGCTCGGCAAGCTGATCGAGATTTCCGGTGGAGCGAGATCACTCGCAGAAAAGGCCGGAGAGGTCTTCGGGCCGAAGCGATTGATCGCCGCGCTCGTTGCAGTTGCCTTTCTGCTGGCGATCCCGGTGTTCTTCGATGTCGGTTTCATCGTGCTCGTCCCGATCATCTACGGATTCGCCGTCGTGCTCGGCGTCGACCCGGTCAAGGTGGGCTTGCCCGTAGCCGGAATCATGCTCGCCATCCACGTCACGGTTCCGCCGCATCCCGGTGTGGTCGGCGGCGCTGCTCTGGTCGATGCAGATCTCGGTTGGCTCACCATTCTTTCGCTGCTGATCTGTCTCCCTCTCGGCGTACTCAGCTACTACGTGGCCCGAATCCTCAATCGTCGCGACATTCCCATGCTGCGTGAAACCGCACGAACCTTCGCTACCTTCTCCGCGAATGCCAAGGCGGGCGTAGCCTCGGGCGGCGCTGCCGATTCCGGCTTCAGCGCCGTAGGTTCGAAGAGTCCCAGCGCAGGTGACGACGGTGAGGATCCGATCACGATTGCCGGTCGCGAACGGCCTGCCGGGTGGCTTCCGGTGGCGGGTCTGATCGTGCTGCCGATCGTGATGATCATGTTCGGCACTGTTGGCGGACTGCTCGTCGACGAGGATTCTGCCGCGGCGGGCGTCCTCGGGTTCGTCGGTGCCCCAGCGGTCGCGTTGCTGGTCACCACCGCCCTTGCCTACATCGTTCTCGGTGTGCGCCGCGGGTTGACCTCGCAGCAGATCGGGCAGGCACTCGACGCCGGGTTGGCCCCGGCGGCGATCATCATTCTCGTCACCGGTGCGGGTGGTGTGTTCGGCCGCGTGCTCACCGAAACCGGGATCGGCGACGCGCTGGCCGGATCGCTCTCCGCGGCTGGGTTGCCATTGATCGTGTCGCTGTTCGTGGTCGCAGCAGCCCTGCGCGCCTCGCAGGGTTCGGCTACGGTGGCGATCGTCACGACCCTCGGATTGCTCGGCGCCGCAGTCACTTCCGGTGACTACACAGTCGTTCAAGTGACGTTGTTGGTGCTCGCTACTGGCTTCGGCGCCCTCGGGTTCTCGCATGTCAACGACTCGGGCTTCTGGGTGGTCACGCGGTTCTTGGGCCTGTCGGTCGGTGATGGCTTGCGTACGTGGACGGTGCTGACCACTGTGCTGGGCCTCGCCGGATTCCTCATCACCTTCTTGCTGTGGGGTGTTGTGTCGGCTGCAGGGCTGTAGCCGGTTCGGTGGCCTTGACTTCGGCACTGGATAGTAGAACTATCCAGTAAGGGGATAGCCACACCGAAGGGACGAGCGATGGCCGGTAACGGAGTTCAACCAGGACGCTATACAGCCGAGATGGATGGCGAATTCGTTGTGTTCCTGATCGGGATGCGACTGAACAAGCTGTGGAAGATCCACAAGTGGATCCACGCCTTCGTCGCCATGCCGCGCATGCTTCGTGAGCTGCAGCAGCACCCCGAGAAGGGACTGCTCGCAGCGCGAACATCGTTGGGTGGCCGAACGATCACAGTGGTGCAGTACTGGCGTAGTTTCGACCAGCTCGAAGCGTTCGCGAAGAATCTGAACGACCCGCATCTGCCGGCGTGGCGGGCATTCAACAGGCGAGTGGGTGTCAACGGTGACGTGGGGATCTATCACGAGACCTACCGTGTCGGGGTCGGTCGACACGAGTCGATCTACGCGAACATGCCTGTCATGGGCCTGGCTGCGGCCGGGCGATCGGTCAAGGTGGGCAAACGCAGCGAGACCGCGCGAGCCCGCATCGGGGCGAGCTGACCACATCTACCAGTGCCACGCATTGCCTCCGACGTTCTCGATCGTGCGCTGCATGACGCGAATCGCCGTCACGAACTCGGCCTCGCTGATTCCCTGCATCCGTTCCTCGTGTAGCTGTTGCTGAAGATCGAAGGCGCGCTGGAATTGTTCGAGGCCCGCGTCGGTGGGCTTCAAGCGCGAACCGGTTTCGACGAGCCAGCCTTTCGCGGTAGCGGAGGAAATTGCTTCGACGATGGCCTCGGGGGTGTCGTTGTGACCGATCTTCTCGATGGTTTCGTCGCGGTCGATACCGTCGGGATCAAGGGAAAGCTGTTGTAGCAGCCACCATTCGGGCTGCATGAGACCTATCTCGCGCAGCGCCCCCTGGGTACGCTCGCGAATGGCTTCGCCGGCTCGTGCGGTCCAGAATCCGATCGGTTGACGTTCGGGCGGTTGCATCGGTTTTGTTGTCATGGGCATGACGGTAGAACCTGAACATAGCTCGAGGTCAACACCTTTCTCGGTCTGGTCGGAGCCCTGCGTTTCGCTACAGATGGATCTGAATGGTCTCGGCGAGCCGGGCGATGCATTCGTCGTTCCTCTTGTAATGGACCCACGGGCCGATCTTTGTCGGTGTCACCAAGTTGGCCCGGTGTAGGACGGCCATGTACTGAGACGCTGTCGATTGGGACACGCCTGCTCGCGACTGGATGTGTTTGAGGCACACTCCCACTTCTTCCGCGGGTGCCGACTGAGGCGGGAAATCGCTTGGGTCCTTGAGCCAGTGCATGATGGCCAGCCGTGCCGGATTGCCGAGCGCAGCGAACACGGCCGACAGCTCACGCTCATCGAGTGGTGTGGTCACCCGCTCGACTATACCGGCCATCGCAATATCGCGATTTGTGGTTAGATAGGCAAATCGCAATATCGCGATTTACAGATGGAGGATTCTCGATGAACCAAACGAAGCGGGTTGCCGTCGTGGTCGGCGCCAGAGGTGTGATCGGCAGCAATCTCGTGCGGCACCTCCAGAGCAGCGGGGACTGGGATGTAGTCGGCGTTTCCCGACGCGGAGGCGATGATGGACCGAGGCTACGGCATATTTCCGTCGACCTACTCGATGCCGAGGGCACTCGCCGGAAGTTGTCGCCGCTGACCGACGTCACCCACATTTTTTACGCCGCATTCCAGGACCGGCCAACGTGGACCGAGCTGGTTCCTCCGAATGTGGCGATGCTCGTCAATGCTGTTTCAGCCATCGAAGCGGTGTCGCCCGGTCTCGAGCATGTAAGCCTGATGCAGGGTTACAAGGTGTACGGAGCCCACCTTGGACCGTTCAAAACGCCTGCCCGGGAGAGCGATCCGCCGCACATGCCTCCTGAGTTCAACGTCGACCAGCAACAATTCCTGGAAACTCGCCAACGTGGCAAAGCGTGGACGTGGTCAGCCATCCGCCCCTCGGTGGTGTGCGGTTTCGCCCTCGGTAATCCGATGAACCTGGCGTTGGTGATCGCCGTCTACGCCACCCTCTGCAAGAAGCTCGGCGTTCCTTTTCGCTTTCCAGGTGCGCCCGGTGCCTACACGTCCCTCATCGAGATGACGGACGCCGGGTTGCTGGCCGAAGCCACGGTGTGGGCAGCAACGACACCCGAGTGTGCAAACCAAGCATTCAATATCAACAACGGCGATCTCTTCCGCTGGAACGATATGTGGCCGCGTATCGCGTCCTACTTCGAGCTCGCGACTGCGCCTGCGCTACCGATGTCGCTGGACGTCGTCATGGCTGACAAGGAGCCGGTGTGGGATGCAATCGTTGCAGAAAACGGTCTGGCCGAGACCCCGTATTCCGATGTGTCTTCCTGGGCATTCGGCGATTTCGTGTTCGCCTGGGACTACGACGTCATGGCCGACGGTTCCAAAGCACGTCGCCTCGGCTTTCATCGGTTCGTCGACACCGAGGCAATGTTCGTAGACATCTTCGACGACCTGCGAAAGAGAAAAATCATCCCGTGACGTTGCCACCCTTCGGGGGCGCGGAGATCCCGTCGTACATGACCCGTCTGATGGCGGTGCCCAGGCGCTCCTGTGCGGCCGGGTCGGGTTCCCTCAATGCGGCAAGAACCCCCGAGAGAATCATGCCGTTGATGGCCCGGGCAGTGGACGCGATGTCGAGATCGGTGCGTAGGTAGCCGATGTCGACGCCGTGTTCGAGGTAGCCGGCAGTCAGTCCTACAGCGAATTCGTGGAAGTCCAGCACGCGTTCGCGCATGTCGGCGTCGATTCCGGCGGCTTCGAGTACGAGGAAGCGTGCGACTCTGGGATCCGAGCCGAAGACCGAGGTGAGGGCGTCGCCGATTCGTGCGGTTTGGCGACGGTAGTCGGCCAGGCTGCTCGCTGCCTCAGGGGCGTTTTCGGCCGTCAGTGACGCGACCACTCGCTCGATGAGATCGGTGATGACGTGGTCGACGATGTCGCGCTTGTTCTCGTAGTACCGGTAGAACGTGCCGTGGCCGATGCCGAGACGTGCGGCGATGTCTGCGATCCCGGTGGCGTGATAGCCGCGCTCGGTGAAGCACTCGAATGCAGCTTCGACGATTTCCCGTCGTAACTCCTGCTTCTTCCGCTCGGCCCGAGTCCGAGGTGAACCCACTGTCATGGCCCCAGCCTATTGCACTGGACGCAAAACTGACATACCGTTCCGAAAGTGACGTCAGATACTGGCTCGCGCGGTCTCACGCCGACTGACCGGCACGCTCACCTCGATCCCTAGGAGATCTTCATGGCCACGGACTATGACGCCATCATCATCGGCGCCGGATTCGGCGGCATGGGCGCCGCCATCCAGCTCAACAGGCTCGGTCACCACAACCTGCTCATCCTCGAGCGCGAGTCGGATCTCGGCGGAACTTGGCACGTCAACCGGTACCCGGGACTGGCCGTCGACATCCCCTCGTCCACGTACTCCTATTCGTTCGAGCCCAACCCGTACTGGTCGCGGCTCTTCGCGCCGGGTTCGGAGCTGAAGAACTATGCCGATCATGTCGCCGAGAAATACGGTCTGCGACGGCTCATGCGCTTCGACACCGTCGTCGACGGCGCCTCGTGGGACGAAGACAATGCCCACTGGACCGTGAGGTGCCGCGGCGGTGCGCAGCTGACCGCGAAGTACCTGGTTACCGCAACCGGGTTTCTGTCCCAGCCGAAGGTGCCCGACATCGACGGCATCGATACCTTTGCCGGCAAGATCATCCACACCACCGACTGGGACGACACTTACGACCTGACCGGCAAGCGCGCCGCCATCATCGGCACCGGGGCGACCGCCGTCCAACTCATCCCCGAGGTCGCCGAGAAAGCCGCCGAACTCACCGTCTACCAGCGCACGCCGATCTGGGTGAGTCCGAAGCCCGACGCCACCATCCCTGCCCTCGTGCAGAAGACCTTTGCAGCACTTCCGTTGACGCAGCGAATCGTGCGCCTCATCGGTACGTCCATTCTGGAGATGATGATGGTCTCCGGCGTACTGCACTACAAGCAGTTGCCGCTGGTGAACAAGCTGGGCGAACTGTGGTGTCGAGCCCATCTCTCGCGGCAGGTGCGGGACCGAGAGCTCCGCCGAAAGTTGACCCCGGACTACTCCTTCGGATGCAAGCGCCCGACCTTTTCCAATGACTACTACCGCACGTTCACGAAAGACCATGTGAGCCTGCAGACCTCATCGATCGAGAGCGTGGACGCCGAGGGTATCCGCACCGCCGACGGCACCAGACGCGACATCGACGTGCTGGTGCTGGCCACCGGATTCAACCTTTGGGACGTCAACTTTCCGGCGATCGAGATCATCGGTCGCGGCGGCCGCAACCTTGGTACCTGGTGGCGCGAGAACAGATTTCAGGCCTACGAGGGGATCGCGGTTCCGGAATTCCCCAACTTCGTCTCCCTCAACAGTCCGTACTCCTATTCGGGGCTATCGTATTTCACGACGATCGAGTCCCAGATGAGGCACATCGACCGACTGTTCACCGCGATGCAGGACCGTGAGGCGACGGTCTTCGAGGTCACCCATCATGCCAACGACGACTTCCTGGAACGGATGACGGCGAAGGTCGGCAACTCGGTTTTTGCTCTCGGCCAATGCGCTACGGCCAACAGCTACTACTTCAACCAGCACGGCGAGGCGACACTGCTCCGGCCGAGCTCCACGCTCAGCACCTACCGTCAGGCAAGCAGTTTCCCGCTCGACGATTACGACTACGCCTGAGGGGCGGGTCGGTTGTACGCCACTTGCGTAGAGAGTCTTCAACGCAACCGGTTCGGTGTGCATGGCACAGACCGAGCAGTAGGTTGAGCGTGCTAGCGTCCTGGCATCTTCGGGGGAGGGGCTGCGGTGAGCTTGAAAATGCGTTTGGTCCGCATAGTGGGGTTGTTCGGGGTGTTGGCGTTTGCGGGTTTTATGTTGCCGAATCTGGGTCCCGGGGATCCAGGGACGTATGAGGGGGTGGCGTCTCCGGCTACGACGTCACTGCCGGTGCCGTCACAGCATCTCCCATCGTCGACGTCTGCTCCGGGGTTGCCGCCGGGTTTCCCGTCGATGCTGTTTCCGCCGCCGGAGGTGGAGGTAGCGGAGGGTGATCCGATTCCGATCAACACCAAGTTCGGCGTGAGCTACACGGTCCCGGGAGATTGGCGAAACTCGTCGCGGGGAGTCACCGGATGGAACACCGACTTCGGCAGCGTGGTGTACGGCGGCGTCGCGATGTACGACTACGACTATTGCCCAGAGCATCGAGACGGTGCCACGAAGGCGCTTACTGGAATGACCGGCAGAAATGGGGTCGATATCCCGACGGCTGCATTCGAGGCAAGCCGTGACGCCGAGATTATTTTTCGTAGCAAGCCTGGTGATGATGTCGTGATCGAGTACTCGGAGCCCGTGGATTTCGAGATCGACGGCGCACCTGCGGTTCGGTACTCGGCACAGATATCGAACATGACGCAGAAGTTCGACTGTGATCCCGTCGAAGCCACTTTCGATGTTGTTGCGACAGAGGGTTTCTCCAACGCGACCGTTGCAGTGTTCATGGTGCAAACTGATCGACGAGTAGAGGGCGCACTGAGCGAGACCGAAGTCGAGCAGATAATTTCGACTCTGCGCCGGGAACAATAGGGGCTGACAGTGAGCGCGGAGACATTTTACGCTGAACCAAACCACATCTCAGGCCTCGGCCGGTTGGCATCCGAGATTGGTTCGGAGACGCTCGCGGCACACAGATACTTCAACGAGCATGCGACACCGCTCGGTGATTGGCAAGGTGAGGTGTTCCATTCTCTGCTGGAGCCCTTCGACGCTCTGCGCGACATGTGGCGCGGTCGGCATGTTGGCCTGTCGTCGAACTGCATCGAAATCGGAGACCGGCTCAACACTGCGGCCTGGCTGTACGTGGACCAGGAGAACAAGAACTACGACGTACTCAACGCACACACACAGCTTCTGCCGAAGGAGTTGCCCGGTGCAGATCGAGGGAGTTCCTCTCACGCTGCGGTAGGCGTCGTCGTGCTCTATTCCGACCCCGAGGATTACGGGCACCCCGATGGAATCGATTACCCCTCGCCCGCCACCTTCCCGGACGATGTGGCCGAGGTTATCGCCGATGCGGCCGGCTGGCTGGGCGATGTGGATGACGCAATCGAAGAGATCGTCGGACGCAGCCCGCTCCGAGAGTTGATCGAACCGCTGGGAGGAAACTGGAACGACCTGCGGCGCCTCGGAGCGGCCTACCGGATTGCCGGCGAGGCGATGGAAAGCGGAGGTACGGCTCTGGAACGGGGAACTGCCCGTGTCGACGAGTTCTGGGACGGGATGGCCGCTGTCGCCTACGAGGATTACGCAGCGAAGCAAGTTGATGCGATGCGCTGGGAGGGCTCGTGCGGTCGGGTCATCGAGGCTGTTGCCGAGCGCGCTGCGGACGAGATCCGGCGCTCGGTACACACCCTGGTCTCCACCATCCGTCGGTTCCTCGAGGAGGAAATCGATTTGACGAGTGGTCTCAATGTTCTGAAGTTTTTGTCGAAGAAGGTTCCGTACGTGGGCTGGGCCTATCAGATCTTCACGGTGTACGAGATCATCCGCAAGGGAATGGACTTGTGCGACAAACTCGTCGAACAAGTCCGTGTGGTTACTGACGCGTTCAAGGAGTTCCTGTCCCTGGTTGCAAGCCCCAGCGGGTATCTGAACGATCAGTTCGAACGGAAGTTGGCACCGGTTACCGAAAAGATCGAGGACGCGAAGCTTCTGTGGGATGTCAAGGTCACCGCTGACGCCCGCCCGGTATACGACCTCCCCGAAGGCCCGTATTCGATCGGCGTAGGCGATGAACCTTGGGCGGACGCATGACCGAACCCACGGATCCGCTGCTTCGGGAGGCGATGAGGACGATGGCCGATGCGTTGGACCGCCTGTCCGACGCGCGCGCCGAAGTCGAACGAACCCCGATGCCCTCGTTCACCGAGCCGCGGGTCGCGGACAGTTCGCTGATGTACTTTCTCGCTTCTCGTCCCGAAGCGTCACCCGAATTGCGGGCATACGCCGAACGCGTGAGCCTGGGAGAGTGCAGGTGGCAGGACATCGACACCGCATGCGTTCCCTTGCCTCCCGAGGTACTCGAACTGAAGCGCGAGCCGCTGCTCGTCTGGTTTCCGCCATCACAAGAGCCGCCTCCCGACGACGAAGAGCCGTATACGATTCCGTGGCAGTAGCCGAACCGGAATCCTTGCTGACGTGCGAGGGCGCTCGACACTGGGGTGGTCCCGAGCACGCCCTTGTCGATACCGAGACCGGCCATGCTCAGCGCCGCGGAGGGCCGTACCCGGATCGATATCCATACACACCCGAGTCGCTGGCTATTGTGTTCGCCATGGCCAAAGAACGTGATCAGCCCGAGTCCGCGGTAGATGGACGAACCGTGCGGTGGGCCGATCACAAAGCGGAGCGTCGGACGCGCATTCTTGACGCCGGCGTCGCTGTCATCGGCGAGAAGGGGCCTGACGTCGGGGTCGAGACGATTGCGCGACGGGCCGGCGTCCCACGGTCCGTGGTGTATCGAGTGTTCAAGGATCGTTCCGACCTCGATGAGCAACTGCGCGTGCGGATTCTGGGTATTCTGCTCGATCGCCTGGCCGTGGACCCCATGGGAACCATCGGGGAAGCTGTCGCCGACGGAGTGGACAGCTACTTGAGCTGGGTGGTCGAGTTTCCGCAGCTGCACCTGTTCCTTGGTATCGGCTCGGCCAGTCGCCGGACCGAGGGGTCGCGGACGGTGACGGGCGCGAAAACCGCTGTGGCGGTGAAGGTGACGGCCGTGTTCGACATGAACCTGCGCGCACGCAACGCCGATCCGGCACTGGCCGAAACTTTGGCGTTCGGGCTGATCGGACTCATCGATCACAGCGTCAACAGGTGGCTCGCCAACCCCGAGCGGGCCATCGACGAGCAGCAGCTGGCCGAGTTCTTGAAACTGTCCATCTGGCAAGTAGTGGACGGGGTGGCCAAACGCGAGGGGATCGAGATTCGACCGAGCGATCCGGTCATCTACTCGTAGCGCATCAGGTCAGGCAGCCCTGGTGGCGGGTTCGCTGCGATAGCGCGATGGCCGACCGTCGATACGCATGGCCTTCCACACTCGACGCGAGAAGCGATTCATCAGTCCCAGCTCGCCGCAGAGCATGCGCACGTCACCGAACATGTCGCGCAGAACCTTGCTCGAGTGCTCGCTGTCCCACCACACCTCGTCGACGACCTCTTTTGGAATGTCTAGGTCGCGCCGCATCTTTCGGGTGGGTTTGAGGATGGCGTCGCACAGTACGCGCATGACGATCGGGGTCGCGACGCCCATCACGGCCCGTTGCCGCGAGCTCAGCTTGGGTGCCTTGTATTGCAGGTATTGGTGCGCGAAACCGATGTGCCGCGCTTCCTCTGCCACGTGGATCTGCATGATCCGAGTGACCAGTGGGTGACGCTCATGGCCGCTGCGCAGCATGGTCTTCTGCACATGGTCGATCGGCTCCTCGCCCGCCAGGACGCCGACGAAGAATCCGAACGGGAGTGGGCCGGCAGCCAGGGGCATGATCGGTGCTAGTTTTCGGAACCATCGCGGCCCGCCGGCAACGTCGATGCCCATGCGGTTGACCAATTCCTGGAACATCTGAGTGTGGTGGCACTCCTCGGTCGCTTCGTGTGTGGAGTAGCGAAATTCCGGTGAGTTGTTCGGCAGCGAGAGCGCGTAGTGCATGAGGCCGCTGATGAGGATTTGCTCGAACTGCAGACCGACCTTCATGGTGTTGGCCTGCATGTACATGCCGATCTCGATCTGCCGCTGTAGTGGCAGCGACCGGTACCACGTGGTGGCGCCAAGGGGGTCGAACGACGGCAGGACCCAGCGTGGATCGTCGGCAATCACCGCGTAATCGGGGTCATCCCAGTCGATGTCGACGAAGGCGTCGAAATGTTTGTGCACCGAGGCGGTGGAGAGCGTCTGCAGGGTCTGCTCGTACGCGATTCGCGTTGTGCTCGCAGTCATGGTGACGAGGTCCTTCCGAGCGAGACTATCGCCCAAACATCTACATTGGACAGGATGTCTCATTCACATTAGTGCAACACGCTGTCACAGACAACCGTCCTTGACGAGCTAGAGCATCCTCCCTAAAGTCGATTTCGAATCGAGATTGACTACCGGGCGTCTCGACTGCGAGTGGGGAGCGGGACACATGGCGCAACGGGACGCGACGGTAGCCATCGTGGGCGCGGGGATGTCGGGGTTGTTCGCCGCCCGTGAGCTGCATCGTCAGGGAATCGACGTGCTGGTTCTCGAAGCAGCGGATCGGCTCGGGGGTCGCGCGTTGACCGAGACGACCGTGCTCGGATCTCGAGTGGACCTCGGCGGCCAGTGGATCGGCCACGATCACCATCGCGTGACTGCGCTCGCCGCCGAGCTCGGCGCCACCAAGTACGCCATGCACACACGAACGCTGCCGCAGGCGATCGACGGAGACCGCACCCTGTCGATGCTGTCTCCTGAGGGGCTCGAAGCCACCGCGTGCTTGACGATCGTTGCTGCGCTCTCCGAGTTCGGAGGGACCGAACGCTGGGGCGATAGCACCGTGCAGTCGTGGCTGGACCACGTTCCGGGGGCCAGTGTTCGTCGTCTGCTGGAGGTGATCGCGCAGATCTCCTGGACCGTCGACCTGGACCGGTATTCCGTCGATTCGTTGGCGAAGATGATTCGGCGAGAGGGTGGCATCAAAGACATGCTGTCGACGTCCGGCGGCGCGCAGGAGTCTTTGCTCGTCGAGGGGATCGGAGCGCTCATCGACGGCATGGCCGCGGAGCTCGGACCGCGTGTGCGCACGGGGAGCCGCGTCACCGCGATCGTTCGCGACGACAGCGGGGTGACGCTCCGAACCTCCTCCGGTGAGGTGCGAGCTGCGAAGGTCATCGTCACGGCTGCGCCGCCGATGGCGCGAAAGATCGAGCACCAACCTGCTCTCCCGCCGGGGCGGGTAGCGCTGGAGGAGAACACGTCCATGGGGTCGGTGTACAAGGCGATCGCGGTGTACGACGAGCCCTTCTGGCGCGAAGGCAAGGGCGGGGAGTTCATCATTCTGGACCGACCGGGCGGGGGAGTCTTCGACACCAGCCCCGTCGGCGGGCCGGGTCACCTGTGCTTTCTCGCGGGCGGACCATCAGCGCGGGAGATGTCCCAGCTCGACGCGCAGGCTCGTCGCGAGGCCGTTCTCGCGCCACTGGCGCGGCACCTCGGATCCAGGATTCTCCAGCCGGCGGGTTGGCACGAGAAGTCTTGGCACTTGGACGAATTCGTCGGTGGCGGATACTCGGCGGTGCCCGATCCGGGGATGAGCGAGTTGCGTCTGCCGATGTGGTCCGAACCGATCGGCCACATTCACTGGGCGGGTACCGAGACGGCCGACGACCATGCTGGGTACTACGAGGGTGCCATCGAATCCGGGTCCCGGGTAGCGCGCGAGGTGGCGGCGGCGCTCACGGCGAATACGACGCGAGGTACGCGGTAACCATCCGTCGCGCCTCGTCGATGGTCGCCTCGTCACCCTCGGGCACGCGGAAGGCTACCTCGAAGATGCGGTCACCGGCCTCGTAGGAAAGGTGCACGGCAAGCAGTGGGGTGTCCGGACGGACGAGTTCTCGGTCGATGAGGAGGCGCAGGATGCGCGCGCTGCGGGCCTCGTCGGACGCGTCTGTGGGTACCTCGAGGTTCGAACCGCGGCCCGAGAACCAGAGTTGAACGATGCTCGGGTACGACCGGAAGTAGGCGACCACCGCGTCGACCACCGCGTCGACGGCCTCGCCGAGCGTGCACGGCGGTAGGGCATCGAGGGCGCCGATGATTCGCCCGTCGAGTGCGCGGGTGTGCCGTGCCATGAGCTCCGCCTCGATCTGGAACCGGTCGGCGAAGTAGTGGTAGACGGAGGCGGTGGGAATGCCTGCGCGCTCTCCGATGGCCTTGAGGGTGGCGCCCTCGTAGCCCTGCTCGGCGAGCAGCTCTTCTGCGGCGGCGAGCAGCGCCTTCACGCGTTCTGCCCCTCGGCGTTGGACGCCGGTCGAACGGCTCTGAGTCGAGGTCCGCGCCGCCTGCTTCTTCGAACCGGACGTGGTAGTCGAAAACTCGATCACGATTCGAAACGGTATCAGCAGCTGCGCGTCGGCGGTCACTCGTAGGTTTACAAATTTCTAGATTTGTCTATCAAAATTACAAAATGGCTGTATTGTCTAGTCAGAAGTGATCGCACTCACCAAGGAGGAACCGATGACGACATCGAATGTCGAACATCAGGCGGAGGCGCCGACCGACGCCTGGCGCGACCGCAAGCGCTATCTGTGGCTGATGGGCTTGATCCCACCGACCGCGGTGTTCGTCGCCACCGGTTTGGTGTGGGCGTTCAACCAGCTCGGCTGGACAGCTGTGTCCCCCGTTTGGTGGTGGATCGGCGCGCTGCTCGTCTACGGACTCCTTCCCGTTCTCGACCGCTTCTTCGGACCCGACGGGCAGAACCCGCCCGACGAGGTGATGGAGCAGCTCGAGAACGACAAGTACTACCGCTACTGCACCTACGCCTACATCCCGTTCCAACTCACCTCCCTCGTGCTCGCGTGCTACCTGTGGACGGCGGACAACCTGAGCTGGCTCGGCATCGACGGTGGACTCGGCCTGATCTCGAAGATCGGGCTCGCCATCAGCGTCGGCGTCATGGGCGGCGTCGGCATCAACACCGCGCACGAGATGGGCCACAAGAAGGACAGTCTGGAGCGGTGGCTCTCGAAGGTCACTCTGGCCCAAACGTTCTACGGACACTTCTACATCGAGCACAACCGCGGCCACCACGTCCGCGTCGCGACGCCGGAGGACCCCGCCAGCGCAAAGTTCGGTGAGAGCTTCTGGACCTTCCTGCCGCGCAGCGTGTGGGGCAGCCTGAAGTCCTCGTGGGAACTCGAGCAGCAACGCATGCAGCGAGTCGGCAAGAGCACGTGGAGCATCCACAACGACGTACTCAACGCCTGGTTGATGTCCGTGGTTCTCTATGCGGTCCTGATCGCGGTCTTCGGTCCGGTCGTGTTGCCGTTCCTCATCATTCAGGCGATCTACGGATTCTCGCTGCTGGAGACGGTGAACTACCTCGAGCACTACGGCCTGCTGCGGCAGAAGAAGGACAACGGCCGGTACGAGCGCTGCGCGCCGGAACACAGCTGGAACTCCGATCACATCGTGACCAACATCTTCCTTTACCACCTGCAGCGTCACAGTGATCACCACGCCAATCCCACTCGGCGGTACCAGGTCCTGCGCAGTATGGAAGGCGCACCCAACCTGCCCAGTGGCTACGCGAGCATGATCTCGCTCGCCTACTTCCCACCGATCTGGCGCAAGGTGATGGATCACCGCGTCCTCGATCACTACGACGGCGACATCACCCGCGTGAACATCCAGCCGTCCAAGCGCGCGAAAATTCTGCGGAAGTACGGAGCACAGGTATGAACGAGTCGATGCCTGAATCGATCGCGATCATCGGTGCCGGCGCAACAGGTTTCACCGCAGCCAAGACGCTGCGCGAGAAGGGGTTCACTGGAATTGTCACCCTGATCGGTGACGAGCATGCGCAGCCGTACCGACGGCCGGCTGTGTCCAAGGAACTCCTCGCCGGCACCAAGACCATCGAGCAGGTTCTGCTCGGCGCGCTCGCGGACGAGATCGCCTTCCGTCACGGCGATACGGCGGTGTCGATCTCGGCGGGCGAGGTGGTCCTCGACAGCGGAGATCGCGTCCCCTTCGATGCCCTACTGCTCGCCACCGGTTCCCGTGCCCGGCAACTCGATCATCTCGACGGCGCGCCCGTCTTCACCCTGCGCACCGCGTCCGACATCGAACCGCTGCGCGCCGAGATCCGCCGGACCGGTTCGCTCCTGGTCATCGGCAGCGGACTGATCGGGTGCGAGGCGGCAGCGGTCGCCCGCGAACTCGGCGCCGAGGCAACGATTCTGTCCGCGGACATGCCGTTGAGTCGAATTGTGCCACCGGCTATTTCGGAGCTCTACCTGAACCTGCACGCAGAGAAGGGCGTCGCCATCCACACCGGCGTCACCGTGGCCGCGGTGGAAAAGCTGCCCGACGGCACCGTCCGCGCAATCGCCGAGGACGGCCGCAGCTGGGAGGCGGGCACGGTGCTGGTGGCCGTGGGGTCGGTAGCCAATGCCGAACTCGCCGTAGCCTCGGGCATCGAGACCCGCGCGGGCATCGTCGTCGACGCGCAGATGAGGACGTCGTCGTCGAACATCTACGCGGCCGGCGACGTCGCCGAGGTTCCCAACACGATTCTCGGTGGGACCTATCGCAGTGAACATTGGAACGGCGCGATCGATCAGGGCGCGGCTGCGGCGCGTTCGATGCTCGGCATCGGCACTGACGGTCTGGATGTTGTCGACGGCCTCGACGTTCCGTGGGGATGGTCCAACCAGTACGGAGTGAACCTGCAGTTCGCCGGTTGGACCGGAGCAGACGACGACTACGTGGTTCGCGGTTCGATCGCCGACCGGCGTTTCACCGCGTTCGCGTTGCGCGGCGACAAGCTGGTTGGAGCTGTCGGCATCGGCCGGCCCAAGGACATCAGAGCTGTGCGAGCACTGGTCGCGGACCAGCGCCCGGTCGACCGAGCGTTGTTGGCCGACGACAACGTGGACCTGACCGCGGTCACCGTGCCCCTCAGTGGCGTCAGAGAATGAACCCGATCGTGAGGAGCACGAGAGCCAGCAGGGGAGTTGTGCCCTGCACGATGGCTGCGCGTTTCTTGTCGGGCGAGGTCACCAAGAGCACGATCGCTGCCAGCAGCATCGAACCCGTACCCGCGAAAATGAGCGCGGCTCCGGCTGCGGTCGCGTCGATGAGCACGGCGACGATGCCCACTGCCGTGACGACCGCCAAGAAGAGGTTGTAGAAACCCTGGTTGAAGGCCATCTCTTTGGTGGCTTCAGCTTGTTTGACGCTGGTACCGAATGCCGTGCGGGTGCGCGGTGCGGTCCAGAGGAACGATTCGAGCACGAAGATGTACACGTGCAGCGCGCTAGCGAGTGCGGCGAAAATCAGACCGGCGGCGATCATGTGAAGCCCTTCTGCGGTGCGAACGGACACGTCACCGTATCGCAGGAGGTGCTCGGGGGAGGTCGACTCCTGTCGTGCGCGGCCGGGTGGGTGGGCGGATCTGCGGCTGAGCGGGTTGGAGCGTGCAGATTTAACCTCCTATTGTGCGCCTGAGCGGTCCGTAGACGCACAATAGGCGGTTAAATCCGCGGGCGGGGGCGACTATCGGCGCCGACGGATGGCCCACCCCGCCACACCGGCAGCCACCGCGGCGGCGACGCCGGCGCCTACCCAGATCGCGGTTGGGCCCGGAAGAAGCCCGTTGTCTGCCTCGGCGCGTTCAGCGGCGGTGACAACGTGTGGCTCCCCGAACGTGGAAGCACCCGCAGTCGGATCGACATGTCTCCTTCGGCTTTCATCGACCATTCACTTGCCGACTCACGCCGCAGATCTACAGATCCAACCCTGGCGCCGACGCGAGGTCGACGAGTGAGTCGACGTCGATTCCGTCACCGAAGCCGAACTGCACGACCGTGTTCGACGGCCGGAGCACCCTCAACCGCTCGGATGGTTGATCGCCACTCGCGAACTCGTCGGTCCAACCGGTGACGACGGTGCCGTCGGGCGGGGTTGTTCCGCTCACGCCAGGACTGTCCGACACCTCGGCGTCGCGCCACTCGGTGTTCTCCTCGACCGAGATTTCGACG
>Ga0208204_100159_pt1 | contig 26885 bp, 22 predicted proteins | sample DeeseametaMP2252_FD_184173 | JGI IMG/M metagenome (GOLD analysis project Ga0208204, IMG submission 184173) | Marine microbial communities from the Deep Pacific Ocean - MP2252 (SPAdes) | ecosystem: Environmental > Aquatic > Marine > Oceanic | place: West of El Salvador, Pacific Ocean | collected...
CGCGATTGGCCTTAAAGCCGACTCTCGCGGTCAGTTACGGGTAGACGAGAATTACCGCACTGACATTGAGAACGTATTCGCGGTAGGTGATGTTATCGGGTATCCCAGCCTGGCATCTGCGGCATACAACCAAGGACGTTCTGCAGCGGAAGCGATGCTTTCTGGCAAAGCAAACTCCGGGTTGGTTGAAGATATCCCTACCGGCATTTATACCATTCCAGAAATTAGCTCTGTAGGTAAAACTGAACAAGAGTTAACCGCAATGAAAGTGCCGTACGAAGTGGGTCGCGCGCAGTTCAAACATCTGGCCAGAGCGCAAATTGCATCGACAACGGTTGGAAGTTTGAAGATTTTGTTCCATCGCGAAACCAAGGAACTGTTAGGTATTCACTGCTTTGGTGAACGTGCTTCAGAAATTGTACACATTGGCCAGGCCATTATGCAGCAGAAGAATGGTGGCAATACGCTGGACTATTTCGTTAATACTACCTTTAACTACCCTACCATGGCGGAAGCATACCGGGTAGCGGCCCTTAACGGCCTGAATCGTATTTTCTGATCTCAGCTTTAATCAGACACAAAAAAACCGGCTTTATTGAGCCGGTTTTCTTTTATCTGGATAAATCTTACTGATTCATCGCAAGATTGTTTTTTGCCTGCAGTGCGTCTCTGTGCGCAACGATATCGATTTGCATTTTTTCAGCATCGAAAGTCATTGTTGCAATAGCATAGTCGCCAAAGTTTTCGCTCGCCTGCTCTGTTACTTGTTGTTGTGCATCGCGGTAACGAATGTTGTTGCTGATTTTATCAGACATACATTGGTTATTCATTTCGAAAGATTTCGCATCCATACATTCGAAAAGCTGGCTGTTACCAGACTCCGCATGCGCAACGCCAAACGACATTAAAAGCGACAGGCCAATAAGTGATTTACGCATGTGATTACTCCTGTGTTACAGTGGATACTACTGTTATGATTCAGCATACTGTAGAAACGTAAATTCGTCAAATTTGGATCACGCGAATATTACAGGAATATGACAAACTGACACATAAGCAAAAAAAATCGATAAGGAGCCTGACAATCCTGCGCTTACGGTAACTTGATAGTCAGTAGAGTTAGGAAAAAACGTTATAATTTATACATTTATAACACTGCCAATTTCCAAAATACAAGCGTCTATTGCGTTAATCCTACATTGAAATTTTGAGCAAATTAGCGATCCGTTCTTAAAAATACCAAATAAGCCCGCCACTAAAGTATAAATACGTATACTGTTTAATTAAGCACCATACCTGTTTAGTGCGACGCGTTTTCAGCTTGTTTACTGAGCAAATACTGGTGTAAATCGTCGAACGGCATAGGCCGGGCAAACAGATATCCCTGCGCTTCATCACAGCCCAGTTTTATCATGAAGCTGGCCTGCTCACGCTTCTCTACGCCTTCGGCTATTGTAATTAAACCGAGTTTGTTTCCTAGCGTTACGATTGTTTCAGCGATCACTGCGTTTTCTTTGGGCTTAAGATCCATAACAAATGAACGATCTACTTTTAGCCTATCTAAGGGCAGCTTCTGCAGATAACTCATGGAAGAAAAGCCGGTTCCAAAATCGTCAATGGCTGTGGCAACACCATAAGCTTTCAGTTCGGTAAGCGCGTCAATGACAATCTGCGGCTCATCCATTACCACACTCTCAGTAATTTCAAGCTCAAGGCGATGCGGCGCACAACCGTACTTAGTCAACGTTGCTTTGATTTGATCAACAAAATGACGATCACGGAACTGCGGAATAGATACATTGATAGCCATGCGTACCTTTTCAAAACCCAACTCTGTTAGCGAGTTAATACGCCTACAGGCTTCTTCTAACACCCAATAGCCAATATCGACGATGAGACCGGAATATTCTGCCAAGGGAACAAACTCAGCCGGAGAAACATATCCGCCCTGCCCGTCAGGCCAGCGAAGTAAACCTTCCACACCGATAACCTCTTCGCTCACTAAATCGACCTGTGGCTGAAACCACAACTCCAGTAATCGAGCCTGAAAGTCGCTACGCAATTTTCTGATCATAGCTAATTGACGGGTAGTATTTCGCTCAAACTCTAATTGGTAATATTCGTAATTGTCTGACGTGCTCTTCTTAGCCCGATTAAGTGCTATGTTGGTACGTTTTAGAATTTCAATACCCGCACATTTCTGCGGACCCGAGCGATACATACCAATAGAGATATTTACCGGTAGCACGTTGTCTCCGGCGACGAAGCTTTCTGCGAACACCGCATTAATTATCTGAGGCGAAACCTGCGTATCAGAACCAATTAATCCGAAGACATCGCCGCCAATACGGCTCTTAATGACTCGCTCATCAAAACTTGCTTCAAGCCGCTCAGCGATGGCTTTGAGTAACTGGTTACCCGCTTCCTGACCCAAACCATCATTAATATCGGAGAAGTGATTAATATCGATAAGCGCCACACACAAATCGGCGGCCCCAAGGATAGAGGGGCGATCTAACAGGTTAATAAATTCATTGCGATTGGGCAAACGGGTTAGCCAATCTCGGAAAGCAGCATTGCGGAGTTCATGAAACAGGTTTACGTTTTCATAGCCCACCGAAATACTGGATAGAAAGACCTCAAGTAATTGGCGATCTACCGCTGTGAGCTCTTTGCTCATACTCATAAACACAGCGGCTTCAAACCCCGAACTGCTTAAATAGAGTATTGAGTTTCCGTCTTCAATAATGTGGCGCTTTAAGCGCAGGCAACGGCTGATGTTTTCGACAATAAGCGGATCGGAAATTACGTCAACTGGCTCATTGATATAGGATGCATAGTCGCCTGCGGCACCCAGAATATACACACCATTATCATCTCTATCGAGAACGGACCCGGCTCTTGCGCAAACCAACCCTTCTGCATCTAAACCAAGAAGCGAACTAATTTGCGTGACTACACCTTCACAAAACCCTTTAACCGAATGCTCTTCAAGCAAGTTCGCCGCAGACGCAACGATTTTCTGTAAACCTAACCGACTTTGGTTAATGGTGAGAATTTGTTGATATGAACGCAGCGAGGCATAAACGGTAGTCAGTAATTTGCTGCGCGTTAACTCCGTTTTAGTTTTGTAATCGTTAATGTCGTAATTGCGAATGACAAATTCTTCAGGGGCATAGCCCGGCTGCCCGGTACGCAGAATAATTCTTGGTTCAGACAGGCCTAGCTCCTCTCGCATGTATTGCACCACGAGGAAACCGGCATCGTCAGATTCCATAACCACATCAAGCAGAATAATCGCAATATCGCGGCCATTTTCTTTGAGGATTTGCTTGGCCTGCTCACCTGAGTAGGCATGCATGAAGTGCAACTTCCGTTCGCTAATGATCAAGTCGGCAAGTGCAAGCTTGGTTACCGTATGAATTTCTTCGTCGTCATCGACGATCAGAACATTCCATTCCTTATGAACTTGAGGCTCGAGCTCTGGATGTGCTCCCTCATCTAAAAAAACCAGTTCATCATTGTCGTAACTTGCCGATGACATTCATTATCCATCTTTTTTTACCACCTAACATAAGCCTACTCGGTAGTTGCATATTTGCAAGTTTATGGGCGATTTGCTTAGTAAGAATGTGAAGCGTAAAGTTAATATTCGTCTTAACCTAATTCTTAGCTATGAAAGTCACTGATTCAGGTAATTCCTCCGCCGCTGTTCCCTTAAGTACAGCGACGCTAAAACAAGCGCCACAGAGCAGCGCATCAGAGAATGTGAAACGCAGCAGCTCTGCTTCGCGTTCTGCAACAGACAATGTTCAGCGCATCCAGTCGCTGTTCGCCAGAGTTGGGATTAGCCCCTCGATGATCATGCCGGATGAAGACACCCGGCAGCGAGCAATTAAACGTAGAAACGACATTCAGGCATTAGCAAAAATCCGTAATCTGCAAGCCGTAATGGAAGCGGCAATGGGGGTTAGCCTCACCGAGACAAGCGAAGAAATGGTGGACCCAGACTGGTTCTACGCCTTCTCGCAACTCGCTGAAAATATTTACTCACCCGCAATGCAGACCTTATGGGGCAAAATATTCGCGGTGGAAGTGAGTAAGCCGGGTTCATTCTCGCTGCGAAGTTTGGAAACGCTGAAGGCCCTTACTCAACGAGATGCTGCCATATTCTCAAGAGCAGCTTCGCTGTCTTGCGTTCGACAAGGCGACAATGAACCCCTTATTCTCACCGGTTACCATCAGAAACCCGGATTCTGGGCGTTTCTCGGCCAGCGACAGCCCGAATCGCTGAATTTGGCCAGTTATGGTGTGAGTTATCCTGACTTACTGGCCCTTACCGATATGAAATTGATTTTTGCCAGTGAAATTGAAAGTGGTGAATTAGAACAAGGCCAGAGCATTAAATGGCGATGTGGCCAAGAAACGTTTCATCTTGTGCCAAACCGCCAAGGATTAGCATTGGTGTATTATAAGTTCACCAGTACAGGGGCTGAACTCGCTCGACTCATCTCCAGACAGAGCGCAGCGGCGTATGTAAATGCATTGAAAGAGCGCTTTAGTGGCCCTTTTACTATCGAATAGCCAATAAATGAAAGGCAATAAAAAAGCGACCGTAGAAAGGTCGCTTTTTTTATTCGCTTAGAGAAGGTTAAATACCGTCACCAAATTCGTGCAATCCACACTCACGTTTCAGGCCAAAGAAGCGCGTATCTTGTTCGCTCATGCCTTCTTGTAATGACTGGGTAGTATGCCAGTCACCAATCGACACGTAGCCTTCGTCCCAAAGCGGGTGATACGGCAACTCATGCTCTTTCAGGTAGTAATGCAAGTCTTTGTTAGACCAATCGATGATTGGATAAACCTTAAATTGTTTTCCTACCTTTTGCAGCACCGGCAATCTTTCGCGGGTGTCAGACTGGCTGCGGCGTAAACCCGCAAACCAAGTGCCCACTTCCAGATCTTTCAGCGCCCGCTGCATGGGCTCAACCTTATTCATGCGGTTGTATTTCTCAATCCCTTCAACACCCTGTTCCCAAAGTCGACCAAACCTTGCTTCCTGCCAGGCCGCAGACATCTCTGACTGGTACACTTTCAGGTTAAGGTTGAGTCTTTCCGTTAATTCATCAATAAACTTGTAGGTTTCCGGAAACAGATAACCGGTATCGGTCAGCACTACCGGAATATCCGGCTTAGCTGACACCAGAAGTTTCAGCATAACGGCAGACTGCGCGCCGAAGCTAGAGGACATCATGGGTTTACCGGGCAGCATTTTCAGTGCCCAGGCAATACGGCCAGCCGCGTCCATGCCCTCCAGCTCTGCGTTAATGTCTGCAATCTCTGCGGCGCTGGTGTCCAGCGTCAGCTTCGATGTGGTGTCGGTCAGGATATCACTCATAGAAGTCTCTTGCTGAGTCAACCACAGGGGCAATAACGCCCGCGCGAATGACGAAGTCACCGAACGCTTCACCGCTTTCGCGTTCTTTTGCCCAACGGCCAATTAAGGTATCGAGTTCAGTAAAGATTTCGTCTTCACTGATATTTTCCTGATACATCTTAGGAATGCGGGTACCTTCACGATTACCGCCAAGGTGCAGGTTGTATTTACCCGGGCCTTTACCTACCAGACCAATTTCAGCCAGCATGGCGCGACCACAGCCGTTAGGACAGCCGGTGATACGGAAGATAATGCTGTCGTCGGCTACGCCGTGAGATGCCAGTAACCCTTCCATACGACCTACCGCTTCTGGTAGATAACGCTCTGCTTCTGCCATTGCCAGCGGGCACGTTGGCAGTGATACACACGCCATGGAATCGAGTTTCTGATTCGATGTATCGTCTTCGATCAGTTTGTGATCACGGGCAATTTTTTCAATCGCCGCTTTCTGATCAGCAGGTACGCCCGCGATGATCAGGTTCTGGTTGGCGGTTAATCGGAAATCACCTTTGTGGATCTTGGCGATTTCAGCACAACCTGTCTTCAGCGGACGACCCGGGAAGTCCAGAATGCGACCGTTCTCGATGAACAGTGTCAGGTGGTAGTTGCCATCGATACCTTCAACCCAACCGAAGCTGTCGCCACGGGTAGTAAATTCGTATGGACGTGATTCAGCAAAGCTCACACCAGCACGTTTTTCTACTTCGGCTTTGAAGTTATCAGCACCTACACGCTCAAGGGTGTATTTGGTTTTCGCATTTTTACGATTAACCCGGTTACCCCAGTCACGCTGTGTGGTGACAACAGCAGCGGCAACATCCAGCGTATTTTCCAGCGGGATAAAACCAAAGTCAGTTGCTTTACGCGGATACGTAGATTTATCACCGTGGGTCATAGCTAGACCACCGCCCACCAGCACGTTAAAGCCTACCAACTTGCCGTCTTCAGCAATGGCAACGAAGTTCAGATCGTTAGCGTGTAAGTCAACATCATTCTGCGGCGGAATAACCACGGTAGTTTTAAACTTACGTGGCAAATAGTTATCACCTAAGATCGGCTCAACCGGCTTCTCGGTGGTTTCTACTTTTTCGCCGTCCAGCCAGATTTCGGCATAAGCACGGGTTTTCGGCAGCAGATGCTCAGAAATTTTCTTCGCCCATTCGTAAGCTTCAGCATGCAACTGAGACTGAATCGGGTTACTGGTACACAACACGTTACGGTTTACGTCACCGGCAGTGGCGATAGAATCGATACCGGTTTTATTCAGCGTCTGGTGCATCAGTTTAATGTGTGGCTTAAGCACACCGTGGAACTGGAACGTTTGACGCGTTGTTAAACGGATACTGCCGTACATGGTGTGCTCTTCAGCAAACTTGTCGATAACCAGCCATTGCTCAGGGGTCATCACACCGCCCGGAAGACGGGCACGCAGCATCACATTGTGCAGTGGTTCAAGCTTTTGCTTACCACGTTCTGCACGAATATCGCGGTCATCCTGCTGATACATACCGTGGAAACGGATCAGCTGGAAGTTATCTGCTGTGAAACCACCGGTTAAATCGTCTTTCAGATCTTGCTCGATAGTACCGCGCAGGTTATTACTTTCGCGCTTCAGGCGCTCGTTGTCAGCCAGTTTGCCTTCAACGATAAATGGCGATTTTTCGTTACTCATTAATAGACATCCTTCTGATAACGTTTGGCTTTGCGCAGGGCAACAATGTAGGCTTTGGCGTCTTCTTCAGACTTGCCACCGTGCTCCTGGATGATGGAAACCAGTGCAGCTTCAACATCTTTTGCCATGTGTGTTGCATCACCACACACATAGAAGTGAGCACCGGCTTCAAGCCACTCCCACACTTCTTTACCGTTTTCAGTTAAACGATGCTGAACATAAATCTTATCTTTCTGATCGCGGGAGAATGCCAGCGTGATCTTGTCAACCAGACCAGATTTCACGTAGCCCTGCCACTCAACCTGATAGAGGAAGTCCTGGGTGAAGTTCGGATTACCGAAAAACAGCCAGTTCTTGCCTTCAGCACCCTGAGCGTCGCGCTCCTGCATGAATGCGCGGAACGGCGCGATACCGGTACCCGGCCCCACCATGATGACAGGCGTATCGGTATTTTCAGGCAGACGGAAGTGATCATTCTTCTCGATATACACTTCAACTTCGGCGCCTTCCTCTAATCGTTCACAAAGGAAGCTAGATGCGCCACCCTGGTGACGTTTACCAAAGGCTTCGTAGTCGACGTGTGCCACGGTCAGATGCACTTCTTCTTCTACTTCATCCTGACTGGATGCAATAGAATACAGACGTGGCGTTAACGGGCGGAACGCATCAGCAAAGGCTTGGGCTTCAATTTTCGCCGGGTGTTCACGCACGATATCAATTAGCTGACGCTCTGCCAGGTAAGTACGCAGTTGCGCTTTATCTTCCATCAGCGCAGCCAGACCTTCTGAGCCTGTTGCTTCCTGATACGCTTTTACAAACGTTGGATAGCTTAGTGTTAACTCCAGTTTGCTGGTCAGCGCTTCAGATAATGAAACGGTGGTATCGCCCACTTTCACTTCTTCAGAGCCAGACAAACCTGTGAGTTCCAGGAATTCAGCAACCAGTTCGGCAGAATTCTTAAACCAGATACCCAGAGCATCACCGGCACGATACTGAATGCCTGAATCTTCCAGGCTGATTTCGATGTGACGGATATCTTTTACCGAATCTCGGCCAGTGATTTTCTGCGATTCAATCAACGTGGCTTTAAACGGTGACTTTTTGGTGTACATCTGTTCTGCGCCAGATGGTGCAGCAACGCCAGACTGAACAGTCACCACGTCATGAGTACCGGCAGACGCAAAATCGTCTTTCAGGGCCGCAACTAATTGCTCGCCCCAGGCTTTGGCAGCGTCTTCGTAATCTACGTCGCAATCAAGGCGAGGCACGATGGCCTTTCCGCCAAGCTTACCTAAACGCTCATCGAAGTCTTTACCGGTTTGGCAGAAGAACTCGTAGCTGCTGTCACCAAGACCCAGTACCGCGAACTTCAAGCCATCCAATTTAGGTGCTTTCTTGCCGCCAAGGAATTCATGGAATTCAATTGCATCATCAGGCGCATCACCTTCACCATGCGTACTCACGAATACCGCAACGTGCGTCTCGCCTTTAATGCTACGCGGCTTATAGTCGGCCATACTGACTAGCTTACTGGTGTAACCCGCAGCTTCAGCCTGCGCCTGGAAACCTTTTGCCACGCCCATGGCGTTGCCGGTTTGCGAACCTACCAAAATAGTAAGCGTTGGTGTATTCGCCGGTGCAGCTGCTACCGGCGCCGCTGCTGCGGGAGCAACCGCTCCGCCCTGCGCAGCTGCCATACCAGCAACATAACCACTTACCCAGGTAAGCTGATCGCGGTTTAAGCCTGCAATGGCCTGCGTAATCGCATTCCATTGTTGCTCATTGAGCACCGCACCGGGTGCTCCGTTCTGATTAGAATTCACTGACATAGTTAATTAACCTTTTTAATATGCCGTCAAAGGTATCGATTTTTATTGAGAAGAGAAAAGAATAAATAACACTTTTTTATGCTCTAAAGTTTCTAAAACTGTGAAATTTACGCTCTCTGGAATATAAAAAGAGCCGTAAGCGATACTTACGGCTCTTAGAGATTTGAAGATTTACCGCTGATGCAAAAAACATCAGCGGCATTTTAATCATCAGAAATGAATTTCTACACCTGCAAACGCACCATCGAACTCCATATCGGCGTATACGCCATCGAGATCATCAATATCGACAGACACATTGCGGTAGCCTGCCTGAATCGTCATATCCACCGCTAAGCTTTCAATAAATGAATAAGTCAGTGCAATTTGATAGTCGCTTAATGTGTGATCATCGAAAGACAGATAACTGCCTTCCGCATACGCGCCAAGACCGGTAAACGGTAAGCCTACCGCCACACGAGAATAGGCCATGGGAATGATACCGGAAAACGCCTGCTCACCTTGCGTTTGCGAGTCCGTGTCGGCAACGTAAAGCGTACCGTCAACGTACTTCGCGTTAACGCCAACATCGAAGCTTACCAAATCGTTGTCGAACAATTCATAGTAAAGAATGATGTCTGTGGTAGACATTTCCACTTGCGTATAAATGTCGTTGCCCACTGTATAGACATCACCATCGAAGGTGAATGTCGATGTAAGTGACGTATTGCCATCGCTATCGAGGGTGGTATAGCTCAGCTTAATATTCGGTACAAAAGGGAGCGGATGTTCAACGGCTGCGTAAAACGAAGAGTTCGCGTTGCTATCGAAGTTGAAATCTGCCATTGCGCTGCCATCGGAAAACGTACCGTCATCAGCAAAACCACCTGATGGGCTTGTATACCAGCCTTGGCCACCCAGATACAATCCGGCAACGGTGTCCGCCATTACCGGTGATGCAGTAAAAGCCGTTGCGAGTGCTACAGCTACTATGCATTTTTTCATGAATTATCCTTGATTGAGAAGTTCAGTCAGTTCAATAAGCGCTGCATTAGCGCGAGAAATATAATTTGCCATGACCAGAGAATGATTAGCCATCATGCCAAATCCATTGCCGTTAAGAATCATTGGGCTCCACACGGTTTGCTGTGTCGCTTCCAGTTCACGAATGATCTGACGCAGGCTTACCAGTGCATTCTTATCTTCAAGTGTATCGGCAAATTCGATTTCTGCCGCTTTTAAGAAATGCAGCAACGCCCAGGTCGCGCCGCGGGCTTCGTAAAAGTTATCATCCAGTTTCCACCAGCTCGTCTGTACAACCCGTTCTGACACTGCCGGTGTAGACTGTCGGGCATTCTTGTCACCGGCCAAATCGGTGTTCATTTTGGATGACCCAACGCTTGCACTTAAGCGCTGAGAGTATGAACCTAAACGCTTTTCTACTTGTTTAAGCCACTCTCTAAGATTGTCGGCACGGGTATAAAACTGACTGTCACCAGCGGCCATATCGCCCAGTTCAGCGCGGTATTTATCCAGTGACTTAATCCCATTGCGATAGGAAGACTCTGCCGAAGGCAAAGCCCAGCTGCGACTATTTACGTTGAATTCAGGCTGCGCTTTGGTGAGATGTGGGTTTTCTATAGACTGTGATTGAGAGCGGCTAAAATCTTTGCGCATTGAGAGCGACAAATCTCTGATCATTTCCAGCGCGCCGTATTCCCAAGCGGGCATATTATCGAGGAACAACCCTGGTGGCATAACATCATTAGAGGTATAACCGCCCGGCTTATCGAGCAATGTTTCTGTCACCACAATCATTGTGGTTGTCATGGTATAGCCAGGAATTTCAGTTTGTGAAGGACTTTGTGCTTGTTCAGCCACGGCTTGTCTAACATCAAACGTGTCAGGTTCAACACTCCAGTACACGCCAATTAACCAGAATATTAAAAACAGAACAACAACAGTACCAATAATGGTTCGGGTGTTCAGGTATTGTTTAATGCTCAATGTATAGATTCCTTCTCAATAACAAAGTGGGTGATGTTACTCATCACCCACTTTTAATTACCTTATGACTGCACTTTAGCATTCCAGCCATAATTTTTCGCCATGATTTGCGTAAGTTTTGCAGATCACGCCGTTTGTGGTCGTTTCGTTCGCAACACTAACCACACAGCAAGGGCTACTAGCAGAAATGGCCAGAACGTTGCGACACCGGCAACCAATAACGCAGCGACACCAGCAACAGCGGCGATGGCAAGGGCGCCAAAAAGACTAAAGGCAACAATAACGCCGATAATTACAAATACAACGCCAACCGCCGAAGCTGCAGCAAAATTCTCAAAGGGTGACAACATTTCATCTCCCATCATTAAATGAATACCCCACCAATCGCTGAACAGATTACCAAAGGCATAAGTCAGCAATATGGCGATGATGATAGCTAAAAATGCATTTTTCATTATGACCACCGTGGTAACAGAAATGTGGCGGCGATATAGGCCATCAACACGGGTACACTAAGAATGAAGAGTCCAGCAACCGCAGCAGCACGAACCCAAACAGCATCAACAGACAGATAATTTGCAAGCCCTGCACATACACCGCTGATCATGCCGTTATTAATGTCGCGGTAAATGCGCTTATCAGTTTCTGGTAATTTCATTGTCTTCTCCTGGCGATAACGATGCGCCCTGCGAGGGCGCGTATAAATGGGTTTAGTAAGAAATTAGGCGGCGCGTTTTTTCTTCAGTGCCGCCAGTTCTTCTTCAATGACGTCGTTGGTTTCCAGCGCCTTGAACTCGTTTTCCAACGATGTAGCCGATGATGAACTACCTACCACATCATAGGCATCAACTTGCGCTTCCAGATGCTCAATACGCTGCTCATAGCTATCCATTCGCGCCATGGCGTTTTCTACCTGCGTACTGTGCGTTACGCCGCGCGCTTTAAGGCGAACACTGGCGTTGTCTTTTCGCGCCACCAAACTTTTCTGTTTCTGACGGGCCTCAGCCAGTTTCGCGTGTAGACGTTGCGTATCCTCTTGCACCGACGTGAGCATGTCGCTCACCTGCGTTTTCTGAGTTTCGATAGCGTCCAGTTTTTCTACATAACTATTTTTCTGTACCAGAGCGGCGCGCGCTAAATCGTCCTTGCCTTTATCCATGGCCAGTTCCGCTTTCGCCATCCAACTGTCGATGTCCTTTTGCAGCGTGGCAGCCTGACGATCGAGATACTTCTGCTCGGCAATATATTTCGCCGCCACTGAACGCATCTCCACCATGGTTTCTTCCATTTCCTGAATGATCAGGCGAATCACTTTTTCCGGATCTTCTGCTTTATCCAGCATCGCGTTGATGTTTGATTGAATGATGTCTGACATGCGTGAGAACATTCCCATTGTCTTTCTCCTTAACCTGTTTCATGTTTATTCGATTACAGAGAGACTATTACAATCGCTGTGCCAAATATTTAACCGACTGTATTAATTGAACTTTTCAATTATCTCTTTATTTTTAAACGTGTTATCAAAACTGAGTAATTAATAATTTGGTTAAATTAACCACTGGAAATTAGCCAATCTGACGAACACTAAGGTATAAACAGGCATGGTATTAACTGACACGGCATTAAGTGACTGTGCGATAAGCTGAGCCGAAGCATAGTTAAAAGACAGAATCGGATGAATAGGGAAAACTCAGTAAACGGTAATACTAAAGGGTCGAGGATGGTGTTCGGTTTGTACTGATGACGTGGAGCGGATGACAGAACTGTGCAGATAAAAAAACAGGCAATCAATTATGATTGCCTGCATGGTCGTTCTTTTACACTAGGTTGATGCTGTTTTCGCATCTTACAGCAAGCCATAAGCTTACTCTTCTTCAGATTCAGAATGTTCAGATTCTAATTGTGTCTCGCTTGCAGCCAGGTCAGTAACACTCACCGAACCTGCTTTTGTTTCATTCGACAAACTAAAGTTATAAGTCGCATTGGCAACAGATTGCTGCACGCCATTGCTGATTTCTTCTGTTGCCATAGTGACAGCTTGATCGATCATCCGGCTTAAGAATGACTCGATTGCACTTTCTTGCGCCATCGCTTGTGAACTAAACATCGCAGCTGACATCACGGCACTGGCTATAATCATTTTTGCTTTCATGGTGTTTCCCTCTTGGTAACGTTTTAAATGGTGCCGTACTCACTGCGACGACAAGTTACCTAAGAGATAGCGAGAGACGTGCCAACTAAGAGAAACCCCTTAACCAATTGAATTTGAATGAATTTCCAAAAAATCTCAATCCACCTCAAAAGAACAAAAAACGAACAACACAACTAAGTGGTGAAAAAAACCAATGCAATTAGTCTATTCCACCACCCGGGAATCGTTGAAGGCTTTGGCATTGGCCTGTGCTTGCTCAACTTGCTCAAGCGCATTCATCAGAAGATTAGGATCACGCTCTTTACCGGTGCCATTCTGGCTTAAATAGCGACGCCAGATGCGCCCGCCAGCCTGCCCCTGATACAACCCCAACATATGGCGGGCCACGTGCCAGGGTTTAAACCACTCATCGGTTTGACGCTCGATATATTGCTGCATGATGTGAACAATTTCGCTACGCGTTTTCGCCTGCGCTTCGTCACCGAAAACCACCTTATCAACGGACGATAGCAAGTAAGGGTTAGAATAAGCTTCCCGCCCCATCATCACACCATCAACCTTATCTAAGTGCTCAAGGGTATCGTCGAGGGTTTTCACCCCACCGTTAATGCTAATGTTTAGTCCTGGATGCGTTTCTTTGAGTTGATACACACGGGGGTAATTCAGCGGCGGAATTTCGCGGTTTTCCTTGGGACTCAACCCTTGCAGCCAGGCTTTGCGGGCATGCACAATGAAAGTATCGCAGCCTGCATCGGCAACAATATCGACAAACCGGGCAAAGCCTTCGTACTCGTCCATATCATCAATACCGATACGGCATTTAACCGTTACCGGAATATCTACCGCCGCCTGCATGGCCTTTACACAGTCGGCCACCACTTCAGGTTGTGCCATCAGGCAAGCGCCGAAAGCACCATTCTTTACCCGGTCTGATGGACAGCCAACATTAATGTTTACTTCATCGTAGCCACGGGCCTGCGCCATTTCAGAACACCGCGCCATATCGGAGGGATCGCATCCGCCAAGCTGCAACGCAACAGGATGCTCTTCTTCGTTAAAAGCCAGATAATCGCCTTTACCGTAGATCAGCGCACCCGTTGTGACCATCTCGGTATAAAGCAGACTGTGCTTTGTAATTTGGCGCAGGAAATAGCGGCAATGTTGATCGGTCCAATCCAGCATTGGAGCGACTGAGAATCTTCTGTCGATAGTTGAATGAGCCATAGTTCTATTTAAATATTTTACATCAGCCACTTATGGCATTCCTCAGAAAAATTTTGAAACGTCAAAGTTGAGCATTTCCACTGGATTTAGTCCCATTTCTGGGAACACGGCGCCCAAATGGGGGAATTACTTTTCCTCCTGGTGCACTCGATAAATGGGTGAAAATCAGATGGCTAATATTAGCATAAGTAAAGGTATGAGAAAAAACGGTGTCTCATATACAGCAAGGGTCAGACAGAAAACGAACTAACTTGAACGGACCTTTCAAATTAATTGACGCTCTATAGAGGACTTCCAATCATTGATCCAACCGCTAAGACGGCTAGTGATAGCATAGAGCAAAGTGGTCGTGAGCATTTCTCATGAGAGTGTTTTAGGCCTCATCATTCAATAGCTCCCAGCCAAGGAAAATGTAAAAGTTCGTTTTTCAGAACCATTGCCATTGACTAAAATGGTTACAAATACCATACTATGCAGCAAGTGGATTGAGCATTCTCGGTCGGCGTCAAAACCTCGGTGGATTCATCGGGGTTTTTCGCTTTTTGGACTAGGGTAAATTCTCATCCCAACGCCTTCGAAAGCAGTTCCTAAGCTTTTTCTTCCCCCTTCGCAGTAAAACTTTTCTCGAAGGATATCAAAAGCCCTGTTTGCTTGTTCCGGCCTAAGTGTATGAAGCCCTATGGGCCTCGCGACCAGATCAGCTAGTTGTAACCCTGAAGACATGACTTTTTTGTCAGAAAAAATTATTTCATAGGGAAGTTGCAGATTTTGTTTGTTGTTGCCATCACAGATTCGACGAAACTCCAGTTCTAAATCTCGATCCTCCTTATCGCCCCTGCATTCAACAACTATGTGCGTTTTCTTTTCGCTCTGGCCTTTCTCAGCAAGAAAACCATTCAGCGCTTCCATACACATGCCCAATGCTATGTAATACGCATTATCGTCTGGGTTGGAACGCAGTTCTCTTTTATCAATAGTTGCGCTTATTAAGATAAAATTAGCGACCTCGATTATTTCAGTCAGCTCATTAAGAAAGTGCTGGTGATGCTCCCTGCCTTTAAATATGTTGAAAGCGCCCTTTCGTCGCCTTATTTCGTTTTCATGAAGCACCACTTGGTCATGGCCGAAGTGGTTGAACTTAAACTTTTCTAAAGCAGGAACAATCACTTCACTGTAGTGGCGTTTGTGAAATACACAAAATGCCAGAACAAAAATGGGGTAATTTTCGTCAATACTCTGAAGGCTGTGATCACCACTTTCATCCACATACACGATGTATTTGGAAAATTCACTTTCACCTAACGATTGGGGGTTGTGACTTTCTAGCTTTTTAAGATTTTCCTCATCAATCTCAAAAAGCGGTAACTCATGTTGGACGGGCTGTTTTTCATCTGTCATTACCGAGTACCTAGTTCAGTCAATACAAACCAAAGGCAATTGAGAGCAAAATTGGCGGCTAGGCCATATAACCATTCGCCATGCGCTTTCAGTAATTCGAAATTGCTTGTAAATACCATACAACAGTCCCTGTTTTGTTTATCCACCCCAAGGTCAGTGTACAATACACCGTTAAAATCATCTAACCTATTAGGTTCACTATGGTTTTAAGCGCAAAGATATATTTGCAATACGCTTTCTCACAGAAGAGTAATCAACAATATTCAGGTTTGATTTTGAATTATCTAGGCTTTCTTTCACTGAATCCAATTCGTTAAGAAAAGTTCTTAGAACTACCTTTCTAATCCCTACGGCCTTCGATAAAGCTCTGTTAGCAATATTTATTCTCACGCCACAGATTGGTCTGCTCAATTGATCTTCCAATCGCGCAACTCTATTCCGTAACCCTCCAATCACTGAAGAATCTGAAAATTCTTTTGGAAATACTTAAATGCTGAGAGTTCTGCTGTGCGCCGTCACTAGGTGCTTTGCTCTTCGATGTGCCGAAGCTCTGCTTTCGTTCATCTTTAAATTTCGCACGAAGCTTTTTGAATTCGACGATGAATTGGGAATTGATTGGATGTTCAAGTTTAGTATTATCAACGGCCTGCTTTTCATTTTTAGTCTCAGATTTTACGTCCACCTTGTCTAAAACTGCGGTTCGCCTGGGGATGCATTGATGAGACTTAGCCGGCTTTGAAGATGTTGTACTTGCAGAGCTTACATTACTAGGCGAAGTCTGCTCCTGAGTTTTCTTAAGTCCCGATTTGTCAGGTATTTAATGATCCGCGATTTTATCAGACGCGAACAACTGGGTAATGTGAAATCTCCAATGTTATTTTTTCTGCAAACGGCGGCTCAGCTTGCCATGTCATATTTAAAATAACCTTAAAATATCAACATAATGATTAGCTTATGTCGATTGTATCAACATATAAATTCTTTATGTTGAAAAGACCTCGATATTTCGACACGTAATAGACTTATGTCGATGCTTTCGACATATAAAGAAGTTATGTCGATATGATTTGAAATAATCGATACGCAATTAGATTGTGTATGGAAAAAGCCAAAAGCGAGCCATATGCCTAATTATGTGCTGTTGCCATTGTTGATAATGGTCCTCGCCATCACGCAGGGCGAGCAGAACCTTCTCACCCTTACTATATTCCTACTTTGCACTGCCACTTTTGTCCGCATCAATACTGGCCTGAATTAATGGCGTGATGGTTGAGCCCTGTATCACGATGGAAAAAATCACCACAATGTAAGTCACCACCAGCATCAGACTGTGTAAGTCCACATCATTTATCATAAACTCACGACGCGGAATAGATGCCGCCATAGCCAGTGCAAGTCCTCCTCTCAGGCCACCCCAGGTAAGGATTTTTATCGCATTTTTATCGTAATCCCGTACTTTCTTAAATACGCTATAAGGCACGCCAACGCTGATAAAACGGGCAAGGAGCACTAGCGGAATAGCAGCCAAACCGATAAAGATTTCCAGCTTGGTGATGGGTAACGTAACAATCAGTAGGCCAATCACCAGGAATAAAAGCGAATTCAGGTAACCGTCTATGCCGTGCCAAAAGCTTTGTATATGATGCACGTTATCGGAGTGGTTTTTCACCGCTGACTGCGTGCGAGTTACATTTCCAATAAAGATTCCGCTAACGACCATGGCCAGCGCGCCAGAGACATCCATTAAGTTTGCGGTAGCAAAGCCTGCCGTAGGAATGCAAAAAGTGATGAGCAGTCGCAGGTTGCCATCTCTTGAGTTCAGAATTAAAAAGTGGCCCATATAGGCCAGTACGAAACCAAACAGGATCCCCCCTCCGGCTTCAAAGAAGAATAATTCAGAAATGCCTGAAACCGTAGGTGCAACACCTGAGAACGCTACCGCGAACAAGGTTTTAAAAAGCACGAGTCCTACCCCATCATTGAATAAAGACTCCCCCTCAACCTGAATAGATATCCGCTCAGGAGCCTGCATTTTTTTGATGATCGCAAGCACGGCTATGGGGTCTGTGGGGCTGATTAACGCACCAAATAACAAACAATAAATGAGCGGTATACTCACCCCACATATTGTCAGTAAATACCAGCCTACCCAGCCGATTAAAAACGTAGAAGCTAGCGTAGAAAAGATGACCAGCGCAGTTATTTCCCATCGCTGCTGACGCATGGCAGCCAGATTAATTTCCAGTGCGCCCGCAAATAATAACAGCCCCAACATGCCATTGAGTAGCAGCTCTGTGAAGTCAATCTGACCGAATGTATCAGACAACATTTGCGCGGTTTCGTTACCGGCCAGCTTAATTGCCAAAATAAGTACCAGCGACAGCACGACTGCGCCACTGGTAATAGCAATAGTGGTTTGCATTTTAAGAATGTATTGATTACTGAAAGCAATAAGCACAGCGGCGGCGGAAAGAAAGCACAGTAAATACCAGGTGCTGATCATAGAAGTCCTTACATAGCGAATTGGACAAAATTAGCTTCTCAGGATTCAGCATAATGCCTATTGCAGGCGTCAAAGCTATCGCTTGGGTATCTCAGACTGATTGCGAAATTCGAAAGAGGCGTAACTTATGTCGGAAGTGATTACATGTTGCGCCTTTACAACATCACTGGCTATCAGCTTAAGATTACTGACTCAATTTTCTCGCTAACTGACGCTTTAATGCCAACCATTCGGACAAAGCACTCGTCAGTCTAGTGACACTGCCTAACCCTATTAACTCGATTGCAGCTTGAGCTTTTCATAAATTATAAAACGTAAAATTGCAGACACCCGATATGAGGGACACGCGTTTAAAGCATTTTCACTTCTCGCTGCGGGAACGGTATTTCGATATTAGCCTGCTGCAGACCATCATGAATGGCCTTATTTAATGCATAGCGAATTTCGAAATGGCGGGTAGTCAGCGCCCATACACGTACGCCGAAATTGATACTGCTGTCGCCAAAATTATCGACACCAATGGCTGGGTTCTTTTCAGAGGAGATACCGTCTACCGTAGCCACCGCTTTCTCAAGCACACTGATAACTTCATCAACATTACTGGAATAGGCCACGCCCACTTCCAATTCGATAAGCATTTGTTCGGCGGAATTATGCAGTATCTCCCCCACGATGAGTTTATTGGGGATTTGAATATGAACATTATCTTCATTGATAAGGATGGTGTAAGGCAACATGACTTTATCGACCACACCCGAAACACCCCGTACCTGAATCGTATCGCCTAACACAAAAGGACGGGTGATTATGATGGTAAAACCGGCGGCATAATTCGCCAACATGCCCTGTATTGCCAGACCGGCACCGAGGCCGACCGCACCAATTGCCGCGATGAAAGGTGTAACACTGATCCCGATGTTACCGAGCGCAATGATAATAACCATTGCCAGGATGAGAATTTTACAAGCCCCGCCGGTAAAGCGGCTTAGCGTGATGTCAATTTCACGCCCAATCATCAGGTTTTCAACGAGAGTACCGATTTTGGCTGCAACCCACCAGCCAACCAGTAATATGATGATTGCACCTACGATTTGAAAACTGTAGGTAACGGCAAATTCTACAAGTGTGTCGTAAATTGCCTGCGCTTGTTGTAATTCTGCTTCCATGTTGACTTCTGGTTAACGCTTTAAAAGTTTAAGAATAACCAACAAAATACCGAACAACAACATAGCCATCGGTCGTATCTGGCGTTTGTTACTCACTACCAGTCTTTAAGAGAGCTCACCTGTTTTTTTAAACCAATGCAGCTGAGTATGTTTACATAGCTCCAGGTTAGATTGCCTGCACTGAGCATTTCACCACTCTGATAATGAAACTGTTCAGACATGTTATCGTTTTCACCACAGTGAAATTGAACGCGGCGAAGAAAAGCATCACCTAAACCAATGAGCCCATGAATGACCTTCCTGAACCCAACAGAATCCATAAGGTAACGTTCACCCTCATTAATCTCGCATTGGCTTTCACCGTAAGACATTGCCAATCGCAAAAACGGAAGATTGAGTCGGGTAACCTGAAGCGCCTGCTTTTCAGAAAAAAGTAGTGCCGCTTGATAGCAAATGCCTGCCATTGTCCCGGTACATAAAAACCAAGGATTGCCCGTTTCCACCCCGTCTGTGCCACTGTAGCGATCTTCTGGGTAACGTCCGATACCCGGTGCTAAGGTTTCGCCATTTGATGAGTGCCGCGTTTTGTTTACCGCAAAGAGTGAGTCGAATGTTTGGTAAAGCGCATAAGCGGTCGCTAAAACTTTATCATCGGTTGCAGTTAAATAAGGTGCAGAAGCGGATAGCGACTGGAATACCCCCAGCAAAACGGCGATATCCAACCCAGAAGTCTTGTAATCTAAACCGCCGTTACGATTTAACGTAGCCAAATAGTAACCCGCGTCCTCACACCAAAATTCAGCCATCGCGGCTTTTATTGCCTCGGCTTGTTCAACATAGCGCCCTTGCGCCGCTTCGTCTCCAAGCTTAGCGGCCAATTCCGCCCCTTCGCATAGTGCTACGTGCTGCAGAACACGAGTGTAAAAATGGTCCCCTTTCACTTCTTCCCACACATCGAAGCAGCAGTCCTGCCAGTGAGCCGCAATAAACTCAAGATCGGTTTTGATTACCCCCCCATTTGCTTGGTAGAGCAACGAGAGGTCATCAACGGTTTGTCCTTTTGAAAGACAATAGTGCGCCCAGCGCGTCAGCGTGAGTGCTCGCTGAGCGGGTCCATCATTTTGCGGCCGGCCCCACTCTTCCTCATATGCATCGCCATCGACATAGAACTTGGGTTCACCAACATGACCGCTAGGATTAGGGGTTTGTTGGTTAAGCACTGAAAACTCGATATGGTCTTTCATCATCTGCTCGAACTTCGCGCTCATACCGAAAGCATGCGTTTGCGCTAATCTCACTACCTCCCCCATCGTTCGTGCCGAATCTCGGGTCCAGTGATAATAATAATCGGGATTAGAGCGTGATGGCGAGGCAACAACGGCACCCGGCTTGCCATCTGCTGGCGATATATTCGCTAATATGCCGTACAACATATTTTGTTCGGCGTGGTTGAGCCATTGTTCGAAAGTTGGCAATTTATGGTCTTGAGACGGTGTCGATGCTTGCATTTCTGAAGTGTTCATCGGGGGGTCCGAGTTTAACGAGTTGATGGTTTATACCCTCAGGACACCGCGACGATCAGCTAATCACGACCAGATGAGTTGAATCGCTTAATCATTCCGACCACTCAATCTCCGCAGAGCCTTCCTATCACAATATTCCATAGTGCACTCGGCGTAAGTGACCTCCCACTTTTACACATCACTGTAATAATTTTCTCGAAAACGCCGGTAAAGCCAGAGTGGATATTCTGCCGCTACAGAGATAACACATTGAAGTAGCGTAATAAGTTAGTGAATTCTTGCCTGGGCATACTCCTTGCTGCCTTAAGTATGAAGTACCTCTTTCGTTCCACGAACTCTTTTCAGAAGGTATCCCATGAACTTAAATATCGACGGGCGAATTGCCCTTATCAGTGGTGCATCAGGTGGTCTTGGCCTTGCATCTGCGAAATGTCTGGCTGAAGAAGGTGTGCGTCTGTTTCTCACCGACATGAACGAAGAAGCACTTCGCGCGGCGGTGGATGAACTCCACGAATCTGTTGTCGGCTTTTATAAAGCCGACCTGACCGACGAAAGTGATATCAACACGTTGGCTGACAAAGTAAAAGCCGTTGGCGGTGCAGATATTCTGGTACATCTGGCGGGGATTACAGGAGCCAAGGGCGACCCGTTAACGATGAAAGATGAAGATTGGATAGAATGCTGGAATATTAACTTTATGTCTGCGGTAAGGGTATGTCGGGCTATCGTACCTGGCATGGTTGAAAAAGGCTGGGGACGGGTTGTGCTCACCGTATCCGAAAACGCTGTTCAACCTTACCCAGACGAAGCCGTGTACAACGCATCCAAAGCCGCCTTACTCAGTTATACCAAAGCGTTGTCACTTCCCTATGGCCCGAAAGGTGTTTTGGTTAATGCAGTTATGCCCGCCTTCATCGAGAGTCCAATGACCGATGGCATGATGGAAAAGCTGTCTGAAGAACTCGGCGTGTCAAAGGAAGAAGCGGTTGAACATTTTCTCGAAAAAGAACGTCCGTACCTCACGCTCAAACGCCGAGGCCGCGCTGACGAAGTAGCGGCGGTGGTAGCATTGCTTTGTTCTGACCGAACCACTTTCACCAACGGTTCTGCCTGGCGGGTAGATGGTGGCGCTGTAGCGGCAATTAATACTTAATAGGAGATAAATATGTCAGATTCTAAAGTGTCCCACCTTCCCGACCCTGAATACATTAACGATGACTATGTCGGCGCAGGAAAATTGAAAGGTAAACGCGTGTTAATCTCCGGTGGCGACAGTGGTATTGGTCGAGCTGCCGCGCTGCACATGGCCCGGGAAGGTGCCAAAGTGGCTATTATTTATCACTCGGCTGAAGACAAGGCTGCCGAGACCAAGCAGGCCATTGAAGCTGAAGGAGTCGTTGCGCTAGTAATACAAGGTAACACCGGCGATAGTGCCGACTGCGATCGCGCGGTTGAAAAGGTCGTTTCTTCCTGGGGCGGCATCGATATTCTGGTGAATAATGCGGGATTTCAGAAGGCTTACCATAATCTTGAAGAAGTGAGCGACGAAGATTGGACGGCCCACTTTGATGTGAACATGGCAGGTATGTTTTACCTAAGTCGTGCCGCACTTCGCCACATGCAATCGGGTTCTGCCATCGTTAACACCGGCTCGATAAATGGTTATGTCGGCAATAAGGCTTTATTGCCTTATTCATCTACAAAAGGAGCAATCTCAGCATTTACTCGCTCGCTAGCCAAGCAATATATGGACAAAGGCATTCGAGTTAATGAAATTGCACCAGGCCCCGTCGCTACTGATATTCAATCTGTATTCGAAGACTTCGACGAAGACATGTTAAAGAATATGGCGGCCCCGATTGGCAGAGTAGGACAACCTCGGGAACTCGGCCCTGCCTATGTATTTCTCGCCAGCCAGGATGGGTCATTCATCACCGGTCAAACGCTTCACGTAAACGGTGGCATGATGGTTGGCGCCTAAAAACTTAAGCGTAATCACCAGTAAATTCTGTACAAGCGCCCGTTGTTAATAACGGGCTTTTTTTAGCTGGCTCAGTGGCAAACTTTTCTCACGCCAAACCTCTTACTTATCAAATCCCAATTTAATTCTTGTCTGTATTCTCTCGCGTTCCTATTTTTTCCGAGCAATTCAACTACATTCCCTGTACACTCATGCGAACAAAAATAAAAACCATTCTCATTTAGATTAAATTATCCCCACTTAGGACTCTCATGAAATACTCTTCCTTGTCGGTAGCCGTACTCAGCGCCCTTGTCTGCACTTTTCACGCTACAGCCTCATCCACAGATTACGTTGAAAAAATTGAAGTAACGGGCCGCGCCCAGCAATTCTATTTAGACAGCCAGACTCGCATTGGTACCAAAACCGATGCTGACATCATGGAAATCCCTTTATCTGTACAGGTACTCACACGCCAACTCATTGCCGACCAGGCTGCTCGCGACATCACTGACATGTACCGCTCAATTGCGGGGGTCAGTGAATTCAGTTACTCAGGTGTAACTTTTCGGGGATTCCGCGATGATGCCAATGTGTTCTACGACGGCGTACGTGGCGACCCCTTCTCTGGTTACAGCGTACCGCAATTGTTTAATGTTGAGCGTGTGGAAGTACTTAAAGGCCCGGCTGCAGCGCTTTACGGCGGTGGCGAGCCAGGCGGTATGATCAACTATGTTAGCCGTAAGCCTTCATTCAACGAATACCGCAATGTTACGGTAACTGGCGGAAACTTCTCGCTGGCAGGAGCATCAACAGAATTCACTGGTGCTGTTAATGAATCAGTTGCCTATCGCTTTGGCGCCTTTTACGAGACTCAGGACAGCTTCCGTAATAATGCCGATTCAGAAAACATCGAGCTGGCTGGCGGCGCCCTGTTTGTATTGGGGAACAACACAGAATTGACCACCACCTATGACTACATTGTGCAGAACCTGGGTGGCAATCGCCTTCGCGGCGTTCCGGTAGATGATGATGGTAACTTTTTGGTCGACCGCAGTTATAACACCAATGAAAAAGGGGATTACCAGGATCTTGAAGCACTGGTATTGCAAGCCAACCTTGAGCACGACTTTAGCGATAACCTCACTTTCAATGGTACCTTGCGGTATTTAGATAACGAACGAAATCAGGGATATCACGAGTCACGAAGTTGGATTGACGTTAATGGCGATGGCGTTGCTGACATTAATGACGAGACGATTCGTCGGGAGTATCGCAAACAGCTTCGTGCAAACGACGAACTAAGCCTTACCCTGGATTTTGTTTATGACTTTGAGGCTGCAGGTATTGCGCATCAACTTCTGTTCGGTGGCGATTGGCAACATGTCAAAACCGACTACGACTATTTCCGCGCTCGCTACGAAGCAGATGGTGTGGCGAATCTCAACATTTTCACCCTTAACTATGGCGAAACAGACCCAACGACTTACAACCTGACAGACATGAATCGAGATGGATTGGAGCATCAGCGGGCCAGTTTTTACGTTCAGGATAAAATGCAGTTCAGCGAAAACTGGGCACTCATGTTAGGCGCACGGTTTGATTACTTCGATGAAAAAAGCATGGATACTGACACGGCCTACAACGACAGTGATGTTACACCGAGAGCAGGACTCATTTACACGCCAACAGACGAAACAACGGTTTACCTGAATTATTCTGAGAGCTTTAACCCGGTAGATCCTTCTCAGTATGAAGAGTCTGTCGCCGATCCGCTTTCACCAGAAACCGGTAACCAGGTTGAGCTGGGTCTGAAACAATCGTGGTTAAATGGCAGCATCATGACCACCGCCGCCATCTATCAAATTGATAAAGAAAATCTGGTTATCAATAACCCGGACTTTATTGACGGTGAAAACAACGATATTGAACCCGCCCTTATCAACTTCGGCCTGGTAGAAAGTCAAGGTGCAGAATTTACCCTGGTAGGCGACATCACCGACAACATAAGTATTACGGCTAACTACGCCTACAACGATACTTTGCTGGAAGAAGGCACGATTAGCAATACCTACGATGGACGCCGTTTTGCTAACACCCCTCGCCACCAAGCCGGATTCTGGGCGCGATATAATATTGCGGTGATCGACTCAGCATTCGCCATGGGCGTAGACTACGTGAGCGAACAAGTTAGCCTTAATGGTCAGCGGGTTAAACCATTCACCATTTTTGATGCCAGCTGGACCACACGTTGGGACAACGTACTGCTAAGTGTTAACGTTAAAAACCTGTTTGATAAAGTTTATGCCGTAAGCGGATTCAGTGAGCGTAACGGGCACTTTCCTGGCGAGCCTCGTGAGGTGGTTGTTCAGCTAAGCTATGACTTCTAAAGCTTATAAATGAATAAACAACGCTGGTATCGATGGCACAGCCTGGCGGGTCTTCCGCTGGCTGTGTTGTTGTGCTTCATTATGCTAACCGGCACCTTGGCTGTGATGTCACACGAGCTTGACTGGCTGACTAATCCGGCCGTTCGGGCACAACCATCGAACACGCCACTAAACTGGCCTCAGTACTACCGCGCTGCCCTCTCCTCTTCTGACGATAACCGCATTTATCAACTAGCAGCACCGCTACATGATGGCTTTGCCGCAGATACGCTGCTGTATGATGAAAATAACCAGCGCTATCACGCCTATATCGACCCGGTTACTTATGCGCATAACGGGAATGGCACCTGGTTCAACTGGCAAACTCTGTTACGACGAATTCACCGTCATTTAATGATGCCGCTGAATATTGGTTTACCGATTGTTAGCCTTACCGCGTTTCCGCTTTTGCTCTCGCTCGTTTCAGGTTTGATCCTGCACCCCAAATGGTGGAAAGGGCTGTGGAGATTGCCTCGAAAGCAAAATTCACGGGTATTCTGGGGAGATTTCCATCGCTTCAGCGGGTTATGGAGCAGTTGGCTACTTGTGGTAATAAGTATTACCGGCATTTGGTATTTTGCTGAAAAATACGGTTTGGGCGCGACCTATCCCCAAGATGGCAGCGTTATTAGCGAACACGCCAATCGGTGTTTGGGGCGGTTATTGGAGCAAAACGCTGTATTTTTTCTTTGGCTTACTGCTAACCAGCCTATCGGTTACCGGAACCATTATTTACGCCCACCGGGTAATGAAATGGCGACGCAATGAAACGCCTGGGTTACTTTCAGTGATTGGCATCGGCTTTCAAGGGACCAAAAAAACAGGCTTATTCAGTGCCGTATTGCTACTGATATGTTTAGCATTGACACTCGAAACATTGCTTGCCTGAATGTCTTGTGTGAAAAACAATAGAGACGATTTATTCGATTTGTACGGCAAGCGACTTCCCCCCAGCATTGGGCATCCGCTAGGATAAACACGCACCAATGAAAAAGACTCCATAATAAAAATCATAACGATAACAATAAAAGGAAATGAACATGCATTTCACCCAACGTTTGTCCGACAGAGAAAAACCCCAAATGCCTGGCAGGAACTTGCTTCTCGCCAGCATCACCGCCCTTTTGTCCACTGCGGCCTGCGCTGAAGCGCTACCGGATACCTTGCAATACGAAGATACTTTTAACCTCGAATATGCCGCGTCACCGTTTTTCAGTCACGACGGCAACTCCGTTTTCTACGAACGTCGTTCCATGGACATCATGAAAGACCGAACCCACAGCACATTGTGGCAGGTGTCTGTAGACGGAAAACGCCATCGTCCGGTACTGGCCAACAACGCCAATGTGCGTTCTGCCACACTGTCACCCGACGGCAATATGTTGGCTTACGTTTCGGACGAAGGCGGCAGTAACCAGATTTACGTGCGCTATCAAGACACCGGCCAAATCGCCAAGCTGACGACGGTTGAGTTTATGCCCGGCAATCTGACATGGTCTCATGATGGTAAGCATGTTGCGTTTACCTTATTCACCCCGACCCTCGATAAGCCGCTTTTCACGGGCATGCCGAAAAAGCCTAAAGGCGCAGAATGGGCCGAAACCGC
>Ga0208204_100160_pt1 | contig 26753 bp, 20 predicted proteins | sample DeeseametaMP2252_FD_184173 | JGI IMG/M metagenome (GOLD analysis project Ga0208204, IMG submission 184173) | Marine microbial communities from the Deep Pacific Ocean - MP2252 (SPAdes) | ecosystem: Environmental > Aquatic > Marine > Oceanic | place: West of El Salvador, Pacific Ocean | collected...
TTACTTTCTGAACCCAGGCATCAAAGTCAGCTTCAGTTGGCGTTGCAATGGTGTCGAACTTCATACCAGTGAAACCTGCACCGCTGTAGTTTGCAGAGATACCTTTATAGGTACCCGGCTCATCAGCAATCAGGTGTAACTGAGTTTCCATGCCCGCCATTGAGTAGATTTGGCTACCCAACTGAGGAATGAAGAACGAGTTCATTGTGCCTTCAGAAGTGATTTTGAATGAAACTGGCTTGTTAGCCGGAATCACCAATTCGTTTACCGTTGCAATGCCTTGCTCAGGATAAATGAACAGCCATTTCCAGTTGAGTGAAACCACTTCAACGGTCATGTGCTCGCCTTTATCTTCAAGCGGGGCGTATGGGTCTAAGGCGTGGGTTGATTGCCACGTGATAATACCCAAAGCAATGATGATCAGAATTGGAATAGACCAAACCGTGGCTTCAATCTTGGTAGAGTGAGCCCATTTTGGTGTGTAGACTTCAAAATCGCGGCTTGCGCGGTATTTCCAGGCGAAATACAGCGTGAGTACAATTACCGGAATAACAACGATAAGCATGAGAATCGTACACAGAATGATCAGGTTCTTTTCTTCAATACCTACCTGTCCTTTCGGATCAAGTACGCCACCGCTACAACCGGCCAGTAACAGCACGATTGTGGCAAGAGCTAGTTTAGAAAGGTTACGAATAGACAAAAGCATTTTCCTATAACCCGGGTTCAACGTTATTGCCGCTGTTAGGCGACACGCGTAATTTTCCGATAGTGACTATCGAAGTTTTTCGAACAAGCGAACGCGACAGGAATCAACAATTGTAGTGACACGTGGCGCGCCGTTGATTACAGAGGTACCCGCAGGCACGTCTGTAATCACCAGAAATCACTTGTCAGAAGGTGGTGCTCGACTGCCGAACTGTTGTACAAACGGCTGTCGGTAGTCGTCATTAACGACCTTTAGCATTTGCCGGGACGTCACAATGCTCGCGCGGGTAAATAGCCCGGGACGAACAGGAATGCCCAACAAACAAATAAGCAGGATTGCTGAAAAGAAGAACAACGACAGCGCTTCGTCCATCATTGCAAAGGAATGGGGTTCAACTACGAGATTATCGTGCAGGGCACCAACGAACTCTGATGAGTCAGCCATAATGCCACTAATAATAAGTGTAACGTTGAAAAGGAGAACCAGCGTCGCCAACCATAACACCACGCCAACACTTTTCGTGCTGTCGATTGCCGTACGGTTTACGAAAACCGCTAAGGCGTTTGTGGTGAAAGTAGAGGTAGCCATACTGTTAAATGTGTCCTCGTTTGGTCCGACGTAGTGTCGACAGAAAAATTCCATCGAACATAAAATTAGGTCTTCGGGCGTAGGAGAGTAGAGAAAAAATCGGTGCGACTCAAGGGGGGTAAAATGAAGATTCAGTAACGAAATAGTGTGCAGGTAGCTAGTGCACAAAACCCATTAACATTTTGTTTTCAAAAGTGACAATTTTGATCTGTATCAAAAAGTGTCAATGTGGATGATTTTTGACCATTGCTTCAACTAAAGTCCCATTGTACCGTAGCAAAAGCTAACCAAATTGCGAAAACCCTTCCCCTCATAATCCTCACTTTTGTTAAGGGATTTACAACTGCGAAACAAAAGTTAAATGGTCTAAATAATCAGATAATCTTCTGAACCCTCCCAAATGAAACTCTCAAAACTGTTTAAAAAGTGTTCGCTAGTAAAGGTTTTGGGTTTATTTTATAAATTCCACTGTGGATTTGAGCGAGGACCTTCTTCGGCAAGTGGGTACGCAATCTTCCGAAATTGGCAACTAAATGGCATCTAAGTACTGCCGCAAACCTCTGTTCACCTGAATCTGTGAGCCAGGTGATAAAAAGCTACTGGCAAAGCGTAGACTTTCTTTATAGACTGCGGCCTTTACAACAGGTTTCCGATGAATGTAGCAAACGCATAAAGAGCCCATAAAGAGGTTTTGCTACAGGACAGGCATCGGAGAGGAAATTTAAAAGGGTTCGAGAATGTCTCAAAACAAAGTTGGTTTAGTTGGCTGGCGCGGTATGGTCGGCTCGGTGTTAATGCAACGAATGCAGGAAGAAAACGATTTCTCATTCATTGAGCCAACCTTTTTCACGACCTCTCAAAAGGGTCTGCCAGCGCCGGATTTTGCCGGTAAAGATTGCGGTGTATTGGAAGATGCTTCCGATATTGAAGCGTTGGCGGCGCAAGACATTATCATTACCTGTCAGGGTGGCGACTACACCAAAGACGTTTACCCGAAACTGCGCGAAGCTGGCTGGCAAGGTTACTGGATTGACGCGGCGTCTGCGCTGCGCATGAAAGATGACGCCGTTATCGTACTCGACCCGGTAAACCGCGGTGAAATCGATAAAGGTCTGGAAAATGGTGTTAAAACCTATGTGGGCGGTAACTGTACCGTTTCTCTGATGCTGATGGCGTTAGGTGGGTTATTTGAAGCTGATTTAGTCGAGTGGGCGACGCCTATGACGTACCAGGCCGCTTCAGGTTCTGGTGCTAAACACATGCGCGAACTGTTAAGCCAAATGGGCGCAGTGCATGGCAATGTGAAAGCCTTGGTTGAAGATCCATCCACCGCTATTTTAGATATCGATCGTCAGGTGGCAGAGTTCATCCGTTCAGATGAAAACCCAACAGCACAATTCGGTGTTCCACTGGCGGGCAGCCTTATTCCTTACATCGATACACAACTGCCGTCTGGTCAGAGTCGTGAAGAGTGGAAAGCGCAAGCTGAAGCGAACAAGATCCTGGGTACTGAATCGGCACCGATTCCTGTTGATGGTTTGTGTGTACGTGTCGGTGCAATGCGTTGTCACAGTCAGGCAATCACGCTGAAATTGAAAAAAGAATTAAGCGTTGAAGAAATTGAGTCGCTGTTGGCGAAGCACAATGATTGGGTAAAAGTGATTCCTAACGATCGCGATATCACCATGCAGGAACTGACACCAGCCAAAGTAACCGGCACACTGTCTATTCCGGTTGGCCGTATTCGTAAACTGACCATGGGGCCAGAATACATTTCAGCGTTCACTGTGGGCGATCAACTGCTATGGGGCGCAGCTGAACCGTTGCGTCGTATGCTGCGTATTCTGCTTGGCAAATAAACGCGGATGTAAATAAACGAAAGGCGATGAGATTTCATCGCCTTTTTTATTTGTGTTTGAAAACTCAGCGTTTGTATTGGGTGGGGCAATACGCCCGGGTAATGCCCGGTGGGCGGATTTTCAGATGTTTGGTTTGTCTTCCACTCATTCGCTTACGCCACATTCTGAACGACGATGACTTCATTTCTTTGCGCATTAGCTTAACCACCGCTGATTCATTCAGGCCGTACAATCGCTCAATGGCCTCAAAAGGGGTGCGGTCCTCCCACGCCATTTCAATGATTCTGGATATGTCTGATTCTGTCATCACATTCTTCCGCGTCAAAAAAAACAAAAGCATAATCAAAGCTGTTGCTGATTTCTGCAGCAGTGTGCAAGGTTTAATAAAATTTAAGCTTTAACGAGACAGCACGGAATGAATATGGAGTAGAGTGCGGGCATTCCAACAAGGATGGCTTTATACTGCCGCCAGATTCATCAAAGGGAAGTTACTATGAGAGCCTGGGTTGCCGACGCCATCCAAAAAATTAATGCTGACTTTCAGCGTTCTGCAGACACACATCTAATTAAACTGCATGGCCTGAAATTAAACGGCATCGATATTTACCTGAAAGACGAAAGTACGCACCCTACTGGCAGTCTGAAGCACCGATTGGCGCGCTCTCTGTTTTTGTACGCGCTCTGCAACGGCAAAATTAATCAGGGCTCCACCATTGTTGAAGCTTCATCGGGGAGTACCGCGGTTTCCGAAGCGTATTTTGCCCGCATGCTGGGTATCCCTTTTATTGCCGTTATGCCGAAGTCCACTGCGCAAAGTAAAATTAATCTGATCACCCGTTTTGGTGGACGTTGCCATTTTGTTGATTGTCCTACTCAGATGCATGACGAGGCTCAGCGTTTAGCCGATGAATGCAACGGCTATTTTATGGATCAGTTCATGTTCGCAGAGCGGGCTACCGACTGGCGTGGTAATAACAACATTGCCGAGAGCATCTTTGGACAAATGTCTGCCGAGCCTCACCCTGAACCGCACACCGTGGTGATGAGCGCCGGAACGGGCGGAACATCCGCCACGATAGGTCGGTTTATTCGTTACCGCGGTTTGAACACCCGACTTGTGGTAGTCGATCCCGAACATTCCGTTTTTTATGACAGTTATCGCACCGGCGATAGAACGTTGACCAGCGACCGTGGCAGCAAAATTGAGGGGATTGGCAGACCTAAAGTGGAAGCCTCGTTCCAGCCTGATGTGATTGACGACATGATAAAAGTGGATGACAGAGCGAGTATTGCCACCATGAGATGGCTGGCAAACATTGCGAGCATTAATGCCGGCGCCTCCACAGGCACCAATTTATGGGGCGCGTTACACGTTGCCGCTGAAATGGAAAAGAAAAATGAAAAAGGCGCGATTGTTACGCTCATGTGTGACAGTGGAGAGCGCTACACCGATACTTACCACAATGCCGATTGGGTTAAATCAACCTTCGGCGATATCACTGAATTTGAACAGCAATTAGCAAAATTCGCCTGAGCCGACTGGCAAAATCTACACTTTAGACAATACTCTTTTTCATAAGCGGTTATTAGAATAATTGAATGAACAGAGAGTTAAACAAAGTGCGAAGGGCGATTTTTTTCGTCAGCATGGTAGTAACAACCATGCTGACGCCGTGCGCGAGCATGGCTAGTGAAGATTCCTCTATTGAGTTTTCTGGCTTTGCCCGGGTCGTTGCCGGTTACCTCGATACTGATCAAGCCTACTTCGAAGGCTACGAAGATGAGCTCACTTTTACTGAAAAATCTCTGGTCGGGTTTCAGGCAGATTACGCCGTAACCGATGAAATATCATTATCCGGTCAATTATTACTGCACTCTGATAGCCAGCACCAGTCGGGTCTTGAATGGCTTTATCTTAGCTACGATCCGAATCCTGACTGGCAACTAAAGGTTGGCCGTTTACGAACTCCTTACCTGAAATACTCGGATGTGTTTGATGTAGGCTATGCCTACCCCTGGATATCGCCTCCACGGCAACTTTACGGTAGTTATTTATTTTTTCCGCGCTATGAAGGCGCTAATTTGCGTTATCGATTTAATATCGACCAGGTGTACATCGACGTAGAGGCATACTATGGCGAATTTTCAGATGACATAGACGCTAACGGCGCTAAGTTTCATATCGATGCTAACGATATGTATGGCGGTATCGTTGAAGTGAATTACAACGGTTGGCAGCTTCGTGGGGCCTCATTCCTGGTTGATAAAATACGCGCTGGTGCAGAAGGTATCGAAACGCTAACCTCGGCACTTGACCAGGCTGGTTTCGCCGATCTGGCTACCTTTTTCACCATCAATGGCAGCACCGAGGCCTACATTTTTGGCCTGACCTACGACAGTTTGGATTGGGTGCTGTCGGCAGAATACGTTGATGTGGCATCAACAATTACTATTCTGGCAGGCATCGAAAACTACTACTTTACCGTCGGCCGGTACTTTGGCGAGTACCAGTTCTTAGTCACTTACGCGAAAGCCAATCAAGAGTTAACGTTCTTTGAAAATACCATCCCCCCTGGCGTCGACCCTAGACTCGACCAACTGTATTTCGGTATAGAACAAGTCATCTCCCAGTTCCCAACCGACGAACTTAATTCGGTAACGCTTACAGGCCGTTGGGATTTTCGGCCGAACATGGCATTTAAAGCAGAGGTTTCCTTCCTCAATGGCTACAACGGCAAGTCATCCATGTTCGAATTAAAAGCGGACGCAGAGGGCTTTGACCGAAAAGCGGTATTGTATCAATTTGGCGTTGAGTGGGTGTTCTGATGAAGTTTCTGAATCTCACTCTCATTGTTTCATCGTTGTTAGCCACCTCCATGGTGTCGCCACAGGTTCTGGCTGCCTCTGAGATTGTTGTCGTAGCGAATCTACCTGCTCCGGTGACTATGGAAAAGCACGAAATTCGTAATTTGTTCATGGGCGGGGCCTCGTCGGAATTTGAACCGGTCACGCTGGAGCCCGGAATACATGAACGCTTAATTTTTAATGCGCGGGTGGTTGGCCTAACGGAATCCCGTATTCAGTCTTATTGGGCGCAAATGCGTTTCAGTGGCCGAAGCAAAGCACCCGTGCAGGTCTCTTCCGTTGAAGCAATGAAACAATACTTGCTGGATAACAAGGGAAGCGTAGGCTACCTTCCCGCCGACAGTAATGTGCCTGATACCTTAACAGTGTTGTACACGTCGGGGTAACACGGGGATTAACTCAAGACAAACTTTTGTTCAGATCAGGGAGGAACGAATCAGTGGTCTGGGAACTGAGCGGCTCTGGTTTACCGTAATAATACCCTTGTAAGGTATGGCATCCGTGATCAATCAGGAAGTTGGCTTGTTCCAATGTTTCCACACCTTCAGCACACACTGTGAGTTTTAGATGTCTTGCCATTTCAAGAATTGTCACCGTGATGAGTTCTGAACGTTGAGAAACGCCGATCTGACTCACAAACTGGCGGTCTATTTTGAGGGTGTCGATATTAAACTCGGTGAGATAGCTTAAGGATGAATAGCCTGTACCAAAATCATCCAGTGCGATTTTGCATCCGTACGTCCGTAAATCTTCGAAGAACTTATTACCAGCCTGAAAGCTTTTAAGGTAAGCCGACTCGGTGATTTCAAACTCAATGGCACTGGCGCGCTTACCTAACAGCTTGATTTTCTCCAGTACAAATCCGGTGACAGAGTCGTCTTTTAAGTCATTGGCAGACAAGTTGAGCGATATCGATGTGGACTCACCATATTGCCCTAGTATTTGATCGATATCGTTGCAGACTTGCTGCACAACCCACTGCGTAATGGCCGATACCTTGTTACTTTGTTCGGCGATGGGAATGAACTCTGCCGGTGATACAATACCGAGGTGTGCATTGTACCAGCGAATTAGTGCTTCGAAAGCGACGATATGACCGGACTGATTCACTTTTGGTTGGTACACCAGGTAAAATTCATCGTTTTCCAGCGCGCTAATAATGCTGGTGGAAATGCGGATTATCCGGTGGTTGTCGTCCTGCATCATGCGTGTGAACAGGGTGAATTGTCCGCGTCCATTTCTCTTTGAGTGATACATTGCAATGTCTGCATTACTCATTAATGTGGTGAGGTTATATTCACAGTCTTTCGCCAACGCCACACCAATACTCGCCCCGGTTTCGAGCCGCCACTGGTCAACAAACTGCTCTTCATTAATAACCGATACTAATCGATTCGCCACTTCTTCAACTTGTTCAAATGTGGTTTCCGCAGACAGAATTATCACGAACTCATCGCCACCTAAGCGGCCAACAATATCGTCGGCGCGCAGGTTTTCACTAACCAAATCGGCAATTTTACACAGTAGCTTGTCGCCAACATCGTGACCGAAAGAATCATTAACCATCTTGAAGCCATCGAGGTCGAGGAACAATAGGGCAACATTACTGTTTTCCCGCTTGGCCCGTGATAACTCGATGCTCAGGCACTTCATAAGAAACTGGCGGTTCGGCAAACCGGTGAGCGGATCGAAATTCGCCAGCTTCTCCATTTGTTCTTGTTGCCGGGTTAGCAGTTTGTTTTTCTGTCGATTCAGTTCCGCTTGCTTATTAATATCTGACATCATGCTATTGAAACCGTGAGTCAGAGCTTTGATCTCCGTTTTGCCCTCTACATTAACTTCCACGGCGTAGTCCTTGGTTTCTTCAATGCGTCGCATCTCATCGATTAGTTCAAATAGCGGAAGCAGGCTACGCCGTTGCAATTCAATCACACAAAGCACGGCGGCAAGCAAAATGAAAATCACGAACGGCACAATGGACGAAATAAAGCGTTGCTGACTCGCTTTTAGTGACTGCTCTATCAAATAGGAGATGACAAGCTTGCCCTGGGGAAGGGCAGGGTCGCCGATTATTCTTACCACTCTAATATGGCTTTCTTCTACAAAAAGGCCGTGCTGCAAAGAAAAGAGTTGTCTATCAAAGGCCGGGCCACTTTCGGTTTGTTGCACCGTATGTTCATCCGACGCACTGCCAACATAAGCGGTGAGTAATTCACCTTCCTGCGAAAAGACCTTGGCAAACTCCACGTTGTCGTATTCGTCGAGTTTCAGAAGAATGCTCAGTAAAGAAAATGTGTCCTCCGAACTCGACATAAACGGCAGCAAATCGTTAGCGAGGTTTTCAGAAAGGGCGTTCAGTTCCTTAGACACAAAATCTTCGTACAACCCTTCGTATACCCGAATGGAGACCCACATAACCAGTGCGCTGATAACAGTAATTGAAATGAGTGTGATGGCCGCAATTTCAGTACGAAGACTCTTCAATCTAACTCCGGAGGTAACGCGTTTTATTTTTTATTTATATTTTTCAGTATAGTCGTTTGCGCAGGACTCGCCCGAAAGGGTGACTTTTTAATCGTTAATTTTTTGAGAAACTTAGCCGCGCTAATCCTTAAGGATAATTGTTGTATGTCTAACAGACAAAAGCGGTGTTTTTAGCAGAATGATTAAAAAATAAACTGGCTATTCCCGTTAACTACTGCTAACATCATTTTTGCCTTTCGAAGGTTCTATTCAATTTGTAATGCTATATCTTTAAGTTCTTTGTAAGTATTCCAAGCATCACTTCCAGAAATCTACAGATCTACGCTTGTTCCAAACCTGATAGCCCTTCTGTGCATCATGGGTTTTTTGCCCACAATTTTTAAATTTCTGGAGTATTTTATGTCTACAGCAACTGGTACTGTAAAGTGGTTTGACGAATCTAAAGGTTTTGGTTTTATTTCTCAGGCTGACGGCGGCAAAGATGTATTCGTACACTTCCGTGCGATCAAATCTGACGGTTTCCGTACTCTGACTGAAGGTCAGTCTGTACAGTTCAGCATTGAACAAGGCAACAAAGGTCCGCAAGCTGCTGACGTTGTTGTACTTTAATTAAGTCACCACTTAATTAAAATTACGGGAGCTCTGGTGAGCTCCCGTTTTTCTTTCGTAATACCCTTCTTCTATATCTATTTTCTTTGAGGTTTACATGCAGTTTTCCCAACTGGGCTTAAGCGCGCCGTTACTTAAAGCGGTCACCGCTCTCGGTTATACAACTCCGTCTCCCATTCAGGAGCAGGCGATTCCGGTTATTTTGTCTGGTAAAGATGTGCTGGCAGCCGCTCAGACCGGTACTGGTAAAACCGCAGGCTTTGCCCTGCCCATTATGGAAAAACTGGCAGCAAGTAATAAGCCTCGTGGGAACAGCGTACGCGCACTTATCCTGACGCCCACCCGTGAACTGGCGGCGCAGGTTGAAGATAATATTCGAGGATTCAATCAATTCCTGAATCTGAAATCCACCGTGGTATTTGGTGGTGTAGGAATTAACCCGCAAATGAAACGACTGCGTGGCGGCAGCGACATCCTGGTGGCCACACCGGGCCGTTTGCTCGACCTGTATCAGCAAAACGCAGTGAAATTCGACCAGCTTGAAGTATTGGTACTGGATGAAGCCGATCGCATGCTCGATATGGGCTTTATTCATGATATTAAGCGTGTGCTGAAATTGCTGCCGGCAAAACGTCAGAATTTGATGTTCTCTGCCACGTTCAACCCAACAGTAACCGCACTGGCAGAATCCATTACGCAGTCGCCGGTTAAGATATCGGTGACGCCGCCGAACACGACGGTGGAAGAAGTGCAGCAGCGAATCGTGAATGTGGACAAAACCCAGAAAGTGGGTGCTCTTACTGCATTAATAAAACGTAATGCATGGTCGCAGACGCTGGTTTTCTCCCGTACAAAACATGGCGCAAACCGTATTGCCGACAAACTCACACGTTCTGGTATTCCCAGCGCCGCTATTCACGGTAACAAGAGTCAGGGGGCCCGCACCCGCGCACTGGCCGAATTTAAAGACGGTACAGTAAAAGCGCTGATTGCCACCGATATTGCCGCCCGCGGTATAGATATTGCCCAGTTGCCTGTGGTGGTGAACGTGGATCTGCCTAACACGGCGGCCGACTATGTTCACCGCATTGGCCGTACCGGTCGTGCCGGTGCCAGCGGTCAGGCATGGTCACTGGTCAGCGCTGATGAGCTGCAGGAGCTGAAAGACGTGGAAACACTCATTCAACAGCTACTGCCAAGAGAAACCCTGGAAGGGTTTGAACCGTCGGCAAAACTGGCTGAAACCAAGCTTTCTGCGCCGAAAAAAACCAAAAAACCAAAGAAACCGAAACAACCTGGGGTAAAGAAAGAGGGCGGTGAAAAGCGCGCTGACAATGCTAGACCAGCACGTCGCAAACCGGCTCGCAGACGCCCGCAGCGTGCGGCTACTGGTTCGCACGCCAACTAAATTAGTGTATAGTGCGTGGCCTGAAATTTAGTCAGTAACCCTTTCCAGAGATCTCTATGAGCGGACAAATCGATACCCAGTCTTTGATTGCCTCTATGGGCGATGTCGTCGGACAAAGCTATCTGCTAACCGATACCGAGAAAAAACAGCCTTACACCAAAGGATTCCGGTTTGGCTCAGGCGAAGCCCTCGCCGTAGTGCGACCTGCAACCCTGGTTGAAATCTGGAAAGTACTGAAACTGTGTGTAGAAGCCGATGTCGCGGTTATTATGCAAGCTGCAAACACCGGTCTTACCGGTGGCTCTACGCCTGACGGCAAAGACTACGACAGGCCGCTGGTGATCATCAGCACCATGCGTATCGACCAAATTCAGCTTATCGATGAAGGTAAGCAGATTGTTGGTCTGGCGGGCAGCACGCTGTTTGGTCTGGAAGAAAAACTGGCACCCTATGGTCGTGAACCCCATTCGGTGATTGGTTCATCCTGTATCGGTGCATCCATCGTGGGTGGTATTTGTAACAACTCTGGTGGTGCGCTGGTAAAACGTGGTCCGGCATACACTGAATTGTCGTTGTTCGCGCAAATCGATGAGAGCGGCAATCTGTCACTGGTGAATAACCTCGGCATTGAACTGGGTGATTCGCCGGAGGAAATACTCGCTAATCTGGAACAGCAAAATTATGCTGCCGAAAACGTACAGTTCCCAGCACTGCGTGCATCAGACAATGAATATGATGAGCGTGTACGGGATGTGGATTCTGACACACCGTCACGTTTCAACAACGATGGTCGTCGCCTGCACGAAGCCTCAGGCTGTGCCGGAAAGCTGGCCGTATTCGCTGTGCGTCTGGATACGTTTCCTATTCCTGATAAGAAGCAGGTGTTCTACGTAGGGTCGAATGATTCTGCGATGTTCACTAAAATCCGCCGCGATATTCTGTCTACGTTTAAGAATTTGCCAGATTCCGGTGAGTATCTGCACCGTGATTGTTACGATGTGTCCCGTAAGTACGGCAAAGACATGTTTATTGTCATCAATAAACTGGGCGCGAAGTTTATTCCTAAACTGTTTGCGTTTAAGCGTAAGTTCGATGCATTTACCGACAAATTTGGCTTTTTGCCGAACAAAATGTCTGATCGCGTGATGCAATATATGAGCTATCTGTTCCCAGGGCATCTGCCAGCGCGCATGGAAGTGTACCGCGATAAATATCAGCATCACTGGATTCTGGAAATGAGTAACGACGGCGTAGACGAAGCTCGCGCGTATCTCACCGAGTTCTTTAAAACCAACGAAGGCAGTTTCTTCGAATGTACCGAAGATGAAGCCGACAAAGCGATTCTTCACCGCTTCGTGGCGGGTGGCGCCATTGGCCGTTATCACATCATGAACAGTAAAGATGTCGGCGCCATGATGACCATCGATGTGGCGTTACGTCGTAACGATCCGGACTGGTTTGAAGTGCTGCCAGAAGAGATTGATGAGCAAATCGACACCAAACTCTACTATGGTCACCTGTTCTGCCACGTTATGCACCAGAACTACGTGCTGAAAAAAGGTGTAGACGCGAAGAAGCTGAAAAACCAGATCCTCGATACCTTCGATGCACGCAATGCGGAATATCCTGCTGAGCACAACGTAGGGCACGAGTATTTCGCGAAAGACGCATTGAAGTCTTTCTACCGCTCGTTAGATCCGACGAACAGTTTCAACCCGGGCATTGGTAAAACCACCAAGCTGAAAAACTGGGCAGAGCATTCCGACAGTTGCTGTGGCGGACACGATTAAGCAAATCCGTTTACGCAAATGAACAAACAAAAGGCGAACTATCAGGTTCGCCTTTTTTGTCTGCCTATCTGGCCGCTAAGCGGGGTTAGACCATCAGTGAGTCGTGAACTACCACCTTTTCCCACAGCCCGGAGCACTCCTCTACAAACTTTAAATGTAATGGATGGTTTTGGTAGGCATCCTGATCTTCGGTGTTGTTAAACATCATCAGCTCAGAAACGTGGAAGCTGTTATCAACCACATCACGCACCATGGTGGATGCGGGGACGCCAACGAACAGTTTCTGCACTTGAGGAATGCCTTGCAGCGTTTTTAACCCTGCAATGAGCTTGTCTCGATCGCTTTGAGATTCAGGATTGGCAAGCCAAAAGTAAACCATATGATGCACTTTCGGCGTCTTGTGACCGTCTGGTGAGGCTGTGGCTGAGGCGGGTAACGCAGCAGTAACCGCCAGGGCACCGCCCGTTGTCATTAATTTTCGGCGTGTAATATCGGTCATCATTGTTCCTTATTATTGGCTCCTGGCGTTTAGAGGTACTCTGGGCTACAAGTCTAAACGCCTTAAATTTCACCTAACCTGCGTTTTTTCACTACATTTCGCAATACTAACGAGGCAAACTGGTGATTCATCGACATAAATGGTCGTTGGGATAAAATTTTATTATCGTAAAAACGAAGATAAAGCTTTACGACAAATATAAATGCAGTTAAAAAGCCGCGTAAAGAAAAACCATATGGTGCTTTAATGGAAAACCTTGTTTCATCGATTCAAAATTACTATCAGCAAGCGCTGGAGCAAATACTCAGCCCCACGTTTCTGTATCAGTTAGGTGCACTGCTAATCATTTATCTGGTTGGCTGGCTGGCATCACGGAAAGTGCGGGATTTGTTCCCCATGACCCGGAACGAACCCCAATCCGGGGCGCACTCTCTTCAAACGTTCGTATACCGGCTGGGGGGGACGCTGTTTCCAGTTTTCACCATTACCTTATTGAAGTTAACGAGTGTGCTGGGTAAACAATATCAGCTTGATGCCTGGTTGCTTGAAATCGCCATGATCATCGCGGTGATGCTGTTCTTAAACTCGATAATCAGTAACTTTGTGGTTAACAAGGGAATTGCCGCTTTCCTGCGCTGGATTGGCCTACCCATTGTGTTTCTGCATTTAATTGATGTATTGCCGAAAGTCATTGGCGCGCTGGAAACCGTTTCGTTTTCAGTGGGCAACGTTGATATTTCAGCTTATGGCATTCTTCGCGTTCTGGTGTTTGGTATTCTGCTGTTCTGGCTTGGCCGCGCTTCCAACAATATGGGTAAAGATATTATCCGTAATCAGAAGAAGCTGGATGTTTCTACCAAAGAGGTATTTGCCAAGCTGTTCGAAGTGGCGCTGTTCTGCGTTATCTTCCTGCTGTTACTGAACATCATGGGCATCAACCTTACAGCACTGGCGGTATTTGGTGGTGCTGTGGGTGTGGGTCTTGGTCTTGGTTTACAGTCCATCGCGTCGAACTTTATCTCGGGTATCATCATTCTGCTCGATCGCTCGCTGACGGTGGGTGATTACGTGGAATTAGACGATGGCAGTAAAGGCTTCGTTCGTGAATTCAAAATGCGCTATGCCGTGCTTGAAACCTATGACGGCAAAGACATTCTGGTACCAAATGAAAAGTTCATTAACTCGCTACTGGTAAACTGGACCCATAAAGACTCGAAGCAGCGTTATCGTATTGATTTCTCTGTAGCCTACAGAACGGATATTCGCTCAATGGTGGAAATTATTAAAGAAGCCGTATCTGAACATCCGAAGGTGATCAGTGGTGATGACGTCGCGGTGGAATATCGTCCCGACTGTGAAATTGACAGCTTCGGTGACTCCGGCGTAAACATGTTCGTCGAGTTCTGGATGGAAGGCGTTGATGATGGACAAAACCGGGTAGGTGGCGACTTACTGCTGATGGTATTCGAAACCCTGCGCGAACACGATATTGAAATTCCGTTCCCGCAACGGGAGGTCCGTGTCATCAACGAAGATGCAATTAAACTGAATAACACTACGCCGTAGTGATTCAGTGAATAGCCAAAGGGCCTGTGAGTTTCACAGGCCCTGGTTCTAAATTCTCAATCTATAAAGCTGCTACATCTTCCCGTAGCGTTCAAAGTTCTCATGCCAGCTCAGCGCTTCGCCCAGAATATGCGGGGTGTGCATGCCACGGCCGGTTGCGCAGGCGCGCTCGAAGTAATCATGCAGGCGATCTCTGAAGTCAGGGTGTGCACATTTGTCGATAATGAGTTTAGCCCGCTGACGAGGCGAGAGGCCACGTAAGTCCGCCAGACCCTGTTCGGTCACAATCACTTTGGTGTCGTGTTCGGTGTGATCGACGTGTGAAACCATAGGCACAATTGACGAAATGGCCCCGTTTTTAGCAATGGAAGGCGTCACAAAAATCGACAAATAGCCGTTACGGGCAAAGTCACCAGAACCGCCAATACCGTTCATCATTCGGGTACCCATTACATGGGTAGAATTCACGTTGCCGTAGATGTCCGCCTCAAGCAGACCATTCATAGCAATTACGCCAAGACGACGGGCCACTTCCGGGTGATTACTGATATCCTGTTGACGCAGAATGATTCTCTCACGATAGAAATCGATATTGTCGTTCAGTTCTTCAAGTGCCAGGGGACTCAAAGAGAAGGCCGTTGCAGAAGCTGACGACAAGGTTCCGGATTTGAGCATCTTCAGCATGCCGTCCTGAATCACTTCTGTGTAAGCGGTGAGGTTTTTGTAGCCTCCGGTATCCAAACCTTCCAACACGGCGTTCGGAATGTTACCTACGCCGGATTGCAGCGGCAGTAGTTCTTTCGGTAGTCGGCCTTTGTTAATTTCGAACTGGAAAAAATCCAGAATATGGTCGGCAATTTGTCGTGATGTTGCATCAGGTGGTGTGAAAGGGCTGTTTCTGTCTGGTGCATCTGTTTCAACAACGGCGAGAATTTTTTCTGGCGGAATACGGAAATAGCTGTCGCCAATTCTATCGTCGGTTTTGGTCATCAGAATCGGCTTACGGTGGGGCGGTAGTGCGGTGCCGTAATAAATATCGTGCATGCCTTCCAGTTTCAGGTTCTGGCCCTTGTTTACTTCGAGAATGATTTTATCAGCCTGCTCAATCCAGGTTTTATTGTTGCCAATGGATGATGAAGGTACCAGTCGGCCATCTTCATGAATTGCCGTCACTTCAATAACGGCAATATTCAGTTTACCCAAAAAGCCTGACCACGCGTATTGCGACACTTCAGACAGGTGAATGTCGATGTAATGCATCTGACCATTATTGATTTGCTTACGGCAGGTAGGATCAGACTGGAATGGCAGGCGCATATTAATACCCTGGGCTTCAGCGAGTACACCATCCAATTCTGGTGCTGTCGATGCGCCGGTCCAGAGATTAATCTGAAAAGGCCTTCCGGCTTTGTGTTCAGCTCCGGCACGATCTGCCAGCGCGCGGGGTAGAGATTTAGGGTAGCCAGCGCCAGTAAAACCACTCATACCGACTGTGTCGCCGTCGCTAATAAATGCCGCAGCCTGTTCAGCGGTCATTATCTTGCTTTTTAATTGCGGACACAAAACCCTGGATTCAGAAAACATGTTCACTCCGATCGTGTTTATACGGATAAAAAAGTCTATTCGAAGATGTGTGAGAAAACGGAATACAACGAATGAGAACGATATGTCGATAAAGCTTAATATCGATGTAAACTTTACACCGATATTTCGTTAACGGAATAAGACCTCAGTGGTATGTAGAGGATATTTCGCCGCTTATATTCGCTATTTCGCCGTAGTTTGACGATCTTGTGAAGTTTTGGTGAAATCTTAATTAAGCGCCCTTATAAGGCAGGCGCTAATTCAACTGCTTTCAAAAAAGGGACTTTAAAAGTGGCAAAGTCTTCAATCTGTGGCAGGTGGCCCAGCCCCTCTAGTTCAACTACGAAAAGCGTACTGTTTCGTTGTTTCACTTCGGCACCCAACTTGTCATAGCGACCGAGTTCGCGGGTAACCGTTTCACGTTTGCTTGCCCGCCCTGGCGCGGTGCGATCCCGGGTGCCAATGATCAACGTAGAGGGTACTTTCAAATATTGAAAATCTTCTATTACGGGTTGGGTAAGAATCATGTCGTATGTCAGAGCTGCCACTTTCGCCAATTGTGGCCAGTCGTCACCCTTTATCCACCCCTGCAGAAAAGCCGCGTGGCTAGCGTAGTCGTCGTTCCACTTGCCATCGTAATAGTTCTTTTGCTGATAGGTCACGATGTTCTCTGGTTTTTTATTCAGTTCTCGTTGAAACGCCGTTTCGATATCTGGGTAGCTTTCATAAAGCAGATAATTTTCCAGGCCAATGGGATTCACCAGAACCAGTTTGGCGGTATGTTCGGGAAACAGCAATGCAAAGCGGGTGGCCAGCATGCCGCCCATGGAATGGCCAACGATCACGCTCTGATCAATGTCTAACTTTTCCAGCAGCTCGCGGGTATTGGTGGCCAGCGCAGCAAAGCTATATTGATAGTCAGTGGGTTTAGACGACTTCCCGAAGCCGATCTGATCTGGGATCAGCACGCCGTAGCCGTTGTCCTGCAGAAACTCAGCCGTTTGCTGCCAGTATGCACCATTAAAATTCTTACCATGAAGCAAGGTGACAACAGGCTTATTTTCTTTCGGCGGCAAATACATATAGGCCATGTCTAACGCTTTGCCTTGAGAGGTAAAGTGGTAAGTGTCGACAGCGAAAGGATAATTCAAATTGGACAAGCGCTTGTCCATCGGGGGAATGGTGGCAGCAATTGAATGAAAAGCGCTAATCCAGAATAGAAAGGCCAGGGAAAACACACGAAACATAAATAGACTCCGGAACATAAATGATCTCATTTTTATACCGTAGATACCCTGAGTTGTTCACTTTATCGATAGATCGTCGTTTTCGGTCGTCGCGTCGCAAAGGTTGATCTCAAGACCACTCGGTGAGTAACAAAGAGGTACTTATTTCATTTCGCTGCCTTTCAGGGCGGCAAAAGTCACATCACAGGAGTATGAAAATGGCGAATGTATTTGTTGTTGGTGCTGCGGGCAATGTGGGTACCCGTCTTGTTTCAAAACTAGTTAAGGGAAGTCATCACGTTGTTGCAATGCACAGAAAAGAGCAGCAACAGCAGGATCTGGAAGGGCGGGGTGCACGCACGTGCTTATTGAGTATTACAGAAACCGATGTACCCACCCTGGCTTCGGCCATCAAAGGTTGCGATACCGTTGTGTTCACCGCGGGTGCGGGCGGTGCCAGTGAAGAGCTTACGAACAAGGTTGATGGCGAGGGCCTGGAAAAAACCGTAGATGCCGCTATTGCCGCTGGCGCTAAACGGTTTGTGTTAGTTTCTGCTTTTCCTGATGCGGGTCGTGGTAAAAAGATTTCAGACACCTTTGAAAACTATATGCGGGTAAAACGTTTATCGGATGCGTACCTTGCTGAAAGTGAGTTGGATTGGGTCATTCTTCGTCCAGGCACGTTGACTATTGAAGAAGGCACCGGAAAGGTAAACGCAGGCTATGCAATTAAATACGGAGATGTTTCGCGTGACAATGTTGCCGATACCATTAGAGCCATAATCGACAACAAAGCACTGACGCACAAAATTATCGAACTCACTGATGGTGATGTACCGGTGGACGAAGCTATCGGAAAATTTTTATAGATAACAGTAAGAAGCCAGAGTTGAGCGGTTTTTTACTGGCGATATAGGTCTTTTGTTACATACTTTTTAAGATTTTTTTAAATAATTTTAAAAAACATTGCATCTAGTTAGCCATCTCCCCCGTATGGCTAGTTGTACATTCACAAAAAAAGGTATGTCTATGTCCCCGTTCAAACCGCTCAGCCTCGCTGTCTCAGCTGCACTAATTGCAGGTGTTTCTACTTCTGTGTTGGCCTCAAGCCACCGTGAAGCACCTGCAATTACGCGTGCTCCAACGGTCGATGCCACCGATTTTTATATGTTTAATAGCTATGAAACCGGTCGCGAAGGTTATGTAACACTAATAGCCAACTATATTCCGTTGCAGGACGCTTACGGGGGCCCGAATTATTTTGCCATGGACCCAGATGCTGTTTATGCCATCCATATCGATAATGATGGCGACGCCATGGAAGATATCACTTTTGCGTTCCAGTTCAGCGCCATGCTTGCGGCAGAAAACGAAGGTGTGGCTTTACCGGTGGGGCCGGAAGGCGACCAGAAGATGATAAAGGTGCCACTGAAAAATGTGGGGCCGGTTAGCGCTGACGACCAAAGCAACGCCAACTTTTCTGAAAGTTATACCATGACGTGGGTTAGCGGGAACGCGCGTACCGGCGAACGTACCATGCTAATGCCATCTGAAGGTGACACATTCTCAAAGCCGCTGGACTACATTGGTGACAAAACCTTTACCAGTTCCACAGAATACGAACGCTATGCAGGTCAGTTTGTGTATAGTTTTTCTGTGCCCGGCTGCGACAATAACGGTAAGGTTTTTGTTGGACAACGCAAAGACCCCTTCGTAGTAAATCTAGGGGATACCTTTGACCTGGTGAATTATGTGCCCGTTGAAGGTGATAGCGCACCAGGAGCTGGAGACGGTGATGGTTTCCCTGGCGGCATAACGCAGAGTGCCGATAATGATGATTTAGCTGACAAAAATGTGACTTCCATTGCCGTTGAAATTCCGGCTGCGTGTATCACCGGTGACGGTAACGGAACAGTGGGGGCGTGGACCACCGCCAGTTTGCCACAAGCCAGAATTTTGAACCCAAATGCCACCTTCGATAAGCCCGCCGTGGCTAGCGGCGCGATGACACAGGTTTCTCGTCTGGGCAGCCCATTGGTTAATGAGTTGGTAATTGGTCTTGCCGACAAAGATAAGTTTAACTCGTCGCATCCATCTGAAGATGGTCAGTTTGCCGACTATGTGACCCATCCCGTGCTACCTGAACTGCTGAATATTCTGTTTCGTGATGCCGTAAATACAACGCTTGGCACGTCTATCGAAACATTAGCACCCACTAATTTTCCCCGTAATGATTTGGTCACCGCGTTTCTCACCGGTTTCCCAGGAGTTAATCAGCAGGCTTCAGTAACCGCATCAGAAATGCTCCGTCTGAACACCGCCATTGCCGCGACACCAGCAGGTGAGCAGTCTGCGTTTGGCGTAGCTGGCGATGATCTGGCGGGTTTCCCAAATGGACGCCGCCCTGGTGATGACGTGGTAGATATTGCCCTTCGCGTGGTGATGGGCGCCTTATGCTATCCGATCCCGGTAAACGGTGAGCCAACGGATTTGGGGCTGTGTGCAGAAGAAGATGCGAGCGTGGGTAACGTGCCGTTTACCGATGGTGCGCCGGTAGACGCATCAATGATGAATAGCAGCTTCCCGTATCTTGCCACGCCTATTTCTGGCTCAGCAGAATAAGGAGCCATGATGAAACATTTATACTTACTCGCAGCCGCGAGCCTGGTGCTTACCGGCTGTGGCAGTGACGATGATGACGAGGTCGTCAATTACGCGCCAGAAGTGGTGTCCGACAATTTCACTACCACAGTGGATACCCCTTTTTCCGATATGCTGACAGCAACTGACGAAAATGGCGACACACTGACGTTCGCGCTCGCTGACGCGCCTTCGAACGGTACGGTTGAAGTTGCCAGCGACGGCAGTTTTACATTCACTCCTGCGAGTGAATTCACCGGCGAAGACATGTTTACTTTCACGGTAACAGATGGTGAAAGTGACCCTGTGAGTGGCACTATTGGCATCACGGTTGAAGCCGAGCAGGTGGAGAGCGCAGCGTACATTCGTGCTGCTTTTAATCAATCTGCAACGGACACGCCTTTGCCTGTTAATGGCAGAGAGTTCTCTGATGATGATGATCCAACAGCCTACGATGATTTGCTGAGCGATTATTAATACTACAGTACATTTGGCCAGGGATGGCTTTCTAACAGGGAACCAGCCATGAGAATAGCGAAAGACGTTACAACGCTGCTTACCGGCATAATCTGTGCGGGTGCTGTAACTTTGCTCATTACCGTGTTGGTAACACTTGGGGTAAGTGTCAATAATCATGCAGAAGCTGCAGTTTACTATCCGGACGACAACACGATTATCGCGAGTTGGGAACGGCCCTCCGATGCATTACCCGATGTGCAGACATTGCAGCAGGAGTTAGCGCAAGCCCGCACGTTAAATGGCTCGGAAAAAGTGCTACGCAAACTCTATAGACAAACCCAACGCGGGTTGAATGCACAAATTGCTAATCCCGAATGGCATATTTTTCATGCCAGATTATTGCAACAACAACATCAGTTTGACGAGGCTGCTGAAGTGCTCGACAACACGATCAGACAACACAGGGCATCAGCTTCCGCCCTTATGTTACTAGCTACAGTGGAAGTGAATCGGGGAAGCCCTGATCAGGCACGCAAGGCCTGTCAAAAGTTGGCTGGCATCGGCGAGCCCACATTCGCCGCCATTTGTTTGCTGGATATCGATGCTCAGCAGCAGCCAGATGAAGCAGACTATCAAAAATTGCAGCAACTACGTAAGTTCTCAGGTCTTGAACGCGCTCCTGCTATCGATAATTGGGCAGGAGAAATTCTAGCGGCGATGGCAATGGCATTGAATAAACCTGAAGAGGCGGCGGGCTACCTCAGCGACACTGATTTGTCGGCTGCGCCGATTAGCCGGGTTGCCCTTTGGGCCGACATCCAGCTTGAATTGGGACGGGCCAGTGCTGTTACTGATATACTTACACCGCTGATCAAGGCGCCTTCGAATTTAGATGATGCCATACTTGTCAGACTCGCTCAGGCGGAAGCTACGTTAGCCACCAACGACGACTGGCAACAGATTATGAAGCAACGCGTTACAATGCGGGAGTGGCGTGGTGACAATGTGCATGCTGCGCAGTTGGCGCGGTATTACCTCGATGTAAATGCTGACCCGGTGAAGGCAATGCACTTTGCAAAGCTCAATTGGGAGCACGGCAAAACCTGGGACGATAAAATGTTATTGCAACGAGCCAATGCGTTGGAATTAAGACAGTAAATAAAATGGAGTACCCTATGCGTTGGGTGTATTACGCAAAGCTTTCAATAGTACTCATGGTGCTTCAGCTCAGTTTTTTAGTCGCCAGTAAGAGTTTTGCGCACGAGCTGAGTAATGGCTATCTAACCCTGTCTGGTGAAGACACGCGTCAGCTTGAGGGAAGATTGTCGTTGATGCCTTATGACCTTGAGATTGAGGTGAAGCTCGACGAGAATTTCGACGGCGATCTTACCTGGCAAGAGGTGAAGGCAGCACAGCCAGGTTTACATGATTATGCCGCCTCAGTGTTACGCTTTACCCAGCAGGAAACGCTATGTCGCCCGGACTTTAACGATGTTGCCATGGAGAGCATATCTGGCATCGATTTGATAGCGATTCCATTCACGCTTACTTGCCCTACAGACTCCGCTTTAGTTGTTAGTTACCAGGGGGTATTTGACATGGAAGAGAGTCACAAAACCCTGCTAACGGCGACAATTGGTGGTGCCAGTCTTACCGATGTATTCACTAATTCACATAGAGAAAGTGCGCTGGCGACCGACTCAGGTACCACAGCCTGGCAGACAATAACGACCTTTGTGTATCAGGGCATCATTCATATTTGGATTGGCATAGACCACATTCTGTTTTTACTGGCCACGCTGCTCACTGTTAATTTGGTAAGAAAAGACAATCGTTGGCTGGGTGAGGAGCGAACTGGCACTATTCTCAAATCTACATTGTGGCTGGTCACGGCTTTTACCGTGGCACATTCAGTCACACTTACCACCACGGCACTGGGTTGGTATCAACCCTCAAGTCGCTGGGTTGAATTCGGCATTGCCATCTCAGTTATGCTCACGGCGCTAAACAATATTTGGCCGGTAATTCACCGTTTGGTATTGATTACTTTTGCGTTTGGCTTACTGCATGGAATGGGCTTTGCCAGCGTTTTCGGAGAGTTGCAGGCGAATGCTGCGAGTCCGCTTTTGGCCATAGCATCGTTTAATATCGGTGTAGAAATCGGACAGTTAGTCGTGGTGCTACTGCTACTACCGGTGCTGTTGGCGCTTCGGCATGTACGTGCTTATGCTTCGGCGATAATGCCATTGGCGTCGTCGGTAATTGCGCTTATCGCGTTGAATTGGGCTATTCAGCGCTTTTAGTTAAATTTAGCGTGTGATGCCTGGCGCAGCATTTTGAATGCATCACGAATAAACGATGGGACGGAGCGGCTGTTTATTCTTCAGGGAGCTTTATTAAAAATTCCTGTTTAGGAAAATCGATAGCAAATCCCAATAGGCTATTCAGCACATCGCCTCCCAGGATTAATTCCGGGGGCTGACCCTCGGTATTCATCGTAAAGCGAACCGGTACATCACGCATGGTGATGCCGCCCACAGAAATAGTGCTCACCGTGGCTTTTTTGATTGCGCTCGTGTTCGATGTCGCACCAAGTATAGTGCCATCATCAATCAGGTGAGCGTCTGTTGTTCGCCAGCCCAGCGCTTTTAATGCCGACGCATTAGCGATGGTGGCAGCTGCGCCGGTATCGATGAGTGCGGGCATTTCAACGCCGTTCATTTTTACATTGATATGAACGAGTAGGCCGTCGCGCCTAATCGCGGGAACGGTCAGATAATTTCCTTCTACTTCACCGGATGGGACGGTGCGAAGCTGGTGTGCAGCCGCATCAAAAACCAACGCCTTTTCAGCAAACAGATCCATACCGATAATGCCAGCTGCTTCTGTGGCGCCTGCATTAGGCATTGCTAACAGCCCAACATAGCTGATATCGAACAGATCACTTTTAAATGAATCCACGGGATAGGCTTTTGCGGCAATGGCCCCCGTCGCGCCGTTGATCGTGAGCCCGCTGTCAAAGCTCTCCAGCTTAAGAAGCTCTGCCAGTGCAGGCATCATTAAGCTGGATTCGGCACCAGTATCCACCACCATGTAATAAGGGCCCTCACCGTTAACTTCGGTGGCGATGACGGGGCGATTACGAGAGTCATATCGCATTTCCGTCGACGACGTCGTGTTTTCGCTTGCCCATGCACCTGCCGAAACGGCGCATAATGTCAGTAATACCGACAGTTTCATATCAGTCTCCGTAATTGGTCTTTTCCTGACTGTAACCAGACAACCTTACCCCTACCTTGCAGCATTATTCGCCTACCTTCAGCTTGTCTGCGAACTGGTTTTTTATATCGTCATTGAGCGCAGAATTAGCTATTGCTGAACGAAGAGACTGCTTCCAGTCATCGGTGGCGTCCTCGATAAGCAAGTCGAACCAGGGCATGAGTGAGCGTTGGTTTTTCACCGCCGCTGTTGGGCCGTATAATTGACTTAATAAAGCATCAGCTTCTCGGTCATAGCCGCTGATTGCAGCATGCTGAGTAGCGTTCTTAAGCGCTTGCAAAACCAGGGTGATTGCAGTGCCGTTGTCGTGTAATACATCACGCTGATAGCGGGCTTCGGCGAATGCCACAACAGGGGGGATATCTTCACTGTTGTTTGTTAGAGCTTCTGAAACCGGCTCACCGGTTGCCATTCCCAATGCTGCCTGCGCCATCAGGGTGAAAGCCTGCCAATATGATTTCGCCGTTTTCGAATCACCTATTATTTGGTGACCGACACGGAGCACTTCGGCCAGATAATGCGCAGCCATTTGTTTGTTGTTCCAACGGCTTAACTGGGAAACCACGTCGGATAGAGAAGGCGCGTTGAAGCGACTCTGTACAATACGCGTTTCCATGGTCAGCGTGGGGTAATTCATTTGCCATACTGCGGCAACTAACATCTCTCCCGCTTCCTGATATTGCTTTGCGCGGGAGAAGACATTTGCCAGGCCAATACGCAGATACACAGACGCATTCTGAACCCTCGCAATCTGTGCTCGCAGCAGGGCAAGATCCTGTGGCTCAATTGTGATTGTGCTAAGTGGCAATGCAGTGGCAAGTTGCTGAAGATGATGTGCTGTGAAATCGGGTGCAGCGAGCTGCGACAGTAAGTTCGTGACATTTTTATCCAGATTGCCCTGAGCAGACCACCCTGTAGCGATCACATCATAAAGCCGTTGCATCGAACTTCGCTGTTCAGCAGGCAGTGCCATGAGCCATTTATAAAACATTACTGTTGCTTCTGGGGTGCTGGCTAATGCCGTCAGAAAATCTTCACTCAATGAATTTGGTGACGTAGGCTGACCGTCATGATCATAAATGGTGTGGATCAGCTGCTCCCGGCTTAATGGTGTGCCGTCGAATTGCTTTCCGCCTTCAATTCCGTTACGCCAGAGGGTATTAAGTTGTCGAATTCCTTCATCAGGATTTTTATTAAACACTGCCACAAGTTGCGCAATATCCGGTTGAGATACGCTCTCTGGTGCGGCTACTTGTTCGCCGCCTTCGCGGTTTTTTAGTTCAATAACCAGCGGGTCGGACGGGTAAAGGCGGGCGTATTCGGTAAAAATTAAGCTGTATAATGCCGCGAGACCACCATCCTGCGCACCGGCAGACATCGACTTGTTAAGCCAACTGACCAGCGAATCCATGTCGGCGAAGGGCTTGCCCATCTGCTCCGTTTGTTGATCGCCCTTTTTAGCATTTACCTGATGCAGGTAGTAGAGCAGATGTTGGTCATCGTTGCTCGCGTCATCCTGTAATCTGGCATGGATAACCGGTTCCAGTGTATCGAAGTGTCGCTCTCGCCATAACAATTGGATCAGGCGGTTGAATATCAGTTCATCCGTTGGCAGTCGTTCATGTAGCACACTCAGGTAACGTATTTGATTGGAAGCCCGGTTTTCTGTTGGCAATATATTGCTGATGAAAAACTGCGCGTCATCCGCTGCGATGTGCCGCGCTTTTAAAAATTGCGTGATGTATGCCTGACGTTCATCCCGGAGGTAACGATATGTCACATCGGCGAACACCTGAAAGTGCACGCCTGCACCTGCTGCTCTGGTTAACTTCAGTAGTGCATCAAAAGCCTCTGCTTTATTTCCCTCAAAGAAAGCCGCGAGGAAATGCGGCAATTGTTCACATTGGGCTGATATACCCGCAATCTTCGTTGCCTGGTTTTGCAGCAACGACTGGTTCTCAGTGGCGGCATTGAGCAGCATGAGCCTTTCCGCCATGGCAGCACAGGGCGCCTGATTGTTGCCATTAGCCGTAACGTAGCGATGTAGCAACTCTGCTACTTGCTCGGTGTGGTCAGCGGAAACCGGTGTAGCAAATACGCGCTGCACTACTTCTTCTCTAATTGGATATATAGCACCGGTAAGGCGGTAAGTTCGCTCTGTTTTTTCCCACAATGCCAGTAAATCGCTGGGGGACAGTTTACTGAACAGCAATGCATTAAAGCTGTCATCGTTAATGCCATAAGGCAGGCCTGCCAGCGGAGGCGTGTTGATATGCTGAATAGCAAGTGAAACAAACTCGCCATCAGTCAGTAAAGGCGCTGAGAGTTTCGCTTCCAGCTTGCGGAACGTCTCTGGCAGGTAGCGTTGCAGTTGCAAAAGCAGCAACTTCTGGTTGGGTACATCTTTAATAACAGGCCAGAAATCTTTCTTAAAGTCCTCATTAGGCATGCTTTCGACAGCATTTAGTAATACGTCGAAATAGTTTGAGCCTGCAACCGGCGTAAATTCGCCGTTGGCCCTGAGAACGGCAGTGAGTGATGATGCTAGTTCGATAACGGTATGCCAGTCGTTTGAATCTATGGCGAGTGCCAGTGTCAGTTTGAAATTGTTTTCGGCCTGCGCCTGATTCTTAAGGTGTGCCCGGGCATCGAATGTTTGCTGGCCAACAGTTGCGGGGAGCGCCGGTAGTGTAAAATCTGCAAATATTGCTGTGAGGCCCGATAGCGCATTTTGCCACTGCGGCTGAATGTGCCGAATGTTGGCTATACGCTGCATCAAATCGGTGATAAACGCGATACGCGGGTATTCACTTACCTTTCCTAAAGGCGCTGCTTCAGCCTGCTGTTGCACACTTTTCAGCGAGACCTGCAGCATGGATTGCAATGCCTGCATCACTGTCTCTGCCTGAGTATCGTTTATTGTGAGCAACAGTCCTTCAGATTGCGTGGGAAAAAATTTAAAGCTGTCGGAAGTGCGCATGGTGCTAAAATCAGGCTGGTAAAGCGGTGCCTGATTGATAATCTGCTTAAGACCTTGCCAGTACCAGTATTCAGCCATGTTGTTGTCGCCGAACTGCTCTTCCAGAATGGCCGTTTTACGCAGCAGATCGAAGTTGCTTTGATCGACCAGTAAGGCCTCTTTGAAATAGGTCAGTGCTGCGCTGTCCATATGCTGACTGGCGTATGCA
>Ga0208204_100162_pt1 | contig 26590 bp, 25 predicted proteins | sample DeeseametaMP2252_FD_184173 | JGI IMG/M metagenome (GOLD analysis project Ga0208204, IMG submission 184173) | Marine microbial communities from the Deep Pacific Ocean - MP2252 (SPAdes) | ecosystem: Environmental > Aquatic > Marine > Oceanic | place: West of El Salvador, Pacific Ocean | collected...
TGAACAAGTTAACGCGATTAAATCCCGGCAGGTTGCTGTATCTATCGATGATTTCGGTACCGGTTTCTCGTCGCTCAGCCAACTACAGCTACTGCATTTTGATCACATTAAAATTGACCGTTCATTTATTAACAATCTGGATTCCACGGGTGAGCCCATCATACGTGCGACCCTGCTGATTGCCGGTGAATTTGGCTGCAAAACCATTGCTGAAGGCGTGGAAACCGAAAATCAGGCTACAAGGCTCAAAGCGATGGGTGTAGACTGTCTGCAAGGATATTACTACGCCAGGCCCGAGCGGGAAGAGTCCCTTGGTCGCTGGTTCGACACAGAAAAATAATAAATTATGGCCCAGCTTTATTTCTACTACTCCGCCATGAACGCGGGGAAGTCTACTTCACTGCTTCAATCTGCATATAACTACCGCGAACGCGGCATGCACGTGATGATCTTCACTGCAGCAATAGATGATCGCTATGACGTGGGAAAAGTCACATCGCGCATTGGCTTACAAGCCGATGCGGCACTGTACACACCAGAAGACAATTTATTCAAAGCCGTGTTCAAGGCCCACCGCACCCAACCACTGGATTGTGTGTTTATTGATGAAGCCCAGTTTCTGACTAAAACCCAGGTTAAGCAACTGGTTGAAATCGTTGATGAACTGGATATTCCCGTGCTTGCTTACGGCCTGCGTACCGATTTTCTGGGGGAAACCTTTGAAGGCAGCCATTACCTGCTGGCCTGGTCAGATAAATTCACCGAACTGAAAACCGTTTGCCACTGTGGCCGTAAAGCGACGTTTGTGGTGCGAATGGATGAACAAGGACAACCCGTAACCGGCGGAAATCAGGTAGAAATCGGCGGTAACGACAGGTACGAATCTATGTGCCGTAAACATTTCAAGCAACTGGTTTGGGATAAGCCACGAGACTAATCGCCTTCTGCATCACCTCAACCAACATTAAGGAAGATTTCATGCGCACACTGTTACCAATCGGTTTTTCACTGGCTGCCCTGATGTTTGCGCTGCCTGTGCTTGCAGACACCCGGCCAGTAAACCAGCTTCCGCCGCAACTCAGCGACCTGCCAGCCACCATCGATAAATCACTCAAGCAGTTCTACACCCCGGGAATGAGTGTGGGCATTATTCAAGACGGTAAAACCGTGTATCTGGCCGGACATGGTTTGCGGGATGTAAAAAATCAGTTGCCGGTAACACCTGACACCTGGTTTCGCCTTGCCTCCACCAGCAAAGCGTTTACTGCTGCGACTGTGGCGCAGTTAGTTGATGAGGAAAAACTGAACTGGCATACGCCAGTAACCGATGTACTGCCTGAATTTCAGATGCAAGATCCGTGGGTAACCCGGGAAATGGACGTGACAGATTTGCTTACCCATCGCAGCGGGCTGGTATCGGGAGCTGGTGACAGCATGTTGTGGCCTGAGCCTAGTGGATTTAGTCGTGCAGATATCATTCATAACCTACGTTACCTCACGCCGGATTACAGCTTTCGCCGTCACTATTCCTATTCCAATGTAATGTACATCACGGCCGGAGAAATAGTTGGCAGGCTGACTGAGTCAAGCTGGGAAGCACGTTTGCAGGAACGTATTTTTGCTCCCCTCGACATGGAATGTTTCGGTGGCGACGTACCAGAGCACGTACTGGAAAATCGCGCGATTAGCTATGGCCACAATGATGAACGGGGCATTTATCAAATTCCTCGCAATCAGATTGCCCGTCAGGGCATTGTGTCTGCCGCAGGGGGGGGTGTGAGCTGCAATGCCAGTAGCATGCTCAAATGGTTGCAGATGTGGCTGGATGGCGGGAAGCTGCCCTCCGGCGATGCTTTACTGTCTGAGTCTGCTTACAACACGATGCTTACCGCCCAGACCCTACTTCCCATCGACGAAACCGATGAAGCGTGGGACAACACCCATTTCAAAGCCTATGGCTTAGGCTGGCGGTTAATTGATGTATATGGGCATCAGGTGATATCTCACACTGGCACCTTGTCTGGCTATCAGGCTTACGTGGCTTTTGTGCCAGAACTAAAGTTAGGGGTGGTGCTGTTGAACAACGGGTCAAACTACGGTGCCCGAGGCAGTATCATGCAAACAATTCTAAAAGCCTATATGCCAGATACCGGCAACAAACAAGATTGGATTGCCAACTATCAAACCTATCAGGACAAGCAGGAGCAGAAATACCTGGCCCGTCACACCGTGCCCCGGGGCAATGGCGACATACTACTTGAAGCAGATGCCTATAGTGGTGTGTTCGAAGATGCATGGTTTGGCAACCTGACTATTTCTGAAGGTCGCCACAGTCTGCGTATTCAGTCTGAAAAGATGCCTACCCTCGCTGGTACCCTTGAGCCGTATGAAGGGCATACCTGGGTGATTCGGTGGGACAACCAGAATGCCGCCAGCGATGCGTTTATACGCTACGAGGTGAATGGCGCTCACCAGGTAACGGGGTTTACGCTACACCCGTTTAGCGAGCGTGAAAGCAACAACCACGAATGGCGTGATATGCACTTTACTAAGTCGCTAAATGAATGAATTTGAGATTGTGCTTTAAGATCTTTAAAAATCGATTATATCGATTAATAAATGAGATTTTAATTCAGCAATACAATCTAATAATCTGTACTCAACTTAACGAGGAGCAGACAAATGGCTAAAATGATTCAAAAATTGGTAAAGAAGCAACAATCCGATAATGGCGTAGCAGTAACCTGCAATTATCAAAATAATTATTATGGTGATCAGGTTTGTGTGGCTTGTAAACTTACTCCGCTGTCTCAACAAGCTGGCAAATAATTCGGCCTATTATCAGACCAGCATGAGTAAACCCAATTCGCGGTGAGGTGAGTTAAATCGTCTCACCGCTGAGTAACTCAAAGCTCAGTACTTCGGATTTAGCGTCGTCTCCGGCTAGCAATAATCGCGCAGCAACCTGACCCTTTTCAATACTCGACTGGCACACGGTCGAAAGTTGTGGACGGGTACGAGCCGCTTCATCAATACCATCAAAACCAGTGATCTTCAGTTCACCTGGCACATCAATGCCCATGCCCAATGCACATTGCAAAAGCTCGATAGCGATAATGTCACTCATGCAAAGAATCGTGCGCGGTCGGTCTGTGGTACTTAATGCTTCTTTTGCAGCCTGGCGAGCGAAATTGCCCCCACTCTCAGGAAGATGCCATATCCAGTCGTTACTGATTGTTGCATGGCGATCTTGTATTGCCCGCATATACCCGTCGAGTCGGCGATGAGAAATGGCGGTTTCTGCATCAAGTAATGGGCTGTCGTAAATACGGCATGTACTAGGGGAATCGATAAGTTTCAGGCCTAAAATTGCAACGCTGTCACCCTCTTCTATTGCAGACAACGCCATTTGATAGGCAGCTTCTTCATTATCGATATTTACCGAAGGGCAACCTTCTAAGTTAAAGTCTACCGTAACAACAGGTTTACTCTGTTGTTTGAGTTCATCACCTAACTTCGTATTCTGCGGAGCACCGTAACAAATAAATCCATCGACAAAATCCGCCACATCGAGAATAGTCGTAGCATTACCAGCATAAAGCAGCAAGTGTTTACCCGCTTCCTGTAATACTGACGACACGCCTCGAATGAAGGTGCTTGCCACCGGGTCACTGACCATGTAACCGATGTTATCTGCCAGCACCACTGCGACAATATTAGAGTGACCTTTACGAAGAATTTGTGCCGCTTTGTTTGGACCGCTGTAACCGATTTCCTTACACGCAGTCAAAATCGCATCACGCCGGGCAGCGGATAGCTGATCTGGCCGATTAAACGCATTGGAAATGGTTGCCGTGGAAACACCGAGTTTTTCGGCCACATCTTTCAGAGTGAGTTTTACTTTTTTCATACCGCGACTTCGCTCACAACAGGCAGCCAAACAGAGTTACTTCAGGGAATGCTTCCCAATAGCAGCGATCCGGATGGGCAAACTTAAACGATTAACATTTTTTTAAAATATTAGCACAGACATTGCGAGCGTGACGATCTTATTTTGTCATCCACACCGTATTTGCTCGTACTTATGAACTGGGAAAAGTTTAAGAGAAGGCTAAAATTTTCAGAAGCCGGCTCCCGTTTCCTGAATCCGGCTTACAAACAAATCTTATATAGATTACAGTAGAATGGCTTAGCGCGTGCCGAAAATTTTGTCGCCGGCATCGCCTAGCCCCGGCAAAATATAACCTTGTTCGTTCAACCGCTCGTCAATGGAAGCCGTGAATATTTCCACATCAGGGTGCGCGTTTTGTACCGCCTCGATGCCTTCCGGTGCGGCCACCAGAAATAGCCCCATAATTTGCTCACAGCCTTTTTGTTTTAACAAATCGATAGTCGCAATGAGCGTGCCGCCGGTGGCCAGCATCGGGTCGACAATCAGTGCGGTACGGATATCGATATCCTTCACCACTTTGTCAAAATAGGGTACCGGCTCTAGGGTTTCTTCGTCGCGATACAACCCTACTACACTGATTTTGGCATTAGGGATAAGTTGCAATACACCATCCAGCATACCCAGCCCGGCACGTAAAATAGGTACAACGGTAATTTTCTTGCCTTTTATTTGCTGCACTGACAGCGTATCACCGCTCCAGCCTTTAATTTCAGCCGTCTCAGTAGGCAGTTCCCGGGTGGCTTCATAGGTAAGCAAGTTCCCCACTTCTGATGCCAGTTCACGGAAATCTTTGCTGGAAATGCTAGATTCCCGCATCAGACCGATTTTGTGTTGAATAAGCGGATGTTTAATTTCATGGACAGCCACGATGAATTCCTCTGTAACTTGCCTATTCGCCTGCTATTTAGCTGGCTGGCTTTTGAATAATGAAAATAACATCGTTGTAGCGCCAAGCCAATTTCCCCATCGATAACGTACTGAGTATTCTGGCGAAGAAGCCGACAACTTTGTCTTTCTTTGAGCGCTTTCGAAGATAATTATTTTTCCCCATTTCCATACTTAGCTGCAGGCCGTTTGCATCACAAAACGCTTTAATACCACCGCGCGATAATTGGGGATCGTACACAATGGGATACGGAGCATGACCAGGTTCACCAGCCTGGGTTTTCCCTTTGATAAACCGGTAATAGCTTACATGTAACCAATGCGGGGTCATGCGCGCCAGGAAACCATACACGGTATAACGATCAGGCACTTTGATGACGATCAGGCCTCCGGGTTTCAGCCATAACGTAAAATTCATCAGTACTTTATTGATGTTCTCAATATGTTCAAGCACATATGACGTGTATATCACATCGAAGTGTTCAGCGGGTAAGTCCAGCGCGCGCAAATCGCCAATCACAATTTCATGCAAATCATTGTGTTTAGCTTTTCGTAGTGCCAACGCCGCTTCGTCGATGTCTACACCGGTGATGAACCGGTCTATCCCTTCCAGCTTAAGCGGCCATTTCTGTCCGCATCCCGCTTCGAGAATAATAAGTTTACCGTTGGCTTGTTCTGCAACATTGCGGATGTGTTGCTCAATAAGCCGGGTTTCCTGTTTGGTATTTTCTAACAGCGTGAGGCGTTCCATTGCATTCCTGTAGAGGTAAAAGACGAGAAAACAGTCAGCTATTGATACGCCTTCAAAGTTTACACAGTTCAGTTACAGATGAAATAGCGAAAAACTTATAAGACCACCGTTTCATCTGGTATTTTGATTCCCACTCCCTGGGTGTACTGGAATTACTTTACCGCCGCCTTTAGCCGGTACGTCGTTAAACCTTTGCTTTCAATTACCACTCTTCGTTAACTTAGTATTTAGTAATGCGCAGATAACACTGCGTAGCACATGAATAAATCATGCGGGCCAGGTAGCGCACGCTAATAACAAAAACGACAACAATAATTACAGAGGAAACAACATGACATTTCGTCGTACTTTCACTGCCCTGACATTGGCACTGAGCGTCGCAGGAAGCCTCGCTATACCATCGGCTCTCGCCGCCGATACCCCAGTTGTAAAACGCAGTATTCCTGTGGAATCCGCGGTTACCACGACACATAAAACCACTATCAAAGGTGAGAAAATCAGTTATACCGCAACGGCGGGAATGCAGCCAGTGTGGGATGAAGAAGGCAATCCAACAGCCACATTGCAATATACCTACTACAAGCGGGAAGGCGTAAAAGACAGCGCATCTCGCCCACTGGTTATTAGCTTTAACGGAGGACCGGGCTCCGCTTCGGTTTGGATGCACATTGCCTACACCGGCCCGAAAGTGCTGAACATCGATGAAGAAGGCTATCCGCTGCAACCTTATGGAACCAAAACTAACCCGTACTCCATTTTAGATGTTGCCGACATTGTTTACGTTAACCCGGTGAATACCGGCTACAGCCGCGCCCTTCCTGATAAAGACGGAAAAATGCCGTCGAAAGATAAAATCGCAAAAATGTTTTTTGGTGTGAATGTTGACGTGCAATACCTGGCGGAATGGATTAACACGTTCGTCACCCGCAACAATCGCTGGCGTTCACCGAAATACCTGATTGGCGAAAGCTACGGTACAACCCGGGTTTCTGGCTTGGCGCTGGCATTACAAGAACGTCAATGGATGTATTTAAACGGCGTTATTCTGGTGTCGCCTACTGAGCTTGGCATTAAGCGTGAAGGCCCGGTAGAAGCAGCCAACCGCCTGCCCTACTTCGCAGCTGCCGCCTGGTATCACAACAAGCTGGCAGCCCAGTATCAGAACATGGACCTGGAAGCTTTTCTACCTCAGGTTGAACAATTCACCCTCAATAAGCTGTTACCGGCTCTTGCTAAAGGTGCTTGGATCAGTGATGAAGAAAAGCAGTCTGTGATCAACCAGTTTGCGGCCTACTCAGGTTTAACGGCTAAAGAAGTTGAGCAGAGTAACCTGGACGTTAGCACCTGGTTTTTCTGGAAAGCGCTGCTGCGTGATGAAGGCAAAACCATTGGTCGTCTGGATAGCCGTTACTTAGGTATCGATAAGCAGGAAACCGGTGATCGCCCCGATTACAATGCAGAGCTAACATCCTGGCTGCATTCGTTCACGCCAGCAATCAACGATTATCTGCGTAACGACCTGAAATTTGAAACCGACACCAAGTACAACATGTTCGGTATGGTGTATCCATGGGATCGCGACAACGATCACACCGGCGACAATTTGCGTCAGGCGATGGCTACCAACCCTTACCTGAATGTGATGGTGCAGTCTGGTTATTACGATGGTGCTACCAACTATTTTGATGCCAAGTACACCATGACCCAACTCGACCCCAGCGGCAAAATGAAAGACCGCCTGCGCTTCAAAGGTTATCGCAGTGGTCATATGATGTATTTGCGCTATGAAGACTTAAAAGCCGCAAACGAAGACATCCGTACCTTTATCAGCGAGAGTCTGCCAGCGAAAGACGAAGCGGCCAAATACGACCGATAGTACTGAGCAGAGCTTCCGATTACCGCAGTAATGAGCAAAAGCCTGGTTAGCGCAAGCTTGGCTAGCGAAAACCAAACCGTAAGACGTAAAAATGCCAGCACCTGATGCTGGCATTTTTGTTACACTCACACCATGAATTATCTCGCCCACCTCTTTCTGGCTCAGCCAACCGCAGATTCCTGCTACGGCAATCTATTAGGCGATTTCCAGAAAGGTATTGATGTCACTCAGCTTCCTCAAGCGGTTAAAAATGGCCTTGAGAATCATAAGCTGGTTGATAAATTTACCGATTCTCATCCTTGGGTAACAGGGCTCAGACAAACATTCAGCCCTCAGCGACGTCGCTTTGCCGGCATCACGTTAGATGTGCTCTTCGACCACTTTCTCATTCAACATTGGCAACAATTCAGCCACCAGCCTTTTCAGACATTCTGCGATAACCGCTATGCACTACTGGCAAAACGCCACAATGACATGCCGCCATGCATGCATCAGGTAGTGGGAAGCATGCTTGAGAACCGCTGGTTAGATGTCTATGAGAATGTGGAAGGTGTGGCAATGGCGCTAGACAGAACCGCATCACGCATTCGGTTTCGTCATCGGTTTGAAGGCAGCATTGAAGAAATTCTGCCAGCTTATACGCAAATAAATAAGGAATTTCCTGCGTTTTTCAGTGAGCTTGAAGCGCACATAAAAGAAAAGGGGCTCGAGGCCCCTTCTGCGTAATGCGTCCGTGCCTGTAAGACACAGCGCTCTTATTTTTCCGGTAACGTGATATTCAGTTCCAGTACGCTGCAGTCTTCACTGTTTTCTAGCTGCACTGACACGTCGTCATCGGCAATATGCACGTATTTGCGGATCACTTCGAGGATTTCTTGTTGCATCATCGGCAGATAATCCGGTTGCGAACGTTTACGACGCTCATGGGCAACGATGATCTGCAGGCGCTCCTTGGCGACAGCCGCAGTATTTGGTTTCCCTTTTTTCAGCAGATAATCGAAAATGCCCATTACTTACCTCCCAGCAGTCGCTTGAAGAAACCCTTTTTCTCAACATCCAGGAAGCGATGAGGCACTTCTTCACCCAACAGGCGTTTCACCGCGTCGGAATAAGCTTTACCCGCATTCGACTCGGTATCCAGAATAACCGGCGCACCTTGGTTCGATGCTTTTAATACGGCTTCTGACTCTGGGATGACTCCCAGCAGTGGCACAGCAAGAATTTCTTCTACATCGGCAACACTCAGCATTTCTGCGGTGGCCACACGCTCAGGATTGTAGCGGGTTAATAGCAAATGCTCTTTTACAGACTGACCTTTCTCTGCGCGCATGGATTTGCTTTGCAAAATACCTAGAATGCGGTCTGAGTCACGCACGGAAGACACTTCCGGGTTAGTCACCACGATGGCTTCATCGGCAAAGTACAGCGCCATCTGTGCGCCCTGCTCTATACCGGCAGGAGAATCGCAAATGATGAAGTCGTAGTCTTTCGACAGATCATCAAGTACTTTCTGAACGCCTTCCATGGTCAGTGCGTCTTTATCCCGGGTTTGAGAAGCCGGCAGGATATACAGGTTATCTGTGCGTTTGTCTTTGATCAGTGCTTGATTAAGCGTGGCTTCTTTATTGATTACATTTACAAAGTCGTAAACCACACGACGTTCGCAGCCCATGATTAGATCCAGGTTTCGCAGACCCACATCAAAATCAATTACCACGGTTTTATGTCCGGCCAACGCCAGACCTGTAGCAATGGCAGCACTTGACGTGGTTTTGCCTACGCCGCCCTTTCCTGAAGTTACTACAATTATTTTAGCCATTTACTATTCCCCAATAGCATTTGCACCGCGTTAGGATAATGCTTCAATAAGAAGTGCATCTGCGTCTAAATATGCCTGTGCTGGTTTTTTCCAACACTTATTTTGTATGTTTTCCTGCATCACGAAGCGCCCGGCAATAGAAACCAATTCAGCTTCCATGTTCTGACAAAAAATTCGTGCCTGCTCATTGCCCTTAACGCCGGCCAGCGCCCGTCCACGTAGTGTTCCGTAAACGTGAATATTACCATCAGCGAGAATTTCAGCCCCTTCACTTACGGCGCCCAGAATCACCAGATCACTGCCTTCCGCATAAACCTGCTGACCAGAACGCACAGGTCTGGCAACAATCTTAGCAGGTTTCACCACTTCTACTGTATGCGTAACGGTTTCTACTTGTGCTGGCGCTTCTGCGGGTGCTTGCTGACTTTGTGAAACCGATGCTTCAACAGGTTTATTTTCAGCAAGTGGCTTTTCGCTGATTTTGCTCTGACTAATATCAGCCATACCCAAATCGTTGATGGTAGATTTTAATCCTTCAGTAACACCCTTTATCGCCATAGGTTGTAAATCATGGCGACGACATAACGCCACCAACAGTTCAAACTCGGTAGCAGACAGCGGCGCATTAAGATGAAGGATCAGTGAAGAGCGGGTGAAAAAGAGCGGCGCACTGGCAATTTTTTCCGCCAGTTGCGATTCAAATTCATCCGGTTCAAAGGAGACAACTTCCAGTACAATACTGGTAAGCGTGGTGCCTTTCATTCGAAAGCACGGTTGAGACATGTAGCGCATCCTGAATTATAATTATAATCCCGCTACAAGCTAGAAATGACAAGGCGGGAACTGATGACACAACTCTATCAAATTCCCGGCTTACAGCAACATAAACGCCCGGATTTACCCCTTGAGCGTTGAAAAATCATACAATATTGTTATTCGCGACCTGCCAGGCCTAGCATTAACACCGAAAAACCGTCAATTAGACGGTTTCTCTGTCTTCGGGAAACAAGAACAAGCAAAGTCGATTTGCACATTCCGACGCGCTGGTAAGCACGTCAAAGCGCCCCTGGGGTGACAATTCGTCAATCCAGTTACCAATTCGCTGTACACTCGTTTGGCAAGGTTTTCTGTCTAGCCCAAAGCGCACCGACAAACTGGCCGCAGCCACTTCCGTTACCAGCGTAGTGTAAGCATCGAACTGCACGGGGTCACGTAAATGTGCGCCTACATTCAAACGCTTCTTATGCCCTGCCCAACGGATTAACAGAGGTAAGATTGCCTGATAGTAGGCCGCCGTTACATGCTTCGCATACAAGCCGGTATCCGGTGGCATTTCAATGTAGTCTTCGTTCGGGTGCCATTTCGGCTCATTGCCTTCCCGTACATCTACCTGCAAACGTTCCAGCCTGGCGCGCAACGTAGTCAGCGGCTCAACAAAACCTTCTTCATAAGGCATACCGTTGTAGTCGAGCAATTCACTGGCGTTGTATACAAGCGAAACCCGTCGTCCTTTTTGCGGCGCGCCTTCATCCCCTTCACCTAACGACAGCTCTGCTGAAGGCATAGAGAAGTAATGAAAAACCGGGGCCGGACGGGCATCCTTCCGCAATTTGAAACCCTGCTTTTTCCACTGGATTTTGGTTGCCCACAGGTTACTGGTGTAACCATAGGTGCGTGAAATCAGTGACAGAATAACCCACGTTAACATTGAGTTATAAGGGACTTTCGAGCGCACATTAAAATGGGCAACAGGTTCTGGCTGCTCTATCCAGCGCAAAATACAGTCGTCATCTTTGGCGACAAGATCCTGCAAAATTGTCTGATAACCAGATTCGTCCAGGTCCCAGCTGTCATGATTGAGTAAAACCACATCGGCCAAACTCTGACATCCCGCTACCGGATGACGGCGCAAGAAATAATGTAAACTAAGCGCAGACTCTGCATCTTTACGCATGATGTCCAGATCGTTGATGTACACCACCCAGTAATGCAGCTCTTTCAGCAAAGCTTGAAGTTCGCCGCGGGTGACGCCTTCCCATTGACCCGGTGCCTGCAAGTCAAAAATTTTGCTCACCGATGTTGTGCTATAAGACCCACTGATTTTTTGCAGAATATCCTGGTAGGACAACCCCAGCCATTCTTCAATATCAGCAATTTGTTTACTGATTTCACTTAAGTTTCTGACACTGGCATCCAAACTGCGATCATGGCCAAGAAAATGAATCGGCCTACTGCTGCTCGCGGTTTGTTCAACAAAATGCCAGAAAGGATCTCGACCGTTAAATTTCGCAGACAGTCGCAGCAGCGTTTTGGGGCTGCTTCCTGTTGCAAGGGAACACTCCAGTTGCAACGGGTAACTGTTTCGAAATTGGGACAATGTCAACATTAGCTAATCCTTCTTAGGCTATTCAGGTCTATAAGCGCAAATACGCCCGGCAGAAATCGACCGGTATCCTGATTAGTTTGGAGTGTAGCTAAGGTATGAAATGTGTTCGATATACGAATTGATAATCAGATGTCGATACTGATAAGTACCGATACCTGCGCTAAGGTATATATAAAACAACGCATTGAGAGGAAAGCCTGTTTTGTTGCACAAAAAAAAGGCCAAAAGCGCACTTTGACCTTTAGTGACATTTGCGACATCGCTTTGACGTTATTATTCGTCAGTCGACTGCGCAGTTATCCAGGCTTCAACGTCTTGTCTCACCATGGCCATAGGACGGGCGCCCGGTAGCAAGATAACGTCATGAAATTGTTTGATATCGAACTTAACGCCCAGCGCTTGTCGCGCTTGCTTTTCCAATGCAACAAATTCGAGCATACCCAGTTTGTAACCCAGTGCTTGCCCGGGCATGGCCATATAGCGTTCAATTTCTGGCACAACGTCAGATAACGGCGTACCCGTCGTATCGTGGAAATACGCTATTGCTTGCTCTCTGGTCCAGTGCTTAAAGTGCATTCCCGTGTCTACCACTAAGCGCACTGCCCGGTAAAGTTCAGCTTGAAGGCGACCTAAATTACCCAATGGGTCTTCGTCATACATGCCCATATACTCCGCAGCCACATATTCAGAGTACAATGCCCATCCCTCGACAAACGCATTGTAAGGTGCATTTTGTCGCATCAGACCGATATCAGTTTGCGCCATGTTCAAAGCGATTTGAAAATGATGCCCTGGTACAGCTTCATGATAAGTGAGCGTTTTTAAACTGAACTTAGGTACTGCTTTCATGTCGCGCAGATTGATCCAGTAGATGCCGGGGCGACTGCCGTCCAGAGACGGCTGGGAATAATAGCCTCCCGCCTCACCCGCTTCCGAAACCGGCGGAATCCGGTCGACCTCTACCGGCTGTGTGGGCACAGTGCCATAGAATTCAGGCGCCCGAGCCATCACCGTTTTCACTTCCTCGTTCAGATAATCGAGGAGTGCCTGGCGCCCCTCTTTCGTGGCTTCAAAAAGCTGTCCGGGAACGTCAGCCAGCGCAAGCATGCGCTCACCAACCGTCCCTTTGGAATAACCGTTTTCCCGCAGAATCGTATCCATCTGCGCAGAAATCCGCTCAACTTCAGATAAACCTAACTGGTGAATTTCTTCCGGTGACAATGTCGAATCGGCCAGGAATTTAATTTCATGTAGATAAAATGCCTCACCGCCAGGCTGCGCCCATATGCCGTCGCTGTTACCCGCCTTTTGCTCGCTTTCAAGTACCGCATCTCTGGCACGATTAAACGCCGGATAGACCACCGTTGAAACCAATTCACCGGCGCGCTTCACCATGTCGCTTTTGGTTGTCGCATCCAGTTCACTGACCTTTTCAAGCTTGCTCGCAAAAGCAGTTACCAATCCGTGATCTTCGGGCTCGTCGGCCAAAAAGCCATTCAGGTAAGCCAAGGTTTTCGGGCGCAGTTTTTTCGGCAGTACAATACCTTTCGCCTCGTCGGCCTTAAATTTCGCCACCACACCGTCTACAAATGCGCCCATTTTTTCCAGCCGGGTGAGATAGTCCTCGGCATCTTTTTTTGTCGCCACGGACTGCTGTACCTGCATTATCTTAGGTATATCAATCAATGGGCCCGTGATCTGATTAATAATATAAGGCAGGTGCGCACTCCAGGTATCAATATATCCCCCTGGAAAGGTGCGTTCACCGGTATAAAAGTCGAATATGTTAATGAGGATTTGTTGATGCATGCGGTCTTTGTCAGAAAGCAATGTACTATCAATTTCTTTCAGCGCGGTTGCGGCCTGCGCCATGCTACTCTGGAACTGTTCCATACCGGCGACAGAATAGTCTGGAAACCTATCGTTATACCTGCCCCCAGCCTGCTGAATCGGCATAGCTAACGTGGTTGACAGCGTCGGATATTGATCAAAGAAAACCCGGGTGTACGTATCGGCGGTTTCAGTAAGCGCAATGTCCGCGGCTTCTTGCTGCGCGGGCGTCACCTTTGTTTCCTGTTTGGCGATTTGACTGGCATCGTTACAGCCTGTCATCAAACCGGCTGTAATAAGCGCAATAAACACGTTGGAGAACTTCATACCTATTCCTTCTTCTTCGTTGTTGTCCCATTCTGTCTGAATCTGCTGCACAGCACAGCGTCACTGAACGCAATTCAGGCAGATTTAACCGAATCCCGATAGAGAATAAGAATAAGCGGCTAGGTGGTTTATCGACGTCTTCCATGATGCAAATCAATAATTTACCAGTTTTTTCTGTAATCCAGGTTACCGTAGTTACATAACCTCCCGGGCTAGGCTATGGTTGCACTCTGACTCGCCTGATCTTGTAATTGTATGTTCTGGACGCTCTATTCCACCATTGAGAAAACCTTCTTCAATACGTTAACGAAAAAGATTGCAGGCAACATTGGCTTTCTTTTTCTCTGCCAGGTAGCCACCCTGTATCTTTTCTACCTTTATGCACATGCAGATGAAGCAACCCGTGAAACCGCTTTTCTATGGTTAGCCACTATGTTGGTATTGAACGCGGTTGGTTTTCTATTCACCCTCTTTTACTTACGCTATTTAATCGTGCGGCCCGTAAGCGCACTCGTTCGCACCCTTGATGAAATCAATCACACCGAGGGCGACTTAAGGACCCGGTTGCCTGCGTTTACCCAAGACGAATTCCGCGCCTTGTCAAAGGCCTACAATCTGTTTGCTAACAATTTGAACAAATTACTGAGTCGCATCCATGCAGATGCGCAGCTTACAGCATCTAGCAATGCTGCCATTTCGTCGCAAATTCATACCGCCAGTGACCAAGCCAGCCAGCAAAAGCACCTGACCCAGGAGGTGGTTGCCGGCACTACCACTGTAACCCAAGGCATTAATGACATTGTGCAGGCGAGTAACGGCATGGCACAGAGCAACTATTCAAATATACAATCGGCATCGCTGGCAAACACCACACTATCTGAATCGCAAACGCAATTGAGCGATATCTCAACGCTGTTATCTTCGTTTTCCCACACTGTGGGTGGTTTGCAGGAAAATGCTGCCAATGTGAAAAGCATTCTGCGCATGGTGGAATCTTTCGCTGACCAAACCAACCTGCTCGCGCTAAACGCGGCCATTGAAGCCGCCCGTGCCGGCGAGGCGGGAAGAGGATTCGCGGTGGTCGCTGACGAAGTGCGCGCATTGTCAGTAAAAGTGACAGACGCCACCCGGCAAATTAACGCGTTCCTTAACGACATGGATTTGTTGGTTAATGAAACCCAACGTGAATCAGATTCCCTACTAGATGCGTCTTCGAAAATGAAAAGTAGTCTGGATAGTACGATGAAAACTTTCAGCGATATGATGACTGACTTTCAGAAAAACAGTGACGAGTTTGACTATATTGCCCGGTCGGTTACGCAATTAAACCGGCATTCTCAACAAACCTTAACTTCAGTCACTACAATAACGGCGTTGGCGGAAGGCATGCAGGAAAAGTTAGTGACGGTAGATACTGAGGCCAGACAAGCACAAACACTGGCCTCTGCAACAACTACACAACTTGCCCGCTTTGTTAGCCAGGCGTGAAGAGAGGATTAAGCGAGGCGTAGCTTTGCTTTCGACTTAACCGGTTGAGGGAAGGGATAACTTGAGTCAAGAATTAGACGACTGCCATCATTAAACTCATAAGAAGTAAGGGTTTCTGATAACACTTCACATTTATTGCACGTTCGGAAACAGTGTAGCCAAATATGGGATTGCTCTACACTTAATGCTTTGTCGGCCTGGGTTAGACGCATTACAGTCATGGTTGATCTCCGGGTAAGAATCACATTCTTTCGTCGAACTGCATGCGAAAGATCACATTTTTCTAAAGTAACTATTCCTTTAAGAACTCGCTCTTACACTTACTAAAAAAAGACTGATAAGTCCGTCGCAGACTCTACTTTAGTCTACACCCACATTTTTGTTCTATTACAGGAAAGATTACAAGGTTAAGAATAGATCTAAATCAAAATAGTTCGATATCGTTATCGCACATTGTCATGTTAAGAAGTTATATAGTTTTAATTGACAGCTGGATGTGGTTTTCGCGTGTCTAGGGCGGCAGAAATTGCGCTGGCAGAATTAAACCGCGCGACTATATTTAACGTAGCTAATTTTGTCTGTGAAGATTGTCTGGAAGCCGGGCTCGGGTAGGCGAGCTTTAATCAGGTAGATATTCTTAGAAGGGTATAGCATTGTTGTCGGGCTAGCATGAGTTGCTAACTTGACGATCCGATGCCTCCCTCCCAAAGAAGTAGAAAGTTCGTCAGAAGTCCTCCCAAAGTAGGATTTTTTTCCGAAATCCGCTTTCTTATAATGTGATTGAATGTTAAAACATCGTTAATAAACATAGGAGTCGCACCATGTGGACCAAGCCTCAATATACTGAAATGCGTTTAGGTTTTGAAGTTACTCTGTACATCAAAAACCGCTAACAGCCCATACGAGGCAGGCTGACGTAAGCCAGCACGCTTCTTCTATGGCATTACAATCGGGTAGTCTAACTGCCTGATTGGTATGAAAAGAGGTTGCCTTTGGCAGCCTTTTTTATTCCGGCTCTTCTGCTCATGCTTTCAGGCAACGACGTTGACAGGTGAACTATGCAAATTCTCGTTTTAGGTTCAGGCGCAGGTGGAGGGTTTCCTCAGTGGAACTGTCACTGCAAAAATTGTAAAGGGCTGCGCGAAAGCAGCATTAACGCCCAGGCCCGAACCCAATCCAGTATTGCCGTTTCGGCCAATGGTGAAGACTGGATACTCATTAACGCTTCGCCGGACTTACGCCAGCAAATTAATCAAACGCCACAATTATGGCCTACCGATCCCAACCAGCAGCGGGGCACTTCGATTCGTTCCATCGTACTCACCGACAGCCAGATAGACCATACCACCGGTTTGCTTACCCTACGTGAAGGCTTGCCCTTACCGGTCTACTGTACTGATGTAGTGTACGAGGATCTCACTGAAGCGTTCCCGCTGTTCCCTATGCTTAAACACTGGCACGGTGGCCTTCAGCGCCACGGCATTGATACCGAATATGATTCTGCGTTCACACCGATAGGCGCAGATGGCCTGTCGTTCCGCCCCGTTGTACTGGCGTCCAATGCACCGCCCTACTCTTCATACCGCGACAACATTGTGCCGGGCAACAATATTGGCCTGCAAATTAAAGATGAGCGCTCTGGTAAGTCAGTGTTTTATGCGCCAGGCTGCGTGCAAGCCAATCCACTGGTTGAAAATATGCTTGAACAGGCCGATTGCGTGCTGTTCGACGGTACCTTGTGGCTCGACGATGAAATGATCAAGAATGGATTTAGTAATCGCTTGGGTACACAAATGGGACACATGCCGGTGAACGGCGATGATGGCGCGGTAGCCTTGCTTAATCGCTTCGATATTTCCCGCAAGGTGCTTATCCATATAAACAATACCAACCCGGTGTTAAATGAAGACTCCGATGCCCATCAGTATCTTGAAGACAATGAAATAGAGCTCGCCTACGACGGCATGCATATTACGCTTTAAATCCGAGGATTTTTTATGTCAGACAAGCCATGGTCTAAACAAGAATTCGAACAAAAACTTCGCGCAAAAGGCGTGTATTACCATATCTATCACCCGTTCCACATTGCCATGAATAAAGGTGAATGCAGCAAAGAGCAAATCCAGGGGTGGGTCGCGAACCGTTTTTATTATCAGGTCTGTATTCCCGTAAAAGATGCCGCGGTACTGGCAAATTGCCCAGACATGGCTACCCGCCGCAAGTGGATCCAACGTATTCTTGACCACGACGGAGAAGAAGGCGATCCGCGTATGGGCGGTATCGAAGCCTGGTTAAGACTGGGCGAAGCCGTGGGTCTCGACCGCAACGATATGCTGGAAGAAAAGTTTCTGCTGCCCGGCGTGAAATTTGCGGTAGGTGCTTATGTGAATTTCGCCCGCCGTGCATCTTGGGAAGAAGCCGCCTGTTCATCGCTAACAGAAATGTTTGCGCCTGAAATTCACCAAAGCCGCCTTGATACCTGGCCAGGGCATTACCCGTGGATCGATGAAGCGGGTTTTAGCTATTTCCAGATGCGTCTGAGTCAGGCTCGTCGCGATGTAGAGCACGGTCTGCAAATTACACTGGACCATTTTGTGACCCGCGCCCAACAGGAAAAAGCCTTGAACATTCTGCAATTTAAGCTGGATGTCTTGTGGTCGATGGCTGATGCTATCAGTCTGGCCTACGAATTTGATCGTAAGCCTTTCACCGGCATTGCCGATCAGTCAATCTGTCACAAGGGGCTGTTATGAGCCAAGTACCTAAACGCAACCGACTTTACAAGTTACAATTTGAAAAAGCGCAGGACAGCTATGTTCTGCTTTATCCAGAAGGTATGGTGAAGCTGAATCCCAGCGCGGCAGAAATTTTGTTACAAGTGGATGGCGAACAGTCAGTTGACGACATCATCATGTCACTCAAAACCAAGTTCCCGGAAGCGCCAGATGACATCGGCGATGATATTACTGCGTTCCTGAGCGATGCCGAAAGCAAAGACTGGATTCACTATGTCTGAGATTAACAACGGTCAAAGCGAAACACGGGTTATCGAAGCGGGTCCGCCACTCTGGCTTTTAGCAGAAATTACCTACGCTTGCCCGCTGCACTGTGCGTATTGTTCTAACCCTCTGAATCTCACCGACAAGAAAGACGAGATCGGTACGGAAGACTGGCTTCGCGTGCTGTCGGAGGCCCGAGACATGGGAGCAGTACAACTGGGATTCTCCGGCGGTGAGCCTTTACTGCGCAAAGATTTAGAACAAATGGTCGCCCATGCCAGTGAGTTAGGCTTCTATACCAACCTGATCACCTCCGGCATTGGCATGACCGAAAAACGTATCGCGGCGTTAAAAGACGCCGGCCTTGATCACATTCAGCTAAGTTTTCAGGCTGCCAATGCAGAAGCCAACGATTTGATCGGTAATCGTCGTCATTCCTTCGCGCAGAAGCTGGAAGTTGCCAAGCTGATTAAGCAATACGAATACCCGATGGTACTGAATTTCTGTTTAACGGCGCAAAACATCGATCAGATTGATGATGTGTTGGCCCTTGCCACCGAGTTAGACGCCGATTTTGTTGAACTGGCCACCGTGCAGTATTACGGCTGGGCTTACGTAAACCGTGATCAATTGCTACCGTCGAAAGCCACCCTTGAAGCAGCGGAAGCCAAGGTCAATGCCTTCCGCGACAAGCAGAATGGTAAGGGACCTAAGTTTATTTTTGTTTCACCGGATTATTACGAAGATCGTCCAAAAGCCTGTATGAATGGCTGGGGCTCTACGTTTCTCACCGTTACGCCGGATGGTTCAGCCCTGCCCTGTCATAGCGCGAAAATTTTGCCTATGACGTTCCCGAACGTGAAAGACAGATCGCTGCAGGACATTTGGTATCAGGATTTCTCATTCAATAAATTTCGCGGTTACGACTGGATGCCATCGCCTTGTCGCGATTGCGATGAAAAAGAGAAAGACTTTGGTGGCTGTCGCTGCCAGGCTTACATGCTAACCGGCGACATGTATCAGGCCGATCCGGTGTGCAGTAAATCACCGCATCACCACACCATAGAAGCGGCCATTGAAAGCGCAGCAAAACAGCATGATAAAAGCGTGATTCTGCGGGACCCAAAAAATAAGATAGATATCGTCACGGTATAATCAATGACCCAAGAAGCCCGGACGTCAGCAAACACCAGGATACTGCTATGCCACACTGACTCGCCGGGGTTCAGTGCGATATTTGCCGTTGCCACACCTATTCCTGATGCCTCGGGCATTGCCCATGTGGTCGAGCATCTGGTGTTTCGTTCATCTACCCGCTACCCAGAAGCGCATAACCTGTTTGCCGCGTTAGCGCTGCTTCCGGTAAAAATCAACGCCACCACGCTGGCTGGCATTACCTACTATTTTATAGAAACCGAACATGAGCGCTTGTTTTACCAGGCATTGGAATTTGTATACGCCGGGCTCATTCACTGCACCTATCGCAGCGATGACATAAAGCGAGAGAAAGACGGCGTTATCTTTCAGGAATTAACATTTCGTGAGCGCCAGCCTGGCTATGAGGCACATATTACTGATTTAATGGCAGAAGGCAGACACACGGAAGCCGTGGCCGGTGGCTTTAGCGGTGGACTCGCACAACTCAACGAGTCGGCGATAAATACATATAAAGCGACCTGCTACTCACCGCAAAACATCACCCTTCTGATGAATAACGGTGATATTCATAACGTTACCACGCTACTTGATATTGCCGCCGCACAGGAAAGCATTCGGCCATACACTAATTACAAAACCGGGGATGGTAACTTCGGGGATAATAATTGCGCGAGTGAAAGCGCCGGGCAAAAGCAGCGCCCAACAAACACCAATGACAGCAACACCACATCCAAAGTACAACCCCGCCCTGAACAAAGCAAAATGCTCTCTAGGGGTATTGCTGCGCTTATTGAATGTTTCATTAATGAAGAGATACAAACAGATTCTGCGGACAGTTCACACTATGAAAACACAGTAATCAGTGTGCCATTTGAATATCTCAATAGCAGCAGAGTCGCCTTGTTCCCACCAATCATGACGAACAACCAGGCTTCGTTTGTGCGTGAAGCCAAAAGCAGCGGACAGTTTCCCTTCAATACGTTACCCTCGTTACCCAAGTACGTGCTAAATAACTGGGAGAGATTTCACCCTTTTCTTCAGGTAAAAAATGCGCACAACGACTGGTACTACGCGTTTCCAATGGCCGACAAAATTCTCCCCCGCTTAGAAGCACTGCTGATGCGAGAGAAATTTTGGTCACCTCGCATTAGTGGAGATTGTTATGCGCAGGGCATTGGGCTGCACGAACAAAATGTGGTGGTATACGCAATCAATGATGCGGCCGCCGCGAACAGAAAAGCCTTTTGTGAACAGTTGCGTGCACAACTTTTTGATGTTTGAATTTTCACCTGTTTTTTTGCATCGACAAACGTGAAACCATTGCCAGGTCAACCACCTGCAGACATAATGCGCTTCAAAGCAGGCGCTTCCTAACAGCGCTCTGTCTGCGCCAAATTGCTACCGCAACGATTCATATAACCACTTTTTAAAGGACGACTGCTTCAATGACCAGCTATTTCCTGCAGGCATTTATTTACCTTGTTGCTGCTGTAATTACTGTACCCATAGCGCGTCGCCTGGGTCTCGGTTCTGTGCTGGGCTACCTGGTTGCAGGCGTGGTTATTGGTCCGGTTTTACATTTAGTCGGCGATGAAACAGAAGCTATTCAACATTTTGCTGAATTTGGCGTGGTAATGATGCTATTTTTAGTGGGGCTTGAACTGGAGCCAAAGTCATTATGGGCAATGAAAGCAAAATTGTTTGGTCTTGGCGGTATTCAACTTCTACTTACTACCATTGCCATTACCTTTATCGCGCTTGAGCTAGGGCAGCCTTTCTCGGTATCGCTCACTATCGGACTCATTTTCTCACTTTCATCAACGGCCATCGTACTACAAAGCTTTCAGGAAAAAGGGCTTGAACAAACGGAAGGCGGTAAAAACGCCTTTTCAGTATTGTTGTTCCAGGATATTGCCGTTATTCCTATGTTAGCGTTAATTCCGCTATTGGCGCTCCCCGAACTTATGGCTGCGGGAAATACGGCCAATGCCTCTGCACACAATTACAGTTTGGTAGATGGTTTGCCGGCCTGGCTCTATGCCATTGTGATCATGGGCTCAGTCGCCGTGGTAACCGTTGGCGGTCACTTTCTCAGCCGTCCGTTATTTAAGTATGTGGCATCGTCAGGATTGCGGGAAATTTTTACGGCGACATCCCTCATGCTAATGGTGGGTATTGCGGCACTGATGAGCCTGGTTGGACTATCGCCGGCGCTAGGCGCTTTTCTGGCTGGGGTAATGCTGGCAAACAGTGAATTTCGTCATGAATTAAAGTCGAACATTGAACCATTTAAAGGTTTACTGTTGGGGCTCTTTTTCATCACCGTGGGCGCGGGTATCGATATGCAACTGCTCACGGAAAAGCCAATGATCATTCTGGCACTGACAGTGGGCGTTATGCTGATTAAAGCTGTCATTTTGTCTATTGTTACTTTGTTATTTCGTATTCAGGGGCAGAACCGCTGGCTTTTCTCACTTAGCCTCGCGCAAGCCGGTGAGTTCGGTTTTGTGCTACTGAACTTTTCGTCGCAAAATTCCGTGTTGCCTCCTGAGCTCGTTGAGATCTTGTCCCTCGTCGTCGCTTTTTCCATGTTCCTCACTCCAGCGTTGTTCATTCTATTCAGTCATGTGATTCTTCCTGCCTATACCAATAAAAGTAATCGGCGTCAGCCCGATAGCATTGATGACTACGGCACGGTCATCATTGCTGGGATTGGCCGCTTCGGTCAAATTGTTAACCGGTTGCTGCTGGCCAACAACATTAAAACCGTGGTGCTGGATGTACGCGCCGAGCAAATAGACAACATGCGCCGCATTGGTACTCAAGCTTATTTTGGCGACGCTGCCCGACCAAGCATGCTGCACACCGCTGGCATAGACAAAGCTTCCATGCTGGTTATTGCCATTAATGATAAAGAAGCGGCCATTGAAATAGTGAAGTACGTTAAACACGCATTTCCACGGGTGAAAGTGCTTTCACGGGCATTTGACCGTGGACATGGATATCGTTTACGCCAGTCTGGAGCAAACTTCATTGTATCTGAAACTTACCACTCAGCCCTCGCCATGGGTGCCGAAGCATTACGCTCGTTAGGCATTCACGCCGTGCAAGCAGAAAGGCAGGTTGCAGCCTATAAACATATCGAAGACAAGCAAAGTGATACGCTATATGAAGCTTGGCTAGACGACGCCAGCGGCGAGCGCATCGACAACAACTACATCAAGCTGTTTATTCAACTGGAAGAGTTAATTCAGCAAGCCCTAAAAGAAGCTGAACAAGAAGCGAATTCCGTGTTGCATGCCAAAGAGCAAGATCCGCAGGCTCGCGTCATGGACAAAGAACAGTAGTCAGGCCGTATTGCTAGGTTTGTCACGACGGCCAAATTGTTGTTTTGGTCGAATCTTTGGTGACAATACGCCTTGTAGCAAATATTATCACCGGCCTTCTACAAAATGGATAGTTCTGTGTCGCTGATAAACCTCATTCTCATAGCCTTCGCCATGTCTACCGACGCCTTTGCTGCTGCTATTGGTAAAGGTAGTCGATTATCGGCACCTCGGCTTTTCAACGCGCTGAAACTGGGCCTTTTGTTCGGCGTAATCGAAGGCGTTACCCCGGTGATTGGGTGGGCCATCGGTTCGGCTGGACAAAGTTACATTGAGCAAATCGATCATTGGGTCGCATTCGGACTGTTATTTATGCTGGGTGCACATATGATTTACGCTTCACTCAACGGAGATGATGATGAGAGTGAAGATACTGGTCCGGTTAAATCTTCCGTTTTAGGCACCGCGCTTACCGCAGTTGGAACCAGCATCGATGCTATGGCCGTTGGTGTAAGCTTCGCGTTTCTCGACGTAAATATCGCCGTTGCAGCCTTACTCATTGGGTTGGCAACCTTCATCATGGTGACCATAGGTGCTCTTCTTGGTCAGCGTCTTGGCCATCTTGTCGGTGAACGAGCTGAAGCCATTGGTGGTGTCGTGCTCATCACTGTTGGTAGTTTTATTCTGTATTCTCATTTGTCAGCGGCATAGTCTGTAGTAAGAAATCACCAACAAGGATTGCAATCGTGGAGATAAGCCAGGAAAAGGTAGTAAGTCGCGATATCATCGCCCTACTCGAAGAGCACCTTGCAGATATGCACGCCACTTCACCACCGGAAAGCGTACATGCACTTGATGTAAGAGCGTTGCAGGCAAAGGATATCTGTTTTTTCACCGCTCGGGAAAATGGCGTGTTGCTCGGATGTGTGGCGGTAAAGCAACTGTCAGCTAGCGACGCCGAACTCAAATCTATGCATACAAGTCGTGCAGCAAGGAATCGCGGTGTGGGTGCGGCACTGCTAAACGCCGCGCTAGCGTTTTGCAAACAACAAAAATACTCGTCATTAAGCCTGGAAACTGGCACACAGGATTACTTCAGTGCTGCCCACCGGCTCTATCATCGTCATGGATTCAGCGACTGTGGGCCCTTCGGGAATTACCATGACGATCCTCACAGTCGTTTTATGACTATTGCCATAGCCTGAACTTGCAAAAAAGCCGCTAGTGATAGATAGGGGCGTTTTTATTCCTGCTTAGCAAATGCTTCTGCTTTTCTGATCCGCGATTGAATGGCCGGATGACTGGAAAACCAGTTATCCATGGTTTCGCTGGCGGAGGGGCGCAATTCACTTATCTTTTTCATCGCATCAGCAAACGCCATAGGATCTTTACCGGCGTTACGTAACTGACGTAAAGCAAATTCATCAGCGTCTGCTTCGTGGGCTTGCGTAAATTTGTTATTTACCACCGTGGAACCTATGCCGAAAAATGCCTCCAGCGATCCGCTAATATCACCAAAGAAATAGCTCACGGCCAGTGTGGCAAACAACGATTCTGCAACCAGTTGCATCGAATGGTTGTTTTCTACATGACCGACTTCATGAAGAAAAATAGCATTTAATAACGCTTGGTCACCATCGACCAACGCTATCATTTCATCAGTAAAAATTATCGTGCCATCAGGTAACGCAAAGGCATTAGGGCCAATTTGCGGCGCATGGCGAAACTGAACACTAAAAACCTTGTGATTCGTACTGATGCTATCTTTCACATCGTAGAACCCTGCACGTATTTTTTCCTGCTCAGCCTCATCCAATTCTGACGGGTCAAGCAAAGTCGCATCTAAAGCGGATAACGATTGCTGAGAGGCAATGACTTTGGCCTTGTCTGGCACCAGGTTAGCGAAGTGCACCGCAGCCCAGGGCATTAACCAGCCAAACACAAAGTAAAGTAACGCTGGCACCAGCACTACACTGCCGAAAATCCACCGACGGTTCGTTTCTAATTTAGCAACCCCACCGTGTTCGCCGTCCAGCCAATGATTTAATAACTCAGATTGATCACAGACAAGCTGCTCCCGTGTGGGTAAGCGAATTTCCCTGGGTAACCGCCCCAATTTAGGCGCGGTATTCAGAGAGTCGAGGGTAAACACCCGGGCTTCACCGACATTATCGGTAATCACCATGTTTTGGGCTTCAAGCTTAACCGAGACGGTTGAAGACTCTGCACTTTGTTCAGAATAGAGATGACCAGTAATCACGTTGTCTACCCAAGTGCTATATCGACATCGAACAGATTTGCCGCTTCTTCCCCAACCGCTTCAGCACTGTTGCCACTCGCCGCCATTACCTTATCAGGTTCGGCCAACACATCGACATTTGATACGTTAGCGTATAATTGCGCTTTGCGGATTTTAGCCCAGGGAATAGCAAACCCAAGGCTAAAAATAATGGCCAGGGTATTAGTGACTCTAAGCTTGATCAGTTCCCACATTGCTAACGACGATTTAAAACCTGCTACGCCATCAAGTTCAGTGGCACTGAATATATGGTTACGGATCCGCGAAGTGTAAAAGCTGCCGGCAATGATAAAGGTGAGAAAGTACAGCGCTACGATGCCGAAGCCCAGCACGTTAGTCACACTTTCAGTATCTGAAGCAGTCATCACACTCGTAACACCAATCACAACACCGCCAACCATCATGATAATCATGCCAATTGCAGCAGCGGCGATACCCGTTCCGAAGTATTCACCGGTGTTGAGACGCGGCTTAAACTGGCGGTCGCCATACCAGGACCCCTCCAGCAAATATTCATCCATCTTTTTCAAGTTGATAGGAAGGAGCAGGTACAGCGTGCACAAACTGATAATAGGCCAGAATAAAAAAACCATATAGGCCCGACCGATTTGACCTCGAAAACTAAAGCGCACATTGCGGTAGGCCGTCATACGTAACCGGAAACGATAGCTAAGCACAATCAGTACGGGAGCAAGCAAAGCCAATAGGCCCGCAACGATTAGACCGGCGGCTGGGCTAATATAGCCGGCAAGAAAATAGCTGGCGAACAGCACCACGGCAATAATTCTGCCTTTTAATATTTGCAGCGGTTCTGCCAGGTAAGAGAAACGATGACCGTCTATTTCTGTGTTGCCGTAAAAGTAGCGGTTAGTCCGCACCTTCGCCCAGGCAGAATAGATACCCAGGGTAACAATGGTCAGCAGTAAGTTAACTATCCAGATTGAAAAAAACTCAGACGTGATACCGAGAAATTTAACGGGTACCGTTCGCAACACGGGTTTGGCGGGCCGAGTTACACCGGCTGCTGTAACCACGTCGGTTTCAGGCATTGAAGCTGCAAGCGGTTCTTCTGCGGCCTGCGGCGCGGCACTTTCCCTTGCTGAAATAACGTGTTCAAGTTGTTCTATTTGCTGTTGCTGGGTTGTCGAAGGCGTGTTGGCTTGTTCAGAAACAAGTTGTTGGTGTAATTCTTTTATTTCGGCCAGCGTATAGCCGGAATAGTCGCTAGGCTTATCCATAGTTTTATTCTCTACTGCTTATTCATTCCATTGAGCGGGCTTCCCGCCCCCTAACATTACGCTTAACCCGCAAAACCGACAAGTTTTTTCCCTGTTCGGCTGCCTGGGTTAAGGTATAGTGAACGTATTACACCAGCTCATGGTTACTGCTGGCTGACGCTACTTAAGGAATAATCAATGAAACAATCCATTGCTCTAACACTGTCATCATTCATGCTTGTTGCACTCTCCGCTTTTATGGCTGTAGCAACCGGTG
>Ga0208204_100165_pt1 | contig 26161 bp, 31 predicted proteins | sample DeeseametaMP2252_FD_184173 | JGI IMG/M metagenome (GOLD analysis project Ga0208204, IMG submission 184173) | Marine microbial communities from the Deep Pacific Ocean - MP2252 (SPAdes) | ecosystem: Environmental > Aquatic > Marine > Oceanic | place: West of El Salvador, Pacific Ocean | collected...
CCCTTAACAATGAAGATCTCTACAGTAAGTTCGCGCTTGAGGAGAGAATTTATCGCATGCGCTGTGTAGAAGCCTGGTCGATGGTGATCCCATGGACGGGCTTTCAGTTAAGTAGCCTGCTTGCAGCAGCTAAGCCATTATCCAGTGCCAAATATGTGGCCTTCCAGACGTTGTACAATCCGAAACAAATGCCCGGTCAGAAAAGCCGCTTTGTCGGGGGTGGCATCGACTACCCCTATGTTGAAGGTTTACGTATCGATGAAGCTACTCACCCGCTGACTATGTTGTCGGTCGGTGTGTATGGTAAAACCCTCCCTCCGCAAAATGGCGCGCCCATTCGGCTCGTTGTGCCATGGAAATACGGCTTTAAAAGCATCAAATCGGTGGTGAAAATTACGCTTACTGACAAAGAGCCACCTACAACCTGGAAACGACTGGCACATCAGGAATACGGTTTCTACGCAAACGTGAATCCTGCGGTAGATCACCCTCGATGGAGTCAGGCCAGTGAAAGACGTATTACGACAGGTGGCTTGTTTAACCAGAAGCGTATACCAACGTTACCATTCAATGGTTATGAGGAAGTGGCAAGTTTGTATACTGGCATGGATTTAACCAGAAACTATTAATGAAAACGCTATTTAACCGACCCGTCCGTTTAACCAAGATGCAGGTTAACGGCATCAAGGCTTTTTATCACGTTCTGGCACTTGGCTATCTCGTTTGGCTATTCATGGCTGGGGTGAACGATAATCTTGGCGGCGACCCCGTTGAAGCATTGTTGCACTCAAGCGGCATTATTGCGTTGCTCATGTTGTTTTTCAGTCTTTGTCTTTCGCAGTTAGCCCGGCGCCTTCCCTGCGGCGATCTTATAAAATGTCGGCGAATGGCAGGCGTATATGTGTTTGTGTATGGACTGTTCCACCTGTTTACCTACATTGCGTTTGAATTGCAGTTTGATATGTCGCTGGTGGCGGAGGAAATCGTTAGTCGGCCTTATATTCTTGTGGGCATGCTGGCACTGCTCATTCTGTTTGCTTTAACCATCACCTCCCCCATGATTGTGCGTAAAAGAATGCGACAGAAGTGGCAACAACTGCATAATTTAGTCTACCTCGCACTGGTGCTTATTGTGCTCCATTATACCTGGTCGTTGAAAACGGCTTGGCAAGAACCCGTATACTACTGGATAGCCGCAGCACTGCTCATCGCCTTACGATTTACGAAGCTAAAAAAGTTTTAGATAAAAAATACCATTAAATCATAATCTTAATAAACACCGCACAACCTGCGGTGTTTTTTTATGCAAAAAAGGCTTGCCCAATATACAAACACAAAGTACTGTATACTTATACACTGTATAAACAAACAGGCATTGTTATGGCACATTCAAACAACGTAGTTCAATTAAGTTTTGCATTCGATGGTGAACCTAAAGAAGTAACCCGCATCCGCGGTTGGTCTTATCTACTTGCCGAATCTGTTGCGTTTAAAAAAGATGTTCCGCACACCATTCGCATGCAGAAGCCCGCCGAAGAACAAGTCCCTGCATGGATTTCCCGGTTAATCACTTCTGGTCAATGCAAAACCATTTATGTTGAGAACTTAGCATTAGATGAAGCCCAACGGGTTATTATTAAACAGTTATGCCAGCGTTATGCGGTTTCTGTGGTTAACCTGAAGGTCACTAATGAAGAAAATGGCCAGCAACGTAAGAACGTTGTTATGGGTCCTTGGTAATTATCCGCCTTGCATGTACACTCGCCCCAGATTCATCAGGAGTGTAAAACATGCTTTGTTACTGCAACAGTCAACGGGAATATAAGCAATGCTGCGGCCCATTATTAGACGATGGCATTGCCGCACCTAACGCAGAACAATTAATGCGTTCCCGTTTTAGTGCATACAAAGTCGGGCGATTTGATTATATTCTGGCGACATACAGCCGAGAAAAACGAAGCCAGCTAACCACTCAGGATCTACAGGCCAGTGCAACCAATACGCATTGGTTACATCTCGATGTATGTCACGCAGACATAGACACAGTGGAATTCAAAGCTTGGTTCAGCGAAGGAAAGAAACTCGGACTCATGCACGAAACTTCGTCTTTTGTGCAGGAAGATGGCCACTGGCGTTACCATACTGGAGAAATGCATGATGATACCGGCAGTGTAAAAATGGGCCGGAACGACCCATGTTTTTGTGGCAGTGGCAAGAAACACAAACAATGTTGCATGACTAAACTGCGGTAAACTTTTTAGTCGTCAGGTCCCGCAACGGTGAACAACAAATGGCGACGCATATCCTTTAATACGACTCCCTTTTTGAGTAGCATAGCGCTTAAGCGTCGTTGCCAATTTTTCAGTTCCGGCTCAGCCGATTGCTGCGCGTCCTCATTTTCAAACTGAAAACGCAATAACAGTGAGCCTGGAAACTGGTGATATTCCACACTGAACCAGCATTGAACAAAACCCGCCAGAGCCGCTCGCGCTTCCGCTTCAATGCTATCGCAGATGTCGCCAACGATAGCCTGTTGCTTTAACTGTACTGAAGAGAGTTTTTTCATTACATCTGCTTCTGAATGTCGACTTCCAAACTCTGGCTCGTTTCCGAACCATCAATGGTTAACCACATTTGGCCATCTTGAATGGTAACCTGAATCTGCATTGAACGCTGAACGGCTTCAGCCAACTGCGCGGCCAAGCTTTCAGGCGCAGTAAATACCGATAAATTCTTCCGCATTTGCAGTTTGCTGCTCTCTTTTTTCCACCACACATCAAAGCTATTGTCTGCATAGGCATAAATCATCATCTGTTGACTCTGATTACAACCTTTCTTAATTCTCTGCTCCGACGGCTGACCCAGCTCAATCCAAAGCTCGATTTCATCACTGTAGCTTTTCTGCCAGAGATCAGGCACATCGTCGTCAGAAAGCCCTTTTGTAAACTGCAGACGCTCGTGGGCATTAACAATAAAGGCAATCAACCGCAGCATCATGCGCTCGTCGTTCTCAGAAGGATGTCGAGCAATGGTTAAGTTATGATCGTTATAGTAGTTACGGTCCATATCGGTAATCGAAATGTCCGCTTTAAAGATGGTCGCTTTCAGTGCCATGGTGTTCCCGAATAAATGCTGATCCGGGCATCGTAATTGGTTGATATTCTGGCCCGGTAATGTCGCCGCGTATAGTATCAGTAAAACTCAAGAGGTGCTGTAGTCGATTTGTTGAGATGAGCTTCATTAAATTCTTACTTTCAATATTTCAAAACGTAACTTCTGGAAAAGCTTGTTACAACAAACTGCTATTTGGTATCACTATTCGCAAGGTAATATGAATCTAAATAGCATAAGGGAGCGGCATTCTTTAGCAAAAAGATAGGTTTGACGTTATTCGCCAGTTTAGGTATCTGGCTATTATTAGCATTTCAGTTTTTCAACGGAGGAATCCCCAGTCATTATATTCTTCATGATAAAAACATGCCTTCATTGACCAATGCTTGGGGAGCACTGTTAATTCCAGTACTCACATACATAAGCACCGGTTTACACGAAAAGTACTCAGCTTCACCCTTTGATAAAAAAGTAATTGTCGGATGGATATCGGCGATATTAGTTGGCGTAATTGTATCAGTAGTGTTCCTTAACAATATTAAGCCACTGGTATCATGGCTTGGGCTAATATTGCTCGCTATATCTCTCATTGTGAAGATTTATCAACCGCAATATATACTTGGATTTGTATTCGGCATGATGGTAGCGTTTGGCTCAGTATTACCGACCGCATTTGTGTTAGTTCTTGCCTTATTGTCAGCGGCTGTACACCTAGTTTTATACCCCTTTATCAAAAAGGTGATAACTACGTGACAATCGATATTATCAACAATCCTCAAAAAATTGAAAAAATGTCCGTTCTTTGTCTAAAGCTGTAAAATTTGGGCAGGTACTTGTCAGTCACTGATGCATACTAATGAGATGAAAAAATGAGGATTTTAGTAGCAATGTACTCGCCTTTTGTAACTTGTAAATTGGCACATTACCCTCATACTTCCACGTATGAAATATAAAGTACGCAATTTATTTTGGATAAAGCTGTTAACCTCATTTTGGTTGATGGCCGGTGCTTTTGCTTATCCAGAAACTCTTTATGTGGAATACCTAGAGCCAGACGTACAACAAAATGGAGTAGAAGCCAGCTTTACACCGAAACATGTCGATTCTCTGAATGCGTCAAATGATAAGTCAGTTGATTTCGCGGAAAGCTTCTGGCAAATCGCAAATGTAGCATTATTTCTATTAACTGATAACTTTGCATTAAACCCGCCTGACTGGTTTCAAGAACACTTTCTAAATCAATCTATTAACCTCATTTCATTTCAATATTACCACTCTGCGCTGCCAGCTTAATCTCCTTACTTCCTTATTAAATTTTCAGCAATTTTAGGAGATTAACGAATGATAATTTCGTACGACCATTTATTAATATTATTTGTGTGCTTAGGCTTTGCCGCAGTTTTAGGTTTTTTTTATCTGATGTACAGATGGGCACGCAAGAAGAAAGGCGCTGCAATGGCTTTTGGCATGCTAGTGCAAATGTTATTGCCCGATCCAAAAGTGCAACAGACCATTGAAATAGTCACGGAATCAAAGCAAGAGCAAAAAAGTAAGTCTGGACAAATTCAAAAGCCAAAAGCAAATGACCGCCATCAAAACCGAACGGATCGTCAATAATAATAGATATTGTCGACTTAGTGTGGTTCAGCTCTCTTTCGCCAAATGACGTTAAAACTATCAAATTTCATTCCGGCTTGAATGTCCGTCATTTGTCTAAAGCAGTCATTGAGATTTCAATGGCTGCATTTCCGAAATTGGTCAAAAGCGGACCTTAGCAATGCCATGAAGAACTGGTAAGTAAAGGTAGACTTCAGAGATCTGAGTTTTGTTCGAAAATATATTGGGAATAAAGCAAGTCAGCAAAATCTGACTCATTAATTTGTCCAATGACTAAATCTCTGATCGCATCTGCAAAGAGATCATTGTCAGCGGTTAACTCAAAATCATTGAGCGACAAATACTCCAGCGCAACGGCCAAACCTGTTCGCTTGTTAGCATCGGGAAGTGAATGAGATAGCGCTATTGATGCGGCATATTTTGCAGCAATTTCGAAAACGTCATCTAAGCCTGAATAGGCAATAGCATTATCGATTCTGCCTAAGGCACCCTGAAGTTTGTTGATATCAGCGGCGCCCTTCATGCCTGGTTCGTTTTCGAGGATGAACACGTTAATTTCTATCACGCGTTCAAAGGGGAAGAAAATGAGATCCATCACATATCAGCGAGTTTTTCAAACGTACGCTTATGTGTTCTTAAAACTAACTTAGTTTCAGACTTCACAATTTGCTGACCAGCGTCACCGGACAAATCAAGTTTCTTGCTGGCGGCGATTTTAGGGCGCTTAACAGCTTTCACGCCGTATATTTCAATCTTTGTATTCATAAACACCTCTAATAATGTGACAGCTATTATACCTCTGATTCGAAGATAAGAAAATCTGGCGAACAGGTACTAAATTAGTGGTGTTTAGTTTACAGCTTATTCGAGAGAAAAGAACGTTACAACTTCCTGTTTCAGAACTTCCGGCCCATACTACAAATTATTAATTGCCGGGAGATTGCTATGGCAGCCGCTAGCAAACCTTGGAACAAACACCGAATTATTGGACAGAAGCGACCGCTGAAGATTTCTCACATATGGGGGATCAGAATTAGATTGGAAATAGAAGACAACAAACGCGACTTAGCATTATTCAATTTGGCGCTGGACAGTAAACTTCGCGGCTCCGATTTGGTCAAGCTGCTCGTATCGGATGTCATGTCGGGTGGCGTGGTAATGCGACGCGCACTTGTGACACAGCAAAAAACAGGCTCTCCGGTTCAGTTCGAAATTACTGAGGGTACGAGAAAATCTGTGCTGGACTGGATCAATTTTAAGGGCCTCAATTACAGCAGTTATTTGTTCCCATCAGCAAAAGTCCCTGGAGAACACATTTGCACCAGGCAATATAACCGCATATTCCACGGCTGGATTGAAAAACTAGGTCTCGACCCCACGCTTTACAGCACGCATACCATGCGAAGGACTAAGGCTTACCTGATTTATAAAAAAACGAAAAATCTACGCGTTGTTCAGTTGCTACTTGGTCATAAGAAGCTTGAGAGCACCGTGAGGTACCTTGGGATCGAAGTTGATGATGCTCTGGATATTGCTGAATCGCTCGATATTTAAAAAAGTAAAAATCAGAACTTCTCCCACATAAGTCATTAGAAAGCACAGAAAGCAGAGAAAGCAGAGAAAGCAGAGAAAGCAGAGCTTCTACGAATTCAATCAGCAAAGTTTGCCCATTTTCAGGTAGGGAATTGCATTTAGACACATAAATTTTTTATTGTCTAAATTAATTTTTTAATGTACTTTCGCGCCCCCAAATTTTGCAACGACGCAAAGTTATATAACCAAGGATGAAATCATGGCTGCTAAAGGATTGCTCCAATCCCTACTGTTATCTGCTTTTCTTTTCCCACTAACTAGTCACGCGACGACCTTTGTCAAAGGCAACATTGATGCCCCGAGCGGTAATAATACAAGCTTCACTATAAAAGGTTGGGCATGTCAAACCGAGCGAAACCAGTCAATAAACGTGCATGTGTATTCAGGGGGGCGAGCGGGATTGGGAGGTCGTTTTCTCACTTCCGCGACCGCCAATAAGTCTTCTGCACAGGGCATTGCAAACGCTTGTAATAACTCCGTTACTACAAACAACCGCTTTTCTATTAACCTTACACAAGAGCAAATTTATCAACATCGTGGGCGAGAAATCTTTGTGCATGGTATTTCCGTTGCTGGTACGCCAAATGAAGCAATCGCAGGCTCAGGAAAATACAAAATGCCGTTACCTCCTGTATCCAATGTGGTTGGTAACATTGATGCATTATATCAAAGCGGCAGCAAGACTTTCGTGAAAGGCTGGGCTTGTCAACAGTATTTAGACAAACCCATTAAAATACATATATTTGCAGGAGGTCAGTCCGGTAACGGGACTCTCATTAAATCTCTCACCGCTAATAAAAGTTCTGGCACCAATATCGCCTCAGCGTGTAAAGCCACAGGTAAGACTTACTATTTTAATACTGAGATTCCTGCATCTCACGTTACTGCGCATGCAGGTAAAGCCATCTATATTCACGGGATATCCCCTTTCAAAACTGGGAATCGCCTGATTTCAAAATCTGGGGTATTTAAGCTTCCCAAAATTGAATTAACCGACTCTATAAAAAAAGCGGCTTTATCAGACTTGGAGGAATATACCTTTGAACCATTTTATGCAGGACAGATGAAAGGGTTGGAAGCCGTTAACGTATCAAAATCTGGTAACAGCCTTGAACTTAGTGCAAAACTGTTAGAAAGAGCATTAGTACGGTTAGGAGGTGGCGCCAACTCAATAGCTATTGATAACTTTAAGGTAGTCCGCGGTCGTATACGCGTTAACGTCGCAACATTAAAGGATTGGCTAGGCGTTGAATCTGAGAGCTATATAAAACTAATTTTATCGCATGCCGGTTTGGGGCCGACCAAAAAATCGCTAAATGGTATTGTATACTACGAATTTACCCATCACTGGGTGAATTTAGGTGGAAAGGACATAGATCCCACGCTAAAAAGGCATTCTAAGATTGAAAAACTAAACATGCACGACGATGCGGGTGTAGATACGCAGCAGTCAGCTAGTAGCGTTTTTAACGGCAGTAAGCGTGGTGGTAATGGCGAGTTTTACCCTGATGTAGTGCAACTTGACGAATTACTTTATGAGAATGAAGAAGGTGTTGCGGAGTATTTGAACAGTTCAAACGTAGTTTACGGTGATTACATTTCTCAGAGAAAGCCTGTTGGTAGTCTGAAAGGTTACAGTTATTCATCGGGCTTACCTTATGAAATTATCACGCGTGAAGAATTAATGACTCTTTCATCACGCAGCGACCCGTTTAGTTTTGTACCTGAAGACTATAAGCACAAAATTAAAATCGAAGCAGTAACAGACGGCTTTTATGGTTTGAAAAATATTTTCATCAATGTCAGCGAAGCCACACAAAAATCTCTTTTCATTGATTACGTGCCGTCGGACTCGACAATGGAGGCAAAAATTAATGGTTTTGGAGGTATTCTTAATTCACCATATACAGCCACCACAACAAAAGACAGTATATACCTAAAACCTCGCGTCAGGCTTGGCGAGGAAACGGTAGCCACATCAATTGTCAGTCTCATGGCAGGTAGAACACAAAACCTGACCGTTTCGTTTTGTTTAGGAACTGTTTGTGATTCAAAAGTTGAACATGAAATCTCTGTCGGTGGTGTTCATGCGATAGCGTTAGATGCAATAAATATCAATCCTGACTTGATTGCAGAAGCTCCAGAACAGCTTGATACGCTAGCTAAAGAGTACGCATCAAATTTGCTCGATAGTCGCTTTTCGGGGCCGATGCTCTCTCATCTAGGCAGACTTTATCACCGACATTTGGATATTGAGGCAGACAGGGCCTCCAGTGTCAGTGGCGCACTAATTTACAACACGATTAATGAAGCTATCATTTCCCTGAATCTGAGCACCCGTAATGAAGGTGGCAAAAAGATTCTGTCTCTTGGCTCACGACAAATCGATGCCCCACGTTTGAAATACTCTGTTGCACCGACATCTGTCGATAATAACTTTAGTCAAGCACCGATATTATTTGGCCTAGGGGTTACCGCCTCCTCACTGGAGCATTCTCTATTTGCGAAAACGCTGGGTTGGCAAACAGAGTCGACGATGTCAGTGCTACGCTACGCAGGGATGAACGAAGAGCCGATTTTTGTTTTGAGTAAAAGCAACTTTGATGCACTTAAAAGCAAGCTTTCTTACGATACTTCGACTATCAATACTTTTAAACAAGCGGTTAACAGCGGATATCTCATTATTGCGCCACAGGGCCCGCAAACCATATTAGGAAGACCATATACAGCCTATATTCGCCTTCATCAAGACACCGGTGGTGGACGTTACATGATAAACGGTGTGAATGGCGGCATTGGGATGCTGGATGATTTATCATTATATGAAACCAATAGGACGTTGGGTGACTATGTCGATAGTTTTAGCAATTTTGTACCAATAGCAGGTTCAGCCGTGCTTGACGGTATTCTAATGGGTGATAGAAATGAGAAACTTTATGAAACCACATTAGAAATGGAAATTGCTGATGCATCCTCAACCGTGACGGAATGGGTAGTTGTAGGTGATATCAGAAATATTGCTTATGACCTTTACGACTTTTCTGAAGGGCAAGGTTCTTATCTCAACTTAGGCGTGTCTGTAATAGCTGTTTTACCCTACGGCGATGTTGCAAAAACAGGTTACAAGTACACGGACAAAGCACTCAGTGCTGCGGGGCTAATTACCTTTAAAACAAAGTTAATAAATGTGTCAGATAAGGCCGATGTTATTGTAGGTAATCTGGGTAGATTTTCCGATAAAATTATATCAACCACGACTGACAAGCTGCATGGTATATCTGTAGGTATTACCGTTGCCAAAAGAGGCGATATTGAATTTAAGAACATAACAGTTTCAGACAGAAGCGGCTATGAAAATGCAATTGGGAAATCGCTTGGTAGTAATCCAACAGATCAGCAGAAAGGCGTTTTCACTGAATTTGCTGGCCGGGACTATGCTCAAAAGTATCTTAATTGGGAATGTATTTATTGTGTTAAAGATACCGTTCCCCAAGGCGTAGATAATATTTTTAAAGATGAATACGGTAATTATATTATCCAGGAAACGAAATGGATTTCGGCAGCGACCAATGTTGGCTCCGGTTCGCTCAGCGACTGGACGTCAAACGGTCAGAAATATAAACAAATGTCGGAGGAGTGGATTTTTGGTGTTAATAATCGTGGCGATAATTCTGCATTAAGCCGCTCTAATCTCCCTACTGGTCTACTTCCGCAGTTATTAAAGGCTCGTGCAGAAGGTAAAATACGTACACAATTAGTAGTCATGAAACCCAAACACTTAGGGGCTGGAGTTACAAAAGGTTTATCCAGCCACAAACAACTGGGAGCAAATGCCGGTTTACCATTAAACGATATCGTGATCATAGAATTGGGTAATTAAGAGAGTGAAATACTTATGAAAGCAGTTGATGAGTTAACCCTTCGCCTGCGAGAAGAATTACTTTGTGCGAATCATGATGGTCAAATAGCGGATATTAGTACAAGGCACACTGCGATTAGTCATCAATTAGTGGCCAATGCTTGGTTTTCTGCTTTTGTGTATGCAAAGGCATTGAGCAATGATAACGCGCTACTGTATTCGCAGCGTGCCGATGATTATTATCAAAAAGCTTTTGATGTGCATCCGCCCGGACAATTGTATCACCTAACTCAAATGTACATTAACGCAGTTTTGCGTGGCGATGATACCCGACTGGATTTGGCTAAACACATAGCAATTATGGCATATGATAAGACACAAGATGTTCAATCAAGTGTCATGGAAATTGTGACGGCGTTACTTGCTGTTAACCAATCCGTAACGCATTTTCTACCACAACTGACTAGTGAAGAAAAACACAAGTCTGACTTAGTGCCTTTTGGTAGTACCGGCGCAGTAAGGGCTATATTATCTAATGATGAACCGGCGCTTATTAATAGTGTAGATGAACTTTTAACCATTCATGCCAAACGTGCAAGTAATTTACGCTCTTCTATAGGTATTGGGTCTTCTAACGCAGTAATCTGCCGTATGGCGATTTTACTTTGCGAGGCGGCAAGTCATCGCGGAATAAATATCAAGGATAAACTAAGCAAACGCCGTCAAAAGATGAGTTTAAGAATGCAATATCCATCGGAGTTTCCAGAGGTTGATAAAAATATCAAAATGCCGCTGGAAGTGGATTTCTTAACAGGTCAGGCTTTTCTCAAATAAACTGGATTACAGGTCATGTAGGGACATTTCTTAATGTCCCTTTTTTATAACTTTCCGATACATGTATGTCTGCTTCTCGCTCAAACCAGACACCCTACCCACTACTGCTCTTTATTAATCAACGACGCTATCTGTTCATCCAAAATAATATTTAGCTCGTCCATCACCAAGGTGGCGGTTTCAAAATAGGTTTTGGCAGGTACTGTCGTTTTATCACTGTCGATAAATTCGCGCTTAATGAGGGCGAGGAAATCATTGCAGTTTTCTCTTGCGTGACGTACTTGGCTTAAGTTTTCTGATAGAGATCGTGTTTCAATTTGCCGGAAAACCCGATCGGTAAGGTTGCCTATTTTTTCTTGCAGATAACCAAGTTTCACTTTATCAATCTGCGTGCTGCCGCCTTTAGTGGCGACAGCCGAACCGGTTGCCCTGGCCTGCCCGACGAATTCAATGGCGAAGGGAAAATCATGCCACACAAACTGGCTGAGTTCCGGGTCTTGATCGTTTGAAAGAAACTGAAATTCTTCTGCTACATCTTCAAGAATGTACAACAGGTTTTCGATTAGGTTTGTATGTTGTAAAAAACTGTTTGGTACCGTAAGTGTCATATAGGTGCCACTTAAGCGCTGCCAATGGTCCATGTAGCTTTGCCATCGGGATTGCTTGATAAGGTCGGTGGATGTGCTCAATCGCTGGATGGCTTGTTGAATGCTTTCCTGCAGCGCGATGATATGTTGTTCCGATTCGGCATTTCCTTGCAGAAACGTGGCGGTGTGCCCCCTGTGCTTTTGCGAAAACCCTATCAGGCTTTTCACATCTCTCGCGTAAATCAATACTTGCTGAGCCCGCTTCTTATCTTCCTTTTTACGATACTGGCGCTGAAACACAATTAAGGCCACCAGAAGTAAAACCATAAACGCGATAATGGCAATTAACATAATGCATCAGTCCTTTAAAGCGAGTGAACGGAGGTATTCAGCAACGGTTGACGTTTGTTTTGCCAATTGCGCGTTATCATTCGAACTTTCTACTACCTTCTCAATATTCCTAGATATCTCTTCGGTTGCCAGGCTTTGTTGACTGGTAATATCTGCAATATCCGCAACTTGCTGCTGCACTATTTCTGATTCGTGGCTAATACTGTCTAAAAGTGTACTGGCCTCTTCGGCCTTAACAAAACACGCCCTCGCCCGTTCAGTTACCGATTCCATGCTTGCCAGTACCAAATCACGCTCGTTAACCAATTCTCCCACTCTGCTGTTTATAACTTCAGCCGATTGGCGGCAATCTTCGGCGAGGTTTCTCACTTCATCTGCCACCACGGCAAAACCTCTTCCGGCTTCTCCGGCCCGGGCGGCTTCGATAGAGGCGTTCAGGGCGAGTAGATTGGTTTGCTCGGCTATTTTTTGAATAGAGCCGGTAAGCTCCATGACTTTTTCCATACTGTTGTTCAGTCGTTCGAGTGCGCCTTGCGTATTAATTACGTCAGATTCCACCTGAGCAAACTCAGTGGTTAACGATGCCACCCGCGTTTTACCGGCCTCGGAATGGGTTCTGGCATTAATAGCAGCCTGATTGACCTGCTCAAAGGTATCAACAACGCCAGCGAGGGATTGGGTTAGCTCGTTTACAGCTGCAGCCGTAGAGGTGGTTGCGGCAGACTGTGTAGTGGCATTATCGGCCACTTTCATCACTGAAGTGATCATCTGGTCGGCGGAATAGCGCATTTCAGATAAGAACTCTTCAAGATGCTCACGCTTACGACTCATCTCTTTAAGTACGTCAAAAATTACTTTCACATGAGCAGGCAGTAGCCATTCGTTGGCGGGTAAGTTCCGATAACTTTCAGGATCACTCAGTGTCTTTGTCAGTAAGTTGTCCAGAGAATGAAGCTGGTTAGCGAGTAAAAATGAATGAGAAGCACTGAGCCAAATCATCAATACTGCGCAAATTATCGGGGCAAAAAGAAAGTCAGGCGGGGCGATAAGAATAAATACAAAACCCGCAGCGATGATAAAAGAAACCAGTGCTGTGGCGTGTTTCAAACCAAATGCATTAATGATGGATTTGCTCGGCCACAGTAAAAATGTCGGCATAGGCAACCTGTATTGAAAAGTTTAGCGCTACTGCACTGCAGCAATTGTCATTCCAGATTAGGATGCCAAAAAAACCTGTAAAATCAATGAATAAAAATTTAGTCAATGCTTTTATCAATATCAATGCACTAACATAGACATGCTAGTGCACCGAAATGATACTGAAGCTTTAACCGTTTTGGTTTACCAAAGAGCTAAAGTGGCAGTCTTACCTGCAATATCTGTTTGCTCTACCCTACTCGCTTTTTGATTTGCCAGGCCATAACAAACATGCAGCGGCAATAAATGCTCTTCTCTGGGATGACAGAAACGGGCATGGGGCGCTGTGGTCTCCCAATTGATTAATCGCTCAGCACGCTGCCCTTCGGACAGCGATTCGCTTTCAACGGTTTCCTTAAGCCAGTATTGGAACGCATCGTTTCGTTCATCGGCACTTGGTATGTGTCTGAAAAACGCTTTCATGTTGTGAAAAGAAAAGCCAGAACCAATCACCAAGGTATCAGTCAGGTCGGCAGCTTGCAGCGCTTCACCCAACCGAACATGCAACGACGCATTAAGACTGGCAGCCAGCGAAAGCTGCACAACCGGAATATCTGCATCGGGATACATGAGTTTTAACGGCACAAACATGCCGTGGTCGTAACCTCGCTTCGGATCGATGGCTATCTTCGTACCATTTTTCCAGGCCGCCTCACTTAATGCTGCGGCAAATTCAGGATCACCTTCTGCGGGATACTGGATGCGGTACGCTTCCTCAGGAAAACCGTAATAATCGTAAATCAGGTCGGGCTGCGGATTACCCGTAACAGTAAAACTGGATTCTTCCCAGTGCGCACTGATCAACAGAATTCGCTTTGGTTTCACTATCGTTGCAGTTACCGCTTTTAACTGCTCTACCATATGCTGGTGAGATGGCTCACCGAGCAAGGGAAATGGGCCGCCGCCGTGGGAAAGATAAAGAATATTTGATGGCGTCATTGTCACGGTGTTACCTCATGGTTTAGCTGATCCACATCAGCCTGTTCATGCAACGAATAATACGCTTCTAATGACAATTGTCTTTGTCCTAAAATCGGACATAAAAGTCTATTTAATGGAATGATGTCAGGGGATGACAGACACTGAAGACCACTGTCCGTCTTGCAGTTGATGAAGTTCACGATACTGCGGGTTAGCTTTGAGGTTAAGGTAATCAACTTCGCTAACATGAAAGTTAATCTGACAAAAATGCGGCGGTGGAGACGAATTGTCTGGCACTGTAGCCTGTAATGGGCCGTCATCCACACGACGCGTTTTAGGTTCGCCCCAGAGAAATTGCTTTTTCCCTTGCGCTGATAGTGCCTTCCACTGGGAAGTGAGATCCACACCATTAATACCGTGCACCAGAATGGTAGTAGAACAAGCGAAACGGAATTGCTCTCTGCTGCGGGTAAAATACCAGCAAATGGAAGCACGCGGATCGCCCTTCAACTCTGCAATTTTTGGTGTACGGAGATCTGAAATCACCGACAGCACAGCGCTGTCGGCATCTAAAGAGCGAAAAACCAATGTGCGGTTTTGAGGCACGCCAGACTCATCAATTGTCGCTACCTGGAGAAAGCGACTTTCCGGCATGTCTTTACTGATCTGCAAACTTTTTTGCAGTCGAGTAGCCCAAAGCGGTTGGGTGTTAATCAGCACGTTGAGTCCGTTTGAACAAGCAGTAAAAGTTTTCTGTGGTCTGACGGGCCAGTTCTTCTACCGTTACCCCTTTCAGTTCGGCGATAAACTCAGCCACTTCTACCACATAGCCAGGCTGATTCTGTTTTCCACGATGAGGCACCGGAGCCAACCAGGGAGAGTCGGTTTCAATTAATAACCTGTCTAGCGGTAATGCTTTTACCACTTCACGCAATTCATCTGCAGAATTAAACGTAACGATGCCTGAAATCGACACGTAGAAACCCATTTCAATAGCCGCTTGTGCCATTTCCAGGCTTTCGGTGAAGCAATGCAACACGCCGATGGTGTCAGGATCTTTATATTCCTTAAGAAGATTCAGCGTATCTTCCCGGGCATCTCGGGTGTGAATGATCAACGGCTTTTTAAGCGCATTAGCCACTTTGATGTGGTCGATAAAGGAACTGAGTTGTACTTCACGGGTATCGGCACTGTAAAAATAATCCAGTCCAGTTTCGCCAATAGCGACAACTTCAGGTTTATCAGCTTTTTCTAATAGCGTCTGGTAATCGCAGGCATCCTCCTGATGGAGCGGATGCACACCACAAGACACCGATACATCGGGATACCCTTTTACCTTGTCATACATGTCGTCGAAATCGTTCACCGCTACGCAAACACAAAGAAAATGCTCGACGCCACGCTGGCGAGCGAATTTCAGGGTTTCTCCAAGCTCAGCATCGTCCATTTTTAAACGGTCTAAGTGACAGTGAGAATCTACAAACAAAATGACTTACCTTTCTATAAAATTTAAAGAGGATTAACCGCGAATACATCCAGCACGCCGGTAAGAATAACGGTTTTATTCACACCCGGGTGTTCAAAATGTTTCAGCGCCTGCTGACAATAAGAATACGCCTCGTAATCGGCTGGCAGAATACTTTGTACGTACTTTTCATGGGCAGCGGATTGCAGCCAACTCACCACTTGCTTACCACTGTCCTGCCATTTCGATGCGAGCTGTACAGACGAATCAGCCCCTGACATCAATCTAGCAATGCCTTCCTGGAATTCACTGAATGAGAGCCCTTTAGACTCATCTTCCAAACTGGCTTTCACTAAAAATGGCGAATTGCCATATGCTTTCAATGTGGCAGGCGTGACATCGTTGTGCCCCTGCCCAGCCAACCAGCTCAGTGTTTCACCTTCTGCTGGTAACTTGAGTATGTGCTTCTCAGAGCGACTAAGAATCGTAGGTAGCAGCGCATTTAATTTACTGGCTAAGAGTATGAGATAGGTATTGGTGGTCGGTTCTTCAAGGGTTTTCAGCAAGGCATTTGAAGCGGCTTCTGTCATGGTGTCGGCGTGATGTATGACTAATACCTTGTTGTGACCCAACTGCGCGGTGCCTGAGAGTTTTGCAATGCCGCCACGAATGGTATCTACACCAATTTGCTTTTCACTAACCAAAGGGTGAAAGTCTGGGTGGTTCCCGGCAGCAAACAGCTGACAGCTTTGACATGCGCCACAACTGCCCTGCGCAGTTAATTGCTTACACAGCAGTGATTTGGCCAGTTCATCAGCCAATGCAGTCTTACCCAATCCTACTGGACCAGAAAGTAGTAACGCATGGTGCAACGTCTGCGACTGAAGACGACGTATAAACTGCGAATAAACCGATTGGAACCAGGGCAGCATCATGCCAATCGAGCCTTCAACGCGGCAACCACATCCTCGTGTACCTTTGCCATAGGCTGCATGGCATTAATTGTAACGGTAGTGGAAGATGCTTGCGCGAGTTGCAAATACTTGTCACGAGTACGCTGGAAGAAATCCATACCCGAACGCTCAATACGATCGAGTTCACCACGGCCCCGGGCACGCTTCAAACCTTCTTCGGGGTCAACATCAAGATACAATGTTAAGTCTGGTTCGAAGCCCTGCAAACACAATGTGCGAAGTGCCATCAATTTGTCTTCGGGAATTTGTCTGCCACCGCCCTGATAAGCCAATGAGCTCATATCGTGGCGGTCACCAAGCACCCATTCGCCTTTGGCCATTGCCGGATGAATCACATTCACCAGCAACTGTCTGCGAGCCGCATACATCAGCATCAGTTCCGTTTCTTCGGCAACAGTTTCCTGCCAATCGCCTTTCACGCACTCACGAATGGCTTCAGCCATAGGCGTACCACCGGGTTCACGGGTGCAAACACACGTTTGACCCAGTGCCTGAATAAAGTTGCGTACAACCTCAATAACAGAGCTCTTACCTGCGCCTTCCAGGCCTTCAATGACAATAAATTTACCTGACATAGTTTACTTACTACTAATGTTTCGTTGATATTCGTTCACGGCCTGATTGTGCTGTTCTAACGTGGCAGAAAAAACATGAGTGCCATCGCCTCTGGATACAAAATAAAGCGCGTCGGTCACCGCAGGATGCAAGGCTGCATCAATCGCGGGTTTACCTGGCATCGCGATGGGCGTTGGTGGCAAACCACTTACCGTATACGTGTTATAAGGGTTCTTCTCGCGCAGGTGTCGACGGGTTATGTTGCCATCGAAGTTATCACCTAATCCATAGATCACCGTGGGGTCGGTTTGCAGCCGCATATCTTTCTGTAAACGGTTGATAAACACCCCGGAAATAAGCGGGCGCTCGTCTGCAACAGCGGTTTCCTTTTCAATAATGGACGCCATGATAAGCGCCTCGTACGGCGTATCGTAGGGCAATCCAGGCTGACGCTGTTCCCATGCAGATTGCAGGTATACAGACATGGCGTTGTTTGCACGTTTCAATATACCAGAAACCGAAGCACCGGCTGTGTAATGATAAGTATCGGCAAGAAACAGTCCTTCCGGATTACTATCAACCGGCGCGCCTTCTGAAGTCACAAGGTCTGCGGCTGCGACTAATGCGCTCACCTTGTCGACCGAGTCGATGTCTTGCTTTAGCGATGGTGCATTCTCTAGTACGGCTAACCACTGCTTGAGTGTAAAGCCTTCAACCAATCCTACTGAAAACTGAAATTCCCCGTTACGCGCAATTAGATACAGTGCATCGAGTAGCGACATGTCAGGCTGGAGCTGGTAGGTACCAGCTTTAACGGCGCGGGCTTGCTCATCAAGCTTCAACCAGATTTTTGCCACCACTTCCGGGGTATCAGCATAACCTTCGTTATCGAGCTTTCGCACCACCGAAATAGCGGAACTGCCTGGTTCCACCACAAATAATGCAGGTTCGCTAACGGTGAGCGGCGCATTCACAGATTTCAACACCCAGAATGCCAGCGCAGAACCAAATGCCAGCAGCGCAAACAATATCGCTGTAATACTAATCAGTCGCTTCATTTTCCCTCTCGTAAGCGGCTTTAATCTTGTCTTGTAAATCTAATACAGGCGACTTGTCGAAACGGGTTACTGTGGAGTGATGCTCGACGGCCTTAACGGGCACAATCCCCATCAGCGTATTACAAAGAAATACTGCTGATGCGTGCTCCAGAGAAGCGACATCAAAATGACCGGTTTGCACGGCAGTTCCCTGGTCTTTAAGTACATCTAGAACAAATGCCCGGTACACACCAGCAACACCACACTGGTCAAGCGCGGGCGTCACCCACTGACCATCAATCATCCAGAACAGATTGCTGGCACTGCCTTCAATAAGGTGATTATGGATATCGCACACAATGGCATCATCACAACGCATATGTTGCTTAATTAAGACTTGCTCGAGCCGATTTAAGTGTTTTATCCCCGCCAGCAATGGCTGTAAGCCGAGCTTAACCGGACTCACTTCGGTTGTAATGCCCTCAGTTCGCCATTTCGCGTAATGCGCCGGTACAGCATGCTCTGAAAGACGATATTGCATATCCGGGTGTTCAGGTCGCGCGTAACCACGGCCGCCCACGCCAGAAGAAATATGTAACTTGAGTACACCGTTACTAAGCTGATCAGCTGCTGCTGCGACGTGATGCGATAAATATGATAAATCGAGCTTTAAACCAAGACGAGAACTGTCGTGCTCTAAACGCGCCAAATGATAACGCCAAAGGCTCACCCTGCCGTTTTCCACTCGCATGGTGGTAAATAATCCGTCGCCGTAATGGAATGCCCTGTCCTGATATAGCTTCTGCGTCATTTGAATGTGAGATAAATAAATATGGGAGGGAGTATATCAGTACAAGCTGTTAATTACAGTGTGCGGAGTAGGCAATCAAACCGATGGCAAAAAGATTAAGGTTACTTGCCACTAAAAGCATCAGTGAGCAACACAAGATGAGTTACGCGTAACCAAATGAAGTACTAAAAAGGCAGCGTTAAGCTGCCTTTCAATTCTTTGGCCTTTAAATTAATCGTCTAGACGTTTAAAGACCAGCGAGCCGTTCGTTCCGCCGAAGCCAAACGAGTTACACAGTGCCAGTGATTCATTGAATGCTTTGGCTTTGTGCGGGACAAAGTCCAGGTCACACCCTTCACCTGGATTGTCCAGGTTAATCGTTGGCGGCGCCATACGGTCACGCAGAGCCAGTACAGTAAAGATAGCTTCAACTGAACCCGCAGCACCCAAAAGGTGTCCGGTCATAGACTTCGTTGAACTTACCAGTACCTTTTTGGCGTGATCACCGAATACACGTTTAACCGCAGCCACTTCAGCAATATCACCTGCAGGCGTAGAGGTACCGTGGGCATTGATATAACCAATGTCTGCAGCATCGATGTTACCATCACGCAATGCATTCTCCATAGAGCGTGCCGCGCCATCACCGTCTTCCGGTGGCGACGTCATGTGATAGGCATCGCCGCTCATGCCGAAACCAACCAGCTCAGCGTAAATTTTTGCACCACGGGCAATTGCCGAATCATAAGATTCCAGCATCATCACACCCGCGCCCTCGCCCATGACAAAACCATCACGGTCTTTATCCCATGGACGGCTCGCTTGCTGTGGCGCGTCATTGTTTGAAGACAATGCACGGGCTGCAGCGAATCCGGCAACACCTAACGGTGTGATAGACGCTTCAGCACCACCGGCCAGCATGGCATCGGCATCACCGTAAGCGATGGTACGGGCCGCAACACCAATATTGTGAACGCCTGTAGTACACGCTGTCACGATATTCAGGTTCGGACCTTTCAGACCTTCCATAATAGACAGAAAGCCAGAAATCATATTCGTAATCGTAGAAGGCACAAAGAATGGCGAAACGCGTTTTGGACCGCTGTTCGTCAGCTTAGTGTGGTTCTGTTCGATTTGTTCGAGACCACCAATACCTGAACCAATTGCTACACCTACACGGTATGCATTGTCGTCAGTGATTGCTAAGCCTGAATCGGCCAAAGCTTGTTTACCCGCTGCAATACCCAGCTGAATAAACCGATCCATCTTTTTTGCTTCTTTTTTTTCGATGTAATCTTGCGGGTCGAAATCGTTGACCTGACCGGCAAAACGAGTGGAATAGTTACTGCAATCGAATAAGGTGATATCACCGATACCGCTTTCGCCTTTTAACAGACGAGCCCAGGTTCCTTCAACAGAAGAATCCAACGGTGACAGCATACCCATGCCAGTAACCACTACGCGACGTTTTGTCACAAAAAGCCCTCGTATTGGATTGAACGTTAGATACGAAAACGGCTCTTAACAGAGCCGTTTTCGCAAATCTCAAGACAGCTAATTAAGCGTCTTTGTTTGCGTTGATGTAATCTACAGCAGATTGAACGGTAGTGATCTTCTCTGCTTCTTCATCAGGAATTTCAGTATCGAACTCTTCTTCTAAAGCCATTACCAGCTCAACAGTGTCGAGTGAATCTGCGCCCAAATCATCAACGAAGGAAGCTTCAGCTTTTACTTCTTCTTCTTTAACGCCCAGCTGTTCTACGATGATCTTTTTTACGCGCTCTTCGATGTTACTCATAATTCTAGGTTTCCCTTAACGTCACTAGATAAAAAAGTGCCGCTAGTTTATTTTGCAAGGTCGCTCCTTGCAAGTACCAAGTCATGTAAAAACTGTGGTCAAACCAGCAACTAACCAATATTTATACAAATTTTTAACACCAACACCCTGTTAAAACAAGACCTTGGCTCGAAAATGCTGCAAATGCAGCTTAGTTCATATACATTCCACCGTTAACGTGGATTGTTTCGCCAGTGATATAGGCAGCGCCATCACTGACTAAAAAAGCAACCGTTGATGCAATTTCTTCAGGTGCGCCCAGACGGTTCGCCGGGATGTCCTTAAAGATCGCTTCTCGCTGGTCATCTGTCAATGCTTTCGTCATATCTGTATCGATAAAACCAGGGGCAACCACGTTAATCGTGATACCACGGGAAGCAACTTCACGGGCCATTGACTTCGAGAAGCCAATCACACCGGCTTTCGCTGCCGCGTAGTTTGCCTGTCCGGCGTTACCCGAACTACCTACAACAGAACCTACATTCACAATGCGGCCATAACGCTTTTTCATCATGCCACGCAGTACTGCTTTAGACAGTGTGAAAATAGAGCTCAGGTTAGTATCAATGATATCCTGCCACTCGTCATCTTTCATCCGCATTAGCAGGTTGTCGCGAGTAATGCCCGCATTGTTGATTAAGATATCAATGCCACCAAACTCGTCAGCAATCGCTTTCAGGGACGCTTCCACAGACGCTTTGTCAGTCACATTCAGCGCCAGTCCTTTTCCGCCACTGGCAGCCAGGTACTCACTGATAGCCGCTGCACCGTTTTCACTGGTTGCGGTACCAATAACGGTGGCTCCCTGTGCAGCAAGTGCTTCGGCAATCGCTTTACCAATGCCGCGGCTCGCACCTGTTACCAGGGCAATTTTTCCAGATAATTGAGTCATGTTTTTCCTACATGTCAGATTACAGATCAGCCAATGTTTCTGGTGTATTCACCGCTACACTGGTCAATGCTTTATCGATGCGTTTGGTCAGACCGGTAAGCACTTTACCCGGGCCAACTTCAATGATTTTTTCAACGCCTTGGGCCGCCAGAAACTCTACAGTACTGGTCCACTGTACCGGACAATAAAGCTGACGCACCAATGCATCTTTGATAGCAGCTGCTGAAGATTCAACGCTCACATCAACATTATTAACCACCTGAATAACAGGCTCGCTAATGGTAATGGCCGCCAGTGCATCGTCAAGTTGATCAGCGGCAGGACGCATTAATTCACAGTGTGAAGGCACGCTCACGGCGAGTGGTAAAGCGCGTTTAGCACCCGCTTCTTTACACGCATTGGCGGCTTGCTCTGCGGCGGCTTTCTCACCGGCGATAACCACCTGACCTGGTGAGTTATAATTAACCGGCGCGACTACATCACCCGTAGCGATAGCCGTTTGCTGACAACAATCGGCAATGGTCTCGTCGTCAAGACCGATGATGGCGTACATAGCCCCCGCACCTGCAGGCACTGCCTGTTGCATGAACTGTCCACGGGCTTCTACCAGTTTAACAGCGTCTTTGAATTCAATGGCACCGGCACAAACCAGCGCTGAATATTCACCTAAGCTGTGACCAGCCAGGTAATCAACCTCTATGCCCTTCTCCTGAAGAACACGCCAAATTGCGAAACTCGCTGTCAGCAATGCAGGTTGAGTAATATGCGTTTCGTTCAGTTTGCCATCGGCATCGTTCTGAACCAGATCCCACAGATCATAACCCAGCACGTCTGAAGCTTCAGCAAAGGTCTCGATAACCACTGGATGATTTTCAGCCAGTTCTTTTAACATGCCTACAGATTGGGAGCCTTGTCCCGGAAATACACAGGCTGTACGAGTCATAAAGTTTCCTTATTCTTATCGTTATATCAGCAGGATATATTGCGTGGGCTTAATATCTGACAAGTGCAGAAGCCCAGGCAAAACCGCCACCAAACGCCTCAAGCAGTAAATGCTGACCACGTTTAATGCGGCCATCTCTGATCGCGGTATCTAATGCAGTGGGTACCGTCGCTGCTGAGGTATTGCCATATTTTTCTAGAGTAAGCACGACCTGGTCAAGAGACATGTCCAGTTTTCTTGCCGTGGCTTTAATAATTCGGAAGTTTGCCTGATGTGGTACTAACCAGTCCAGATCAGATTTAGCCATGTTATTGGCCGCCAGTGTCTGTTCTACAGTTTCAGACAACTTGGTGACGGCGACTTTGAAAGTCTCGTTGCCTTTCATAGAACACCAATTTTCTTCTACAGACGCCGCATTACCACGTTGTGGATTGCCGGCATACAGCAGCTCTCCGTAAGAGCCGGCAGCATGAATATGGGTAGATAAAATGCCTGGCTCATCACTGGCTTCGATGATTGTTGCACCCGCACCGTCACCGAATAAGATAATAGTACCGCGGTCGGTGGGATCCATCATTCGGGTTAGGCAGTCAGTACCAATTACCAGAATGCGCTTTGCCATGCCTGTTTTGATGTACTGGTCAGCAACACTTAACGCATAGCAGTAGCCTGCACATGCCGCTGCTACGTCAAAAGCAGGAATACCGTTGATATCTAACATAGCCTGAATTTCACAGGCTGTACTTGGGAAGGCATGGGCACCACTGGTCGTGGCACACACGATCATATCAATCGTTTTGGGGTCGATTTGCGCCGCTTCGATGGCGTGCTTACTGGCTTCGAATCCCATGGTGGCTGCAGTCTCGTCTGCACCAATAATACGTCTTTCTTTTATGCCCGTGCGTTCAGTGATCCATTCGTCACTGGTATCGACCATTTTTTCCAGATCGGCGTTGGTTCGCACTTCACTTGGATAATAACTGCCGGTCCCGATAATTCGTGAATAATTGCTCAAAGCTGCTCCAACAATACCGTTTCTATTTTACTTTTTATTTTCTCAGGGATGCCCATTTTGGCTTCACGCATACCCTGATGAATCGCGTAGTAAAAAGCGTCAACGGAAGCGTTTCCGTGACTCTTGATTACAATGCCGCGCAATCCTAACAGACTCGCCCCATTATACTGGTCGGGGTTCACCCTGTTGTAGATGCTTTTAAGTAGCGGCAACGCTATTCTGGCCATCAAACGACTCAAAAGGTTCATTTGAGATTGCCTTTTTACTTCATTTATAACCAGTTTTGCTAAACCTTCGGTAGATTTAAGCGCCACATTGCCGGTAAAACCGTCGGTTACCACTACATCAGCATGGTCAGTAAAAATATCATCGCCTTCTACATAGCCAATGTAATTCAGCGCTTCTGCATCGCGGAACATCTGATCAGCAATTTTAACCTGCGCATTGCCCTTAATGTCTTCTTCGCCTACGTTCAGCAGAGCGACCCGTGGTTTTTCAATACCCGACACTTCCTGCGCCAGGACACTGCCCATCACGCCATACTGAAACAAGGTTTCTGAGGTACAGTTTACGTTCGCGCCGAGGTCGAGCAAAAACACCTTGTGCTGGCTTGCTGTGGGCATGGCCGATACCAGCGCGGGTCTGTCGATGCCCGGTAACGTTTTAAGGAAGTAATAAGCCAGCGCTAAAAGTGCACCGGTATTTCCCGCACTCACACACGCGTCGGCTTCACCAGATTCCACCAGTTCGATAATGCGTCGCATCGAAGAATGCTTTTTATTGCGTAACGCAAAAGCGGGGGCATCACCCATTTCGACCACATCTTCACAATGCTCGATGGTGACTCTGGCACGTTGCTCAGGCAATAGATCAGCTACAACAGGTTCAATAATTTCCTGCTTGCCGCAAAGAATGAAATTAAAATCTGGGTGTTGCCGGATGGCTTTGAGGGATGCGGAAAGGATAACAGGGGGACCATGATCGCCCCCCATGATATCTAACGCGATGGTTAGCTTAGACAAAAGTTGTCACCTACTGATTAGCGGGCGATTACTTTTTTGCCTTTATAGTAACCGTCTTCGGTCACGTGATGACGACGGTGTGTTTCACCCGACGTTGAATCGACAGACAAAGTCGCGCCTGTCAATGCATCGTGTGAACGACGCATGCCACGCTTAGAGCGTGTTTTACGATTTTGTTGTACTGCCATAACTTACTCCTGGTCTCGCTTAAGTTCTTTCAAAACCGCGAAAGGGTTTGGTCGCTCATTAGCCGGGTCGATTTTACCAAATGTCATATCGTCTTCACCCACTTCGCAATCCTCCTCTGCATGAAGGGCTACGATAGGTAATGAGATAATCAATTCATCTTCCAATAACTGAAATAAATCAACTTCTCCGTGGTCGTTGACCTCTACCGGTTCATAAGCTTCGGGTAATGCATCTGCCTGTTCCTGATCTTTCCCCTGCACCGGGCTAAAACAGAATTCAGTATAAAGGGAGTGATTAAACTCGCCATTACACCGTTGGCAGACAAGTGTTACCTGTGTTTCCAGATGACCGTGAAAGACAGTAAGACCCTGCGCGTCTTTTTCGAACTGTACTTCGGCGTTCACCCATTCATCACAGCTGACAACAGCTTCATTCAATCGTTCCAACTCTTTGGTGGCGATAACGCCTCGATAATCGGAGCGTTTAACGGCACTTTTGACCGGATCGACGGTATGAGGTAATTTCACTTTTTGCATAGGGCGCGCATATTATAGATTTGGTTAGTCTGTGTCAAAAGATTAATCGCCAATCACCGCTATTAACCACGGTTCCAACGGGTTTTGCATGTTTACAAAGCCCAAAATTAGCAATAATCCACGAATTATGGCCTACTAGCGGCCTGTTAACTGGTTTCTTTCCCGGTCTGCTATGCCCTCGCTAACAACAAAACAATATCCGAAATTCATTCTTGCCAGTTCATCGAAATATCGTCAGGCACAATTTGCCTCGTTAGGTATTTCGGCTGAAGCCATTGCCCCAGACATCGACGAATCTGCCCATGATAACGAATTGCCCCAGGCATTGGCGGAAAGACTTGCGAGCGCCAAAGCGGCAAAAATTGCAGGCCAACATGCCGATAGCATTATTATTGCCAGCGACCAGGTTGCTGTGGTTTGTGTACACGATAAGCTTCATCAGTTAAGTAAACCGGGCAGCTTTGACAAAGCCCGCCAACAATTACAAATGTGTAGTGGACGTTGCGTTACCTTCTATTCAGCATTAACCGTACATCATGCCCAAACTAAAAAGGTTATAACTGATACCGATGTGACACAGGTTTGGTTCAGGGAACTGAGCGACGCACAGATAAATGCTTATCTTCACAATGAGCAGCCTTACGATTGCGCCGGAAGTTTCAAATCCGAGGGCAAAGGCGTGCTGCTTTTTGAACGCATCGATTCCAGAGATCCCAATGCGCTTATTGGGCTTCCGGTTATGCTACTGCGTGACATGCTGGCCGAATTTAATATCGACCTGCTGACGCTGGCCACATCAATGAGCCAGTAAATACGCTTGCGGTTCACCTAAGCTG
>Ga0208204_100166_pt1 | contig 26102 bp, 21 predicted proteins | sample DeeseametaMP2252_FD_184173 | JGI IMG/M metagenome (GOLD analysis project Ga0208204, IMG submission 184173) | Marine microbial communities from the Deep Pacific Ocean - MP2252 (SPAdes) | ecosystem: Environmental > Aquatic > Marine > Oceanic | place: West of El Salvador, Pacific Ocean | collected...
GTTGTTTGGGTGCGCGGCGCGGCCTTAAACAGAATTTCTTTAATTGCTACCGGACACGCGTCGGCGTCTACCCAAATCGCTACTGCCATTAAGGAAAAACCTTTTCTATTTCTTCAATTACGTTTCTACCGCGCTTGATGAAAATCTTTTCGCTACCCTGAAATGCCGGGATGGACTTAATGGCTGCATTGGCTTCAGAAAAAGTACTGAATCTGTCGTTAAACAGCACAACAAACCAGTTCCCACCGTAACGGTTGGTGCGATAAATCCAAATAAAGCTTTCCATTGAATTGTCTTCAATGAATTCCTGCATCAGCGCTTCATCTTTTAAGCCAGCAAGCTGAATGATGTAGTCGTCTGGGCTAATGTTATTCACTAACTCCCAGTTATCGTAATTAGGACTACTCGCTGCGATGCTTTTCAGTGAACTGTCGCGAGATTGAATAACTTCGCGAGTGGGCTCGCTGGGCGTTGCTTCCTGCGTTCGAGTTACAGAGGGTTGTGTAACGGTCGGTTGCGCGGGTTCTGTCTTAGCTACCTGCACCGGCTTTGGTTGTGACGGCGTAATCGCTGGCGTCTCAATTGTGGCCTCTTCAGGGCTAGGCTCTGCTTCCGCTAATTCCGCTGGTGTAGGTGCTTCTACTACTGGTTCCTCTGCAAGCACTTCCTCAACTGGGGCTTCGACAACCGGCTCTCTATATGAATCAGTCTGTCCAGACAGCGCAGCAGCGACGACGGCTCTTGATTCAGAGTTACGACGACTCAAAGGAAGCTCTTCTATTTGAGATGCTGTGAATTGTTCACGAGATTCGCCACTTCCCGATGTAGACGTGGATGTACCGTTCGATGTGCTGTTATTCGCTCCGGTAATCAAATTGTCGAAACCTGAAGCGGCCATCGGTTCTTCGGGAACCGTGCTGGTAGCTCGGTTTTGTGTGTTGGTCGCCAAGTCTTCGCCATCGACGTTACCCGAGCGAGTTTCTGGATCGGCGCTAACATCTTCAATAAAACTTAGCAGGTCTTCACTTTCTGTTTCTGCAGACTCAGCTGGTTGTGCGCTGTCGTTATTATCAATAGACGCTACTGCATCGTCCCAGGAGACAACAGGCTGATCAGCGGCCGGTGCTTCCTCGGCTTCTTCATTGGCTAATTCGTTAAATGCAGAGCCTGGTTTAACCGCGGTAGTATACGGTGGCCGGTTCTGGTCAATCGGCGAGAACAGGGCGTCAATATCGTCTCTGTATTGCCAGTAAACGATAGCAATGAAAATGGATAAAAGTAACAGGATCATCAGTGTGATAAATAACGGCTTTTTGAGCAGACTTGTACTCTGCGTTTCCATGTATCCATCGTAGCCATCCCGTTTAGCTACATGCTCGTGAAAAGCCTTACGTCGGTTCTCAATCATCTTATCTAACTCTGAGCCAGGTTGTTGAGTTGCCACTGATTGACTACTTATAAGCAGAGGCGTATCTGTGTTTTTCGCTGGCAGCCATTTCTTAGCGCGTTCCGCCCATGAAGACTCACCAAACAATAATACGTTAAGGTGCTGCTTGTTACCTGCAAAGCGACTCTGAAGCACAAGATCCCATAACTCCTGCAAGAGGGAGTCGGGAATATACTCGGCCTGGGTGATAGTGATTAGAATTGGCCCAACGTGTTCGTTGAGACCAGCCAGTAACTCGTTCAGAGGCCTGGTGTAACTACCAACCAGCGTGCCAAGAAGCTGTCTGCACAACTGTCTGCGGTAGTCGGCGAGTTCCATAATGGGATCTGCGGTGACATACGCAATTTCAGTTTCGTCATGTTGCTGGAATACAAATGATTCCAGCGTTTTCTTCTGCTGCGCGGCAGAGTCGCCACTGACAAAAATGAGTTGTGAAGAATAGTTGACCAGATATTCCAGTCGTTCATGCAATTCAGATTGCACTTTTATGCCCTCAGCTGATTACAAGTGTGCGCACTTAACGACACGGAAACAAATTGGAATAGTTTCGATAATGCCGTCAGCTTAGCTGAGAATGTCGGTTAGAATCTCATCGCTGACGTCTTTCGTCACTACAGCGTGGCCAATACCCTGGGGAATGACAAAGCGAATATTCCCCGCCTCGACTTTTTTATCCCGACGCATATGTTTCATATACGCGTCTTTGTCCATGGTGTCAGGACCATCGACAGGTAAGTCAAATGCAGAAAACAATGCGGTGACCTGTCGGCTTTCTGACGCATCCATCCAGTTAAGTGCTTGTGCAGCTTTGCACGCAATTACTGTACCAGCCGCTACTGCTTCACCGTGTAACCAATTTCCGTATCCCTGTTCTGCTTCGATGGCATGACCGAACGTATGACCTAGATTGAGTATGGCACGTAATCCGCCTTCTCGCTCGTCCTTAGCCACCACGTCAGCTTTAATCTCGCAACAGCGAAAAATAGCTTCGCTCAGGGTTTTTGTTTCCAGTGTTTTAAGCTTATCGGCATGATCCTCCAACCACTTGAAGAATTTTTTATCATAAATGATGCCGTACTTAATCACTTCCGCCATGCCGGCAGCAAATTCTCTGGCTGGCAGGGTAGCTTGGGTGTCAGTATCAATAGCAACAAAAACAGGCTGATAGAATGCACCAATCATGTTTTTGCCAAGAGGGTGGTTAACCGCAGTCTTTCCGCCAACGGAGGAATCAACCTGCGACAGCAGAGTGGTAGGAACCTGAATGAACGGCACACCACGCTGGTATGAGGCCGCTGCAAAACCACATAAATCACCAATTACACCGCCGCCCAAAGCAATGAGGGTAGTATCGCGGGCAGCATTCATTTCCAGCAGGCGGGTCATGATAACGCCGAACTGTTCCAGAGATTTATGCTTTTCGCCATCGGGGATGATGATGGTTTCAATTTGCACATCGCCGCAGGCCGCTTTGGCTTTTTCAAGATAGAGCGGTGCAACCACGTCATTGGTGACAATAACGGCGAGTGGGCCTTTGATATAGGGGGAGAGAACGGCAGGTTTAGAAAGTAAACCTGCTTCTATATGAATGGGGTAGCTACGATCTCCGAGCTCTACAGTTAACATCGACATCACGCAGCTCCCTATTTTTCACAGATAGATTTTATAGTCCGATTTTACTGATAATCTGGTTCGCAACGGCGCGAGCAGATTGATCATCGGTATCAACAATATAGTCAGCAACCTCTTCGTACAGAGGGTTGCGCTCATCCGCCAGATTACGCAGGATTTGCTCAGGATCACCTTTTTGCAGTAAAGGACGACGCTTGTCGCGCTGAGTACGAGCTACTTGTTTGTCGATGGTGGTTTGCAGATAAACTACAATACCCCGTGCAGATAAACGGTTACGTACAGCTTTGTTCGTTACAGAGCCACCGCCCGTCGCCAACACGATACCTTGTTTGTCCGTAAGATCGTTTATGACGTTTTCTTCGCGCTTGCGGAAACCTTCTTCACCTTCCAGGTCAAAAATCCATGTGATATCTGCACCAGTGCGGCGCTCGATTTCCTGGTCGGAGTCAAAAAAATCTAGGTGAAGTTCGTCTGCAAGGTGTCTGCCGATGGTGCTTTTACCAGCACCCATGGGGCCAATTAAAAAGATATTACGTTTTTCAGCCATATTTGCTTATATCACAACTTTTATTCTGTTTGGGGCAGCGGTATTGCCTGTGATGCTACCCATTCACTTGTACCCGTTCACTTCGCCAACAGATACAACTCTTGAACCTCGCTTTAATTTCGAGAGCGGGATTATCTCAGTTTACGGCGTCGGGATGCAAGTTTTGTTGCACTTTTAATCGATAGACTTTGAAATCAGCGCGTTAGCGCCGAAAACAACAACGTCAGGTTCGCGTACGAACCTGACGTGCATGGGAAGTCGGGGGCTTTATTAAAGCGATTCCACCACAATTTTAGGTGTAACAAAAATCAATAACTCTCGCTTCTGATAGATAGACGCATTGCGCTTGAACAGATTTCCCACTACGGGCAGGTCGCCGAACAAGGGTACTTTAGACACGTCTGACGTACTGGTTTGCTGGAAAATACCACCAAGCACCACGGTTTCTCCATTATCGACTAACACCTGAGTCTTAATTTCCTGAGTATCGATAGCGACAGCCGGGCCGGTGGAGGTTTCTACCGTTTCCCCGCGGGTATCTTGTGTTACTACCAGATCCAGAATGATGCGGTTATCGGGCGTAATGTGTGGGGTCACTTTCAGACTTAACACCGCTTTCTTAAATTCCACTGAGGTTGCGCCACTCGATGCGGCTTGAACGTAAGGAATTTCTGTACCTTGTTCGATATACGCTTCGTGTTGGTTGGCAACCGTAATGCGCGGACTCGCAATAATCTCACCTTTGTTTTCAGATTCCAGCGCTGACAGTTCGAGGTCGAGAATATTACCATCAACTAAATCGGCGATCTGAAAGCCAATACGAGCCGCGTTCTCACCCGACACAGGCAGGTTCACGTTCATGCGGTTGGCTATGCTAGGCAGTATTCCGCCTGCCGCAGAATCCGCACCTTCAATGGAACCGGAAACTGCGCCATCGCTGGTTGTGCTGGTGAAGCCCCAGCGCACACCCAAAGCTTCATCTACGTTGTCTCGCACTGTTACCATGCGTGATTCAATCAAAACCTGCTTAACTGGAATATCCAGCGCATTCACCACTTCACGGGCTTCATCAATAGATGCCTGATTGTCTTTTAACAACAAGGTATTGGTTCGGTCGTCTACTGTTACGGAGCCGCGCTCGGAAAGAATGCCGCCATCTGCCGATTTCAGAATTTGCGCAAGGCTTTCAGCTTTCGCGTAATTAACGGTAATGTTGGCTGTTGTCAGCGGCGCGAGGTCTTTCACTTGTTTGTTCGACTGCAACTGTGCGGTTTCACGGGCAGTCAGTTCTTCTGCTGGGGCGACCAGCAGAATATTGCCTTCCATGCGCTTATCCAGGCCTTTGATTTTTAAGATCATTGCCAGCGCCTGATCCCAAGGCACGCCTTCAAGACGAATGGTGACATTGCCGGTAACCGTATCCGTAGTCACCAGGTTAAAGCCGTTGGTCTGCGCGATAATTTGCAATACCTGACGAACAGGTACGTCCTGGAAATCTAAAGAAATAGGCTTACCTGAGTACTCTGGGTCTTTATCCAGTTCTGCAAGTTCTTCTTCAGTCATTGGCTGAATTTCGATGCGTAGGGTATTACCTTGCTTGCGATGGCGAGCTAACACTGTGCCATGATAGCTAATAACCAGGCTGGCGCTATCGGCATCCTGGAAGGTTTCAATAGACTGTACTTCAGTACCAAATTGCACCACATCTAATTCAACCAGCTGATCGTCGCTTAATTCGGTTTTAGGCAGGGTGATAGTGAGTTTTCCCTGGGCTTCAAGTAATTGAGGGGAAAATTTATCGTTATCGAATTCGATGGTGGTCACCGCTAAGTTACCGGCTTCACGGGAGAAGTCGATATTATTCAGCGTTGATGTAAAGATTCTTTCTGCTTCAGCGTAAGGATCGAGGAGAACGGTTTCCTGTTCCTGAGCCATCACTGGCGCCGACAGCATTTTTAGCATTACCAGGGCAATCGCAGAGCTACCCAGCCACAACGATTTGTGGTTCCGACCAAGGCGTGTTTTATTGAAAATGTAACGCTCAGACATTGTTATTATCTCCTGCTGACGAGTTCATCGACAGCGTGGTTTTTTCTCGTTGCCAGCATCCCGTTCCGTCGGGTAGCAGTTGCTCAATAATGATAGATTCGTCGTTAATTGACGTTATTTTTCCGAAAAACAGTCCCAAATGGCTGCCAACACGGCCCTTTAACAAATTACCTTCGTTAGTCTTGAACAATACCCAGCGTATACCCTGGGTAGAAAATGTGCCAGATAACGTCAGAGAATCAAGACCATACTTTTCCAATGGTTCTTTCTTGCGTTCAAAATCAGGTTGCAAACAATTATTATTGGTCGTCTGCACCACCGGGGAGCTTCTATCTACCGGACGAGCAAACGGGCTTCTGAATGAAGATGCGGTGTATTCAAAGGCCGGTTGCTGATTAAATTCCGGATACGGTTCGACCACTGCGGTGGTCGTTGCTTTAACCTGTTGAGTATACGCTATTAAATCGTCAATTCTAGGGCTACATGCACTAACCAAGCCAAGCGAAAGCGTTAGAAAAATGACACGCTGTACCTTTCTGTTCATGGTTGTTTCGCTCCTTCCTTGCCGGTAAGAGACGTGCGGTAGGTTTTTGCCTGCATTTGCAGGTTCAGACGGTCGCCCTCATGGGTAATTTCAAAATCATGCAAGGTAACAATTCGCGGCAGATCGGCTATTTCAGACACGAACTCACCAAAGTTGTGGTAGCCACCAGATACTTCCACTTCAATGGGCAGTTCAGTGTAGAACTCTTTCGGGACTTCCTGCTGCCAGTTTAGAAGCTTAAATGTGAGCCCCGACGTGGTGCCAACATAGGTGATGTCGTCGAGTAACCCCGGTGTTTCATTGCTAGTAGGTAACGAGCGCAGCATCGACTTAAAGTCGTTTTCGATTTGCTTGAGCTGGGCAATGTAGGAGTTCAAATTCACCGCAATACGATATTTAGCCTGGAACTGACCCTTTAACTCCTGTTCTTCAATTTGCGCTCTTTCCAGAATAGGGAGTTTGGGTTTAACAATGAACCAGTAGCTCAGCGCGCCAACCACAATGACGACAAATGCAACAACGACAATCTTTACTTCTTTAGACCAGATGGCGACCTGTTCGAAATCCAGCTCGTTGAGTTCTTTTAATTTACTGACATCAAAACTCATTTCGCGTCTCCGCTTTTAGGCTGCTGAATCACCGGCGCAACTTTAGGACTGATGGTAAATTTAAGAGTGAAATCGCTTACTGCGTCTGTGGCTGAGGTATCAGCCTTTATCGACGACAGTTCGCCGCCGGTGAATACCGCAGAGTTTTCAAGGCGGCGCATAAAATCAGATAACCGATTATTTGAGTCGCTTAGCCCCTGAATCTCAATATTATTGCCGCGACGCTTCATTGTTCTGAAAGACACGCCCGCCGGTACTAATCTGGCAAGTTCATCGAACACCGAGGGGGCAATGTTGCGGCTAATTTGCAGTTGTTCAATGAGCGCCATACGTTGCTCAATGGCTTTTTTGCTGTCTTTAATTCTTTGGATTTCTGCTATCTGATTATCAAGAACATTGATTTCCTGTTTAAGATAGTTATTGCGGGAGTTCTGGTTGTTAATTTGAATATCAATGATTTGTCCCACGGTCCAAAACACCGCGCCAACAAACGCGGCGATACACGCGGTAACAATAATGTAGTGCTGCTTTTGCTGCTGGCGAAGCTTTTCACGCCACGGCAGAAAGTTTATATGTGCCATTCAGTGAAGCTCCGACTGGCTAAACCTGCAGCTGTTACTAACTGCGGAGCCAGTTTCATTAAGCGCTCCTGATCGAGCTTAGGATTTATTGTCATACCGTCAAAAGGATTGAAAACTTCAACGTCCATTCCCAAGTCTTGACGTAAGCCATCAACCAATTCCGGAATGGTGGCACCACCGCCCGATAACACAATTTTTTCTGGTCTCTGTGCATGTAGCGTTGAAACATACATTTGTATAGCACGGAGGATTTGCTGTTGTAAGTTCGCAACAAAAATCGGTAGGGTATCTTGTTGCCAGTTTCCTGGCAGTGAACCTTCCATTACCTGACGTTCGGCCTCGTCGGGCTCCAACATATTAATGGCTGCAAGATCCTGAATAAGCTGATTGGTGCCGAAGGCGTGCTCTTTGGTGTAAATCACTTCGCCATTCTGCCATACACATAACTGCAGCAACGAAGCGCCAAGGTTAATACAGCACACGCGCTCCTCCTCAGATTCCAGCGGATGAAAGTAAAACAACGCGTTGCTGAGCGCGTACACTTCCATATCGACCACTTTCGGTTCGTATGGAATTTCTCTTACCAGAGTGATTCGACTGTCTACCAGATCTTTGTGTGCAGCAGTTAAAAGTACGCTGTCTTTGCCTGCATGCGTCGGGCTTGGGCCGAGTACTTCAAAGTCTAGATAAACTTCTTCTAACGGGTAAGGGATAAGGCTATCGGCTTCGATTTCGATTTGGCCTTCTAACTCGAAGTCACTTTGTTCTGGGTCCATAGGCACGACTTTGCTGATCACCGAGGAACCCGCAACAGCGATGGAAACAGACTTAACTTTTGTCTTTAATGCTTTCTTTATTTTCTTAAGCGCCAGACTTACCGCGTCGAAGTCTTTAATTTCTCGTTCGTTAAATGCACGTTTATTGATCGATTCGCACGCAAAAGCCTGCAACACAAAGCCCTTGGCCGTGCGTTCAATTAACACCGCTTTTATTTGACGAGTGCCTATGTCAAGGCCCACAATAGGTGGCAGCTTTTTCTTAAACAGCGATTTCATTTGCTGGCGTCCGAAATTTCAAAATTAATGCTTTAAAATAGAATGTAACGCAAAATATTTAATCTGTATGGTTCTCACACAGGTACATAGGTATAAATTTTTGACATCAATCGGCGTAACACTCTTGGTAATGTAAACTTCGTGAAGTATATCAAAACCCTATTTATTTTAGCCCTGATAGGCGGCACGCTAGGCGTGGCGGCACTTGCAGGCATTTATTTTTATATCAAACCCGACCTGCCGAGTGTTACTGTCCTCAAGGACGTTCGTCTGCAGACACCTATGAGAATTTATACCTATGACGGTAAATTAATTTCTCAATATGGAGTTAAACGGCGGATCCCGGTAAAACTTGAGGATGTACCTGAAAAACTCATTCAGGCCGTCATTGCTACCGAGGACAGCCGTTTTTACGAGCATTACGGCATTGACCCCATTGGTGTCGCCCGTGCTGCTGTAAATTTGGTGCTTACCGGAGAGAAGCAGCAGGGGGCCAGTACCCTCACTATGCAGCTCGCAAGGGGCTTCTTCCTTACCCGCGACAAAACCTTTATTCGTAAAATTAAAGAAATCTTTATTGCCATTCACATGGAGCAAGTGCTCACTAAAGATGAAATCCTCGAGCTTTATCTGAATCGGGTTGAATTGGGCCACCGTGCATTTGGTTTCGGCGCCGCCGCTCAGGTGTATTATGGCAAAAACTTAAAAGAACTAAGTTTAGCGCAAATCGCTACCATTGCCGGTTTACCGCAGGCACCGTCGGTACTCAACCCGGTGAGTCGCCCCGAACGTTCTGTGGAGCGCCGTCGTATTGTTCTGCTGCGTATGCTGGATGAAGAATTTATCACTCAGGCGGAATTCAATGAGGCCGCCAGCCAGCCTGTGACCGCCCGTAAACATGGTGCAGAAATCGATTTGGATGCCCCTTATCTGGCAGACCTTATCTACAACGAAATGGTTGAAATTTACGGTAAGGAAGAGGCAGAAACTGGGGGTTATCAAGTTTATGCCACTGCGCCTGCCGATACGCAATTAGCCGCGCAAGAAGCAGTAATACGCAATCTTCACGATTATGACGAACGTCATGGCTATCGCGGCCCGATAACCTGGCTTTGGGGTAAACCGGAAGCCGATGAAGACGACGAGCCTGTGGAAGTGAGCGAGAATGCGCCCACTGACGAAAACAAGCTGTGGACGCCGGATGAAATTAAGCAGGCGCTGGATGCCATTCCTCACTTTCACCCGTTGGTTCCAGCGGTTGTGACTCAGGTATTCGACCCACCTACGCCGGAATCAGAACTGGAGCCTACGATAACCGTTACCGACTTAAATGGCGTTGAGCGGGTGATCGAATGGGAAGGCCTGGACTGGGCTCGCCCTTACATCACCGATTCACGTCAGGGTGATGATCCGAAAACTGCGTCGGATATCGTCACGCCGGGTGCGGTGATTTATATCCGTTTGCAGGAAGACAAATGGCGCATCGCTCAAATACCTACGGTGAGTGGCGCACTGGTAGCGCTTAATCCTCACAACGGTGCCGTGCAGGCTGTGGTGGGTGGATATAGTTTTTATCAAAGCCAGTTCAACCGCGCTACTCAGGCCAAGCGTCAGGTTGGCTCTAACATCAAGCCGTTTATTTATTCTGCCGCCATCGAAAGCGGTTACACACTGGCTTCGGTTATCAACGACGCACCGATCAATCAGTGGGATGCTTCCACCGGTGTTGCCTGGCGTCCTCAGAACTCACCCGCGGAATACGATGGGCCAATTCGTATGCGTGTGGCGCTGGGTAAATCAAAGAACGTGGTATCTGTGCGTTTGATGCGCGGTGTTGGGTTGCAAAAAGCCCGTGAACATATTGCCAAATTTGGTTTCCAACTGGATGAAGTGCCAAACGATGAAACCGTGTCGCTGGGTTCCGGCTCCCATACCCCATTGGAAGTAGTACGGGGAATGTCGGTAATTGCGAATGGCGGCTATCTGGTTACCCCTCATTTCATCGACCGCGTGCTGAATGAACAGGGCGAAAATCTCTGGCAGGCAACGCCTAAGTGGGCCTGTAATCCCTGCACCGAGGAGGGTGAACAAAGTCGTGATGGCGAGGAGCAAAACCTGGAAGCCATGCTGGAAGCCCAGCTTAACGCTGATGCAGGTTTAGGGGGCGCGGTGCAGCTTAGTGAAGCAGGCAGTAAAGTGAAACCGTCTGCGCCTCAGGTTATTAGTTCGCAAAACGCATTTCTGGTAGCCGACATGATGCGTACCGGTGTGCGTGCTAACGGCAGTTGGAACAAGAAAACGTACTGGATGGGTACAGGTTGGCGAGCAAGAAACATTCTGCAGCGTGACGATTTAGCCGGGAAAACTGGTACCACTAACGACGCCAGAGATACCTGGTTTAGTGGTTTTCACCGCGACATTATTGCCACCGCCTGGGTGGGTTTTGACGACATGAACCGCAACCTTGGTCGAGCCACCCGTAACCAGAATTTGATAAATCGCAATCCAGAGAAGTTTAACTGGCTGGGTAACGCAATGATTGGTGGCGAAGATGGTGCTAAGGCTGCGCAGCCAACATGGATACGATTCATGCAGCATATGCTTGATGGCGTACCTGAAGAACCCATGGCCATTCCTGATGGAGTGGTCCGCGTTCGTATAGATCGTACCACTGGGAAGTTGACCAGAAGGACAGACCATACGACACTATTCGAATATTTTGCGCAGGGCACAGAACCGAAGGTGTATGTGCTTGACGATGAAATTGTCGATCCTGCTCAGGATGAAGAGAATACCGCGCCCACCCCGGAAGATATCTTTTAGGCGAGAAGATAGGGGCGGGCAACAATCCAAAAAACTATAAATCGGATAAGCAATGTCAGACGATTCCAACCGATATTTATATATTCCTCACTCTGGCCCTTCATTGCTGGAAACGCCGCTGCTGAATAAAGGCAGCGCGTTTACAGCCCGTGAGCGGGCTTCGTTTAACCTGACCGGATTATTACCGCCACGATACGAGTCTATAGATGAGCAAGTTGAAAGAGCCTTTATGCAATACAGCTCTTTTAGTGATGCACTGAATAAGCACATCTATCTGCGCGCTATCCAGGACAACAATGAAACCTTGTTCTATCGCCTGATCCAGTCGCATATTGAAGAAATGATGCCCATCATCTACACCCCTACAGTAGGTGATGCTTGCGAACAGTTCTCCGATATTTACCGCAGCTCCCGAGGCTTGTTTGTCTCTTGGGAAGAGCGCCACCAACTCGATGATATCGTGCGCAATGCAACCAAGCGTAAGGTGAAAGTTATCGTGGTAACCGATGGTGAACGTATCCTCGGCCTGGGTGACCAGGGTATTGGCGGTATGGGTATTCCTATCGGGAAGCTGTCGTTGTATACCGCCTGTGGTGGTATTAGCCCGGCGTATACACTGCCCGTGATGCTGGATGTGGGCACCAACAACGAAAAACTGCTGAACGACCCAATGTATATGGGCGCACGTCACCCGCGTATTGGCCAGGAAGAATATGACGAGTTTGTCGACATGTTCATTAAAGCGGTTAAGCGCCGTTGGCCAGAAGTGATGATTCAGTTCGAAGACTTCGCACAGCCCAATGCAATGCCGTTGCTGCAGCGCTATCGCAACGAAATCTGCTGCTTTAACGATGATATTCAGGGTACTGCCGCAGTCACACTGGGGACCATTTTGGCAGCATGTCGTACCACGCAGCGCAAACTGTCAGAAATGAAAGTGGTGTTTGTGGGCGCAGGTTCAGCGGGTTGTGGTATTGCCGAAATGCTCATTCAGCAGATGGTGTCGGAAGGTCTGTCAGACGAACAGGCTCGTCGTCAGGTGTTCATGATTGACCGCTTCGGTCTGGTTACCGAAGGTATGGAGGGCTTGCGTGACTTCCAGCAGAAACTCCAGCAGTCCCAGGCGGATATCGCCGAATGGACGTACTCTGGTCAGTATCCATCTCTGCTCGATGTAATGCACTGCGCGCAACCTGATGTGTTAATTGGTGTATCAGGTCAACCGGGTTTGTTCACCGAGCAGGTTATCCGCGCGATGAAGAGTCACTGCGAACTGCCAATCATCTTCCCGTTAAGCAACCCGTCAAGACAGGTTGAAGCGCGTCCTGAACAAGTGATTGAATGGACCGACGGTGAAGTGGTTATTGCTACTGGTAGCCCATTCAAGCCGGTGGAATACAAGGGTAAAACTTTCCCGATTGCACAGTGCAATAACAGTTATATCTTTCCGGGTATTGGTTTGGGTGTGCTGGCGAGCAAAGCCAAGCTCATCAGCGATGAAATGCTCATGGCAGCCAGTAACGCGCTAGCGGCAGCATCGCCCATTGCCAACACCGGTGAAGGTGCATTACTTCCGCCACTCACTGCTATTTCGGGACTCAGTAAAGAGATTGCCTTTGCGGTGGCTAAGGTCGCGATGGAACAGGATCTCGCATTAGAAATTTCTGATGAAGTGCTAATCAAAAAGATCGAAGACAACTTCTGGGAAGCGGAATATCGTCCGTACAAACGTACCAGTATCTAATTGTCTTACCGAATTGGAAGCCGTGCACTGCACGGCTTTTTTTGTACCGAATACTGCCATGTCGTTAATTAGTGACAAAGTCACAGAAACACAATTTTCGTAAGTCTTTGATTTGAAGATTTATCCTGCCTGTAAATCCACCAGTCTTTTAAATTTCGAGTCCGATTCGTTGAAGAAATCACCGTCGCGCATTGTTATTCGTCTGTTGATTCATTTTTTAGGAAAAACTGTCGGCAGTTCGCAACAAGAATTAAAGCGATATCTAACGAACTAATCTCGGTAATTAATTAAAGTATTGTTTTATCTTAAAAATAATCAATTGGCACAACCCTTGATATAAGCATTTGTAGTATGTGTTGATGGAAGCACAAAGAATAATTGCCGCTTAGCCTGTTTACTTTTAAGCGTCGCCCACGGACCACCTCAACGGAGATGATGATGAAAGCAGCCCTGCCTATCAAGGCCACGACAATTCAAAGCCGAATTACTAAAGGCTTGCGACTTTGCCGCGTACCAGCTGTGCTACTTTCATCTTCCCTGGTAATTGCAGCCTGCGGGGGCGGTGGGGGAAGCAGTGATACCACGGCGAATGATACTGAAGAGTTCGTTACAAACTTCACGCTGAACGTGTCCGACGCGCCGGTAGATTTTGCCCGTGAAGTCATTGTGTATTTCGATACCGTAGAGCTCATTGGCGATGGCGAGCCAGTGGTGATTGATGTTAGAGAAGAAGACGGATTGCCCTTAGAGGTCGACCTGTTACAACTGCAAGGCACGGCATACAAGTCGATTATCGATGGAATCGACATTCCTTCTGGGGTGTACACGCAGGTGCGCATCCCGATTTTGGAACAAAGTTACGTGGTGATGCAGGATGGCACGTATCCGCTTTCTGTTCCAAGTGGTGAAGTGAAGCTGGATGGATTCACGGCAGAGGTTAACGAGCAACAAACGTTTACCGTTGAATTCGATTTGCGTAAGAGCTTGGTGAATCCGGTAGGCCAGGAAGAAGTGTTTCTTAAGCCTCGTGGTATTCGATTGGTGGATAACAGTGAGGCCGGCAGTGTTGAAGGTAAAGTTGATATAGGCGTAGTCACTCATCCTGATTGTGCAATTAAGACAGACTACACCCAAGGCAATGCGGTTTATGTGTTTGAAGGCATTGGTCTTGACCCGGATTCCTTAGGCGATGACGCCGACCCCAGTGCAACTGACACTGAATTTCGCCCCATTGCCACGGCTACCGTAAACGCCGATGAAACCTCGGACGAGATGACCTATGGCGTCGGTTACCTTGAAGCGGGTGATTACACTTTGGCACTTACTTGCCTGGCGAATTTTGATGATCCGGAAGCCGACGATGGTTACGATTTTACGTTTTTAACTGTTAAAGAAGTCAGTGTTGCTGCGAACGAAGTAGTTACCGTCAACTTTGACAATTGAGCCTGTTTGCGGGCAAAGGAGTGTCCGCTCTTTTCTTCCCTTTTAGCGCAGCGATGTCTCTTAGTGTAATTGCACTCCTCAGACACTGTGTTTGCACCTTGTCATCTTCCCTGATACTTTGATGACATCGCTTCGCTAATCCCCTTTTGATGACATTTCCCGAATTTAACTTTGCCCAGGCCGTGGGCTTGCTCAGCTTTGTGTTGGGCATGTTATGTTTCTATCAGAAAGACGATCGCCGTCTGAAAATTCTGATGGTGATCATGAACATCAACCATGCTTTTCACTTTTATTTGCTGGGGGCCATGACCGCGACGGTTAGTGCGTTGCTGTCTGTGGTACGAACCGGCTTGTCGTTAAAAACCGGTTCTCCTGTTGTAGCGATGGTGTTCATTGCCATCACACTCGCATGGGGGCTTTGGCTGGCCGAATCCTGGAAAGATATGTTCCCCATTCTTGGTAGCTGCGTGGGTACCTACGCGGTATTCTGTTTGCGTGGCATTGCGATGCGAATTGGTTTTCTCATTGGTGCGTTTTGCTGGTTAACCAACAATATTCTGGTTGGTTCAATTGGCACCACCTTGCTTGAGATGACCTTGATTGCAGTGAACCTGAACACTATCCGCAAACTCTGGAAGCACCAGAAATTGACTGAAGATATCCACGAAGCAGGAACTTGATTAATTGTTACTTCGGGTGAATTCAGAAAACGCCGCGAAGACCTCAGGCAGAGACGCTCCCAATGTCGCACCGTGAGAAAGTCCGGGTAGCGTAATATGCTTCGCATTTACGTTGTTCGCGTTAACACGTTCAACCAGCCTGGATAGTTCATCGCCAGGAACGGCTTCTCTAGCCTTATAGATTGCTGCTAATGCAGGATCGTTTCGGTCTTTGTGTGAGCGGTTCTTGTCGCCACCCGAACCCGTCACCACAAACAGCGACTTGCCCTGAGTGCTATTTAAAGTGTTTGCAGCAGACTTCTCTTCTTTCAGAATGTAGCCCTCTCCCCACCATAGCGATGGGTCCACGGGTGCGTAGAATGCAAAACCTTCGGGCTGGGTGAACAAAGCGTGGAGGACAAAAAGGCCGCCATAAGAATGCCCCCATAGCCCGCGCTTTTGCATATTAATTTGGGTGTGTTGTGAAATTGCTGAAACCACATCATGAGTGATAAACGCTAAATATTGATCGGCACCACCGTAGGATCTGCCGGGGCGCTTTTCACGTTGACTAAGCTGCGCGTCGGTAACCGCAGGCGTGTAGTCCCAGGCCCGGGCATCACCGTCTATCCGTAAGTCGTTATCATGGGCCAAAAATGCCAGTACGGGCGGGGGGCCTGCGCGTTCTGACATCTGTGCCAGCCAGTCTGCATTGACTTCCATTAAGGCAGCATTGCCATCTAACATTATCAAAAGGGGAAAACCTTCATCTGGTGTAGGTGTCGTCGGAATAGCAAGGTTGACCCGGTAATCGATTCGGCGATGCTGGATGGTGTCTTCCCGTGACAGGGTTAAGCGAACAAACCGATATCCCTCAGCACCGGTATCGGCTACCGTTTTACCGGTTTTGATAGTCATATCTGGTTTCGCCACGGCGAAGGGGGGACATACGAGTAAAGAAAAGCTGATAAAGCATAAAAACAAAAGTCTGGAAAACATGGTACTAACCTGGAATGTGGAAAATAACTGACGACGAAAATAAGAAAAAAGTGCGAGTAATTAACACGCGGCCAGATATTAGCATTAATGAGAATGATTATCTTTTGCTTTTTTGCGTTGCAGAAGGGCCAGGAGGATGGATTTCGCTGGGTGGCTTGAAGTAGAGAGAAAGCACAGTCAGCAAAAGCAAACTGTGCTTATAAGCGGTTTACAGCTCGAGGGTAAAAATTTTTGATTTGCGCTGGAAGTTGTAGAGCTCTTTTTTCGCCTGAGGCAGTTCACCGAGATCTGCAGCACGGAAGCCGTGTTCCAAAAACCAGTGAGCCGTGAGCGTTGTCAGAACGAACAGGGTATTGATACCCGCATCCAGTGCCCGTTGTTTAACCTCGTCAAGAATGCGCTCGGCGCGGTTTTTACCACGATAGTCCGGGTGAGTTACCACACAAGCCAGTTCAGCTTTGCTTTCTTCCGGGTACAAATACAATGCGGCACACGCGATGATCATACCGTCACGAACGATAATGATGAACTGGTTGATCTCGTTTTCCAGACGTTCTCTGGAGCGTTTTACCAGTGCGCCACTTTCTTCCAGTGGCTTAATGAGGTTAATAATACCGCCCACGTCTTCAATGGTTGCACCACGTAACTGTTCGTAATGGTGTTCCAGTACCAGCGAGCCCGCACCGTCGCGGGTGAACAATTCCTGTAATAATGCGCCATCGGTTTCATAGCTAATGCAATGTGCTCGAGGTATACCGGCAGCTACGCTGGTTGTCAGCGCGCTAAGTACCGTATGCTCAGTTTCAATCTCATTTTTAAAGACGAGTTCTTCTAACTGAGGGCGCTCGATAGTACGAAGCAGTTTGCCATCGTTATGACGAATACCGTCATCTTTAGAGAAAACGATAATTTTGTCTGCTTTCAGTGCAATGGCAGCTTGCGTCGCAACGTCTTCATGAGACAGATTGAATACTTCGCCTGTAGTGGAATATCCCATTGGCGAAAGTAGTACGATTGAGCCATCGTTGAGGTGGTCGTTAATACCGGTTGTATCAATACGACGTACCAGCCCAGTATTTTCGTAGTCGATACCGCCGCGTACACCCATTGGCTTGGCCACCACCAGATTACCGGTACACACACGGATGTGCGCGCCGTGCATAGGGGAGTTGGGCAGTCCCATGGTGAGCAATGCTTCAACATGGCTACGCACCGAGCCCGCTGCATCTTTTACACATTCCAACGTTTGTTTGTCGGTAATGCGGATATCGTCGTGAAAACGACCTTCAATGCCGCGAAGGTTTACCCGCTCATCAATTTGAGGGCGGGCACCGTGCACTAGCACCAGGCGAACACCTAGGCTCGCCAGTAGGGCTATATCATGGATAATGTTGGCAAAATTACTCTGTTCAATGGCTTCACCACCAAACATCAACACAAAGGTTTTCCCCCGGTGTGCGTTGATGTAGGGCAGTGAGCTACGGAATAACTTGATGCCGTCATGATGAGCTAACACCATTTTTTGCGTTACCCCAGCTTATCCAGATTTTCCAGTTCGGTGTACAGTGCTTTAGTCACTGTTTCGTAACTGGTGCCACCAAGAATATTACGTTTGTTCACGCCATACTCTAGTTGCAGTACCGGATAGACATCGTCTTCGATTTTATCGCAGATGGCCTGCATGTCGGCCAGCGGTAAATCTTCGATGGCACAGCCTTTTTCGATACCAGCCAGAACCACTTTACCGGCGATGTCGTGACCAGTGCGGAATGGAATGCCTTTTTCTACCAGGTAGTCAGCAAGCTCGGTGGCATTGGCGTATCCCTGGGCAGCGGCTTCACGACAACGTTCTTCATTCAGTGACAATGAGTCGAGAACTTCAACAGCAATACACAGGCAGATGTGCCACTGATTGACGGTATCGATAGCGCCTTCTTTGTCTTCCTGCATGTCTTTGTTGTAAGCCAGCGGCAAGCCCTTCATGGTTACCAGCAGACCTTGCAGGCTACCGAATACACGGCCACATTTACCGCGCATCAGCTCCAGCGCATCCGGGTTTTTCTTCTGTGGCATCAGTGAAGAACCTGAAGTCACGGAATCGCCCAGTTGCAGGAAGCCGGCTTCACCTGAGTTATAGAAAATCAGGTCTTCGGCCATGCGAGAAATGTGCATCATACTGGTAGACGCGCAAAACAGCAGTTCCAGCACGAAGTCACGGTCTGATACGGCATCTAAGCTGTTCAGGCACGGTGAATTAAAGCCAAGCTCTTTTGCCAGCATGTCGCGGTCTACCGGATAGGTGGTACCGGCCAGTGCGCCAGAGCCCAGCGGACACTGGTTCATGCGTGCTTTTAAATCTTTCATCCGCGAAAGATCGCGTTTGAACATTTCCACATAGGCCAGACACCAATGTGCGAAATGAATTGGCTGCGCCCGCTGTAAGTGGGTGTAGCCAGGAATAATCGCCTGCTGATGACGGCTAGCCGTCTGCAGCAGGGCGCGGATTAACGCTTTCAGATCAGCTTTCAGCGAATCTACGTGCTCACGCACCCACAAGCGGAAATCCGTTGCTACCTGGTCATTGCGGCTACGGCCGGTATGAAGCTTACGACCAATGTCGCCAAGCTTGTCGATGAGGGCAGCTTCCACAAAGCTGTGGATGTCTTCTTCCGGGCTGGCGTCGAAATCCAGCTCCCCTTTTTCTGCCAGCGCCTTGAGCTCTGACAGCGCTGCTTCCAGCTGGCTCTGTTCGTCTTCCGACAGAACGCCTGCTTTCTTCAGACCACGAGACCAAATAATAGAGCCCTGGATATCCTGCGCCGCCATTACCCGGTCGAAGGGCAGGGAGTCATTCACCTGCCGGAACATGTTGCTACTGCCTGCCGCGAAACGGCCGCCCCACAATGCCATGATAGTCTCCTTACTGCTGTTGCTTTTTCAGTGCTTCGATACGGCTAGACAGACTGAACAGGCGGATAAAGCCTTCAGCATGACTTTGGTCGTATACGTCATCAGCACCGAATGTGGCGAAGTCTTCTGAGTACAGGCTGTTAGGTGAACGACGCTGCGTTACGGTAGCCTGACCTTTGTAAAGCTTCACGACGATGTCACCGGTTACGCGCTTGGCGAAAGACGCCGCACCAGCCAGCAGTGCATCGTTCAGCGGCGTGAACCAGCGACCGTCATACATTACGTGTGAGTATTCCAGGCCGATTTGTTCACGGTATTTCAGTGATGCTTTGTCGAGTACCATGGTTTCCAGCGCTTTATACGCGGCAACCATTACTGTGCCTCCTGGCGTTTCATAACAACCACGAGACTTCATACCTACCAGACGGTTCTCAACGATATCGATACGACCCACACCGTGTGCAGCAGCGATAGTATTCAGTTTAACCAGCGCTTGATAAGGCGAAAGCGCTTCGTCATTCACTTTAGTCAGACGACCTTCTTCGAAAGACAGCGTGACACGTTCAGCTTGGTCAGGCGCATCTTCTGGATCAACCGTCATTGTCCAGATTTGCTTGGTAGGCTCTTGCCATGGATCTTCCAGCTCACCACCTTCGTGGGAGATGTGCCATGCGTTTGCATCACGGCTGTAGATTTTGGTCGCAGAAGCCGTGGTTTTGATATTGCGCTCTGCCAGGTAAGCCAACAGATCTTCACGGGAAACCATGTCCCACTCACGCCATGGCGCGATAACGTGCAGATCAGGTGCCAGAGAAGCGAAAGTACCTTCAAAGCGAACCTGGTCGTTACCTTTACCGGTACAACCGTGGCACAGTGCATCGGCTCCCACTTTACGGGCAACTTCAACTTGCGCTTTAGCAATAACAGGGCGAGCCATTGACGTACCCAGCAGGTATTCACCTTCGTAAATTGCACCGGTAGTCAGCGTTGGATAGATGTACTCGCTAACGAACTCTTCTTTGAGGTCAACGATGTAACATTCACTGGCGCCAGAAGCGATGGCTTTTTCTTTCAGGCCTTCCAGTTCTTCGTCGCCTTGACCCACATCAGCAGCAAACGCCACTACTTCACAGTCATAGTTTTCTTTCAGCCAAGGAATGATGGCCGAGGTGTCTAACCCGCCAGAGTAAGCGAGTACAACTTTGTTCACGTTCTTTTTCATTAAAACCTGTCCTCTTAGGAACTTAGTAGTTTGGTCAAAATAGCGTTTTGTGCATGCATTCTGTTTTCTGCTTCCTGCATCAGCAACGATTGTTCGCTGTCGATGAGGGAACCGGTGATCTCCAGATCACGGTGAGCAGGCTGGCAATGCATCACATATTTTGCGCCGGTTTTTTCCATCAGGGCTTCATTTACCTGATAGGGCATAAATTTATCTTTGATGGCTTCCAGTGGCGTGTCGTCGCCCATTGACAGCCAGGTGTCAGCATAAAGCACGTCTGCACCGATTGCCGCATCAATATCGTTGCTCTGCACAATTTTAACGCCAGTTTTGGCGGCAATGGCTTGCGCTTGCGCAACAATTTCAGGATCTGCTTCGTGGCCTGGTGGGGTTACCACAACCTGATTACAACCAAGCAGTGTGCCTACGATTAACAGAGAGTGCGTGACGTTATTGCCGTCACCAATGTAAGCCATAGTTAAGCCTTCGGTTTTCCCAAACGCTTCGTACATGGTGAGATAATCTGCCAAACCCTGACACGGGTGATATTTATCACACAGCGCATTAATTACCGGTACTTTTGCCGCTTTGGCGTAATCTTCCAGGGTGCTGTGTGAAAACACACGGGCAACAATAGCGTCTGCCCAGCACGCCAGATTCGCAGCGGTATCGACGTTGTCTTCACGGCCAGCCAGCTTGCCACCCTGAACATCCAGATACACCATGTGGCCGCCCAGCTTGTTAATACCAATGTCAAAACTTACGCGGGTACGCAAAGACGGCTTTTCAAACAGGGCAGCGACAGATTTGCCTGCCAGTACCTGGCTGTATTTCGCCGGGTTTTGTTTAATCGTTACGGCTAAATCTAGCAGGGCCTTCGTGTCTTCGGGTGTCCAGTTAGCAAAGGACAATAAATCCTGTTTCATGGTCAATATCCTCAATACGGCTATGGCGCAACGCGCGTACCGGTATCCTTATTTAAAATGGTGTTGATGTTGGCATCCCAGCTGGCAATTGTCACCGGACGGCCCAGTGACGCGGCCGCTAATAGGGCGGCATCGGTTTTTACTTTCATGCCGTCGGTAATAACGCCATCATCTACCAATGAATCGATTTGTTGTTGATTTAATTCGGCAATCAGCTGTTTATTGCCGTCGAGTACGCCTTTTACGTTAGACAGTAAAAGCAGTTCACCATCTACCAGCTGCGCAATAACCGTCGCCGCCTGATCGGCGTTAATATTCAGCAGGCGACCGCTGTCGCTTGAACCGATAGAGCTCACCACTGGCAGCAGTGATTGGCTGGTCAGTGACTTCAGCAATGTTGGATCATTAGCTGCAGGTACACCTACCGCGCCGTACTTATCGTCCAGCGGCTCACAACTTACCATGCCGCCGTCCAGCAATGAAAGGCCAACGGGTGTCAGGCCACTGCGAATGGCAAAGGCGCAAAGGGATTTATTGGCACTGCCCGCCAATGTGCCACAGATATAGGGCATGTGTTCGTCTGGCGTTACCCGCAAACCATCAATTTTCTGGCTAGGCAAATTCAGCGCGGCCATCAGGGTTTCGACCAGCGGACCACCGCCATGCACGATGATCACCGGACGGGTTTTCATGACTTCACCCACTGAGGTGAGCAGTGACAAGGCTGCCTGTTCGTCTTCGAGCAGCGCACCACCAACCTTAATTACAATAGGAGATAAGCTCATTGCGCGACCAACCCTTCAGAAACGGGTAAGCCACTGATCAGGTTGGCACACTGCATGGCTTGTGATGCGGCACCTTTTAGCGTGTTATCAATAGCGCTGGTGATGACCGCGTAACCGGAGGTTTCATCCAGCTTCCAGTAAAGATCGACGAAGGGGGTATTTACCACGTCATCCAGTTTCGGGAAGCTGTCACGCAGACGCACAATCGGCTTGCCAGTGTAGGCATTTTGATAAACGCCGTTGAGTTGCTCTGCAGTCACGCCGGGTTTCAGTTTTACAGTAATCGTGGCCAGAATGCCGCGTTTAAAGTTACCCAGGTGAGGAGTGAAAATAACACCCGTGCCCAGCCAGGCTTCAATTTCCGGTGTATGTCTGTGCCCCAGTACACCGTAGGCTTGCAAGCTCACTTCGCAAAAACTGTTGGCAAGGGCAGCCTTGCGACCAGCACCACTAACACCAGACACGGCATTAATGACCGGGCGTACCGCACTGTCGAGCAGGTTATTCTCTGCCAGCGGTTTTAAAGCTGATAATGATGCGGTGGGGTAGCAGCCAGGCACAGCAACGATGCTTGCTGCAGCGATATCGCTGGCATACCACTCGGCCAACCCATAAACCGCTTTGTCGAGACATTCTGTGGCAGTGTGCTCAAAGCCGTAAAACTGCTCGAATACCTCGGTGTTTTTGATGCGGAATGCGCCGGATAAATCGAGTACTTTTGCTTTCCCTTTGCTCAGTGTTGGCATCCAGTCGTGGCTGGCTTCATGTGGCGTTGCCAGGAACACGAGATCCATGGATTCGGCAAGGGTGATGAGAGTATCGTCTGAGATAGGTGTTAGCGTGTATTGACTCAGATGCGCGTACTGGCCGTGAATCGCAGAGATTGGTTTATCTGCATCGGCGCTGTTTTGAGAAACAAAGGTACCCGCCAGTTCCATTGCCGGATGACGGTGAACTAAATCAACGAGTTGTGCGCCGGTGTAACCACTGGCTCCGATAATAGCTACTTTCAACATAATGGTTTAATTAAGTCTGTGAGGGAAAAAAATCACTTTCTACCTTTGTAACCGAGTAAGGGATACTGTTTTGTTTACTCGCCTACAAAGGTAAAAAGTGCGCTACCGCAAAAGCAAGTCTACACCGGATCGTCGGTGTTCGCTGTGCTGTGTGTAGCCAGCCAGGGGAGAGCTAAACTGTTTTACCTTTTCAGCCAGCCATAGGGGCTTGCTGGTTGGTTGATTCATGAGTGTGTCCTGTTAAATTCTCTGTCGTGGAGGTGTGCGGGAAGGTCCAGGCAGACCCAAAAAAGCACACGTCGGATTACGCAGAGATTACTAAACCGTTGCTAATTCTACTCGTGTGGAATAAATATGCAATAAATATGTATAAATATTTCGTCGTATCTGGCTATTTAATTTTCGTGATATAGTAAATCGTTATTCTGTGACATTCATTTGACAACAAGGTATTGGCATTAATCCGGTGTGCTACTGGTTTGGCCTGTAGACGTTAGTATAAATAGGACAATAAAATGAATAGAAAAACGGTTGCGTTGGTTGCCCACGACCATAAAAAAGCCGAATTACTTGCCTGGGTAAATGCCCATATCGACGCCATGCGCAAATGTGATTTGGTGGCCACCGGAACAACCGGGGGGCTTATTGCCGATGACACAGGCCTTGCCATTACCCGTTACAAAAGCGGGCCATTAGGAGGCGATCAACAGATTGGGGCACTGATTGCTGAGGGCAAGTTAGACGCGCTCATTTTCTTCTGGGACCCGTTAAACCCTGCGCCTCATGATCCTGATGTGAAAGCGCTGCTGCGTTTATGCTCTGTTTGGAATGTTCCCGTAGCGTGCTCGTCAGCGACCGCTGACCTCATCATTACTTCGCCGCTTTTCTTTGCCGAGGATTATTTACCTTTTAAACCGGAGTACTGATTAAACCGGCGTACTGGCGGGTTGTATTGCGTTGCAATGTAAAGCTTGCGTAAAGCTTCTGGCGAATGGATTTTTGCGTTGTCTCTATCAGGTAAACTCATCACCTGGAATTTGGAGACTATAATAATGACTCAGGCCGTTTTTTCCATGTCGGTATTGCGCGCTATGTCATCGGCAGGTAGTCAGCGTTATGCACGCACGCAACACGTAGGAGAAAGATCCATGGTCGCCCCAGCGACAAATCAGCCCATTCTGATTATTGACGACGATCACGAGTTAACCGATATGCTTCGTACTTATCTGGAAGCTACTGGCTATGCCGTGACTGTGGCGAACGACAGCGTGGACGGACTGCGTCTGGCAACATCGGGTGAAACCTTTGAGCTTATTCTGTTGGATGTGATGATGCCGCAGCTGGACGGCTTTGAGGTGTTGAAAAAGCTCCGAATCAGTCACCTTACCCCGGTATTAATGCTTACCGCCAGGGGCGATGATTTTGATCGAATTTTAGGGTTAGAGCTGGGAGCCGATGATTACCTGCCAAAACCGTTTAATCATCGCGAGCTTCTGGCAAGAATAAAAGCCATCTTCCGTCGCCTTGAGTTATCCGGGCAAATGCGTCAGCAGCAGGATTTGGCAATTAATCACATTTCTCTGAGTGTGAGCAGACAAGTTGCTGCCTGCCATAATACAAGCTTAACGTTAACCAATACCGAATTTGCGATTCTGCATTTATTAATGGTGAATGCCGGACAATTGGTTACAAAAGAAGAGATCAGTTCAAAGGTGCTGGGTAAAAAGCTGCAGGCGTTCGACCGTAGTATCGATATGCACGTGAGTAATTTGCGTAAAAAGCTGGCAGAAACAACCCGCGATGAAAAGATTAAAACTATTCGTGGCTCAGGATATTTATTAAGACTCGCTTCATGACCCTGTTTTCCCGGATTAACCCAGCCCGGCGTGTTGTCGGGCGTTTGTTTTTGTGGTTCTGGATAACCTTTATTTTCACGGCGGTGACTACCTTCTATGCCGTGAATTTCTTTACTGGTAACGTCGAAATTAGTCCGCCGAAAGGCCAGGATATCGCTTCGCTCAACGAGGCCCGTGACGCCATTTTGTCGATGGCGAAAAACAGTAATGAAGCACTCAGTTTGAAGGAAATGGTGCGCCGCGCTGATCGGGTAAACCGCCATCACATTATTGGTGTCGATCTCGCTTCCGGGAATATCCTTCGTCATGCAGGGCCGCCTATGCACCCTGATGAATTAAGAGACATAGAACGTCTGTCTGAGCAACCTTCACCTCTGTCTTTAATCCGCAGAAACTTCGAAACCGTGGGGCCGGTAAAGCTCAATGTAGGGTCAAAAGAGATTGCCCTTTTTATGATGCGACCTAATGGGCCTCCAACGGGTGAAATCTCCGTTATCTATTTCTTATGTATCGCCCTGGTAATTACCATTGTGCTTTCATATCTGTTTGCCCGCTCGCTAGTTAAGCCGATTAAACAATTGCAACAAAGCAGTAAGGCGTTGGCGGCTGGAAATTGGAAAGCCCGTGTTGAAAAACCCGCTTTGCGCAGAGACGAACTAGGCGAGCTGTCTCGCGATTTTAATGCCATGGCCAGTCAGCTGGAAAAAATGTGGCAGGGCCAGCAGCGCTTGTTGGCCGATATTTCTCATGAGTTGCGCTCGCCATTAGCCAGATTACAGATGGCATTAGGGATTGCTCACCAGCAGGATGTCGACCCTGCAACACTTAGCCGGATTGAGCGAGAAGCAGAGCGCATGGAGGCATTGGTGGCCCAATTGCTCACTCTGACCCGTGCTGAGTCAGCGGTACCGCAGTTTGATTCACTTTCTTTAGAGGAAGTGTTCCAAAGTACGTTGGCTGATGCGACGTTCGAGGCGGGTAATCATGGTAAAAAAGTTGAAGTGTCACCGTTTCCAAGTGCCAAGGTTGTGGTTAACCATACAATGATTTGCAGTGCGGTGGAAAACGTCATACGCAATGCCATTCGTTATGCCGAGTCTTGCGTGTCGGTATGTTTTACGGTGACCGATACCCATTGGGAAGTCGTTGTGAGCGACGACGGGCCGGGCCTCGATGAAGCAGATTGTAAATCTATCTTTTCCCCGTTTTACCGGGCAAGCCTTGCCCGCGACAGAGAATCCGGTGGTGTTGGGTTG
>Ga0208204_100167_pt1 | contig 25902 bp, 25 predicted proteins | sample DeeseametaMP2252_FD_184173 | JGI IMG/M metagenome (GOLD analysis project Ga0208204, IMG submission 184173) | Marine microbial communities from the Deep Pacific Ocean - MP2252 (SPAdes) | ecosystem: Environmental > Aquatic > Marine > Oceanic | place: West of El Salvador, Pacific Ocean | collected...
AACGAGTTACTTTAGTTGGGTCAAGGATACCCATTTCCAGCATGTCGCCGTAAGTGTCGTTACCTGCGTTGTAACCGTAGTTACCTTCGCCGTTCTTGATTTCGTTAACAACAACCGATGCTTCTGCACCAGAGTTGATAGAGATTTGACGCAGAGGCGCTTCCATCGCGCGCAGAGCCAGCTTGATACCGTGAGTCTGGTCTTCGTTTTCGCCAGTCAGGTCAACCAGTTTAGCGGCTGCACGAACCAGAGCAACACCACCACCAGGTACTACGCCTTCTTGTACCGCAGCGCGGGTCGCGTGCAGTGCATCTTCAACGCGATCTTTCTTCTCTTTCATTTCAACTTCAGTAGCAGCACCTACTTTGATTACCGCAACACCGCCAGACAATTTAGCCAGACGCTCCTGCAGCTTCTCTTTGTCGTACTCAGAAGTAGAATCTTCGATTTGACCACGGATTTGTGCGCAACGACCATCGATAGCCGCTTCGTCACCCGCACCGTCAACAACAGTCGTGTTGTCTTTGTTGATAACAACGCGTTTCGCAGTACCTAAGTCTTCCAGCTGAACTTTTTCCAGCTCCAGACCAATCTCTTCAGAGATAACAGTACCGCCAGTCAGAACAGCGATGTCCTGCAGCATAGCTTTACGACGGTCACCGAAACCAGGTGCTTTAACAGCAGCTACTTTCACGATACCGCGCATGTTGTTAACAACCAGCGTCGCAAGTGCTTCGCCTTCAACATCTTCAGCGATGATCAGCAGAGGCTTACCGGCTTTCGCCACGCCTTCCAGCGTAGACAGCAGTTCACGGATGTTAGACACTTTTTTGTCAACCAGCAGGATGAACGGGTTGTCTAATTCAACAGTGCCATTTTCCTGATTATTGATGAAGTAAGGAGACAGGTAACCGCGGTCGAACTGCATACCTTCTACTACGTCCAGCTCGTTTTGCAGCGCCTGACCTTCTTCAACAGTAATAACGCCTTCTTTGCCAACTTTTTCCATTGCTTCAGCAATGATTTGACCCACTTCTGAGTCTGAGTTAGCAGAGATAGTACCTACCTGAGCGATAGACTTGCTGTCAGCACAATCAGTAGACAGTGCTTTTAATTCTTCAACAGCTGCAGCAACGGCTTTATCGATACCACGCTTCAGATCCATCGGGTTCATGCCCGCAGCAACAGATTTCAGACCTTCAGTTACGATAGCCTGCGCCAGAACAGTTGCAGTAGTAGTACCGTCACCGGCTTCGTCGTTTGCTTTAGACGCTACTTCCTTAACCATCTGCGCGCCCATGTTTTCGAACTTGTCTTCCAGCTCGATTTCTTTGGCTACAGATACACCATCTTTAGTGATGGTAGGGGCACCGAATGACTTATCCAGTACGACGTTACGGCCTTTAGGACCTAATGTTACTTTTACTGCGTTTGCAAGGATGTTAACGCCTTTCAGCATCTTCGTGCGGGCGTCATCACCAAAACGTACTTCTTTAGCTGCCATGTTTAAATTCCTCTAAATACGGTTAAAACGTTAAACGTCTATTACTCAACGATTGCCAGAATGTCGCTTTCGCTAACGATTAGCACTTCTTCACCTTCCAGCTTCTCGGTTTTTACACCGTAACCGTCGTTGAAAATAACGGTGTCGCCAACTTTTACGTCAAGAGCTTTAACTTCACCGCTCTCAAGGATACGGCCGTTACCCACAGCGATAACTTTCGCACGGGTAGATTTTTCTGCAGCAGAACCGGTAAGCACGATGCCGCCGGCAGATTTGGTTTCTTGCTCAGCGCGCTTAAGGATTACGCGGTCGTGTAAAGGACGAATTGCCATTTTCAAGTCTCCTGAAAATTCCAACTATCTAAATGTTAGTTATTAGGACGCACGGTCTTATGTACGCCATTTACTTAAGAAAGAAGCCGGTAAACCCAGCCTCAATTCGTGTTCTGCGTGGATAAATGGGGTAGTCACCTTACAAGTTCAAGGGGATTAAGTGAAAAAAATGCAAAATTTTTTCAATTTCTTGAGGTCAGGAACTAACTGATTGATTATGAATGCGCAGTTGCCGCACACCACATTGGCGTGCGGGGGGTTGTATTGCTACTTATTGAGGCGGGGATTAGTGTCGCTGTCAGACTTGTCGGTGTACTGCCCTTCAAATACGTCACCATTTTCCTGACGAGGGCCACCGTGGAACTGCTGACCAAACGGGTCGGTGCCCCCAGCGAAGGGTCCTTGCTGATTAAAACCGGAAGACGTCACTACGCGCATCTTCATATGTTTCTTCACCGATGCACCGATAAGGTGGCGAGTGACAGGCAGCACCAGCAAAATACCCAAAATATCGGTGATGAAACCCGGCGTGACCATAAGCACACCGGCCACAGCCAGCATGATACCGTCGACCATTTCTTGTCCGGGCATTTCGCCCTGCTGCATTTTCATCTGCGCTTTTTGCAGCGTATGCAAGCCTTCTCGTTTTACAAAATAAGCACCGATAAAGGCAGTAATAAGTACGATCGCAATCGTGTTCCATCCGCCGATAATGCCACCCACTTTCACTAGCAGGGCTATTTCAATGATGGGCATTATGGCAAACAGCAAAAATAATATTCGCAAGAGTTAACCTCGTTGGCTTAAGTTCATAAAGCCAGTGCGTCGCTTGTTGTTAAGCCGAACACTGACAGGCGTGAATAACTAAAATGGGGGTTTACCCCTTAAATACAAGTTTGTATTGATATGAGTACGACAGAATTCGCGACAGAGGGTTCGTGATTTTATTAAAAATCTGAAAGAATACGAAACCGACTGCGGTCAGATATAAGGTTACTGTTACCCTTACCTGAATGCGTTTTTGAAGGATATGCTGAATATGAAGTCTGTATCGTCACTGCTGTTAACCTGTTTGCTCACCTTGTTTTGCTTTCAGGCAACTGCCCAAATCCCCCAGTTCAACCAGGGCGGAAACTTTATGCAGCAGGAGGAGCCAGAGTTCCTGGCGGTAGAGGATGCTTTCGTATTCAGTTATGAGCAGCAGGGCGATGAGCTTGTCATTCATTTCAATATAGCCCCCGACTACTACCTCTATAAGTACCAGTTCAAACTGGTAGGCAAAGATGTCACCTTGGGTGAACCCGCGTTCCCACCTGGTAAAGAAAAAGAAGACGAATTTTTCGGTAAAACCGAAGTATATTATGTGGACGTTTCTTTTACTGTTCCTGTAGAACAGGCCATCCAGGATGGCGTGGTGAAGGTGCGTTATCAGGGCTGCGCCGATGCTGGGCTTTGCTATCCGCCTACCGTGAAAGTGATTTATCTGAATGCTGTCGGTGATGCTGCAGCATCTTCAGATACTGGCACGCCTGACACCGCTTCCGATGAAGTTGCCTCTGAGCAATTTGGTTTGGCTGAGCGTCTGGCCGATAAAGAAAATCTCGCGGTAACCCTGCTGCTGTTCCTGGCACTCGGTATCGGCCTGGCATTTACGCCCTGCGTTTTCCCCATGTATCCCATTCTATCTGGCATTGTACTTGGCCAGGGTAAAGGCATGAGCTTAAGCCGTGCTTTCACGCTCAGCTTTATTTACGTGCAGGGCATGGCAATTACCTACTCCATTCTGGGTCTGGTGGTCGCGTCGGCTGGCGTGCAGTTTCAGGCAGCGCTGCAGCATCCGGCCATATTAGGGGTGTTTATCGTTCTGTTTATTGCCCTGGCCATGGCCATGCTCGGTGTGTATGAAATTCAATTGCCTTCGTCCTGGCAGAGCAAACTGAACGATGTCAGTAACAACCAAAAACGGGGCAACTTCGTTGGTGTGTTCGTTATGGGTGTGTTGTCTGGCCTGGTCGCGTCTCCGTGCACCACCGCGCCACTCACTGGCATTCTGTTGTTTATTGCTCAGACCGGCGACATGACCTTGGGCTTCATTTCTCTTTACGTGCTGAGTCTGGGAATGGGTATTCCGCTCATTCTGTTCGGTATGACCGGTGGCAAACTGCTGCCTAAAGCGGGCAACTGGATGAATGTGGTGAAAGTGAGTTTTGGTTTCATGATGCTGGCCGTCGCCCTCATCTTTGTTGAACGTCTGTGGAGTAACGACTACATCAACCTGCTGTGGGCTGCTGTTGGTTTAGCCACATTCTCCTATTACAGCGTGATGAATCAGAACACTGCCGCTTCATTTATGAAAGGTGTGCGAACACTGCTTATTACATTGGGCCTGTTTGGTAGTGCTATGGTGGGCTATGTCACATTATTCGGTTCTCCGGCGGTTACTTACAGCGGTCAGACGCAGACATCCGCAGACAGCCACCCGGAATTTATGGTGGTCAAAAACATCGGTGATTTTGAAGCGAAGCTGGCCACCGCCAATGCCGATGGCAAAACCGTCATGGTAGATTTATACGCCGATTGGTGTGTTGCCTGTAAAGAGTTCGAAAAGTACACCTTCCCCGATCCGGCGGTTATCGATGCGCTTTCTAACACGGTATGGATGCAGATTGATTTAACCGATAACACCCCGACAAACCTGGCCTTCCAGAAGGAATTCGATGTGCTGGGCCTACCCACGATTTTGTTTTTCGATACTCAGGGAGAAGAGTTGAAAAAGGCGAGGGTAACGGGCTTCATGAAAGCCGATGCCTTTGCTAATCATGTGAACGCTGCGCTGAAAAACTAGTTGAAGCCCGACCGGAAGAGTCAGACGCAGACTCTTCCGGCAATATTGGGTTTTATAAATGAAGCAAAATTCCCGCTAGAAAACTTGCGCCTATTTCCCCTGATTAGACCAGTATTTTGCTGCGAAAACTCTCCTATCATCTATAATCATCGCCAATTTGGTGGATTTTAACTGAACCCAGTTTAAATTTCGTGCAAGCAGACTTATTTTCTGTTGAAATGCGTTGCAAGCAGTCACTTATAAGCAAGATAGCAGCAGTTTTATGGAAATTTTGTTACTTAATGGCCCCAACCTGAATATGTTGGGCAAGCGTGAACCGGAAACCTACGGTTACCAGACGCTACAGGACATTGTCGATAATCTGGCCGAAAAAGCCAGTGCGGCAGGCGCCACACTGCACCATTTTCAGTCTAATGCTGAATTTGAACTGATCAACCGCATCCATGACGCCATGGGTAATATCGACGCGATTATTATTAATCCGGCGGCTTTCACCCATACCAGCGTTGCATTACGGGATGCACTGCTAAGTGTAAACATTCCCTTCATTGAAGTGCATCTGTCAAATGTGCATGCAAGGGAACCTTTTCGCCACCATTCATATCTATCTGACGTTGCTGCCGGTGTCATCCTTGGCTTAGGAGCCATAGGTTATGAGCTCGCATTGACGGCTGCTCTGAACTTACAAAACTAAATTAGAACGAGAAATGACAATGGATATCAGAAAAATTAAAAAACTAATCGAACTGGTTGAAGAATCCGGTATTGCCGAACTGGAAATCACCGAGGGCGAAGAGTCTGTTCGAATCCACCGCGGTCCTACTGGTGTTGCCGCACCAATGACTTACAACTATGCAGCGCCTGCACCTGCTGCTCCGGCTCCTGCCGCCGCGCCAGCTGCTGAAGCAGCACCTGCTGTTGAAGCGGGCCCTACTGGCCATCAGGTTAAGTCACCAATGGTTGGTACGTTCTACCGTGCATCTTCTCCAACTGCAAAAGCGTTCGCGGAAGTAGGCCAGTCAGTAAACGTTGGCGACACCCTGTGTATCATCGAAGCAATGAAAATGATGAACCAGATCGAAGCTGACAAAGCCGGTGTCATCAAAGCTATTCTGGTAGATAACCAAGAGCCTGTAGAGTTCGATCAGCCACTGTTCATCATCGAATAATCGGGCGGTATCTATGTTAGATAAAGTACTTATTGCTAACCGCGGCGAAATTGCCCTGCGGATTTTGCGTGCCTGTAAAGAGCTAGGCATCAAAACCGTGGCGGTACATTCCACTGCGGACAGAAACTTAAAACACGTACTGCTGGCAGATGAATCAATCTGTATTGGTGGTGCGTCTGCAACTGAAAGTTATCTCAACATTCCGCGCATCATTGCAGCGGCCGAGGTAACCAATTCAATCGCAATCCACCCTGGCTATGGTTTCCTGGCGGAAAACGCAGCGTTTGCTGAAGCGGTCGAAAAAAGCGGTTTTATCTTTGTTGGTCCAAAAGCAGACACCATCAACCTGATGGGCGATAAAGTTTCTGCTATCAACGCCATGAAAAAAGCCGGTGTACCTTGTGTACCAGGTTCTGATGGCCCACTGACTGACGACGAAGAACGCAACAAAGCCATCGCAAAACGTATTGGTTATCCAATTATCGTTAAAGCCGCCGGTGGTGGTGGTGGTCGCGGTATGCGTGTTGTGCGTAGCGAAAGCGAACTGATCCAATCTATCGCAACCACACAGGCAGAAGCCGGTGCGGCGTTCGGTAACCCGGTTGTTTACATGGAAAAATTCCTTGAAAACCCACGTCACGTTGAAATTCAGGTACTGTCTGACGGTCAGGGTAACGCGATTCACTTAGGTGAGCGTGACTGTTCAATGCAACGTCGCCACCAGAAAGTGGTTGAGGAAGCGCCAGCGCCAGGTATCTCCGAGCAGATGCGTAACAAGATTGGCGAGCGCTGCTGTAAAGCTTGTGTTGAAATCGGTTATCGCGGCGCGGGTACTTTCGAGTTCCTGTACGAAAACGGCGAGTTCTACTTCATTGAAATGAACACCCGTATTCAGGTTGAGCACCCGGTTTCAGAAATGATCACCGGCGTAGACTTAATCAAAGAGCAGCTGCGTATTGCTGGCGGTCAACCGCTGTCTGTCGACCAGTCTCAGGTACAGGTTCGCGGTCACGCTATCGAGTGTCGTATCAACGCTGAAGATCCGGAAACCTTTATTCCAAGCCCGGGCACAATTAGCACTTTCCACTCGCCGGGTGGTTTGGGCGTACGCTGGGAATCGCATATCTACAGCGGCTACACAGTACCACCGTACTATGATTCGATGATTGGTAAACTGATCACTTACGGTGAAAGCCGTGACGAAGCCATCGCCCGTATGCGCCACGCGCTGGACGAGCTGGTTATCGAGGGGATCAAAACCAACATTCCTCTGCAGCGTCGTATTATGGCTGACGAGAACTTCTGTGCCGGTGGAACGAACATCCACTACCTCGAGAAGAAGCTCGGCATGGCATAAGCCTGCTATCTTTTTAAAAACACCCGCTTCTGCGGGTGTTTTTGTTTGCGCTTAAGAATTAGCGTTATCAACATTATGCACAGAATTATTGCTGACGATGATATTCAGCTGATTTAATATAGCCCCTAAAATAATCATAACAATGAATAGGCCTGCTTTTGGAAACGCTTATTACCCCCTTGTCTGAACTGATAAAAATTGCCGTTGCTCCGGTATTTTTACTCGCCGGTATCGCCGGTTTTCTCAATGTGATGTCTGGACGTTTAGGTCGGATTTCCGACCGGGTACGGGTTGCAGAGCGAAATATTCAAACCTTCGCCGACGCAGAGCGAATACAACGCAACAAACGCGAAATTCTGGTGCTATGGCGACGTATCAAAGTAATAAACTGGGCTATCGGTTTATGTGTCTCTTCGGGCCTGTTGGTTTGTACCGTTATCATGTCTTTGTTCGCAGGAGAATTATGGCGTTTGAATCTGAACGTTATGGTGATCACGCTATTTATGTTAGCGATGGCATTTCTGGTTAGTGCTCTATTGGTGTTTCTGATTGAGATCCGTCTCGCCACCAAGACCATCGACATATTCCGCTCGGTGCGATCGCTAGACTAAGATCGCTGCAAGTTCCCACTAAAAACACCCGCTTTAGCGGGTGTTTTTGGCTAAAGAGACACTTAACTCCACACCCGCCCCGAAGATCGGTTCAGCTACCGAAACCCAGTTGTATCTTGTTCACTACTTTCACAGTATAAATTTGCGAACAGGAGATATTACATGCGAAGAATTTTTCTTTTAAGTCTGATGTTACTCACAGGCGGTTGTTCCAGTCAGGATTGGCGCAGCGCATCCCGCGAGCCTGCTGGTATTGCCTTTGCCCCTGCCGAGTTCAATGATGCGGTGATTGAAGTTTACGCGGCAGATGCATACAGTTGGCGCGGGTGGTTTGCGGTACATACCTGGATAGCCGTAAAAGGTGAAGGTGCACCTGAATATACCGTGTATGAAGTGGTTGGCTGGCGGGTGCGAAGTGGCTCACCGGCATTACGTTCGTTTACCACAGAAAACCCCGATCGCTACTGGTATGGCGCGAAGCCAGAGAAGGTGTTATCGGTTACGGGTGAAAAGGCGGCAAAATTGCTGCCAGACGTGGAAGCGGCTATTGCCCGTTATCCATACGCCAATGAGTACACACTGTTTCCTGGCCCCAACAGTAATACTTTTCCTGCTTGGGTAGGTTTACAAGTACCTGAACTGAAGCTGGATATGCCGTTCAATGCTATTGGCTCAGGCTACGCCGATTGAGCCAGCTTTTACTCGGATAGCGGTTATTGTGATCATTCGTAAAAAGCGATTTCAACAATCACTTTTTCTACATTTTCAGACCAAGTGGTCAGGTATATTATTAACGCATTCAAGAAGTAGCCAAGCTACTTTGCATCTCTCCCGATGACCTTGAATCTTTCTAAGCTGCACTCTGTGGCTTGTGTGTTTCCTACATTGGAGTCCTCCTCCACTATGTTCCTTTCAGGCCAGCCGGATGCTGGCCTCTTTTTTATCTTTTGAATTTCACGTTTTTGCATCGATGATGCTTACTTCAATGTACTTTTCCAGAGTCAGCCGGTTGTCAGAAAGAAAAAAGCCCGCCGGAGGGGGCGGGCAAAGCAAGAACGCGTAAGCACTTTCAACAGTGCATACTTTTTACGGTAGAAGAATAAGAGGCAGTTCAACTTCTAACATTAAGGTTTTTTTAGTCAATCTGCTGCGACATCACTAACAATTCTGCTGCAGCTCTGGCATCCGAAAGCGCGCGGTGATGTTGCTCCATTTTCACTTCGAAATGTTTGGTAAGGTTTGCCAGCGAATAAGACGGTAACCCAGGAAAGGCCTTCCGCGACTCTCTCACTGTACACAGCTTCGGTCGTCGGAATGGGCGCTCAAGGCGGGCAAATTCCTGCTTAATAAAGCCGTAATCAAAATTCACGTTATGGGCTACAAACACGCAGTCCTGAGTAAATTCGTCGATGGCATCGGCAATCTCGGCAAATACAGGCGCCCCCACCACCATGTCATTACTGATGCCGGTGAGCCGAGTAATATTGGACGGAATGTGGCGCTGCGGATTAATCAGGCTTTGCCATTCGTCCACCACTTCACCATTCACTATCTTCACAATACCGACTTCGGTTATACGATGATACTGACTGTGCCCACCGGTAGTTTCAATATCAACAACCGCGTAAGGTTGCTGCGGATCGCGATACCAGCTGACCTGCGTGATCTGCACTTCAAAGCCAGCCTGCTGTATTTTTTGGATACTTACCAGCTGATTACGCCGCAGTTGATCACCAGGCGCTTTAATCTCTTCGAACCGCAATAAGCCGTTCTCCAGCACCATGATGTCGGGGAAGCCATCGCGTAAGCTGTTAAAGTCTTCGGCCATCATTTTAATCACCTGAAGCACTTGCTCAATAGGTGCATGGGCGAGCAGACCTTTGATGGGATCGAGCACCTTCGTGCCCCATAAGAACAAGCTATTGGCTTTGCCATAATGGGCTGCCGCCATGGCTGCAATATGTTTCATCAGGGCCGCAGCATTGTCTACTTTGGCTAGCAGCGCGTCGATGTCAGTGTGAAACGTGGTATAAAAGTTGTTGTTCTTCAGGCTCTGTGGACGACGATCGAACTCGGTAACCGGCGCGTCCTTTTCAAACAAAATGGGCCAGAAGGTGAGCGCAAATAAGCTCCTCCACAGCCGGTTTTCCGTGCGCCACGCCTCAATATTGTGGCGTTTGTACCAAGCAATCACACCTTGTTCTACGGCCTGGTTTTGGCTTTCATCCAATTGCAGCGTGCGGGAAGCGTTGCGTAGCATGTCGGTAACCACGCTGGTGCGCTTTTTATGGTATTTACGCTGATAGAAATCTTCTGCAAAGGCGAGCAGGGTATCGGAGGCAGGAGAGTCGATGATGGCTTCTAGTTGTGCTTTAACCTCCTCTTTTCGGCCCTCTTTATAGGCTTCCCGTAGCCATTTTTCCTTTGCAGCATCCCCCGGCGCTTTTTCGAGAAATTGTAGCGCAGCATGGCGGTCAATGCTCAATAACTTCGCCCCTAATTTGGTGTGATAACGCTCGGCATAAACCTGGGAAATGGTGGAAAATGTATCAGGCTGCGGCTTTGCGCCCAGTGCTAACAGCTCATTATTGTTAAGAAAATCGAATTCATCGGCACCGCTGGCATAATGAAAGGCCGCCAGCGCATCTTCCGGTATATCAAATCGCGCCTGGTCAGACACCGCCTGCTGTCGGGTTCGCATTATGCCTAAATCGCGCATAGAAAACTGGTTCAGCCGCCCTTTGTTGTTACCGAAATACAAAAATAGCAGGTAGCGCATGGCACTATCAAAGCGACAGAACAGTAAATGTTCCACCGACAATGACGACGGCCAACCCTGTGTTTCAACGGCATCAAACAGCAGGGTCATCAACTCTGCTTTTTTCGCCGACACTACAAACCCAGAAACGCCCAAATCTCGCAGACACTGCAGCACATCGGCTTTGGTCAGCATACCGGCCATTTCCCACACTGGTGCTTCAGATAACGGGCCAAACCAGCCGCTGGTAATTAACGCATCGAGTTGCACTTGTGGCTGGTTTATTTCTTCATAATAGAAGTGTTCGCGATTGATGATGGCATATTTACGGTTTGCAGCACGGGCAATGATGCACTGTTGTGGCTCAGGTAACGCCTCAAAATCTGCAATAAACCGGCGACTTTTTTCATCCAGCAAAGCCGCGCTGGCTCCTGAGAAGAAAGCCAGAAATTCACTAAAATGATCGAGGTAGTATTTTTCAGGTAACGTCTTGCGCATTTTTCACACCAACACTGTACACCCAACCAAGTGTATATTTATACAGAAGTGACGATCAAGCCGATTTTCATTAAATCCGTAAGCCGGGGTTTTTCGTAAACACTCAACATCACACAAAGATAAGAGAGTACATGATGAGTCTTGCCACACCGATGACGTTTCACTGCCCTTACTGCATGGAACCCAATGAAGTAGAGGTTGATGAATTGAACGATATTGATGTTATGCAGGTGCTGGATTGTCAGGTATGCTGCCAACCCATCGAAATGACAGTAACGGGCGAGAGCGGAAACCTATCCGTTCAGGTTGAACAGGAAAATGCCTGAGTAGGATGAGTAAAATGCAGCATTATATGTTTGACGATTTGGAGCAGGCCGACAAAGCCTTTCGTACTAACTTTGTTAACTGCTTGTCGGGTTACAAGAGTGCCAATCTGGTTGGCACTACCGATGGTAAAACGCACAACTTGGCGATTGTCAGCTCAGCCTTTCACGTGGGCGCCCATCCACCTCTATTGGGCATTTTGTTTCGTCCAGATTCAGTATCCCGTCATAGTTTGGAAAACCTGACTGAAGCCGGTGAATTCACGCTGAATGCCGTATCAGCAGATTGGACAGACAAAGCGCACCAAACCGCTGCGCGTTACGACAAAGCCATGAGTGAATTTGACGCCGTAGGCCTCACGCCCGAGTTTATCGAACCGTTCCCGGCTCCTTTCGTGCAGGAAAGTCCACTGAAAATTGGCTTGTCGGTGGAAGAGGTTACCCATCTGCACTGCAATAAAACGATTCTGGTCGTTGGCCGGGTTCAGCACGTCATGGTTCACCCCGAGGCGGTTGGAGCAGATGGCCAAATTGCACTTGATGCGCTAGGTCTTGCCTGCGTGAGCGGACTGGATACGTATCACCAGCCACAAAAAATCGCCCGCTATGCTTACGCTAAGCCCGACCGACCACTTACGCGAATTGATTAGGCTATTCGCCTTCACCGGGTCATCAATGATGGCGTGAAGAACATTTAATCTGCCGCAAATTTACTGTGGAACCGATTGGCAGATGCTAAGATCTAACGTATAACAATGGCGACAAAGCCTGCGTTATGCAGTTTTTTTATTTTTCATCGTGTAAGCTTGTTGTGAAGCAAAGCTTATCGGAGTTCACTATGAGTCACGCAGACAGGCGTAAATTTTTAAAAATGTCTGGCGGCGCATTGATAGGGTTAACCTTCAGTGGCGTTGCACTGAGAGCGAATGCACAGGAAAAAGTGTCGCCGTCCGATGCGGATGCGAAAGCCCTAGAATACGCAGAAAAGTCGCCGGTAGAAGGCAGCACCTGCAGCAATTGCATGTACATCGATGGCGCTGAAGGCGATGCGTACCGCCCTTGCAAAGCCTTTGCTGGCCGTTTGGTTAACAGCAATGGCTACTGCAAAATTTGGGTGAAGCTACCAGGCTGATAGCTTTGTGGTGACACCTTTTAGCATGTCGGCCTCAGCGGGCAATTGCCCGCTGTAGTAAACCGCCTGGCATCAGCCACATCCAACACACGCGCACAAAACCGGGGAGATAGGTGTAAAACAGCGACACCATTACCGCGGCAACATGCATTAATCCGCACCACACCACCAGCCCGATTTCCGTTTCCCATCCCGCAATGGCAGGCCAGGTAGCTATAAGTAGAAAACTACTACCCAGCAACTGGAAAATGATTTTACCGTGGGCAATATCATCAAGATCCTTGTCAGTAACGGCATTAAAGTGCTTTGTATTCGCCATGGAAAAATGCATAAACCCTATGCAGCAAAGCACTAAACACAATAGGGACATCATGCTGGTTGCTCCGTTTTGGTTCTTCCGCGAGGACGCACAGGTTTCATATTGTCGGCGTCGGGCTTACGATTCGCCGCAGCCGATCTTCGCTTTGGTTTACCACCGTTTTTCAGTTTTACTACGGCATACCAGCACAAAATACCAATAAGAATACAGGCAACGTCAAACACCATTCTCAATGCGTCGGGTACACCCACAGGTGACGTAACCACATCGAGAACCGGCAGCAATGAGAACAGTGCCGCTGCTGCGGCCGTTTGCCATAGCCAACCCATCCGATCCCTGCGCAATAAACCGGCAATGACACAAGCTAACCAGGCTATAAAAAAGACCCGCACTTCCCAATCACTTCGCATCGCCATATCGGCAGGGATCAGCCTGTTAGACCAGAAGTAAGCGCCGGTGGCAACCATCAAACCCGCAATTGCACCGATATTTGTGCCTCTAACCAACTCAAACCCTTTCAGGCCCATTTGTTTCTTGGCCCGTTTCTCAACCCACAAAATTGAGCCGGTGCCCACCATAAGCGTGCCGAGAATACCGGCAAAGAACAGCAACCAGCGCGTGACTGAGTCGGCGAACCGTGCCTGATGCAGCATGTCCATGTAGTTGTAAACCGCCTGCGTGGTATTTGGCGCCGTGCTTGCCGGGTCTTCGCTGATCCGCTCACCTGATGCATTAAAAACCAGACCGCTGTTTCCGCCTCGCCCTGCCGACAACTCAACACGGTTCGCACCAGATACGGTAAACGTTGTGTTCTCCTTACCCGGGTTCTTAATGGTAATACGGTCTACCGGTACGCCCCAATGCGCAGACGCTTTTGCCATGATAGGGGCTAATAGTGCGGAATGATTAATATGCGGGGCGATAGGCTCGGCGTTAACAACTTCGGCCGGTCTGCCGCCACGCTCCTGCGGCGCGCCGCCTTCTGGTGGTCCACCATGGCCGCCACCATTACCATTCCAGGGTAGCAAAGTGCCGCCGAGTAGCAGTAGCCCTGAGAAGGTAATCATTAAATGGAAAGGCAAGGCTAATACTGAGGCCAGCACGTGCCCGTCTATCCATGACAGCAGTTTTTTCTTCGGCCGGAACATGAAAAAGTCAGCGAATATTTTGCGGTGCATAATGACCCCACTGACAATGCCAATGAGCATCATCATGCTAACGATACCAACCAGCGTTTCTCCCAGCCAACGGGGCATAGCATAAAGCTCGAAGTGAAAGCGATAAAGAAAGTTGCCGCCTGCAGTGTCACGGGGTGCGAGATCTTCGCCGGTAGACGCATCTAACTGAGAACGTTGGGCAAAGAGCTGCTCCCGACCACGCTCATTGCCGTAGCGCCAACTCACGCTCACGGTTTCGGAGCGTTCCGTGGGTAAGGAGATACTCCACTCTTTAGCGTCTGGTGCCTTGTTCAGCAAGTATTGATAGCCGACCTCTGCACTGTTTTCAGACGGTGTCGACACGTGAAGTTCTGGCTGCATCCAATGGGTTATTTCTGCCCGGAAAAATGCCAGTGTACCGGTAAAGAAAATAGCAAACAGGATCCAACCTGCAGTAATGCTACTCCAGGTATGTAACCAGGTCATTGACTGACGAAGAGAACCTTTCATTCAGAAATTCCTTTTATGAAAATACGCCAGACCAAACGAGTACCCAGGCCACCGCATTCGTTGCAAGCCCTGTAACAAGCACCTTTTGAAGGTCGTTTATCGCGAAAATCCAAATGATGTAAACCGTATAAACGAGGAAAAACACCATTCTGATAAAAGCCACCTCTTGCCTGTCTGACATTTCATTCATGGCAGCAAACAACAAACTTATCGCCGTAGACGCGGCGTAACCGCCTGCCACCGCTATCACTACCCGTAGGCTGATTGCCGTGGCTGGAGAAACATTCCATGTATTCATGCTTGTTTTCACTTACGAGGCATTCTTAACAATGTTTTCAAGCGACTGAATATTGCTTAGCAAGTCATTTCGCCCCGGATTCGATTTGTAGACTTGCCTTAGCAGACCTAACGCATCGTTATATTGCTTCTGATTAATCGCAACCTGCGCCCGACCTAGCATGGCCCGCTCTTTATACGCGGGTAGTGCTTCTGCTCGCAGGTAATACATTTTGGCGTTTTCATCTTTATTCTGCTTTCGCAGCAAGGCAGCCAATGTCATTAGCGCATCGCCATTCGCTGGAGAAGACTTAATCGCCGACAGCAGATAGTCCTGAGCTTTGCTGGTCTGGTTATTAGATATCGCCAGATTCGCTTTCATCACATTCAACGAAGCCACATTTTCGCTGCTTAGACGTTTGCTGTTTTTATCCAGTGTGGTCACTAATCCCGACAGGTTTTTCCAGTCCTGACTGGCGGCCAACCAGTTGGCGATATCCAGCATGGTTTGCGCACCATCGTTGTTACTTGCCAACAGGGTTGCTGCGTTATCGGAAAGAAGATCAACAGCACGGTTAGGACTACCAGACTTAACGTGTAGTTTTGCCAGTGTGGTAAGGTTATCCGGACGTTTTTCGCCTAGGGTCAGCGCCGTTTCAAGACTACTGATGGCGGTTAAGTCATCCTGTCCCTTCATAGCAATTTGGCTACGTTGCAGCCACAAACGTGGGCTGTCTGGTTTTTCGCTCAGCATTTCGCTAACCAGTGCCGATGCTTGTGGAAGGGCATCGCTGGCAATAAGCGCGAACAATAGCCCTTGTGCCCACTGACCATTCGCAGGCTCCAGCATCATTGCATTCTGATAAGCGCCGATGGCGCTGCGTGGCTTTTCAAGTTGCAGGTTCAGGTAACCCAACTGTCCGTACACCTGACTGTCGGTAACCCCCAACTCTATGGCTTTTACCACGTGATCCCGGGCTTTGGGGTAACTCTCTTCCAGCATGTAAATCATGCTTAAGCCACGGTGGGACGTCGCTGACGCCGCGTCTTCTGTCAGCGCCAGTTCGAAGTGTTTCTTCGCATCACTGTTACGTTTCACGCTTAAGAAAACCTGCCCCATCATTTCATGCAGGGTTGCGCTCACGCTTTCATGTTCCTGCTGGTAGGTGTCGTAAGCCTGAATCACGCCTTTGTAATCCTGCTTTTGTAACAGCGGCTGAACATCATTGAAGAACTTACCTTCATCGCGATTCACCCGGCCGCTATGATGAGCACCTTTGCTCTGGCGATAACTAAACGACCAGTCTGGCTCGTCTAGCGTAACCTGCACATCCGCCTGCGCTTGCGAGAAACTGCCAATCAATAAAGCGCTGCAGATTGCCCGTTTAAAAAAGAGGGTTGTGTTCATTATGCTTCAATCTCCACAGGCCAGATGAACCGGGCCCTTACTGCTTCATCAGCCTTATGCGGGGCGGTAAACTTACTGCCTTTAACAAATCGCTGAATTTCTCTGTTTAATTCGTGATGGGGGTTGTCGACAATACTGATGAGGGTCACGTCGCCTTTTTCATCAATCATCACATCCAGCTTCACCACTACACGCTCTACGCCCCGTCGCTTAAGCTGCTTTGGAAAGCGAATTTTCACCGGCGTTAACAGTGTTGGGCGGCCATCAAGCTCGCTTAAACCGTAGGCATCCCAGTCAACCTCGGGCGCACTCCAGTCGGGTTGCGCCATTGCCACGTCAGGACGTTCCGGCTTATCGATTTCGATTTCAGGATCAACCTTAATATCAGCCATCGACACCGGTGCACCGGCCCCTTCAACCTGCATGTTCACATCGGCTTGTTCGGTAACCTGCTGACTCTGAGGCGGTGGAGGGGGCGGCGGTTGCGCAATGGCAATATCCATTTTGCGTATCTCAAGCTCAGGCCCACTGTCGTCGTTTAAGTAATACCCCAGGGTGAGCACACCCAGCGATACTGCCATCACGCCGCCGCTCAATAAAAATGCTGAAAGTTGATTTTTCATGACTCCCTCACAGTTTGGCGGTGGCGATATTCACATCCACGGCACCGGCCATTTTCGCGGCATCAATGACTTCGACCAGCAGGTCGGTAGATACCGTTTTGTCCACTTGCAACACAACCGGACGTTCATCCTGAACCAACAATTGCTCCACCGTACCCCGCACGCCAGCAACGCCAATATTGGTGCTGTCGTACATCACTTCGCCGTTGCTGGTAATAGCGATGAGAATAGACATCTGATCAAGCTTCTGCGCCGATATGGCCTGTGGCTTGTCGACTTCGACCCCGGTTTCTTTCACAAACACCGTTGAAACAATGAAGAAAATCAGCAGGATAAACACCACATCCAACAGCGGTGACATATCAATGGATTGCATTGGCTGGGCTTCCAGCTTGCGTTTTAAACGACTAGCCATGATTCACCTCACCTTCCTGACTATCCTGCAAATGTCCTTTCACAAAAGACAGACACAACCAGCCGGGGATCGCCATGACCAATCCCAGCTGCGTAGTGAATAAAGCATCGGCAATACCCGCCGACACGATTTGACTGTCCGCACCATCAGTCATCATGCCGGTGAAGCTGCCTTGCAGGCCCATGATCGTGCCCAGCAGCCCCATCAGCGGCAGTGCACCCACCAGCACCGACGGTGTCATAAGCGGGTTGTTGTCTTTCTTCTGCACGTCCTTGTCGAAGCGGGTGAGATACAGCATCCAGATTTGCTGAAACGCAAACCAACCCACTGCCACCATTGCCCAGCACAATGGATTACCCGTGAACAGTTCCATCATCAGCCGGCTCCTGCGGGATGGGCTGATCCCATCAGTTCGCCATTATCATCCTGCTTATTAGCAGGTAAATCGTGGCCATCTTCGCCTTCATCGCCGCTTAAGATTAGGGCGAAGTTTTCCAGTTCGCTGTAATACTGACGCGCCTTGCGACTAAGCAGTGCATTCATGATTAATGCAGGAATGGCGACAATCAGGCCCAGCTCTGTAGTAACCAGTGCTTTAGCGATACCACCGGAGATCACTTCCGGGTCACTAGACCCAAACGATGTCATCATGCGGAAGGTTTCAATCATTCCGCTTACCGTGCCAAGCAAGCCTAACAGTGGTGCAACGGCCGCGGTTACAGCTACGGCATTGATCCATTTATCTAAGGTTTGTCTGTCTTGCTGAAGTTGCACAAACAGCTGATCGTCCCGTTCGCGGAACGTGGTTGCCTGCTCAGCAATGGATAACAGATTGGCCTGCATGCCTTTGAACTGGGCGCGGGCTGCGCCACCGGTTTGCAGGAATTTGTCGAGCATCGCCTGAGAGCGTACCGGAATCACCTTAGGCAGACGCACCAGTTGCACCACTTTGAATAAGCCAATAACTGTGGCAATAAGTGCAAACAGTAAAATTGGTACAACCCAGATCCCGCCTTTTACCACATGTTCAATTACGCCTTCATTGGCAGATTCACGGGTAAGTGCCCGGCCCAGGGTTGGGTCGAGTACCACGGTACTGGCTTCGTCGAGCATGCTAGATGCTAGTCCAGACGGTAACATCCCTTTGGTTTGCAAACGGCCAGAAACCGATTCCGCCAAACCCACGGTGCCGTTATTTTTAAACCAGGTTACCGGGCCAACGGCCAGCGAGGGCACATCAGCCAGTTCACCGTTTTCCATCACCAGGGTACGGTTAGTCCATTCCGGTAAGGTGGCGGTTTTAACCGCGGCATCCGACACCGCTGCCATCTTATCGGCAGTGTTCATGGCGTTAACGTCGGTAAAGCTCAAACCCTGCTGCTGCAAGAAACGATTGAGCAGGTTTTGTTGATACGTTTGCTGTTCTTTCCATTCGCCAAGGCGCGCTTCCAGTTTTTGTAAGCTAAGCGTTTTTTCATCGGCGAGGCGACGGGCCACTGCCGTTTTGTCACGCAGCGTCATCACGTCTTTTTCCAGTTGACTCAACGTAGACGAAAGGGAAACGCGCTCCTTCACGATGCGATTCTCCGCATTGCTCAGGCTACGCTTCGCGCTTTCAATCTTATTCAGCATATCTTGTTGCTGCCCGTTTGCCCCGAAAGACAGGGCTGCCAACAAGCTCAGGCAGAGTAATAAAGGCTTCTTCATGTTAGCGACCTCCGCCTGTGGTACCTGCGGCGCCAAACGGGAGCGGCAGGGAAATAAATTCGGGTTGCTGACGACGTTCGAACACGGCTACCGCTCTGGCAATGGCTTGTCCATCAGCATCGCCGCCGAAGTGCCATGCCCATTTACCGTTTTCCGGATAACCAGAGCCTGCAATGCTGCCATCGTTATTGGCAAACCAGGCGAGTTGCGAGCCAAGATAGAGCTGCTTGACGACGACCTCTTTACCGTCTGGTGTTGTTAACACGTCTTCGTTTACGGTGAGTTTGCTGTCGAACTGTTCCAGTCTGGACAACTTAGCCAGCGCAACCTGTAAAATCTGTGAAGGGTTGTCAGAACTGTCGCCTTCTAAAGCGGCATCTTCTTTGTCCCAGTTAAAACGTAAAGGAGGAGGCAGACTTTCGTACAAGCTATTCACCCGTCCAACCAGCGCATTCAGTGCACCAGTCACGTCTGCTTGCTGACTTTCCAGCGCATTTTGTTCCGCCAGGAGTTCGTTTCTGCGCGCATCAACATCATCTTGCGAGTCATTACTCGTCGCCAATATTTTCTGCAATTGCGCTTTTTCAGCTTTCAATAAATCGATACGCTGACGAACAATCGGTTCCTGCTCTTGCCAGTCCATCACCAATTTCCGTTCCTGACTCTCGATTTGTAACCATTCTCGCGTCAGGTTATCGAGCTCATCAGTCACGGCAGCCTGAGTACTTCCAGCCAGCATGAGTGATGCCAGCATCATGGTGAGCTTATGCTTTTTCAGCATTGTCAGGCCTCCCTTTTCCGTTGTCATAAATCTCTGTCCCAAAAGGCAAAAACCGGCAACACGGAAGCGTGTTGCCGGTGGGTTCTATCAGAAGTGATAAGTTGCCGATACCAGAAAGTTGCGGCCTGGTTCGTTGTAGGTGTTAGCACCTGCGTTGGTTTGTGTGCCTTCGCGTAGAATGGTCTTATCAAACAGATTTTTTACCGTGAAGGTAAAATCAATGTTTTTGTAGCTGTAAACACTGTTTAAATTCACGATGGTGTAAGCCTCGCGAGGCTCAGGGTTCTCAATAACGGCACCACTGGTGGTGCTGGCCGTTGGGCTTTCCGTTTCGCCATAATGTTGTGCACTGGCAACCAGTTCCCAATCTTCCGTTACCGACCAGGCAACCTGCGTGTTAATGGTGTAATCAGGCACAATGGAAAGCGGTTGTCCGGTTTCTTTGTCTTCAGATTCCAGCATGACAGTGGCGTTGGTAGACCACTCAATGTCATCGGTAATAGGGATCAGTAAGCTACCTTCTAAACCTTCGATAACCGCTTCTGGGGTGTTGTACCATTGGAAAATTTGCACGTAAGTGTCGGCGTTACCGCCATCCAGTACATAAATTGGCGCCGTATTACCGGTTACGATTTTGTTTTTATAATCGTTGTGGAAATACGTTAACCCAGCGCTGATCCCATTATCGGTGCCGACATAGTTAACGCCGATTTCTTTGTTAATCGACGTTTCGTGTTCCAGATCCGGGTTACCCAGAATCGAACAACCACTACCCTGACTTGGGTAGTCAACCGGACAGCCGTTACCACGCGTGGTGTACACATAGTTCGGGTTGGTCTGATACAGGTTTGGCGCTTTGAATGCACGGCTGATACCCGCCTGGAACGACACCTCCGACGTTGACTGCCAGCTCATGTTCAAGCTAGGTGAAACATTGCTGCCCGCTTCACTATGATGGTCAAAACGAACCCCTGGGGTTAGCATCACGTCTTCTGTCAGCATGATATTGTCTTCAACGTACACGCCGTACAGCTCTGCACTTGAATGCGGGTCGCGATCTTCAGCAGCGATATCGGTGCCATCAATCACTACACCGTCAGCCACGTTGATGCCTGCTTGCAGAGAAGAAGGATCGTCCATTCTTTCGCCGCGGAATTCAGCACCTACCGTCATGGTTTGTGACTTGCCAAACAGTTCCAGCGGAATATTCCACTCAGATTTGGCTGTCAGGTTACGCAGCATGATAGTAACTGTTTCACCGGTTTCAGTGTTAAACCGGCCTTCCGTGCCACCGGCCAGGCCTTCGCTCAGGCGCGTGTTGTCTGTTTCTTCAAACTGGATATAGGAGAATGAGTCACCGAAATCAAAATCCCCACGGTGTGTGCCAGAAATGGTTTTACGGCGCATGACATTGGTTTCCTGACCAATGTAGAGTTGGCTTTGTGCGTTATCTACGCCCTGAAAAGCGTTATCACCGGCATATTCGTTGCCCTGACGGCTATAAGCAGCTTCCAGTTCCCAGGTATTAATGTCGTCCTGGTCGAAGCGCAGCAAGGTGCGGAAATCGATATTCTCAACACCTTCAGCGCCCGCAGCAGTGTTACTGCCTTCAACGGTAGCGTCACGGTTCAATTCAGGAGAATCGCCTTCCTGTTTGTTGTAGTTCAGGATAGTACGGTGAGAAAAACGTTCTGACAGTGGACCACTTAAAATCACATCGGCGCGTTTGTTGCCGCCTTCCAGTGAGTTTTCTGGGATCTCGGCTTGCACCGTCACACTACCACCGGCCACATCAGGCTTTTTGGTGATGATGTTAATTACACCACCAGATGCACCAGAACCATATCGGGCAGCAGCAGGACCACGAATTACTTCAATACTTTCAATCGCTTCGGGTGGTACCCAGTTACTGTCGCCACGGGTATTACGTTCGCCAGAGCGGCCCATTTTCACTGCATTGCGTGAAAGCACAGGCTTGCCGTCGATCAGAATAAGGGTATTTTCCGGGCCCATACCACGAATATCAATTTGACGGTTGTTACCGTACTGACCTGTACTGGAGTTACCTGTCAGGTTAATACCAGGCATGGTTTTGATAAGCTCCGACACATCGTTTGATACCGGACGGCGCTTGAAATCTTCTTCAGTGATGACAGAAACACCCTGAGCCTGTTTCAGCTCTTCGGAGGCGGCTTGAACTACGGTTGTGTCCAGAGTTTCTATATCGTCAGTTTGTGCCAACACATTGGCAGATAATCCGGGGAAAAGTGCGGTGAGTAAAATGATCTTACCTAAATCAGGCATTTTAAGTTCCTTGAAACGCTGAGCTACTCAATTGAGTGATGAAACGGTACGAAGTGAGAAAAAGCGGATGTGGTCACACCCTTAGTTAATTTTTATTATTAAACCACGAAAACCAATGAGAATCATTATCATTTACATTAATTTTTACTAAAATTTCTGTAAAGATATTTTGAATAATATTTAGTCAAGTAAGAGGGTAGAGCGGATTAGAAGATATGCGCGTAGGAGGTGGTCAGCGCGTTGGGCAGATACTCGCGGGTGAGTTCAGTATATTCGCCGCTCTCGTGCAGTGCCTGTAATCCTTCGTTAAATGCCTGACGAAGTTCAGGATCAGGAATAGCCGCCCGATAAGGACTACTCTCGAAAAGAAAGTGATAATCAACCTCCTTTTGCTGATTTTCAGGCAAGGTGCTGCGGATATGCTCAAAAATCCGATAATCCATCACTATCGCATCGACGCTCCCTAGTAACAGCATACTCACCTGACGAGACTGGTCAGCCACTTCGAGATACCCCGAGTGGTTAGCAACAACATCGGAAAAAGTCTTTCCCAATGCCTGTGACGCCGTTTGAAAGCCAATGACTGTCATGTCTTTAAGCGCTTCCAAAGAGCCAATGATTTCCTTGCGGTCACGCCGTGTTATCACCACATTCTGGTACACCACATAGACATCAGAAAGCCACTCCTTAGGAAGCGCCTGACGTTCATTCATAGACAAGGCAATATCTAGCTCTTGTTCGCCGATCAGCCTGACAGAGCGCCCCATAGGAACATAGTGCAATCGGGCGCCGTGACCTGAAAGGGCAAGCACCGCTTTTACCAACTCAATTTCAAAGCCGGTATCGCCCTCAGAGATGATATAAGGTGGTTTATCCCAACCGGACACCACATCTACAGGTTTAGCAAACACAGAATAAGATGTGGTTACAACAGTCAGAAGCACCACGAACCTGACCAGATATCGCATGCTCACACTCTATAAATGACCTTTTAAAACCATAGCAGGTGCCAACAAACATGCTAGTAGCTTAACGTAACTTCCTAGATTGCCGGTTAATTTAGTTTGGATGCCGATAAATCATTCTGCGGCGGTGCGCAATTCGCCCGGAGTTTGCTAAAATGCGCCCTTTACGCTAGCCATATTGTTGCTGCTGGCTTTTTAGCTACTGATTAATAAAGAGTTCCCATGTCCTGGATACAACTACGAATCAATTCTGACTCTGAGCACGCCGAGCAGATTGGCAACATGCTGAGCGCCAATGGCGCACAGGCCGTTACCTTTGTTGATGCTAAGGACACACCCATGTACGAGCCTAAACCGGGCGAAACCATGCTGTGGCCAGACACACAGGTTGTGGGACTGTTTAATGCAGCCGACGATATGAAAGCCGTCATCAAGCGCCTGGAACAATCACGGATTTTAGGTAAAGGGTTTAAGCACAAGCTCGACCAGCTGGAAGATAAAGACTGGGAACGTGAGTGGATGGATAACTTCCACCCGATGCAGTTTGGTAAACGTTTATGGATATGTCCGAGCTGGCGCGATGTGCCTGATCCGGGCGCGGTAAATGTGATGCTCGATCCGGGTCTGGCTTTCGGAACCGGTACACACCCCACTACCGCATTATGTTTGCGCTGGTTAGATGCCTTAGATCTGGAAGGCAAAACGGTGGTGGATTTCGGCTGTGGCTCTGGCATTCTGGCGTTGGCAGCGCTGAAGCTGGGCGCGAAAGAGGTGATCGGTATTGATATCGACCCTCAGGCGCTTCAAGCATCCATGGAAAATGCCCGTCGCAATGGCGTGGAAGACCGTCTGAGTGTTTATCTGCCTGAAGACCAACCTAACCTCGAAGCCGATGTGGTGGTGGCCAATATCCTCTGTGGCCCCCTCATTGAACTGCAATCAGTCATCACCGGCTATTGCAAAAACGGCGGAAAACTGGTGCTTTCAGGCATTCTTGAAGAACAAATTGAAAAAATTGAAGCTGCCTATCAAAGCCACTTCACCTTGGAGCAAAGCGCTGTTGAGGGTGACTGGGCGCGGGTGAGCGGAACAAGAACTCACTGAAAATATTCATAAAACTTTCAAATCACCGTAAAAAATCCTTAGCCTTTTCGGCGTTTACGCAAAGGTAACGTGTAGTGTTACACGCAAATGTAGCCAGAACTGTCAATAGTCAGGCTACAAATTTTGTGTGATTTTTAGCCTTTTCAAGGCTTGCGAAAACACGTAAACTTAGCGCCCCGTTTTGGCCTGGTGTATAAATTCTGCGCAACAGTTGGCTGTAAAGTATGCGAATCGGACCTCACACACTCCAGAACAATTTGATGCTCGCGCCCATGGCTGGCGTGACTGACAGGCCCTTTCGGCAGATGTGCCGAAGAATGGGGGCAGGGTTAGTTGTATCTGAAATGTTGTCCAGCAACCCGAAGGTCTGGAAGACTGCCAAATCCATGCATCGCATGGACCATAGCGGTGAAGACGGGATTCGCTCGGTACAAATTGCCGGCGCAGATCCTGAGCTGATGGCGCAGGCAGCACAGTTTAATGTTGAGAACGGTGCGCAAATCATCGATATCAACATGGGTTGTCCGGCCAAAAAGGTCAATAAAAAATTAGCGGGTTCAGCACTGCTGCAGTATCCCGACCTGGTAGAGCGTATCGTCCGGGCCGTGGTGGATGCAGTGGATGTACCGGTTACCCTGAAGATCAGAACAGGGTGGGACACAGACAATCGCAACGGGGCAGACATTGCCCGTATTGCGGAACAAAACGGCATACAGTCGCTGGCAGTTCACGGTAGAACGCGAGCCTGTATGTATCGGGGAAATGCCGAGTACGACACCATTCGTACTATAAAACAGGCAGTGTCGATTCCGGTTATTGCAAACGGCGACATTACTTCTCCGGAAAAAGCACGATTCGTGCTCGACTATACCGGTGCTGACGGTGTAATGATTGGACGCGGGGCGCAAGGTAATCCATGGATTTTTAAGCAAATCCTACATTACCTTGAAACAGGTGAAAACTTACCGGCGCCACCATTGTCAGAACAACAAGCGGTATTGCACGAACACGTTGTAAATGTACACGCCTTCTACGGTGATGTGATGGGCACACGAATTGCCCGGAAACACGTAGGGTGGTATCTCGCGGAGCACGACAAGGATAATCAGTTTCGCCGAACGTTCAATGGCCTCGAAGAAGCGCACGCGCAACTCGATGCCCTTGAAGATTATTTTCAATCGCTGCACAAGAGAGATAAGCGACAGATCTCTCCGGCAGCATAGTGATGACTAACTAATAGAGCAAGAAAGTATTATGTTCGATCAAAATGTGACTTCTCCTTTTACTACAACAGTAACTACTCCTTCACAAACTCAGGCTCAAAAGCCTCTGCGTGACTCAGTTAAGCAAGCAGTTAACAAATATCTGAAGCAACTGGACAACGCCAACATCGATAACCTGTACGAACTTGTTCTGGCTGAAGTTGAAGCGCCATTACTGGAAGAAGTAATGACCTACACTCGCGGTAACCAGACTCGCGCCGCCATCATGATGGGCATCAACCGTGGCACACTGCGCAAAAAGCTGAAGCAGTACGGCATGAACTAAGATTAAAGGGCTTAGCCCGACTTTAAGAGCACCAAACGGTGCTCTTTTTTGTTCCACTCGAAACTTACGCAAAGAGCTCAACACCACTATGCAAACACCTAAACCTATCAAGCGCGCCCTGTTAAGTGTTTCTGACAAAACCGGCATCGTTGAATTTGCCACGTCACTTAACGAAAAAGGCGTTGAACTGCTATCTACCGGCGGTACGGCAAAATTACTGGCGGAAGCTGGTTTGCCGGTTAAAGAGGTTTCAGAA
>Ga0208204_100170_pt1 | contig 24613 bp, 24 predicted proteins | sample DeeseametaMP2252_FD_184173 | JGI IMG/M metagenome (GOLD analysis project Ga0208204, IMG submission 184173) | Marine microbial communities from the Deep Pacific Ocean - MP2252 (SPAdes) | ecosystem: Environmental > Aquatic > Marine > Oceanic | place: West of El Salvador, Pacific Ocean | collected...
TGAAAGCCAGCTATCTGGAAGCTGTGCTAACTGCGGGTTTTAGTGGCATGATTAATTAGTGAGCACTCATGCGGTTGCCCTGCTGTAGTGTCTAGGCTAATAGTGGCGATTCAAATTGCGGAAATGCCTGAACAGGTAGCTTCCGACTTGACCTTATCTAAACTTTATTTATCGTTGTGCTTTCTATGTCGACTGGCAAGATTTGATAGATGATGTTTATCGGTTTCATCCGTTGGCGCCATCCTATAAAACACTATGCGACCCAAGCAAAAATGTATTCGATTTAAGCTAAGTTTTGGCTCTTCATTTTGCTTCAGCAGGTAACTCCGCAATTCATTTAGATGAATCACATTTTCTGGCATCAATGTCTTAAATTGAGAGTCGTCTGTAAATACCACCAGGGACTTGATGTGTTCTGCAGGGAGAAAATCGAGGATATCTTGAACTGCTTTAACATGGCGGAAATTTTGTCTCAGAGGGTTTTGAAATGTAAAATTGCAGCTAAAGAGGGTTTGGGTCCATTTTTTTTGGTCTGCCGAACCGAATATATTTCCTCTGTAATCTTTTGTCTCGATAACAAAGACACCAAACTGACATAGCAGAATATGGTCGATTTGCGTGGTGGAGCCATCAGGCATCTTCAGTGTTATATCATCAATAACCACTTCCCATAAATGGTTGCAGATATCGTGTAACGCTTTTGATACCAACTGCTCACCACGATAGCCAGCGCCCCGGTTTCTTGCCGGTTTGTTAAGAAATTTACCTAAAAAATAGCCAATAAAAATACCTAGTATGAACATGCCTAGAATATGAGAATCAATTCATTCAGGCCATGAGTGTATCAGAGGCCTCATAAACAGAGCATTCAACTCATGTTTTTACTCAGCTTTCCAGCATCCGTGTTCTTCACCCAGTCACTGTTTTGTTTATCAACAGTAATGCGCGTAATGTCCTCAGACAGAAACAGCTCAATGAAGGTTCTGACGAAGTCATAATGCTCAGCATACACCTCTATCTGTTGCTCGATGGATTCCAGAGCATCTTTAAAATCTACAGCGTTGCCGTGACTGATCTCCCATTGGCATTTGATAAGCGCGGCGAACGTATCGGCTATCTTGGCAACTTTGGCATTAATATCATTCTTATCCTGCTTGAACAGTGGCGTGTAACGCGCCTTGAGCTGCTCTGGGAGCATATCGAGTGCCATGCCTTCAAAGATGCTCTCCAAAGCTTTAATCGCTTCGTAGGTCTCTTTGTTGTGATGTTTACATCGAGAATTGATGTCACCACATCCGCCTGACTCTGCTATCTCGTGTAACAGGCACAAGCTGGCCACTTCACCGGGATCGATATCGGTACGCTCATGAATGTCACAGGCAACCGCCGCCAGAAGATGCCCTAACAGGCAGGTATCAGCAATATGCGAGGACAACGATTCTTCACGTTCTGAATGCATCAGTGGCCAACGCTTGATAGCGTGTGGGCGAAGTAAGTGAACTGCGAGAAAAGTAGAGTGGCTCATAATTGACCTGCTTAATTGATTGGATATGTAGATACGTTACCATCACATTGAAATACAGCGACTTTTGTAATTGGATAGTTCACATGACGGCGTAAGATGCAGCGTGTATGAGCGACAGTGTATTGAGTTTCCCCTTTATCAATCAGCGCTTTGGTTACGGAGTTAATACATTAGGTCAGGGATGCTAGTTGGATACATGATCATGAAATCGTTTATGAAATACCCGGGCTCCAAGCAGTTGATGATGAGCCGGCTGTTACGCCACCTACCTAAACAAGGGGAATGCCTGGTTGAATGTTTTGCTGGTAGCTGTTCTGTCGCGCTTAACACGAATTACGAGCGGTATTTGTTGAATGATGCGAATCCTGACCTTATTCATCTCTATCGCCTTGTTCAGTATTCACCAGAGCATGTCATTGCGGCAACGAAAGGCTTGTTTACCGCACACAGTAATCGGGATTCCTGGTTCTATGCCATTCGTAGAGCATATAACGAATCACGCGATGCCGATGAGCGGGCCTTTATGTTGTTGTACCTCTCCAGACACTGTTTCAATGGCTTAATTCGGTATAGCAGCAAAGGGGATTTCAATACGCCTTTTGGTGATTACACCAAACCGTATTTTCCAGAACGTGAGGTCCACCTATTCGCGGAGAAGTTAGAAAATGCGGTATTCAGCTCTATGGATTTCCGAGAGTTTTTGCTGGTGGCTGCAGAACAGCCTGGCGAGAAGGTATGCTACGCGGACCCTCCATATTTAAAGCATGATTCCGCATCACAGGTATTCACGGCCTACACCAAGCAGGGATTTTCGCTGCAGAGTCACGTTGATTTGAATCGGATGCTGTTTGAATTAAGGCCGGCGTTTGTCAAAACCCTGCTTTCTAACCATGATGGGCAACTGCTGACAGATACATATAATTCGGCCATGCGCACTGTCCGTTTTCGTGTCCAGCGCACCATCTCTGCCAAGACCAAACAAAGAAAATCCGCTCCGGAAGTGCTGCTTTACTATTAACGGCTCCAGCTTTTGCATTCATCGTTTTGGGAAAAGCGTGCCGGCGATGAGAGGAAGTGCGCCTAAAAGGCACCAATAGAAGAGCAGTCCTTTTTCATTTAGAAAATAGTCAGAGCTGGTGTACCAAATATTAAGCGCAATGACGGATACGACCACGCCAAAGCAGATCAGCAACCAGCCAAATAATCGCACCACAGGACACCTATCTTTGAGGGGTAAGCGGATTTAATGGTTGATACTTTACGCTGCAGCAGAAAATACAGCCTGTTCGCCCAACGGAAAATCTGGTTGATGCCGAGGTTAGCTGTATTTTTTTAGTATCGATTCTTTTTCTTTAGCACGCCCCTATGTAATCCCCCCAGACGGTCACAGAGAAAATCGACGAATAGTCGAGTTTTAGCTGGTAACAATCGAGTTTCTGTCATGGCATAGACCGGTAGTAAATTGCCCTGCCACATGGGCATAATTCTCTGCAGCTTGCCGTGAGCTAGTTCATCAGCAACTATCTCTTCCGGCAACATGACGATGCCCATGTCGAGTGCAGCAAGTCGGCGAAGCATGTTGACGCTGTTCAGCTTAAACCGCCCATCCACTCGGATCCGCGCGGTGCGCTTACCATCGTACAATTCCCAATAATCCCCTTTAGCAATAGTCAGGCATTCGTATTGCTCTAATTCATTTGGCTCAGTCGGCTCCCCCGATCGCTTAAGGTATCCAGGTGATGCATAAAGGCAAAATGTAAGCAAAGCCAATCGCCGTGCAATAAGCTGGGAATCCTCAGATTTCCCAATCCGGATCGCAACATCAAAGCGCTCACTGACCAGATCGACTCGCTTGGGTGACAGGTCAAAATCAAATTTTATGCCAGGATAAATTACTGCGAACTCGGTAATCAAAGGGGAAAGATAGGTCACGGCGAAATCCACTGGCAGCGAGACGCGCAACACACCGCTAGGCTGTGTCAGCATTTCACCGAGCTGCTCGTGTGCCATATGGGCTTCAGCAACGATGCGGTTGCATCTCTCGAAATATATCTGACCTGTTTCTGTCAACTCGATCTTACGCGTCGTCCGGTGCAGAAGTCGTAATCCAATTGACTTTTCAAGTGCGCTAATCCGCCGTGACAGTGTCGAATTTGGTATCCCGCTAGCTTCTGACGCGGCACGAAAGCCCTTGGCTTTGACGACCTCCACGAACAACGCCATGTCATCGAGTGAAATCACATTAATTGCTCCAAAAATGAACCAGTCATCTGCAATTTAGCATATTTATCTCATATTTGGATCTGAATATAGTGATAAACATCACCAATAACCGGAGAATTCCATTATGAATCAGCTCTTCCATTCAATAAGAATCGGGCGTAGCACCCTACAAAATCGTCTTGTCATGGCCCCCATGACTCGCTCACGCGCCCAGCGCGACGGTACCCCAGGTGACCTAGCGGCTGAGTACTATGCTCAACGCGCCAGTGTTGGTTTGATCATAAGCGAAGGTACTCAGCCATCAGATGACGCACAAGGATACCTGGCGACACCGGGCATCTACACTGATGCCCATGTCACTGGCTGGAAAAAGGTTTCAGATGCGGTTCACAGAGAAGGGGCGCAACTCTACATACAGCTGATGCACGCAGGCCGCATGTCTCACCCGGACAACACGCCGCATCATCGCCAAAGTGTCGCACCATCGGCCATTGCGCCGGGAACAGGCATGTTCACGATAACGGGCATGCAGGAAATTCCGGTGCCACGCGCCTTGACCTCTGAGGAAGTCCAAGAGACCGTTGCCGACTTTGCTTTCGCCGCTCGCCGAGCAGTCGAGGCAGGGGCCGATGGTGTCGAAATTCATGGTGCAAATGCCTACCTGATTCAACAATTCTTCGCACCTAGTGCCAACACCCGCACGGATGAGTACGGAGGTTCAATCGAAAACCGAGCTCGCTTCGCCCTGGAAGTTGCAGCGGCTATCGCGCAAGAGATAGGCCCAGACAGAACAGCCATCCGATTGTCTCCTGGTACAAATATCTGGGGTATAGACGAGGGTGCCGACGGGCCGGATCTTTATCGCTACTTGGTTCCCAAGCTCAATGAACTGGGACTATCCTATCTACATATCATGCACTTGGGGAATGACTCACTGTTGGCCGATATTCGCAAATTGTGGACCGGCAATCTGATACTGAACCGGCCGGGCCGCCCCCTTAATCAGATAGGCACAGATGTCGCATCGGGCCTGGCCGAGCTGGAGTCCTATGGGTCGATGGTGTTGGCTAACCCTGATTTCGTGAAAAGGATTCAGAGCGATGCGCCCATGAATGAACCGAAGCCTGAAGCATTCTATGGCGGATCAGCCGAGGGCTATACCGACTATCCCTTTCTACATGAAGCCCAGACAGCAAGAGGTGACGTTCATGCGCGTTAATGCTGCTCTTCAACAAATCCGCCGCGGCAATCATTTTCAAGCCAATGCACTTCGTGGGGGCAACGAATTGATATGTCCATTTTTAGGTGTTGATCATGCATGGATGAGTGCGCCGACCTTTCCGGAGCACTCTCACGCTGGACTTTCCGCTGTGACCTACGTGTTCATGGACGCAAAAACGGGCTATGACAATCGAGACTCGCTCGGCACACGCAATCTGATACGCCCTGGCGGCTTGCACTGGACAACCGCAGGACGTGGAATTCGTCACGAGGAAATCCCTGCCGAACCGGGTAAAACCGCTCACTCGTTACAAATTTTCGTCGACCTTGCAGTTGATATGCGAGATATGGAGCCTTTTGCACTTAGTTTGGAGCCAGACGAGGTACCTGCAATACGATTACCCGGAGTAGATATACGCGTGCCTTTGGGATGTTTCGCAGATGTATGCTCCCCTCTCTGCCCACCGACTTCAGTAACAATGCTCGATATTACAATGGGCGAGGGTTCGAGGCTGGTTTTGCCAGTTGCGGCTGGACATAACGCATTCGTGATGGCTGTAGACGGTACGATTCAGGTGGATGATCAGGCTTATAAACATGACGATGCCGAATTGCCTATATTTCCAGCCCAAAACAAGCCACATGAAATCACAATTCATTCAATCAATAACCACTCAAGGGCTGTTTTTTTTAGCGGCCAACCACTGCACACCGTCGTTAACTGAAAGGAAGGATTAATAACTATGTCTTATGAACGTTTTACCGCTGATAACGCCATTATCCTGTTGATCGATCACCAAGTTGGAACCATGGGCTGGGCAAAGTCTATGCCGTTCGATGAGCTAAAGCGGAACGCACTGATGTTGGCCAACACCGCACAGATTCTCAAAATTCCGGTTGTATTGACTTCGAGTATGGAAGAGTACGCACAGGGACCTTTGTTGCCCGAACTTGAGGCGATCCTTCCAACCGAATTCGCTGCGCGCATAAAGCGCTCGGGGGTCGTCAATGCAATGGACGATGAGCGATTCTCTAAGGCTGTCAAGTTGCTCGGCCGCAGAAAAATCATCATTGCAGGTGTCACGAATGACGTTTGTACAGTTTACCCTGCACTCAGTTTAGTCAGTGACGGTTATGAAGTTCAAGTCGTTGCCGATGCGGGCGCCTCACCGACGAAGTTTGCTGACGAAATCGCGCTAAGCCGTATGGAAAAAAGTGGGGTGACGTTGACAAGCACCAACCAGGTGATTGCTGAGCTTGCGGGCACCTGGGCGACCCCAGAAGGTAGTCAGATCGTACAAGAAGTATTAATGCCAGCTCTGCAAGGATAGATCGGTTGGATGAGTTCTTTTCGTCCATGAGTAACCTTCCCGACAACATCCTGCACTTGCCTGAGTATCAGGTGCTGGGTTGTAAATCCACCGACGACGAAATGCACTTTCAGGTGGACGCGCCCGATCTCTGCGTCTGCAAAAAATGCGGTGTGCAGGGAGAGCTCGTGCGGTTTGGCAAGCGTGATGTTCTTTATCGTGATCTGCCCATCCACGGCAAACGGGTCACCCTTTGGGTGGTCCGTCGTCGGTACACATGCCGGGCCTGCAATACCACCTTCAGGCCCCAGCTACCGGAGATGGCGGACGGCTTCCGCATGACGTTGCGGCTGCATGAATATGTGGAAAAGGAAGCCTTCAACCACCCCTACACCTTTGTAGCGGCCCAGACCGGCCTGGACGAGAAGACGGTACGCGACATCTTCAATGCCCGTGCCGAGTTCCTTGGGCGCTGGCACCGCTTCGAGACGCCCCGCATCCTAGGCATCGACGAGCTGTACCTGAACAAGCGCTACCGCTGCATCTTGACCAACATCGAAGAGAGAACCCTGCTCGACCTGCTGGCCACCCGCCGACAGGACGTGGTGACCAACTACCTACTGAAGCTGAAAGACCGGCAGAAGGTCGAGATCGTCAGCATGGATATGTGGAATCCCTACCGTGTAGCGGTCAAGGCGGTGCTGCCGCAGGCTCGTATCGTCGTTGATAAGTTCCATGTGGTGCGTATGGCCAACGATGCCCTAGAGAAGGTACGCAAAGGCCTCAGAAAGGAGCTGAAGCCTTCCCAAAGCCGAACCCTCAAGGGAGATCGGAAAATCCTGCTGAAACGAGCTCACGAAGTTTCTGACCGGGAACGCCTTATCATGGAAACCTGGACAGGCGCATTCCCTCAACTGCTGGCCTCCTACGAGCACAAGGAGCGCTTCTACGGTATCTGGAATGCCACCTCACGGCCCCAAGCAGAAGCCGCCTTGGACGAATGGATAGCCACCATCCCGAAGGGCCAGAAGGAAGTCTGGAGCGATCTGGTCAGGGCGGTGGGTAACTGGCACGAAGAGATCATGACCTACTTCGAGACAGACATGCCCGTCACCAACGCTTACACGGAGTCCATCAACCGATTGGCCAAGGACAAGAACCGTGAAGGGCGTGGTTACTCCTTCGAGGTGATGCGGGCACGATTGCTCTATACCACGAAGCACAAGAAGAAGGCCCCGACTGCGAAGGTCTCCCCGTTCTACAAGAAAACCATCGGTTACGGACTGCCGGACTTCGCAGAGGAACTCAATTACGGGGTTGATCTATCAACCATCTGAGGCTGGTATAAGGTTGGCGGGTTAAAGCTGCCCCATCAACCATTAAATCCGCTTACCCTCTTTGAGAAAGTCTTTTCTAGCTGATGGCCAGTATAGTCAAATGTCTTGGCAAGAGATGTAACGCAGTTATTGTTTTTTTCTCAAGTAGAGCCACGTCGTTTTGATCGCAAATGGTGCTAACACGGCCGCTTTTAGATAATCCAACATAGCGACTTCGCCGGAGGCCTTTTCAGAGAGAAACACAGAGTAAGCCATCCCGCCTGATAGGAAAACGTATGCTAAGAATCCAAGGCCGGGGAGCATTCCTGCATCACTATCTACTTCAAAGTAGTTGAGAATAGCAATAAGCGGGAGACCATAGACGGTCAACGCTAAATAGGCGGTAATAAAGCCTTTCACGTTCATTTGAAAATTCATTGCATGCCTCTGTACGCTAACGATTGAGTAACGCGTCTAACCTGGTGATTGCGGTCAGTGCAGAATCCTGAATATGCACGGTGTTGGCATTGCCAAAATCTGCATCCGACTTGGGATTTATGCGGATGATGTTATCGAATTTGAGTGACTCTTGTCTGAGTCGAGGCAATAGGATCCCTGCACCGATTTCAATGGCCAGTGGATTGGTCAACATGGTGTGTTCCATTAACTGCCTGTAATCAGCGCTTTGCTTTTCATACCGACCAAAGCAGAAATGACTGTCTTCGAAGTACATGATGTTAGGTCTTGCAGACTTCCCGCAATGAGGGCACCGGGGTGCAGGCACTTCTGATTCCCTACGCTGCCATGATGTATTGGTACAGTTATCGATGCACTGCAGGTGGAAATGGTTGCCATGCAACTCAAAGACACGTGTAAAGCCAGAACGATAGAAAGCGTTGTCTACATTTGTGGTGATAACACAGCCAGAGTGCTTTGCATCGACCCAAGATTTAAGGATCTGATATCCCTGATGTGGTTCATTCTGCTGAAATCCTGCTATGGAATGATTCGCAAATACCCAGGCCAGATGAGGTTTCCGGGCGAACCATTTCGCCTTTGCCATCTCCTTGTAAGTCGTGATCCCCTCTTTTTGGAGCTCCGGAAAATCGCGAAGCAGCTCGTCAGAGTCCTCATAGGTTTTGCTTCCACTGTCTTCAGACATCCCGGCACCCGCCAAAATTACAATGCTTCTTGCGTTTTTGATGAGCTTGGCCGCTTTCAAATAATTAAAATCTGTGACTGTCATAGTGAATCTCGAAATTGAGTGATGCTAGGAATGTATTAATCGGTAGCTATGGTGAGGGGCTATACATTCAATGTCATAATTGACTGCTTTCGTCATTCAGACTTGGGCTTTCAGGCATTAACAATTCGATCCAAATGTGTAACGAGCAAATAAACCAAAATATAAAACTGAAGCAAAATGCCAATGTATCAGCCAGCAGGAAGGGATATTCAAAGCGGAACGCTACGTAAGAAGCAATCAACAAAAATGTCATAACGTAATTAAAATTAATAGCGTTGTCGTAGACCAAGAATGTCACGGTTAGCTTTCGCGGCAAACAATATGGCAAGTATGCATCCTGCAGAACCACCATATAGGTGAGACAGAAAGTTGAATATTTGAACGTTTTTAAAAGTATAATAATCGATATAAAACAATGTGCCGCTAATCAAGCCAAGTGTGATTATCCGCGCGTACCTGGTAGTGAATAAGTCTTTCATGTTGAATTCCCATTTATAAATTTCAATCAGTGTATTAGTCGGTAATTCAATCCATTTAATGGACTGGCTTATGGCGCTGAGAGACGGTACCGAGACGTTAGTTCTTATCGTTAGCGGTATCAGAACTGGCTCTCTCTTTTAGCGCGATACACGCACGGCAGGGCTGTTCAAAGGAGCAACGAAGGGGGTCCAATCCATGAGGAATCTTAAAATCCTGTTGCAGACGGTACAGTTTCTTCTTGATCGCAGCCTCTGTACGGCCTGTCAGGCGACTAATGCACTTCTTAGGGCACTGGGATAGGTATAACTCGGTAATCAACGCCTGCTGACTCTTGTACTGCATGCCGGCAAGTTCCAGCTTGTGTCGTGAGGGGAGTTTGAGCTTTCTTGCCATTCGTAATAGGGTCGAACGATGACACCCAAGCTTTTTGGCTAAATCATTGACGGGATAATTCTGGTAATTATCACGAAGATAGGCTTCAGCTGTGCAACAGTGCTCTTCAAGATACTGAGACCAGTCGTACCGGGTTTGCTTTTTAGGTAAGCAGCGGGGTCGGATGCTGTCGATTGTGAGCTTGCACGCTGAGTGAGAACACAGCTTCCGTGCTTTCGTTTCCATCGCCTGGACCAGTGAGTATACATACTTTCAATGTATTAAAGTTCGCTGGCTTGACTGGATTCTCTAAAGAATTTAGAGAAGAAGATTCACCAATAGGCACTATGGAGTTGGGGATTTCCTTTTTACTTTCTATACTTTGAAAGCGGTACCTTTCGACCCGATCTGTTTCGCGTTGCTAGATGGTGCCCGACTGAATCATCGCTCAGTTTACTTCGCTTCGAGCCCTCAAAGGCGTGTATACCTTTTAGTCCAACGGGCGTCTCGAACTTACACTTGCGTGTGTTCGAGGCGTCAGCTACGCAATGGAAAGATGACCGTGAACGTGGTTGCCTGCTCATCTGATCCCACTTGTATATGTGCACCGTTAACTCCAAGAACAGATCTCGCAATGGTTAATCCTAATCCAGCGCCTTGCCCGTCACGTTTTCGAGATGGATCCGCGCGGTAGAAACGATCGAAAAGGCGAGAAAGTTGAATGTCAGGGATCTTATTACCTGGGTTTGAAATCGATATCAATGCTTCGTTATCCTGTATTTGAGTAGATACGGTTACTTCTGCATTATCGGGAGTGTACCGAATGGCATTAGATAACAAGTTGCTCAGTGCTTGTCGAAACATCGATTTGTCGCACATTAACGTTATTTTGTGACCAATAAGTTGAATGCTGATGTGCTTCTCTTCGGCCAAGAGCTCAAAGTATTCGATTAATTCACCGATTTCTTTCTGACAGTCTATCCGCTCAGCGTTGGGTTTGATCAAGCCATGCTCCGTTTGTGCTAGTAACAACATGTCACTGACCATTTTCGACATTCGCTCGTACTCTTCTAAGTTAGAATATAAGATGTCAGTGTATTCATTCGTCGAGCGTGGTTGATTGAGTATGACTTGGGTCTGTGTAGTCAGGTTGGTGATAGGCGTTCTTAGTTCATGAGCTATGTCAGCGGAAAAATGGGACAGCTGCTCAAACCCGCTTTCAAGTCTCTCAATCATCGCATTAAAGGACTCCACCAGATTAGCAAGCTCCACTGGGACTTCGGTGGGTTCCAACCTGATATCCAATTTATCCGCGGTGATGGAACCGATTTTGCGACTGAGACGTCGTAAGGGGGAGTGACCACGATAAACAGCAAACCGCGCGGCTAAGATCGTAATAGCCCCAGACAATACAATGATCCCCCACAATGTTGTCTCGAAGTCTTCCATATAGTTCATATGAAATTCCATGTTCGAGGCAACGATGACTTGATAATGTGTTTGGCTGTTGCCGTCTTCAATACGCACGGTTATTTCCGTTGCCCGTAACATATGTTCGCCGTCGAAAAAGAGGCTTAACATGGATGGCGTTATTTGTTCTATTTCATACGTATCCCCAGGGTATTTTTCTAGCACCGCGCTCTCACTGCTAAAAATAACTTCGTTGTCTTTATTTTTAACTAAATAATAGACACCGTGATGCCCAGAGACAGCTTGGAATAATATGCTAGACGGTGCGACCCCTTCATTATACGCTGTATTAAGCTTGCGTTTCACGGCTAGAAACACCTCATTCAGCTCATCTGCATCCTGCTCTTCAAAATGCTGAGCAATCGATTGCTGCACCATAAGACTTATAAACGTTAGGCACACAAAGATAGTGAGCCCAACAAGTATAGTGACCCGAAAGGCGAGAGAGCTTGGTCGCTTTGATAGATCCTTAAGATTCATTACTGCACATTTTATATCCCATCCCTCGCACAGTCTGAATGAGCTTTGGTGAAAAGTCATCATCGATTTTTGCTCGAAGACGGCGAATGGCGACATCAATCACATTGGTATCGCTATCAAAATTCATATCCCATACTTGCGAAGCAATAAGAGAACGCGGCAATACCTCGCCTTGGCGTCTCACCATTAATTCTAATAAGGTGAACTCTTTAGTTGTCAGGTTTATTGTGCGCCCACTTCGCGTGGCAATACGCGAAGGAATGTCGAGCTCCAAATCGGCTATGTGTAAAATATTATTGGGCACGGACGTGCCGCGGCGGATCAACGTACGCACACGCGCTAGCAGCTCAGCAAATGCAAACGGCTTCACTAAGTAATCATCTGCGCCGAGCTCTAAACCTTTAACACGGTCATTCACATGATCACGAGCAGTAAGAAAAAGAACCGGTGTATGATTGTTAGACTCTCGTAACGATGACAATATTTTCCAACCATCGATATCAGGCAGCATGACGTCTAAGATGATCAACTCATATTCACCGAGCATGGCTTTGTGATGGCCATCGAGGCCGGTCCGAACTAACTCAACAACAAAGCCCGATTCAGCAAGGCCTTGTTTGATGTAGTCTCCAGTTTTTGTTTCGTCTTCAACGACTAATATTTTCATGCGATGTTCCGCCCGTGTTACTTATGATAAGCCCGCTTACAATATTAATGTACCTAACGAAACCGTGAAACGAAACACCTACTATGTAGGTCGCTTTGTAATTTCGCTAATGTCCCGTAATCTTAATGCTGAGCGCTATCAAGATGTTAGCCCTTAGGTCGCTGATTATGCAATGAAATCCTTGCCTTTGATCTATGATAATCCGTCTAATTGCATTTATTACCGAATTGTAATGTAGGGGTAATCTGGTTGTCAGGCGAGGGTGCTAACATCATCAGCCATTAATAAACAGTCATTGACTGCTGTCTGTCAAACACCAAGGAACGACGAGACCGTGAAAAGCGCCTTCATTCACTTAATTATTGTGATTGCATTGCTCAGTGTGCAAATGAGCGAGTCATTTGCATTCGCGCAAATGCCATGCAGTGACGAAATGGCAGCGGAGATGGAGGTCGGATCTCACGATATGCACAGCGCTCATGACATGATGAAACACTCGCAAAGCGATGATATGAATGATTGTTGTCAGCAAGATTGCTGTTGTCCAATGGCGATGTTTCATATTGGTCTTCTCTCTAGTCAAGCTCATTCGTCACCCGAAGGCGTGTCGCTGAGTATTCAGTCTCTTAACCCAAACCTAAACCAAATCTTTTTAGGTGGATTGCAGCGCCCTCCGAAACACTCTCTCATTTAAGCAGGATAAGTCCGTCTAGAATCCGGGCAATGATATCGCTTGTTAGTCGAATGTTCGTAGCAAGCCATTTATTTAAACAATAGAAATGAGAAAGTAATTATGTCAATTATTACGCATCGCTCGATGTGGATAGCCTTGGTGTTTGCACTGTTTTTATCAGCATGTACCGACGCAACACAGATAAATAACGATTCAGAGGCAGTGACTGAATCCCCGATAACGTCCTTAACAGTCTACAAAAGCCGTTCTTGTAAGTGTTGCCAAAAGTGGGTGAACCATATTGAAGAGCACGGGTTCGACGCAGACGTATCCAATGTTACGTTAATGTCTCGAATTAAAGACAAATATGGTGTTGCGCCTAATTACCGTTCGTGCCATACGGCATTGTCCCCAGGCGGTTTTGTTTTTGAAGGTCACATTCCAGCAAAATTCATTCAGCAATTTTTAGACAATATACCTGAAGGCGCCATCGGACTCAGTGTGCCGGCTATGCCAATTGGCTCACCTGGTATGGAAGTCGGTGATCAATTTCGTCCTTATCTTATTCTGCAACTCAATGACGATGGCAGCGCAACCACTTATGCCGAAGTTAATACCTATGAGGAGCAATTCTAATGAGACGCTTTTCATTTCATGTCATTGTACTAATGACGCTTTTGAATACTGGGCTCGCCCAAAGTCAAACCAAGTCGGTATTGACATTGGAGCAGGCTGTTGAAATCGCGATTAACAACGATCCTTGGCTTGTAGGCAGTGAGTATCGCGAGCAAGCCATTGTTTCAAGTAGCGTGGCAGCCGCTAGTTTGCCGGACCCGGTAGTTAATATTGGTTTAGCGAACTTACCAACAGATGGATTCGCATTCGATCAAGAACCCATGACGCAACTTAAGGCAGGGGTTTCACAGATGTTCCCCAGAGGGGATTCGTTAGATATTCGTTCTCGTCAATTAAGAGAGCAAGCCGCCGAGCACCCATTAATGCGTGCTGATCGCATCGCCCGCACACGTGTGCAGGTCTCTGATATTTGGCTTGAAATTTATCGCGCGCAGCAGAGTATTAAGCTAATCCATCAAGATAGGGCATTGTTTGAGCAACTCAGTGACATTGCCAAAGCGAATTATGCGACCGCCCTTGGACGCGTGCGACAGCAAGACATCATTAGGGCAAAGTTAGAATTGACGCGGTTAGAAGACAGATTAACAAAACTACAAGCACTGGAAGAACGCGCCACAGGTAAGTTATTGGAATGGATCCTAAAAAACCAGCAGTCTGCACGCCTACTTGGCTTTGATGCATTTAGCGCGTTGCAGTTGCCTAATACATTACCTGCCATTGCAAAAATCACTGACAACACGTTGTTAATGGTAAAAAGGAAAAACCAACAACAGCTCGCGGAATTACTCGCAGATCACCCTTATATTTTATCCATTAATCAACGTATCAGAGCGAGTCAAACCGGGGTTGAGTTAGCTAAAGAAAAATACAAACCCCAATGGGGCGTAAATGCCAGTTACGCTTTTCGCGATGATACCCCGGCAGGTGCAAGTCGAGCTGATTTCTTGTCAGTCGGTGTTAGTTTTGATTTACCTATTTTTACTGAAAACCGTCAAGACAAAGAAGTCTCTGCAGCCGTAAATCAATCAGAAGCCATAAAGACTGACAAGTTACTCGCACTGCGCGAAATGATGTCTGCCATCCAGTCGTTATACGCTGAGCGAGAACGTTTAACTGACAGGCAATCGTTATACAACGACGAGTTATTAGCACAAATGCAAGAACAAGCAGATGCGTCCTTGAATGCCTACACCAATGATGACGGCGATTTCGCCGAAGTTGCTCGCGCGCGTATCGCGGATTTGAATGCGCGTATTGATGCATTGGATATCGATGTGGATCTCGTCAGAACAAACATTCGACTTAATTATTACTTCAATACCACCGCAGGTATTTCCAAGACTCAATTCGGAGAACAATAATGAATAACACGAAAGCCATTATTTTAGGATGTGTTATCGGCGGTGCAATGACTGCGTTAGCATATACATTCCTACTTCCTTCTGATGCACCATCTAACGCAGCAGGGCAAAGCACAGAACCCCAGCCACTCTATTGGGTGGCACCGATGGATCCCAATTACCGTCGTGATGAACCGGGTAAATCTCCGATGGGAATGGATCTCGTCCCCGTTTATGAGGAGAGCACCGGAGGTAATGAAGGTCCGGGAACAATTAGCATATCACCCAATGTAGTTAATAATTTAGGGGTAAGAACAGCATCGGTTCAACGCCGCTCGCTGCATGTCCCTATTCGTACGGTTGGCTATGTGCAATACAATGAAGACACTTTGATACATATCCACCCACGCGTTGAAGGTTGGGTAGATACACTGCATGTGAAAGCCTCGGGAGAGTATGTCAAAAAAGGCGAACCATTGTATTCGCTCTATTCCCCAGAATTGGTCAATGCGCAAGAAGAGCTGCTGATCGCGATGCGCCGCGGGAGCGACGATTTGATCAATGCTGCTCGGTCGCGGTTAGATGCGTTGCAAATGCCAAATGAAGCGATTCAGTCCTTAATATCGAGCAAAAAAGTTCGTCAAACGATCACTTTTTCGGCACCGCAAACCGGGTTTGTTGACAATTTAAATATCCGCGAAGGATTCTTTATCAAGCCAGGCAATACCCTCCTATCCATTGGTGCGTTGGATGAGGTGTGGGTTGATGCTGAAATCTTTGAACGGCAATCCGCGCAAGTCACTGTTGGACTTCCCGTCACAATGACGTTGGATTTTTTACCCGGCAAAACATGGGAGGGTGAGGTTGATTACGTCTACCCCACACTTGAACAGAGCACTCGAACGCTGCGGGTTCGGTTACGCTTTAAAAATGCCGATTACGCGCTTAAGCCGAACATGTTTGCCCAGATCACAATACATTCAGACTTTGACTCAGACAACGTTCTTGTGCCATCAGAAGCGGTTATCAGAACCGGCACGCAAGATCGTGTTGTCTTGGCGTTCGGTGACGGGCAATTCAAGTCCATTGCCGTAGATGTAGGTCGAGTGGTAGAGGACTACACTGAGATTACTACAGGTCTCATCGACGGGGATCAGATTGTCACCTCTGCACACTTTTTACTCGATTCAGAAAGCAGTATCAGTTCAGATTTTAAACGGATGGAAGCACCTGATGCACTCCCGTCGTCGGTTTTTACCGAAGCCACCATCACCGATGTTATGCCCTCACATAACATGATAACAGTGAACCATGGCGCCATCAGTGAATGGGATTGGCCAGAAATGACAATGGATTTTACTGTCGCCAACCACGTAGACCTAACGCGTTTGCGGCAAGGTATGGGGGCGCATATTGAAATTAGTAAAGAAAACGATGGTCAGTATGTGGTAACGACGGTGCATATCATTGACGACAATGCTGATACACAGACTATAAATGGACGCACTATATGGACTGAAGCAACGATTAATTCGGTTATGTCCTCACACAAAATGTTAAATCTTGACCACGGAGCAATTGAAGCGTGGGATTGGCCCGCGATGACAATGGATTTCTTAGTTGCTGACACTATCGATTTATCACAGTTGGAAGCTGGTATGGATTTGCATATTGAAATCACCAAAACCGGTGATAGCGACTATCTGGTAACAACCATCCATGTAAAATCAGCAGAACCAAGTTCAGCGCAAAGCGCAATGGTGACAGGCACCATTAATGCCATCAATACGCAGTCTCGTGTAGTCAATATTTCACGTGAAGCGATCCCAAAGTGGGATAGGCCTGCGGCAACTCTTGACTTTACCTTGAGCGACGATATCGATATCAGCCAATTTACGGTCGGTGCTGACATTACATTTACGTTTGAGATCACTGACGGCAACTTTAGGATCCTGAGCATTCAGACTGAAAGCCAAGATGTTTCGATGGATCATAGCAACCATGGAGGAGCACACGAATGATCGCTGCTATTATTCGATGGTCAGTTTCCAACCGGTTCTTCGTATTGCTGATTACCTTAATTATTATCGGAGGTGGTTTATTCACGCTAAAGAATACACCAATTGATGCATTGCCCGACCTATCTGATGTCCAGGTCATCATTAAAACGAGTTATCCTGGACAGGCACCTCAGGTGGTTGAAGATCAGGTGACTTATCCCCTCACAACAGCGATGCTGTCGGTACCAGGCGCTAAAACAGTCAGAGGGTTTTCTTTCTTCGGCGATTCATATGTCTACATCATTTTTGATGACAGCACGGATCTATATTGGGCCCGGAGTCGCGTGCTGGAATACCTGTCTCAAGTTGCTCCCAATTTGCCTGAAAATGCTCGGCCACAATTAGGCCCAGATGCAACGGGTGTGGGTTGGATTTACTTGTATGCATTGGTTGACCGCACAGGCAAAAACGACATATCACAACTACGTAGTTTGCAGGATTGGTTCCTCAAATACGAACTGCAAACCGTTCCCGGTGTCTCTGAGGTTTCTGCGCTAGGCGGTATGGTAAAGCAATATCAAGTCAAAGTTGATCCTGAAAAACTGCGGGCTTATGAGATCCCGCTATCACATATTCAAATGGCTATCAAAAGAGGTAACCAAGAAGTTGGCGCATCTGTTATTGAAATGGCTGAGGCTGAATATATGGTTAGGGCGACAGGGTATATTTCAAGTAAACAAGATATCGAAACGATCCCTCTCGGCGTGAATGAAAACGGCACGCCGCTGTTGGTTAGGGATATCGCGGATGTGCAATTAGGCCCTCAAATGCGCAGGGGGGTCGCTGAGCTGAATGGCGAGGGAGAAACCGTAGGCGGCATCGTTGTAATGCGATTTGGGGAAAATGCTCAAACAACCATAAACGGAGTCAAAGCTAAACTAGAAGACCTTAAAAAAGGATTGCCGGATGGTGTCGAAATCGTCACGGTTTACGATCGCTCAGCTTTGATTGAACGGGCGGTAGATAACTTGGCCTCCAAACTGGTAGAAGAGTTTATCGTCGTTGCCCTAGTGTGTATCGCGTTCTTATTTCATGTACGCTCTTCGTTGGTCGCAATTATAAGTATTCCTGTCGGAATCATCACGGCAATCATCGTGATGTATATGCAAGGTATCAATGCGAACATCATGTCCTTGGGGGGGATCGCTATTGCTATTGGTGCAATGAGCGATGGAGCCATTGTCATGATCGAAAATATGCATAAGCATATGGAGCGAACCCCCCTGACGAAAGAAAATCGATGGCAGGTCGTCATTGATTCAGCGTCTGAAGTCGGACCTGCGCTGTTTTTCAGTTTGTTGATCATCACCGTTAGTTTTGTACCAGTGTTTACGCTGGAAGCGCAAGAGGGCAGGATGTTCTCGCCGCTTGCATTCACCAAAACATATGCGATGGCCGCTTCCGCAGCGCTTGCGATCACTTTGGTGCCAGTTTTGATGGGGTACTTTGTGCGCGGTAAAGTACTTGCGGAGCATAAGAATCCTGTAAATCGGTTCTTGACGTTTTTGTACATGCCAACACTGAAAACGGTATTACGTTTTCCTAAGTTGACCATGCTGATCGCCGTTATTGTGCTGGGAATTGGGCTTTGGCCAATTGATAAGATCGGTAGCGAATTTATCCCGCCGCTTGATGAAGGTGACTTAATGTACATGCCGACGACTTATGCAGGTATTTCGATAGGTAAAGCACGCGAGTTATTGCAACAAACCAATAAACTGATCAAGACCGTACCTGAGGTCGAAACTGTGTTTGGCAAGGTCGGCCGAGCCGATACGGCAACCGATCCTGCGCCATTAACAATGATAGAAACGTTTATACAATTAAAACCTCAAGATCAATGGCGTGAAGGCATGACTACCCAAGATCTGATTAAAGAATTTGATGCTGTGGTTAATTTACCAGGGCTAACGAACGCATGGGTTATGCCAATTAAAACGCGGATTGATATGTTGGCTACCGGTATTAAGACCCCCGTGGGCATCAAGATTGGAGGTCCAGATCTTATGGAAATTCAAAAGATTGGTCAACAAATTGAAACGATACTTTCAGGTGTTGAGGGCACGGCATCCGTCTATTCAGAGCGCGTTGCCGGTGGGCGTTATATCAAAGTCGATATCCAACGCGAACAGGCCGCTCGCTATGGTCTCAACATAGCAGACGTTCAACAAGTTGTTTCTAGTGCGATTGGAGGAATGAATGTTACACAGAGCGTCGAAGGATTAGAGCGCTACCCAGTGAATATTCGATATCCACAATCATATCGCTCATCACCTGAATCATTGTCATTGTTGCCTATTGTCACACCACAAGGCAAACGCATTGCGTTGGCTGATGTCGCGGATGTGTATATTGAAGATGGTCCCCCAGGCATTAAAAGTGAAAATGCACGCCTTAATGGCTGGGTGTATGTGGATATTGATGGCGTAGACATTGGCTCTTATGTCGTCGCGGCGCAGCAGGTCGTCAGTGAGGAGCTGGTATTGCCTGCAGGATACTCCATAACGTGGTCGGGACAATATGAGTATATGATGCGGGCAAAAGAAAAGTTAACCTATGTAGTGCCATTGACTTTAGCCATTATCGTGATCTTGTTATACCTCAACTTCCGCAATTTTATTGAAGTAGCGATCATTATGGGAACGTTGCCTTTATCGATGGTCGGTAGTATTTGGCTTATGTACTTAGAGGGGTTTAACTTTTCAGTGGCAGTGGGCGTTGGCTTCATTGCATTGGCCGGGGTCGCTGTCGAGATTGGCGTCATTATGCTGGTGTACTTGAATCATGAGTACCAGGCGTTAATCGACAAATGCAAAATGGACGGTATCAAACCCACCGTAGGAATGCTAACCGAAGCCGTATTGCATGGCGCGGGTTTGCGTGTCCGGCCAGTCATGATGACGACCGCAACCATTATATTCGGACTATTACCGGTACTTTATGGCTCAGGTACGGGGTCTGAAGTGATGAGTCGTATCGCTGCGCCCATGGTGGGCGGGATGGTCAGTGCGATTTTATTGACGCTACTTATTTTACCAGCCATTTATTTAATATGGCGAAAACAGCAGCTCAAAACGATGAGTAATTGGTAGTTATGCGTCGCCTTGCTCGTCGGTTACACCGATACCTACTGTTGATTGTCGGTGTGCAGATGCTCCTCTGGTCAGTGAGTGGACTCTACATGGTCTGGTTTGATATCCACTATATTCATGGCGATCATTTCATGAAAAGCTCGCCCGCGCTTTCATCATTGTCAACGGTAAACGTTGGCTTTGATGAGATAGTCGCTCGCTACCCTGATGCTAAGTCAATCGTTTTGGGCAGTGTGGGGGAGATGCCGGTTTACCGATTAACCCTCACCAGTAAGACTCACCTGATCAGCGGCTTATCTGGAGACATCATCCAACCGTTGTCAGACAAACAAGCCGCCGCCATCGCAATGTCCAGGTCAAGTCGGTCGTATGAGGTCGACAATGTGACCTTGCTGGGTGAAAACGAAGAGGATAGTCCGGTTGGGCAACGAGGACGTCCATTATGGCGAGTTGAATTTAAAGGCGCACTTGCGCCAACATTTTACGTCAGTCAAGACACAGGTACGGTTGAATATATTCGACATGCCCCTTGGCAAGTATTTGATTGGTTATGGCGCCTCCATATTATGGATTACCAAGACGGTGAAGACGTTAGTAATACACTATTAGTGAGCATGACTATCATAGGGCTGTTGGCCGCATTAGCAGGCTTGCTATTGCTGCCTTATTCCTTTTCGTCATCGCGAAAGGCAGCTGACTGAAATGTTCTGGCGGATCATTCACAAATACCTTGCATTAATTGTGTTTTCACAATTAATGGTTTGGCTCGCTACGGGTTTTTTACTCGGACAGGCTGAGCACAGTAAACCCCTCTCCAGAATCGCAAGTGACGCTATTGCAGGAAGTGTATTAACGCCAAACCTAATATCCGTCGAGAACGTCCTTATACGCTCACCCAATGCGCTCTCTATTGAGCTGCTTAGCTTGTTGGGAAACCCGACCTATAAGGTTATGACGCACTATGCTAGACATGCCCATGAAAGAGAGTATGAGTTAATAGACGCGATAAAGGGAAATAAAATAGAACTAACAGCGAACGATATCCGTGATCTGGTCAACAATCACTTCCGGTTAACTTCGCCTATTCAAGATTTACGCCTTGTTCATCCACCGATAGAGCATCTACCCAAAGAGCAACAATCGGTTTGGCATGTACGTTTATCAGACAGAGAAACGACACACATTTATGTCCGAGCATCGACAGGGGAAATAGCCGGCGTCGTCGATAGCAACAGAGAATGGACAAACTTGTTGATGTTATTGCACTTTATGGACTATCAGAACACCGGCTCATTTAATCACTGGTGGATCAAGTTCCTCGCGTTACTGACTTTGCTGTTGAGTATTTCAGGAATTCTGTGGCTGGTTAGCCTCGTTAAAAATAAGCAAGTATTCATTGGGTGGTGGTATAGAAAGCAAGACATAGTGGTACTTGATCAGCAAGGTTACCTCCAAAACGTCGTTGCTAAGGACAATGAATCACTTCTGGACTGTTTACAGCACAATGCCCTTTCTATTGAGTCAGTATGTGGGGGAGGGGGAACATGCGGCCAATGTATCGTGCGTCTTGATCCAACGGCTGCCATTTCAGTTGCAGAACGATATCGCTTATCTCAAGACAGGTTGTTGTCCGGATACCGTTTAGCTTGTCAGCAAAACACTGATTTGAAAGGCAACGTTCAGCTTGTAGAGTCTCCAAACCCCAAAACAGTATCATGCGAGTTGCTCTCAAACACATTCATTACACCCTTTATCAAAGAATTAAGATTTAAACATCAAGGCAGTGTTCCACTGGATTTTAAGCCTGGCAGTTTTGTTCAATTCACGATTAAAGAAGGTCAATCTTTAGCGTTTCCGAAAGACTTACCGAGACGCTATCGGCCTTATTGGCCGCGTTTTGAATCAGCTACATTTTCCCATCCAAACACTGTCAGGCATTATTCAGTTGCAAACCGAAATGATGGTAGTGGCGTGCTTACATTCAATATAAAAATGCAACCGGCACAATCTAACAACCAAAGACCTGGCATCGGTTCTTTTCACCTTGGTAATTTAAGCATCGGCACTGTGGTTGATATAGTTGCGCCTCGAGGGGGATTTAACTTACCTGATGATCTTGGTGTACGAGAAATTGTGTTGGTCGGAGGGGGCTCGGGTATAGCACCTCTAAAAGCTCTAATCGATGAACTAATATTTGGCTTGCATTCGACACTGCCTATAACCCTCTTTTATGGCGCCAAACACCCTGTTGAATTGGCAAATCATTGCTGGTTAAAAGCGGTTGAAACACAGCATTCCAATTTCTCCTATCAACCTATCGTGTCTAACGCGTCTTCTGTTTGGTATGGACAGGTGGGCCGCGTACAAACGCCGTTGAATGCATTTGTGTCTGCGCACCGTAGCCTCCATCGATGTTTGTTTTTCCTCTGCGGTCCTCCGGCAATGATGAACGATGTAACCCAGTTACTATTACGCTACTCCGTCAATGAAAATGCTATACAAATCGATTCATTTTCACCATTTACTACTACTTAAAACTACCGAGGTTTATTTATGAAAACACTATTGTCAACGTTCTTACTGACCGCTCTTTTCTTGAGCACAAGCAGTTATGCTCACACATCGTTGAAAACGTCCATGCCAAAAAACAATGCGATGTTAATGTCATCGCCTCCACAATTGTCCGTTGTTTTTACTGAGCCAGTTCGTTTGGCCAAATTGACGTTAAATTCTCAAAACGGCGAGCCTGTCGACTTTAATTTTTCTCCATCGATGGAGTCTAGCACTTTCTTTAATTACGACTTACCGACGTTATCGCCGGGTAACTATACCGCACAGTGGATGTTACTTGGTGAGGATGGGCACAAAATGGACGGTTCATTTGACTTCATGGTTCACGGAAGCAAGTCCATGCAAGATGACAAAAAAGCCCATAGTCAACACAAAGACCATTAAAGAGGAAGATTAAAATGGCAATTTGGGAAGTATTGATCCTATCCACCAAGCTTACTGTCTATCTAGGACTGTCGGCGCTTTTGGGCGGATTTCTTATCCTTCTTTTAGTGCCGTTTAGCCTGGAAAAACAATCTCACGCTCGTCTGCTTCTGCAAGGTCATATTATTAAGTATATGGCTATGTTTGGTTTAGTTGGTGTTTTCGCGACTACGTTGGATTTCTTTTTCCAAGTGGGGTCGCTATCTCAAACGGGTTTCACAGGCATGTTTGATGCGGTCATGCGACGTATGGTTGCACAATCTACTTTAGGGACTATTGCAATAAGTCGGCTGTGCATATTCATCGTCGGCATTGCTTTTTGTGGATCGTTTTATTGGCAACTCGCTCGCAAAAAAACGCCTCAATTTATCGTGACTCTTCTTGGTGCAATAATTCTGTGGGGGAGTATTGGATATGTATTCATGCTTTCCGGGCATACCGTGCAACTGGAACGTTCATATGGTTATGCATTAGCTGTGCATGTGATCATCGCGCTAAGCTGGATGGGCGCTCTTTGGCCGTTGTCAGCAGCATGCCTACACCTATCGCCTACACCGCTATACAGTCTGATGCGGCAATTTGGTCATCTTGCTATAGGACTGGTGAGCCTGCTGCTCCTTGCCGGCACTCTGCTAGCATGGGAGCTAGTTGGTTCTGTAGGTAATTTATTCAATCAAATCTATGGACAAAGCCTTCTGTTAAAGCTGGGCTTTGTCAATGCGATCCTGCTGCTTGCCGCATGGCATAAATTAAAATTAACGCCCAAGCTTTTAACGCACAGTAACGCAGCGATAGACATGCGCCGTTCGATCCAAATTGAAATGCTCATTGGACTATGCATTTTTCTGATCACCGCTGTTTTGACTACTGTTCTTGGTCCTCAATCTTAACTTTGGATTTATCTGAAAATTAATTACGTTTTAACGACTGTTTTGTCTATTGCGCTGCTTTCATTTAGTACGTTTGCTCATGAGCCACTCAAATCAATAGAGCACTCTGCAACTCACTTCAGTGGCTTGGATACTGCAGCGGGTCGCAGTGTGCTCGCTTATCACGAAGCATTATCTAATGGACAAGCGGATGACGTCATGAGTGCATTGACATCCGAAGTCATTATTTTAGAGGGATCGCGAATAGAACGCAGTGCTGAAGAATATCGACAACATCATTTACACGGTGATATGCGGTTTTCTGCGGCTGTCAAAACCACAACAATTGAACATCATGTTCGCGTTTATGGGGATACGGCGGTCTCAATTGCCAGAAGCCACACCCTTGGCACATACAAAGGTAAACAAATTGATAAGCAAGGAAATGAAACACTGGTACTTAACCTTATCAATGGTCATTGGAAAATAAGTCATATCCACTGGTCCCATTATGACGTGCTCCAATAGATTCACACAGCCAGTTAAGGGATAATTATCTCAACTGGAGTGTATATGAAAACGCGAAAAAGCTATTCAAAAGAATTCAAACTGGACGCTGTTAGTCTGGTTACAGAACAA
>Ga0208204_100172_pt1 | contig 24251 bp, 23 predicted proteins | sample DeeseametaMP2252_FD_184173 | JGI IMG/M metagenome (GOLD analysis project Ga0208204, IMG submission 184173) | Marine microbial communities from the Deep Pacific Ocean - MP2252 (SPAdes) | ecosystem: Environmental > Aquatic > Marine > Oceanic | place: West of El Salvador, Pacific Ocean | collected...
ACCGCGACTTGTAGACCGCCCCATCCATGAGGTAAATAAAGTTTTGCCCGGTGTCATTATTTCGCCAGAAAATATCCGATTTGCCGTCAGCATCGTAATCGCCCTGACCAACCATATCCCAAGCGGTACCGGGAACTACATTAATAGGAGTAGTACTGGCCGTTGCCGTACCGTCCATGGCCCACAGGAAGTTCCAGCCTTTGGTATAACTGCGCCATAAAATATCTGAGTTACCATCACCATTTACATCGTTCTTAACTAAGCGATGTTTGCTTGCATCAAATGGATAAGCATCTTCCGTATCCGGATAGCCATCATTGTCATCGTCTTCGTCGAGCAAATCTGAAATAAGATCGCCATCAAAGTCATCAGGGGTACTGATATCGTCTGTTGGGATTTTGTCATTGGCATACTCATCGTAGTTTGAATAGCCGTCGCTATCGGCATCATAGGCGGCGTCTGCGGAGTCCAGCCAGTTCATGTAGGGCATGTAACGAATCTCCCACCAATCCGGAATGCCATCTCCGTCGGTATCTTCCAGAGCATTTACGGTAACTGAATCACCGGCCGGTGCTACATGCATGATTGCCTGCGTTAAATTAGGCGAGCTATCGGTAAATAACATGTAGTTAGATATAAGCAATTTACCACCAAACAGACTACCGGAAGCCGTTTGCGTAAAGAATTTGGCTTCCTGATGTCCGGCATCCAGATTTCCCATTTCCCAACGAGCCCATTCACCAGAATCACAACTGTTAGTGCAGCCTCCTGTCATGCCGGTATTTGCCGCAGTAGTGTATTGAGAAGTGAGCGCAAACATCCTGACATTTGCCAACTGAGTTTGACTGAGCACATTGGCCGTTAAGATTGTATCCAGCACACTGTAAGGCACCAGTGGAGTAGTGTAGTCAGAATCCACATCCAGCGAGAATGGCAAGCTGCCTGCTACTGTAGTGGCAATGCTACTGCCAGTAGACTGATGGATATTACCTCCGCTATCGAGACTGGCGTGAAGTTTCAATACCTCGCCCGATGTAATATTGCTATCAACCACTAAAGAAACCGATAACTGGCCCCCTTTGTTGGGGGCAATATCCCCCAGCGGCCAATAGACGGTATCATCTACCAGTTCGTAAGTTCCACTGGCTTGCTGAAGCGTATAGCCCACCGGCAGGGGTAAACTCAATAGGGCATTTTCAAAGGTGTCGCTGGTTGGATTACCATATACAAAGGTGAATTCCTGCGTTTCGCCAGGCTCAACCAGGCTGGTTGTTGAGGTTAACGCCACATCCATAACGGCGGTATCTCTGGCGATGAGGGTTGGACGAGTACCCAGCCAATACTTGCCACTGGCATCACGCACGGCCACATGGCTTTCTAAAGGCTCACCAACAATAGGGTTAGATGAATAGAGCGGGATAGTAATAACACTCGACTCACCAGGGCTGAGTGTGCCAATTTCCCAGCGCGCCCATTCATTCGCGTCACACTCATTTGTGCAACCACCGCTTATACGAGGCATTGCGTTGCTAAAATTGGTTCTTAAGCCCGTTTTCATCCACATCTGAATATCCGCTATATCCAGCATACCTTTATTGGCTACGGTGTAATGATAATAGGTGTAAAATCCATTCTGGTGCATCTCTTTGGACACCGTGGTCGTTAAGGTCAGATCCAGGTTGTCTGTGATGACCACGGAATCTGTTGAGCGCTGAATTCGGTCTGGATTCAGGATCATCGATTCGAACGCAACCACACTACCTTCGGGTAAGTCATCACCGACCTGCAGCTTGACGGTTCGAAGATTACCAATCCCAGGGTTCACCGTTGCTAAATTCCAGCTCACTTGATCGCCAGTGAATTCGCCATTGTCACTGCTCGATAAATACGTCATACCGGCAGGAATTGGCATTACCAGGGTTCCGCTAGTCAGTGCATCTGCACCAGTATTGCCGTAAGCGAGTTGATATTCCACCACATCCCCGGGTTCCAGCATTTGTTTATCTGGGGTCATGCTAAGTTGCATCCCGGCTTCACTTTGATTCACAACCGTTGGTCTTAAGCTCAGTGTATATCGGCCTGAACCTTCTGTAACCAACGCGTGGCTTTCTAGAGGTTCGCCGAATACATTAGATGTCATGCCCACTGGCACAGTTACCACTCTGGACTCACCCGGCGCCAGCGTACCAAACTCCCAGCGTCCCCATTCGCCAGAATCACACTCGTTTGTGCAGCCACCGGTTAATCCTGGGCTCACCTGGCGGTATGAGGTGCGACTGGCGGTATTGATATACAGGGACACATCCGAAATATTCAAAGCCCCCTCATTGGCAATAACGTATTTAAAGTAAGCGAAATGGTTGTACTGTCGCTGATCACCCAAGACGGTTGCCGTGAGTGTAAGTGCAATGTTGTTGCGTATCACCAAAGAATCTGTAGAACGCTGCAATCGTTGAGTGGTTTCCAGCCAGGCTTCCGTTTCCAGCACATCACCATTGTTTAAATCTGCGTTACTTAAAAAAGTCACAAACCGGGTATCGCCAATGGCCGGATTCATCGTGTTAATTGTCCAGACAACGTTACCGTCGATAACATTGCCATTGTCACTGCTGCTGACATACGTCATATTTTCAGGAACAGGCATTTTCAGCGTTAGTCCTGTTACAGCGTCGGTACCGGTATTTCCTACACTGATTTTGTAACGTACTTCTTCATTCGCTCCTATTACCTGCTTTTCAGGAGAGAGAACCAGTTGCATCCCTTCTTCTGCTTCGGTCAGAAAAGCAGGTTTTGTACCTAAAAAGTAGCGTCCGCTGGCCTCCGTAACCATCAGCATAGACTCTACCGGTGAGCCTGCCGACGCGCCGGATGTATACACTGGCACCACGATAACCTTTGAATCGCCTGCTGCAATGTCACCTAATTCCCAACGAGCCCATTCATTGGCATCACAGGCATTGGTGCATCCGCCGGATATCCCTGGTCGTGGAATACTAAAGTATTGTGTTGCGCTGTTGCGCTGAAAAACCTTTACGTCGTTTACTGTAAAGGCACTGTTATTGGCAACTACGTAGCGCATGTAAGCATAATTACCGGGCTGATTGTATTCATTGATAATGGTACTGGTGAATGTGAGACCGGCATCATTGTAAGTTACTACCGACTCCGCGGATTCTACCAGGGTAACGCTGTTACTGATAAAACTCGCTGTGATTTCATCGATATCTGCATTGCTTGACCCAGAATTGTTCTGCAAAGAAAATAATAACTTGCCACCGCTGGCTGTATTAAGTGCACTGAGATCCCAGGTGATTTTTCCGCCACTGAATGAACCTCCGTCAGAAGCATTAACATAGGTCATCCCATCCGGTATCATGACTTCGACAGAAGGAGATGCAAGGCCATAGGTGCCAATATTTCCATAGGTCACCTCAAAGTTAACTTGCTCACCCGCTGCTGCCAGTTGTTTATTAGCACCAAGATGCATTGCTACAATCGGCTCATTAGTAATTGTGGATGTCGCCGTATTCACTATTGAGCTGGCAAGTCCGTCATAATCCAAAGTAGTCGTTAGCGACACCTCACTACCTGTTGTTAACGAGCCTGATGTGTAAAAGGGTATAACAATCACTTTATAGGTACCCGGCGCTATGGAGCCAAGCTCCCATCGGGCAGTTTCGCCTGAATCACATGCGTTGGTACATCCGCCAGAAATGCCAGGCAGAGCGCCGCTGAAATAACTGTCGGCAGAAACGTTAGCGTATAGCACTACATTAGTTCGTGTGCTGGAGTCATCATTGGCAACAATGACCCGATGATAAATGTACTGGCCGGATGCAGTGGTGTTACTCGTTTTGGTAACACTCACCTGCATGGCTAGCGTCGGGCTTATAAAAGCCAGACAACAAAGTCCAACAAAGACCTTAGTAAAATAAATCAAAAATACAGTACGACAGCTTTCCATGTGTAACCTCACAATTGCTGGATAGAGTTAAGTGATCCCACTGAAGCACAACCTCTACGCCGGATTGCAACTCAGATAAGATATTAAACAGCGCTTTCCCAAGGCTATTTTTACTGTTTGCAATCAGCCCTGAAACACACTGTTCACTTTTAATACAGTACAGAATTTGCTATGTTTTCATATAGAGAGATAAGCGTACTTAAAGAGCGATATATATATTTAACCTTCTGATTTAAATAACATTACCAAGGATAGGTTGAGATGAGTGAAGGGAAAAGGGTAAGAGGCGTAAAAGCATCCCGCAGTAAATTAGAAAAAGCGCTGTTGAATGCTGGTATTCGATCCCAGGCCGAGCTGGCCCAGCTTATTGCTGAGCGGGAGGGATTAGCTACACCACCGAAAGATCTGGTAAGCCGGACATTCAGGCAAAACAACGTTTCCCATAATACTATTGCCAGAATAGCGCAGATTTTAGATGTAGCACCTCATACCCTTTACCTTACCCAGAATGAAGTAGAAGCCGTTAAAGCTAAGGATAACGTGATTGACAATGAGAGCGGCTCAGCAATGGACTCTCCAACTCAGGAGACAATTGGGAAACCCGTATTCAATCCTGCCGAAAAGAACAAATATCTGTACAAGCTTGCTAAGCGCTACATAGCGATGGCCGTTCTGCTAGGTGTCGGCCTTATCGCAATATTTTGGCCTGGTCAGGATGATCAGTCAGAGATACCCCCTCTGTTAGCCAAGGAGTCCCACAGGCAGGTCATGATAATTCCACCTGCTGAACCTGTTTTCGGAGCTCTGCTAATAAAACTCGAAGAGGACCTGCAATCCAACTATAAAGTAGCTACGGATGCGATGACCCAATTGACTACAGCCACCTCTCCTATAGATATCCCCGAGGAATTTGGTGTTGACTATGCCTTTGATATCGAAGTGATTGAGAGGGGTCTTTTCAAAGGGGTTGTGATTTATGTGTACACAAAAACCACCAAAACTTTACTCACCAGCTATGCAGATGTCACCTATAGTGATGCACCAGAAAACATCGCGCACATCAGCGAGTCCACCCTTGAGGAATTCAATCGATATGTAGCGATTAACAACTATTCGAGTACTTACTTCAACAAACAAGCCCTAATCAACTACCTTGCCAGTAAAGAAAACCTGGCCAAAGGGCTCAGCGAAATAAACGTAAGCAGGGCACTCGAACTGGTTCACCTGGTATTAGACGAATATCCAAACAGCGATATTGCAAACGCCCACCTTTGCAATTTATATGCGCAAAAGGTGTATTTGAGCTCAGACCCGACTTATTTTGAAAGGGCAGATTCGGCGTGCCAGAAAGCCGCGTCAATTGCGCCTGATGCGGCGGAAACGCACTTTGCATTCGGGCAATTAATGCGCCGCCAGAATAGTATTAGTGAAGCTATTACTCATTATAAACAGGCCATCGGCAGCCAACCCAGCTTTGTACAGCCTCGGCTGGGGTTAACAGAGAGCTATATAAAGCAATTTTTACAAACCCAGGATGGCAGTTACCTGGAGTTGGCAAAGAAAACCATCAGCGAAGCTGAAGCACTCCAGCCTAATAACTGGCAAGTCCCTTTTATTTCGGCGCGGATCAGTTTTTTTAGTGGCGACACAAGCACCGCAATTCAAAAGTTCGAGCAAAGCCTTAGTTTGGAGAAAACATTAAATACGCTTGGCAACATCGGTTCACTTTATTTCTGTACTGGCGATATTGATAAAGCCTATGCAAAATACAAACAGTTGGAAGAAGAGTTCGGTCCTTCACCTATGTCTGATCACTTGCTAGCCTCAACTAGTTTTTACAATCAGCGCTACCAGGAGTCCATCGACTATAATTTACGGAGCCTGGAACGCCAGGAGATGAGCAACAGCGAGGGGCTTTATCAAACCTGGATTAATCTGGGTGAGGCTTACCTGGCGAATAATCAATTAAGTAAGGCTAAGCAAGCTTATTCAAATGCAATCACTCAAGCTGAGCTATCAGGACAAACAGGTGACGTAAATGTTAGAGCAGAACAGCTTTATGCCCGAATGAGTCTATTGAAACTTGAAGGGACGATGAATGAAAAACAGCGTCGTGAGTTTGCCGCAACGCTTTCTGAGATAGAGGAAAAAGTGGTTGAACCTGGCGCTATGCTAAGGCTCATGCTGATCCATCGAGAAATGAATAACACGGGAAAAGCCGATATTTTGCTTAAGAAGATCAGCGCTCAATGTAAAGCATACGCGGATCACCCATCTTTTGCAGAGTTACAATCTGGCCATAAAAAAAGAGGCAGCTGAACGTCAACTGCCTCCTTTAATAAAACCGGATCGGTTAAAAGCATTATTTCGATGAGTAAACACCTACGGATTCAAAAATCTTTTTAAAGCGCTTCAATCCATTTTCAAAGGAAAAGTTTTCCTCAGCCAGCAAGCGGCTGTTTTCAGCAAAACGGCCCCATAATTTTCCATCATCATATAATTTAATGATTGCTTCTACCCATTCCTGAGGATCATTGGCGATAAGCGTATTTAACCCATTGGTGAGGCCTGTGCCTTCAGCTGCCACATCAGTTAAAACCGTTGGCGTGGCATAAGCCATTGCATCCAGTACCTTACCTTTAATACCCGCCCCCGAAATCAGCGGCGCAATAAAAATTCGGTGATCGTGATACACACCATCAAGGGTTTCAGCAAACCCTTTAATAACTACGTTTTCAGAAGCATACTCATCAAACACTTCCGGCATTTTACTGCCGTAAATATAAAATGTGATATCCGGTCTCACGGCGAGTAGTTTGGGCATCACCTGCTTAACCATAAACTCTACCGCTTCCACATTTGGCTTATGATTATATCCCCCCAGGAAAGCAATACCTGCCCTTTCTTTAAAGCCAGGACCTGGTGGTTTGGTATCGAGTACCCACGGAGTGACGTGGAGGTTATCTTGATGCATGTTATGACTGGCGATAACGGCATGCTCTGTAGTGTTGTAGGTTAACACCGCATCGACATCCCGACATACCTCAAGTTCTAACCCCCGGGTGATCACTGCAGCGTCCATAAGCTCTTCATCTTTAGCCGCCACTGCCGCTCTGATTTCACGTAAGAAATGTAGATCGGCATTATTAAACACTATCGGTTTATGTTTCTCTTTTATAGCCTCAATATATTTTCGGGCCACATCGTAGCGCGTGATATACACAGCATCCATTTCATCTAGGCGGGTATCCAGAATGTGTTGAAGAGAATAGTAAAATGGTGAAAGGAGTACCTCAACGCCCATATTCTGTAGCGCTTTGGTATATTTTCCAATGGGGGCCAGATTTTCAGGCACAAAGGTCACTTTGAAACCCAAAGAGACCATGAGCTTTATTTCCTGAACAGCGGCATAACTGCCAGCATCAACGCCCATCATCGGTGTGGCATAGTCGATGACCAGAATTCTTTGCTCAGCTTTTCGATCCTTTTCAATCAGCAGCTTGTGCAGGTCAGGCTTGGGATAATGCTTAAATACATGGAACCATTTTCTTCGGAAAGTTGCCTCATTGACCTTCTGATATTTTTTGAGCCCCTGGGTAATGTCAGTTCCATGCGAACGCCCTTCGAGGTGAATCACTTCTGAATGAGGGACGTAAAGCACCTTGTAGCCACACTCAGCCACTTTCATCGCCAGATCGGCATCCTCATAATAGCAAGGCACAAATTCTTCGCTGAATTTACCTACTTCTTCCCAAATGTCTTTGCGAATACACATAGCCGCGCCGGTAACATAATCAACTTGCCGCACATAATTCCACTCTGGTGTGTAGGGAGACTGATTGCGTCCAGCATTCCAAGGCTCACCATTGCCCCAGATAATACCGCCGGCTTCCTGCAGCGTGCCGTCGGAATTTAGTAGCTTTGATCCGGTAAGCCCTACTGACTCATCTTTTTCATGCTGGGCCACTAGTTCATCTAACCAGTAACTGGCCACTTCGGTATCATTGTTTAAAAAGATAATATATTTGCCTTTCGCTTTTTCAGTTGCAGCATTACAGCTGCGTAAAAAACGTAAATTTTCTTTATTCCGCGAAACAATCAGATTACCGATGATTTTTTCTGCTTCTCCGGTTTCATCCTGTGAACAATCGTCAGCCAGTATGACCTCATAACTTGTAGTGTTATAGGCCAGTGCAATTGAAGCAATGCAGTGGTAAGTCATTGCAAATTTATTGTAAGCCGGAACAATTACTGAAACTAAAGGTTTGCTTTCTTTTGGCAGTGTAAAAGGGGGAAAAGATTTACGCTTTTCAAACCCTTCAACCAAAACTGAATGGACTACAGATAAGTCTTCCAGCGAAATTTTAGCTTCGCTGATATTTGCTAACTGTAGCGCCAGAGCCTCATAACGTTTGTCAGCAGATACTGGTTTACTAATAATACCAGGCTCTTTATGGCTGTGAGTTAATAATGATAACGGCGTTAATACAGGGTCGCCCTTAACATCGCCAACGCCCAGGAGAAAGGGCTCTCCAGGGCTATGACATTCGACTATGTGGCGCTGATTGTCTAAGAATTTAGCTGGCATCCACAGATGGCCATGAAAACCTTTTTCGGCACTTTCAGCGGGCACTATGCCGATTGTCTCGCCGTTTATAGTAAAGACCAGGGTCTTTTTCCATTCATCAACATTGCTTGTCGCTACAAAATCAAGCCGATTATTCAGCAGAGATACAATAGCCACATGGACTCGGGTTTCAGGCTGGAAAACTTCGATATCGGCGAAATTCAGAGGCCCGTCGGTTTTAGCGTCACGTAACGTAATTGATGTCGTTGTCAGTAGCAGGTCGTGATTCAGTTTGAGCTTAAATCCATGCTCCCCCTGATTGATATTATTCTGTTTAAGATCTTCTCTGAATAAATTGGCTGTCGCAGTACCAAGAAGCTCTCCATTTTCATTGTATGCTGCAATCTCGATTGGCGTGTCGGTTCCAATTACTGCTGCCCAACCTGTGATGCATCCTCCTTCCAGATGATCAACAAACCCCGAGACCACGTTATCATCAGCCATTACTCTAATTCCTATATTCTATATTTGTTTTTAATACTATCCGAGTTCTTACTCAATCTTAAATCAGATCGCCCCATAAGTTTTAAGATATCAGGGCTTGCCATCCTTTTTATAAAATGAGTGTATGCCACACCTTTGCTTAATGCGATATTCAGTCTGAAGCCGTTATGACAATTCGCTACCACTTAATCATTTAATCTCGCTAAATAGTAGCCGATATCTTTTACAGAATTAATTTTTAAACAGCCCCCAGATTTTACTTAACCAATGTGGGCGCGCATCACCTGCATAGCTAGTTTCGAAGATTCTCTCAAGCACTTTCAGCCGCTCTATATCAATTTCATCTTTTGCGTGCAAACCAACCTGATTGAGCAGTGCTTCAAAGGTGTTGAAGTCACGTTGCAAGAGAAAGCTTACGACCTCTTCTAAGTGCTGCGGATACAAATCCTGATGTATATACTTGCCCCTTCGTTTTGCCTGTACATACGCAACAAGCTTTTCATAATTACTAATCGGGGCTACTCGCTGAAGCGCATTTATCTTTTCTAGGCTTTGTGTCTGATAACCTTTGTAAATATCTGCAGGAAGCAAAGAATAATTGTTTATTCGTCCCTGATAACTTTGTAAGTACTGATCCAATGTCGCATCAAGTTGAGTTAGTTTAAAACGATTAACCCACCGCTTAAACTCCAAACATTCAAAACTGTATGAAGAGTTAATTTTTGTATCCAGGTAGCTTTCACAAATATCATTGCTAATACGAAGGGCCTGAACAAAATCAGTCACAATATTCCCTCCGAACACCTCTGAATCGCCAAAGGCACGCAATTCAAAATAATCTGGCGAATACTGGCTTACATAGGTAATTAAGTCATCCAGGTAACTTTTCGGTAACATGCTCCGGTGGGCAAGCTTACCGGTTTGAAAGTTTCGCTTTACTGATTGGTTATATAAGGATTCAACGAGTTCAAAGTCTGCTCGCACGTAAGCAATAAAGCGAAGTTGATAGTACTTGGCGTATTTCAGAAACTCTGGCAGTTGATAAAAGAAAAACTCAGAACTTAGTAGTAACTTGCCACATTTTTTATCATTGAAATGCGCTAATAACTCTGAGAATTTCTCATGGTTAAAGGTTGCTCTGGGGCTGCCCTCAGGCTTTTCCAGGAACAAGTTTCTATGACCAGAACTAACACTGTTACTATCGAGGTCATGTACCGGGTAATAAATATCCTGACTTTCTAGCCATTTTCGATTTGATTGAAGCCAATACTGAATGACTGAAGTACCCGTTTTAGGAGGTCCAACATGGACAATAATCTGTTTATTGGTCATTTTCGCTTACAAATAAACTTCGGTATTTTCGATTGACGTCCAAGGGATACAGCCGACACTGATAGTCTGATTTGGCAACAATAGAAAATTCGGGTTCCAGAACAACAGACTTATCAATTTTAACTTTCTCTTCAAAACCCACAGCACTTTGATTCATATTGAGTAATTTAGCAACGTCATCACGATTCTTGCGATGCCGAATCACAATCTCTGCCTCTTTGCCAGATGCGAACCTAAAGTAGACTCTGTCGACAGGCACACTTTGTTGGAATACCGCCCAACCTTTGATGGTTAGTTCCAGAGTATTCGAATCAAAGCCAATAAAGTCGATACTTCCATTAAAATAACGTGCGACGTTTTCAAAGCCATCTGTTTGCTCATTCAACCCCATATTTTTTCGGGATTGATTCATTTCATCAAAGTAAGGCCAATGAATGCCAATTTCTTCAAATTTTAGTTTTAGTCCGGCAGAATAGGTACTCGATTGCTTTAGCTGATTCGCGACATAACTACTCTCATTCTGCGTAAAAAACCGAACAAGGTGTAACCCCGCGCCACGATAAGCTGCTATGGTTTGTGGCTCAAAGTCTTTCACTCGCCCCTTCAACTTTTCTTTCGCATGGGCTTTACCAATCGTGAATGGCTTATTATGGAAGTGGAAATGAACTAACCGTGTTGTCAGTTCCTGCTCCGACGTTTTTACCTTGCCCCAATGAAAGCCAACATCCAGGCTTTTTATCGTATTTTTGTAGAAAAAGCATTTGCGGTACGGTTGTTTATTAAAATACACGTCGCTAACTGCATTGTTATAGTACTGGCTATCTATAAGCAGTAGCTCTTTACGTTCCTTATAGAGCGCGAGAATTGAGCGGAGGCCGGTTGGATCGCAGGAAACATTACCCTCATCATCAAGGAAGCCAAGGAACTCATCACAATCTAACGGAATATAGAAATCAATTTCTGGCCGACTTTGCTCCAGAGACTGTATCCTTTCGCAGAATAAATCGCCCTTCCCTTCAAAATCAGCTCTCTGATTATGCTCAAAATCTACGTTTACGCCAAATTGCTGATACTTTTCAAGCAGGCTAATAATTTCTTGAGACTCACTTCCGTTGTCGTACACATAAAGGTTTTCAAAGCCAACCAAATATCCATGATATCTAAGCCATTTATCCAACAGTTCAGACTCATTTTTTTGCATCATTAAAATAGCTATGTTCATTAACTTTTATCTGTCTCTACTCACCAAAAAAAGGATAGCGTCCAAAATGACTGATTTGAGGTCCCCATTTTAGGATCTCATTTTCAGATGGATTATCCAGTTTTGCTATTTGACTAAACCCTGCCAGCTTCCATTTGTCTTCCGGGTGAAGAATGTGCACATTTTGCAAACCAAAATCACCACATATTTGTGCATCTGAGCGGACATTATCGCCAACATGTATATGTGATTTATTAGCTTGCTGAACGAGTTCTTTGATAAACGTCCACATGGTGCCAGAATCTTTTCGTTTACCAAGATCTGAACTTACAAACAGGCGATACGGCACTGCAATGCCTATTTTACGTAGCATAGTTTCGATCTGCTGTTTGGTATAATAGATATCGGTTACAAACCATATTTCTTTTTTATTCAGGGCCAGTTGCTTAACGATTTCAACCATTTCATCTTTTGGCATGGCCATGGAAAGGTCATAGTGAAACTCTTTTTCAAGCCATTTTGTAGTTTCATCGGTGTTCACCCCGATATCTGTCGCCAATTGCCTGTAGGCCTCGGTAATACACACATCCCCCTGAAAATCCTTATTTTGGCGGCAGGTCAACTCTGCGTTGTTCCGTGCGTCAATGAATGCTTCAGGGCTTGCAAAATACCCTTGATTAACCAGTTCTTTACCCAGTAAATATTTTGCGTAGTCAGGCTCGTGGAATTGACGACGAAGCACTGTGTCAAAGATATCGAACGACACGATTTCAAAGTTAGATAAATCACTAAGTAATGCGCCGGCTGGTTTATAGTAGCTTGAGGCAATAGAGGTTTTATCCTGCGTAAACCTGCCAAGCGGTGGGTAATAAAAAAACTGCTCAAAACCCTGCTTTTCCACCAATAGCCCTAACAAACGCTCCAATGCATGGAGCTTTGAACCATCGTTTGGTAAGGGTTCGGCAGGAAAATCCTCATACTGATAGGTATTGTCCAGCAATGGTTTAAGCGCCGCCGGACGAGCCCAAAACATTCCCCCTACCGGGTAGTTAATAAAGTTATCATCAATATCAATCCCCCATTCTTCAACGAATTCCTTGGCGTAGGGTTTATTACATGTCCAGTGATTAACCCAGGCAGGCATCATCCAGAAGGACGTGGGGTAGTAAATCCCCATGTCCTTATGTTCATCAAACAAACGTAATACAGACTTTGTTACGTGACCGTCTTTGAGCAAATATTGATTTTGGTAATCGAACCACTGAGTTTGTTCACGACCGCTGTACAGTGATTTCTTGGAGTGCAAATGACACATAAGGTCGTAATTGAGCAGCTGTTTACTGAAATGCACAAGAAATGGACCAAAGTTCCGCCCACGATTCTGACATACCGCGACATTCACTTTGTTAACCTTGCTCAGCTTGCTGAAAGTACTGTTAGCATCGTCGGCAATATCTTGTGTTGCAGCGGTTACAAATACATCAACTTGGACTGGGAAGCGTTCTAAGCATTCTGCAAACTTAGCGACGAAATCCGCATAGAAAATATGCAATACGATGGCAATTTTTTGCTCACGCCAGCTGGCTGTCTCTTTCGGGACCAGGTTATCTTTGGGAGTCCAACGAGGCAGAGCTCTGGACCAGTTTCGGCCTTCATACTGGCCGTGGTACATATAATGAAGTAATGGCGATATACCGGCGTGATAGATATCAACATTACTACGCAGGTAAGTTTCGGTATCAAAGCCCGGCGAAGGATTAACGTTACCAAAAGGTGATTTTTTCAAATAGTCCTTAAACGCCAACCAGTCTGATGGGAAAGAACCGTAGTGTTCCTGATACCACTTTGCATCAAAAAGTCCTAGCTTTTTCGCCAGATTAAAAGCTTTTGCTGTAGAAGGATAAGCCAGCCTTTCCGCCTGAGTTTGTAAACTTCTGGCTAACAGTTTTATATTTTTCTTCATCGTTATAACCCAAAAAACTGCATCGAGTTAACATTTCCAAACCCGGAAATCGCGTCATCAAATTCAAATAGTGGCCAACTTGCACTGGGTAATAAATTGCGTTTAGACACATACTGCTCGTAAAGAAATTCAACTTCACTAATTTCGAAATTGATATCAGTCGCCATAAAATGCTCGATAGCATCAAGCGCACCCTCAAATATCAGATTGAGTTTTTCAAAATGATGCTGCGTGTAGTTACGCTTTCCAAAACAGAAATGGAAGGGCTTATCAGGTAATGGCGATTCCAGAATATCTACAAACTGGCCATCTGGGGAAGTAAATAAAGACTCTAAGAACATCGAACGGTCGAGCATAGTGTAGCCGCCCCCCATTTTAACTTTGTCTTTAAATACGAAGTTTAAGTCTGCAATGTATTTACCGACCTGTGTGTTACTTGAATCAGTAGTGATAAAGTAATATCCACTGGTATTACTCTGTAGCAAGATGCTTAGCAATTTTTGGATAGTGCCTGAGTATCCAACATCCAGAAACAACGCCTGGCTTGCAGTTTTTGATGTTAAACCTATTGAAGCAAGATATGCCAGATAAGTCTCACGACTAGGTTTAATTATACTTTCGATAACCTCTGACTTGTTGCTAAGAATATGCTCAATTTTATCTTTATCATCGGGCGTACTGATTGATTCATCCAACGCATCCTCAGCAACAAACTGCTTTACCTGCTCAAGAGTAAAGCCATATCTTGAAACGAAGAAATCCCCCAGCTTTCCGGTATAAGAATGACCCAGACTGAATGTCCAGGACTCTTTATTACCCAGCGCTATGCGAAATAAAAATGTTCGGGACGCATATAAGTAAACAGGCCTGGACTCTGGGTTGAGTAATTGCAGGCCTTTCTGCAGAAGGTAACCTTCACGAGCCAGACAATAAACATTTGAGGGGGTTGCTTTTATATAATCGTTGACCGCAGTCAAATAGGTATGAATAACCGGGCCACAGAAATTAAACCCAAATTCTTTCAAGGAGACTGACTCTACCATCACTTATCTCATTTATACTTATAACAACGAATTTATCGCAATATATTTTGCATATTGCATAATTGGCCAGGCTGCAGAGTGTAATCCACTGGAGCACAAAAACATTTACTGTAAAACTACATCACTAACTACTTATAAAGGTTGGCAGAAATATTAGATTTAATTTCTTTTTGCTCACTGACATGAATTCCATTTCGCTTTAAAAATGCGCCTAACTGCTTAAATTTATCGGGTGCTTCTAAATCAAAAAAATGCAGAAACTTAACGTCTATATCAGAGGTATCAAAATAGCGTTCATATTCATCTTCGCTACTATATTCATCGCCTAAACATGAGGTAAGACGATGTTGAAAACTACCATTATCATGTTTTAAACGGCTTTTTTTCCACTCAGACTTTTCCCGAGAGTTAAGAATATACAGCGCATCAGGAAACTGACTGGCGATATAAGGGCGTAACAATAATGGTGAGATGAATAGGTCAGGTGTCAGCAAGTAGAAGTCAAGAAAACAATCATAGTCCTCATAACCATTAATAACATTTAACCCGGCAGACACGTTACTCACCATTCGCTTTGCAAGCAAGCCATCATCCCAATGCACCGACTTTAACCCATTGTTTTTGAAGAACTGATGCAAGCTACCCGTGGCACACTTATTTGGACCAATTACAAACACTTTAGGCATCGACATTCCCCAACTATCAACAAAACAATATCGCCTTTTCTGCAAAAAATTATGCTACAGATAAGTACTAAATCTAAAAATATCAGTTCGCGATATTACCATCAAACAAGCCTATTGTCTGCGTATTCGCAAATGCGCTGCTGTTGATGAGTGAAGAATTTCTATAATGACTATGCAGCCTTTAAGCCAGCTTTAATTTAAGCAAGAAACTAGAGTAATGAGTAACCTTTCAGAGATACGAAGAACACGGAAGTATGCGTTTATACTAATCCAAAATAGTAGTTTATTCTCTCAGTGTAATTGTTGATGGTCGGCCGAAAACGACTTAGGTGCGTCCTTTGCAACATAGTTATTCTAAGTCACGAGGGCGGTACGCAGATGTAAGTTGTTTTGGCAAACTGATTCGACAAATTGCCATGGGGAGTTAATGGTATTACATAGTTTTCAGGCCTGCCTTTTTACTTTCATAGTCTGAAAATCAAACAACAAAAAACCCGCCAGCGGCGGGTTTTTTAATCGAATCGGTTAAGCGTGAACTTAGCCGTTATCGAGTAATTGCTTACTCTTCAGTTGCTTCTACTGCTTCTTCTTCAGCTTCTACAACCGGGCGGTCAACTAACTCAACGTAGGCCATAGGCGCGTTGTCGCCAGCACGGAAACCGCATTTTAAAATGCGAAGATAACCGCCTGGGCGAGTTTCGTAACGAGGACCAAGCTCGTTGAACAGTTTACCTACTACTTCTTTATCACCAGTGCGGGCCATTGCCAGACGACGATTTGCAACGCTGTCTTGCTTAGCCAGAGTGATAAGAGGCTCAATTACGCGACGTAATTCTTTCGCTTTTGGTAACGTCGTTTTGATCACTTCGTGCTTGACCAAAGAACCGGCCATGTTTTTAAACATAGCTTGACGATGGCTGCTGTTGCGATTCAACTGACGACCACTCTTACGATGGCGCATAGTTTTATCCTTCTAAAAAATCAGTTTCTTTTAAACCTGATTAATCTTTTTCAGCGATGCTCTCAGGCGGCCAGTTTTCCAGGCGCATGCCCAGAGAAAGTCCACGTGAAGCGAGAACATCTTTGATCTCAGTTAGCGATTTCTTACCTAAGTTAGGAGTTTTAAGTAACTCAACTTCGGTACGCTGAACCAGGTCACCAATATACTGGATAGCTTCTGCTTTCAGACAGTTAGCAGAACGTACTGTTAATTCCAGGTCATCAACCGGACGCAGCAGAATAGGATCGAACTCTGGTTTCTCTTCTTTCTGCACTGGCTCAGAGATATCACGCAGTTCAACAAACGCATCCAGCTGTTCAGCCAGGATGGTTGCGCTACGACGGATGGCTTCTTCAGGATCTAAAGTACCATTCGTTTCCATATCAATGATCAGTTTGTCCAGGTCGGTACGCTGTTCAACACGCGCAGACTCTACGGTGTAAGCAATACGCTCTACTGGGCTGTATGATGCATCTACTAATAAACGACCAATTGGACGATCATCTTCTTCAGAGGAACGACGAGTTGACGCTGGAACGTAACCACGACCCATCTCTACTTTAATACGCATGCTGATTTCAGCTTCGCCGGTTAAAGTACAAACTACGTGCTCAGGGTTTACGATTTCTACGTCACCATCATGCTGGATATCACCAGCTACAACAGGGCCAGCGCCAGATTTCACCAGAGTCAGAGTCGCTTCGTTTTTGCCTTCTAAGCGTACCGCTAAACCTTTAAGGTTCAACAAGATCTCGATTACATCTTCTTGAACACCTTCTTTGGTGCTGTACTCGTGAAGGACGCCGTCGATCTCAACTTCTGTTACCGCACATCCAGGCATGGATGACAGTAAGATGCGACGTAAGGCGTTACCTAAAGTGTGGCCAAAACCACGCTCCAGGGGTTCCAAAGTTACTTTGGCACGAGTAGGAGAAACGTTTTCGATCTCAACTAATCTCGGTTTAAGGAATTCAGTCACAGAACCCACAATGCTTCCTCTTTAGTTAGCTTTACTTAGAGTAAAGTTCGACGATCAACTGTTCGTTAATTTCGGCAGACAAGTCAGTTCTTTCAGGAACACGCTTGAACGTACCTTCCATTTTGTTGCTGTCTACTTCAATCCAGGTTGGCTTCTCACGCTGTTCAGCCAGTTCCAAAGCAGCCGCGATACGCGCTTGCTTTTTAGCTTTTTCACGAACAGAAACCACGTCTTCGGCAGTAACGTTAAACGATGGAATGTTTACCACTTTGCCATTTACTAAAATAGCTTTGTGGCTAACCAGCTGACGTGCTTCTGCACGAGTGCTGGCAAATCCCATACGATAAACTACGTTATCAAGACGCTGCTCAAGAAGTTGCAACAGGTTTTCACCGGTGTTGCCTTTCAGACGAGCCGCTTCTTTGTAGTAGTTACGGAATTGCTTTTCTAAAATGCCGTACATACGACGGACTTTTTGCTTTTCACGCAGCTGCACACCGTAGTCAGACAGACGACCACGACGGGCACCGTGTTGACCAGGCGCAGTTTCGATTTTACATTTAGAATCGATTGCGCGAACGCCGCTCTTCAGGAACAGGTCTGTTCCTTCACGACGGCTAAGCTTGAGTTTTGGACCCAAATATCTTGCCATGTTCTTTCTCCAACTGTCCGTCGATTAAACGCGACGTTTTTTCGGTGGACGACAACCGTTGTGAGGAATAGGCGTCACATCGGTAATGTTTGTGATCTTGTAACCTGTAGCGTTCAGGGCACGGATCGCAGACTCACGGCCTGGACCTGGACCTTTAACGAATACTTCAAGGTTTTTCAGACCGTATTCTTGTGCGGCTACGCCGGCACGCTCAGCAGCTACCTGTGCAGCAAATGGGGTAGATTTACGTGAACCACGGAAACCAGAACCACCAGATGTTGCCCACGCAAGTGCGTTGCCTGAACGATCTGTGATAGTCACAATTGTGTTATTGAAAGACGCATGGATATGAGCCATACCGTCTGCAACCTGACGTTTAGCGCGCTTACGCGTGCTACGAGCTGGTGCTTTTGCCATAACTTATACTCCCCGTTTACTTCTTAATTGGCTTACGAGGACCTTTACGGGTACGCGCATTAGTTTTAGTGCGCTGACCACGTAGAGGCAAGCTACGACGGTGGCGAATACCACGGAAGCAACCCAGGTCCATCAAACGTTTGATGCTCATAGAAACTTCACGACGTAAGTCACCTTCTACAGTGAATAACGCCACTTGTTCACGAAGCTTCTCGATTGTAGCTTCATCAAGCTCTTTGATTTTTGTATCTTCTGCAACACCAGCGCCTGCACAAATGCTTTTCGCACGTGTAGGACCAACGCCGAAGATTGCCTGAAGGGCGATCACAGCGTGCTTGTGCTCAGGAATGTTAATGCCAGCGATACGGGCCATTAACAGCACTCCTCTTAATTATAGTCGACGGCCTAAAAAGCCCGATAGGATACTTACCCGTCGAACAAATTGCAAATAAAAGGTGATTAATTCATCTGCGCCGAAAGCAGAACCTGATGTCAGGTTCTGCTTACAGTTTTTAACAAATCATTCACCGCGTTAGATTAGCCTTGACGCTGCTTATGCTTAGGGTCAGAGCTACAAATCACACGCACAACACCGTTGCGCTTAATGATTTTGCAGTTACGGCAAATCTTCTTTACTGATGCACGAACTTTCATTACATCACTCCGTAGTAGGCTTATCTTAGCGGCCGTAGCCTTTAAGATTCGCTTTCTTCAGAACAGACTCATACTGACTGGACATCAGATGGGTCTGCACCTGTGCCATAAAGTCCATGATAACAACTACGATAATTAACAGTGACGTTCCACCGAAGTAGAAAGGCACGTTCCACGCAATCAACATGAACTCGGGCACTAAACAAATAAAGGTTATATACATTGCGCCAGCAAGGGTCAGGCGAGTCATTACCTTATCGATATAACGTGAGGTTTGTTCACCCGGGCGGATGCCTGGGATGAATGCACCGGATTTCTTCAGGTTGTCTGCTGTATCACGCGGGTTAAATACCAGCGCAGTATAGAAGAAGCAGAAGAAGATAATCGCTACTGCATATAACATCACGTACAACGGCTGACCAGGCGACAGCAATAATGCCACGTCCTGTAACCATGCCATTGATTCATTTTGTCCAAACCAGCCCGCAATGGTACCAGGGAACAGAATGATACTGGAAGCAAAGATTGGTGGGATAACCCCGGCCATGTTTACTTTAAGTGGTAAGTGCGTGCTCTGCGCAGCATAAACCTTACGGCCTTGCTGACGTTTTGCATAGTTTACCACAATACGACGCTGGGCGCGTTCTACAAACACTACCAGGTACGTTAAGCCTACTACAATGGCGCCAATCAACAGCAGCAACAACATATTGATGTCGCCCTGTCTTGCTTGTTCCGCGGTCTGACCTATCGCTGTTGGCAGACCGGCAACAATACCAGCAAATATCAAAATAGAGATACCGTTACCGATACCTCGCTCGGTAATTTGCTCACCCAGCCACATCAGGAACATTGTCCCGGTGACCAAGCTTACTACCGCTGTAAAGTAAAATCCGAAGCCAGGATTAATCACCAAACCACTAATCAGGTTAGGCAGGCCGGTAGCAATACCGATAGACTGGAACGTTGCCAGTACCAGCGTTAAATAACGCGTATACTGACTAATTTTACGTCTGCCTGCTTCACCTTCTTTTTTCAACTCAACCATTGGCGGATGCACAACAGAGAGCAGCTGCATAATAATCGATGCAGTAATGTAAGGCATAATCCCCAAAGCCAGAACTGATGCACGCTCAAGCGCACCACCGGAGAACATGTTAAACATTTCTACGATAGTACCTTTTTGTTGCTCGAACAGTTGTGACAGTACTGCAGCATCGATACCAGGAATAGGTACATATGAACCCAACCGGAATACTACAATCGCACCAAGTACGAACAACAACCTTGCTTTAAGCTCACTCAAGCCGCTTTTTGCGCCCGAATCCAATCCTGGTTTCGCCATTTAGCTTATTCCTCTACTTTACCGCCAGCAGCTTCAATCGCCTCTTTGGCACCTTTAGTAACCTTCAACCCGCTAACAGTAACAGCGCGTGATACTTCACCGCTCTTAAGCACTTTAACGAACAGTACGTCTTTCTTAACCAGACCCGCTGCTTTTAAAGTGTCTACCGTTACTGTGTCGCCTTCGACCTTAGCGATTTCAGTCAGTGTAACCTGATCGGATACAAAGCTCTTACGAGAGGTGAAACCGAATTTAGGCAGACGGCGTTGAATAGGCATCTGACCACCTTCGAAGCCTGGCTTGATAGAACCGCCTGAACGGCTGGTTTGGCCTTTATGACCACGACCACCAGTTTTACCAAGACCAGAACCGATACCACGACCTACACGCTTCGCGCTTGTCTTTGATCCTTCGGCAGGAGAAATTGTGTTTAAACGCATGTCTTACTCCTCCACGATCTCAACCATGTAATATACACGGTTGATCATGCCACGAACGGCTGGGGTATCTTCGAGTTCACGAACATGGTTGATTTTACGCAGGCCTAAACCTTTAAGCGTCGCTTTGTGCTTTGGCAGACGGCCAATTGCACTTTTAGTTTGCTTTACTTTAATCGTTGCCATGTCTGATTACCCCAAAATTTCTTCTACAGACAATCCACGTTTAGCAGCGATACCGGCCGGCGAGTTCATCTCGGTCAGCGCGTTAACGGTTGCACGAACAACGTTGATTGGGTTTGTAGAGCCGTAACATTTTGAAAGTACGTTCTGCACACCAGCTACTTCAAGTACTGCACGCATTGCACCGCCGGCGATGATACCGGTACCTTCTGATGCAGGCTGCATGTAAACTTTAGAGCCAGAGTGACGACCTTTAATAGGGTGCTGCAGCGTGTGACCGTTAAGGTCTACACTAACCATGTTGCGACGGGCTTTTTCCATCGCTTTTTGGATAGCGGCTGGCACTTCACGTGCTTTACCGTAACCAAAACCAACACGGCCATTGCCGTCACCAACTACTGTCAATGCAGTGAAGCTGAAAATACGACCACCTTTAACCACTTTAGATACGCGGTTAACGGCAATCAATTTTTCAAGCATATCACCTGTTTGAACTTCTTGTTTAGCCATTATTAACTCCTAGAACTGAAGGCCAGCTTCGCGAGCTGCATCAGCTAATGCTTTAACGCGACCGTGGTATTTGAAACCGCTACGATCGAAAGCAACATCTTTGATGCCTTTTTCGATAGCGCGTTCTGCGATTGCTTTACCTACTAAAGCCGCTGCTTCAGCGTTGCCAGTTGATTTCAGATCTTTAGCCAGATCTTTTTCAACCGTAGAAGCCGCCGCCAATACTTCAGCACCGCTAGGAGCGATTAGCTGAGCATAGATGTGGCGAGGTGTACGGTTAATCACCAGGCGATGCGCGGCCAGTTCACGAATTTTAGCGCGTGCGCGAGTTGCGCGACGCAAGCGTGCTGCTTTCTTATCCATCGTATCACCCACCTACTTTTTCTTAGCTTCTTTACGACGTACATGTTCGTCTGCATAACGAACACCTTTACCTTTGTAAGGCTCTGGTGGACGGTACGCGCGAATGTTCGCCGCAACCTGACCAACTACCTGCTTATCGGCGCCTTTAACGACGATTTCAGTTTGGGTCGGAGTTTCAACTGTAATACCTGCTGGCATTTCGTATGCTACAGGGTGAGAGAAACCCAGAGTCAGGTTCAGTTTGTTACCTTGTGCCTGAGCACGGTAACCAACACCTAACAGCTGCAGTTTTTTCTCAAAACCTTGCGTTACACCAACAACCATTGAATTTAACAGCGCGCGAACAGTACCAGCCTGAGCCCAGCCATCAGGGAAACCTTCGCGAGGTAACGCCTTAACCTGGTTCTCTTCCTGTACTACTTCTACTGCGTCGTTAAATACGCGGGTCAATGTACCGTTTTTACCTTTGATTGTGACTTCTTGACCTGAGATAGAGATCTCTACGCCAGAGGCGAGGTCAACAGGGGCCTTTGCTACACGTGACATTTCAACTCCTCCGTTACGCTACATAACCGATGATCTCACCGCCCATGCCTGCTTTACGCGCAGCACGGTCAGTCATCACACCTTTAGAAGTTGACACGATAGCAACACCTAAACCACCCATTACTTTTGGCAGCTCATCTTTTTTCTTATAGATGCGCAGACCAGGACGGCTTACACGTTCAATAGTGTCGATTACTTGCTTGCCTTCGAAGTACTTAAGAGTCACTTCTAAAACAGGCTTAACGTCACCAGATACAGCGAAGTCTGTGATATAACCTTCAGCTTTAAGTACGCCAGCAATTGCTACACGTTGCTTAGAAGAAGGCATAAGTACAGAAACTTTCTGTGCCATCTGGCCGTTACGGATGCGGGTAAACATATCCGCGATAGGATCTTGCATGCTCATATCAGCTACTCCTTACCAGCTGGCTTTTTTCAAGCCAGGGACTTCACCGCGCATCGCCGCTTCACGCAGCTTGATACGGCTCAGACCGAACTTACGTAGGAAACCATGTGGACGACCAGTTACACGGCAGCGGTTTTGCTGACGAGACTTGGCGCTATCACGTGGTAATTGTTGCAGCTTCAATACAGCATCCCAACGCTCTTCTTCAGAGGCGTTAACATCGCTGATAATCGCTTTAAGCGCAGCACGTTTTTCAGCATACTTAGCAACAAGCTTTGCACGCTTTACTTCACGAGCCTTCATTGATTCTTTTGCCATAACCCTACACCTTATTTTCTGAATGGGAAGTTGAACGCACTAAGTAATGCGCGCGCTTCTTCGTCAGTGCCAGCACTGGTAGTGATGGTGATATCCATACCACGAACTTTATCTACCTTATCGAAATCGATTTCAGGGAAGATAATTTGCTCGCGTACACCCATGCTGTAGTTACCACGTCCGTCGAACGACTTAGCGTTCAGACCACGGAAGTCACGGATACGTGGAATTGCAATCGAAATTAAGCGCTCTAAGAATTCCCACATGCGCTCGCCGCGCAGGGTTACTTTACAGCCAATCGGATAACCTTCACGGATTTTAAAACCCGCTACTGATTTACGTGCAACTGTAACAATTGGCTTCTGGCCAGCGATAGCAGTCATATCTGCTGTCGCGTGCTCAAGAACTTTCTTGTCAGCAACTGCTTCACCTAAACCCATGTTTAGAGTGATTTTTTCAATCCGAGGGACTTGCATGACGCTTTTGTATCCGAACTGCTTCGCAAGTTCAGCTACTACTGTTTCTTTATAGAAATCATGCAGTTTCGCCATCGTACTCTCCAATAAATTAAACGAGTTCGCCGTTAGACTTAAAGAAACGAACTTTCTTACCGTCTTCTGTACGGAAACCAACGCGATCAGCTTTACCCGTTGCCGGGTTAACTACCGCAACATTAGAAACGTGAATGGATGCTTCTTTCTCAACAATACCGCCAGCTTCACCCAGTTGTGGGTTAGGCTTTTGGTGTTTCTTGACAAGATTTACACCTTCAACGACTACACGGTCATCAGAATTAAGAACACGCACGACTTTGCCTTGCTTGCCTTTATCTTTACCCGCTAATACGACTACTTCATCATCACGACGAATTTTATTAGCCATTATCGTGACTCCTTATAGTACCTCTGGGGCCAGTGAGATGATCTTCATGAAGTTATCACTTCTCAGCTCACGGGTTACCGGTCCAAAGATACGCGTACCAATTGGTTGCTTGTTTGCATTAAGCAAAACAGCCGCATTACTATCGAAACGGATGGTTGAACCATCTGCACGACGAATGCCTTTTCTAGTACGCACCACCACTGCGTTCAGTACGTCACCTTTTTTAACTTTACCGCGAGGAATTGCTTCCTTAACAGTAACTTTGATGATGTCACCGATACCTGCATAACGGCGATGCG
>Ga0208204_100174_pt1 | contig 24104 bp, 17 predicted proteins | sample DeeseametaMP2252_FD_184173 | JGI IMG/M metagenome (GOLD analysis project Ga0208204, IMG submission 184173) | Marine microbial communities from the Deep Pacific Ocean - MP2252 (SPAdes) | ecosystem: Environmental > Aquatic > Marine > Oceanic | place: West of El Salvador, Pacific Ocean | collected...
AAGGGGCGCAGGTAGAAAAAGGTCAGCAGCTTTATCAAATTGATGACGCCCGCTATGCCGCCCAATTGGCCAGCGCCAAAGCTGATCTCAAAAGTGCAGAAGCCAACCTGAAAACCTTAGAAGCACGCTCTAATCGTTATAAAGATCTACTTACCCGAAACGCAGTAAGCCAGCAGGAATATGATGATGCGCTGGCACAAGCTCAACAAGCCGAGGCGCAGATTAGTGTAGCCCAGGCAGCGGTAGACCTGGCTCAGGTTGATCTTGATTTTACGAAGGTTTATGCGCCAATTAGTGGTCAGATAAGCCGCAGTTATATCACCGTTGGTTCACTGGTTACCGCTAGTCAAACCCAACAACTGGCAACGATTACCCAGTTAGATCCGGTGTTTGTCGATATGCAACAAAGCGGTAAGAGCGTACTTACGTTACGCAGAGCCATGCAGCAAAACGGCTCGCTTCCGGTAAAACTTATCCTTGATGAAATCACTGGCGAATCTTACGAACACGACGGCAAACTCAAGTTCTCGGAGGTGACGGTTGATGAAACTACCGGTGCGGTAGCTCTTCGTGCTGAATTCCCTAACCCCGATTCTCTGTTAATGCCTGGCTTGTTTGTTAAGGCAACGGTAATGCTGGGTAATTCCAATGAATTGCTGGTTCCTCAGCGCGCTACTACCCGTCAGCCAGATGGTTCGATTGGTATTATGACGGTAAATGGCGAAAGCAAAGTTGTGCCCAAAACGATTGTTGTGGGTGATACCTACAAAGATCAATACATCGTGAAGTCTGGTATCAATAGCGGTGAGAAAGTCATCGTCACCGGATACCAGAAAGTGCAGCCCGACATGCAGGTAAATGCAAAACCTTGGCAGTCACAGAACAATCAGTAATCGCGATTAATTAAGGCAGGAACACATTTTTTATGGCACGTTTTTTTATTGATCGTCCTGTATTTGCCTGGGTATTAGCCATCATCACAATGATGGCTGGTCTCCTGTCTATACAAGGGCTCCCCATTGAACAGTATCCCAAGGTAGCGCCGCCTACGGTAAGCATTACGGCGCAATATCCGGGGGCATCCGCTGAAACCATTGAGAACACGGTAACCCAGATCATTGAACAAAATCTGACGGGTATCGATAACCTCCGTTACTTCACTGCCAGCAGTGAAAACACGCGGATGACTATTACGCTAACCTTTGAGCCGGGTACAGACCCAGACACGGCGCAGGTTCAAACGCAAAACAAAGTGCAAAGCGCCATGTCGCTGTTACCGAATCCGGTGCAGCAGCAAGGTGTTGTCGTGAATAAATCTAACGACGCGTTTGCTGTGGTAGTTGGCTTCTATTCTAAAGACGGGAATCTCTCCCAGTTTGATCTCAGCGACTTGTTAGTGTCTGACTTCCAGGACCCGATTTCGCGGGTCAATGGTGTGGGTAATGTTCGTGTATTCGGTGCGCAGCGCTCTATGCGGATCTGGCTGGACCCTGAAAAACTGTACAGCTACAACATGACCCCTGGAGACGTACAAAGCGCGGTTCAGACCCAGAATACCGATATCTCTGCGGGCCAGTTAGGCGGTATGCCAGCAGTAGAAGGTCAGCAAATTAACGCCACCATTACTGCGCAGTCTATCTTGCGCACCGTTGAAGATTTCGAAAACATCGTATTGCGTGTGAACACCGACGGTTCCCAGGTGCGTGTTAAAGACGTTGCCCGGGTTGAACTGGGTTCTGAGAACTACAGCTATATTGCCCGATATAACCGTCAGCCTGCCTCGGGTATGGCGGTATCGTTGGCGACCGGCGCAAACGCACTGGATACCATTGAAGCCGTAAAAGCGAAAGTAGCTGAGATGGCGCCAGACCTGCCTGAAGGCGTAGAAGTGGTTTACCCGGTAGACAGCTCGCCATTCATTAAACTGTCCATTGAGTCAGTGGTAAAAACACTGATTGAAGCCATCGTGCTGGTATTCTTCGTGATGCTGCTGTTCCTGCAAAACTGGCGCGCGACCCTGGTTCCTACCATTGCCGTACCTGTCGTACTGATGGGTACCTTCGCGGTGCTGTACGCGTTTGGTTTTACCATTAACGTGCTCACTATGTTTGCTATGGTTCTGGCCATTGGTTTGTTAGTAGACGACGCTATTGTTGTGGTAGAAAACGTTGAACGGATCATGGAAGAAGAAGGCTTGGACGCCAAAGAAGCGACTAAGAAATCCATGGGCCAAATCACCAGTGCGCTGGTGGGTATTGCCGTAGTACTTTCCACAGTATTTATCCCAATGGCCTTCATGAGCGGCTCTGCAGGTTCTATTTACCGCCAGTTCTCTATCACTATCGTTGCGGCAATGGGCTTCTCTGTATTGGTTGCGATTATCTTATCGCCAGTACTGTGTATGTCGCTGCTGCGCAAAAAGGATGTACTGAACAAGAAAGAGACCGGTTTCTTCGGTTGGTTTAACCGCAATTTCAACAAAGGCCGCGACGGCTACGAACGTGCTGCTACTGGCATGGCTGGAAAAATCAAACGCTTCCTGCTGATTTACGTTGTGCTAGTGGGTGGCATGGGATTCATTTTCACCCAACTACCAGGTTCATTCCTGCCAGATGAAGATCAGGGCCGGGTAATGGTGTTGGTGAATGCGCCTCCGGGTTCAACCGCTGGCCGTACACTGGAATCGATGAAAACCGTTGAAGATTTCTTCCTCGACCAGAAAGGTGACATGGTTAAAGACATGTTTACCATCGTAGGCTTTAGTTTCACGGGGGCCGCTCAGAACTCCGGTATGGCGTTTGCGCACTTAGTCGATTGGGAGAAGCGCGATGAATCACAAAGTGCTTTCGCTATTATCAATCAGGCATTTGGCGCTCTATCGCAAATTCAGGATGCCAGTGCATTCCCAATTCTGCCACCGCCAATTCGTGAACTGGGTAACGCGACCGGTTTCGACTTCCAGTTAGTCGACCGTGGTGCGAATGGTCACGAAGCATTAATGAATGCTCGTAACCAGTTCCTGGGCATGGCCGCACAGAATCCCAAACTGACTGGTGTTCGCCCGAACGGTTTGAGCGATGTACCTGAGTTTAAGATTAATATCGATAGTGAAAAAGCGTCGGCGTTAGGTGTCTCGTTAAGTGATATCAACAATACACTCAGCATTGCCTGGGGTTCAGCTTACGTAAATGACTTTATCGATAACGGCCGAATCAAGCGTGTTTATATGCAAGCGGATGCGCCATACCGTATGGACCCAGAAGATTTGGAAAAATGGTTCGTGCGCAACGGCGACGGTGACATGGTAGCGTTCAATGCGTTCTCGTCAGTCGAGTGGAACTATGGTTCGCCTAAACTGGAACGTTTCAACGGTGTTTCATCGGTAAATATTCAGGGTAGCCCGTCTCCCGGTATCTCTTCTGGTGAAGCTATGGCTGAAGCGCAGAAACTGGTGAAGCAGTTGCCGCCAGGCTTCGCGCTGGAATGGTCTGGTTTGTCATATGAAGAGCAGGAAGCTGGTTCACAGGCACCTATGCTATACGCCATGTCAATCCTGGTCGTATTCCTGTGTCTTGCAGCATTGTATGAGAGCTGGTCGGTACCGTTTGCGGTACTGATGGTGGTACCTCTTGGTATTCTCGGTTCTGTGGTCGCCGCTTTCATCTTCGGCTTACCCAACGACGTATACCTGCAGGTTGCTTTCCTGACCACGGTGGGTCTGGCTGCAAAGAACGCCATTCTTATTGTTGAGTTCGCGAAAGAGCAGTACGACGAAGGCATGGACTTGATTAAAGCTGTTTCGTTAGCCGCATCACAGCGTTTCCGCCCCATTTTGATGACCTCAATGGCCTTCATTCTGGGTGTGACGCCACTGGCAATTTCCAGCGGTGCGGGTGCAGAAAGTCAGAACGCCATTGGTATTGCAGTAATGGGGGGGATGTTTGCCGCTACCTTCCTGGCAATCTTCTTTGTGCCTATGTTCTATGTGATGGTGGTGAAGTACTTCGGTGCCAAGCGTCAACCTCACGAGGAAAGCTAGCTCTGGCTAGAAACGCAAAATCATAATTCATCGTATCACCCCGCATTTCGCGGGGTGATTTTTTCTGTTTGGCTATTTCTGTTAAATGTTAATCGCGATCAACACCTTTAGGGCAGAATGTGGCAAGATGCCGCTATTGGCTGTACAACGTTATGATGCGAGGAACGCAAAATGGCTGTGGCTTTACCTCCTAAACCAGTCTGGAATCAGTTAATCAAATCAGGTTGCCGTGTATTCGTCGGTGGCAACGCGTCGGTGCCTTATGCACTCATCCAGGACCTGATCGATCACAGTACAGGTTTTAGCGATATCGAAATGGTCCATATGCTGGCGCTGGGCGATACCCGCTGGGCCAGTGAAAAACACCGCCAGCTGTTTAAAGTTAACACCTTTTTCATCGGCGGCGAAGAAGTTCGCCGGGCGGTAGATGAAGGCCGGGCAGACTATACCCCTTGTTTCCTGTCTGAAATGTCGGGCCTGTTCAGTGACGGCACCTTGCCGTTGGATGCAGCGCTGGTGAATGTCAGTCCGCCAGATGAATATGGTTACTGTTCGCTGGGCGCGTCGGTAGATATTTGTATGTCGGCAGTGCGTAACGCCGATGTGGTCATCGCGCAGATTAATGACATGGTGCCGCGTACCTCCGGGCATTCCTATATTCATATCAGTGAAATTACCGCTTGTATCCAAAGTGATCAGGAATTGGTAGAAGTGGCGCCGCCCCCCATCGACAGCATTACAGAGCGGATTGGCCAGTATGTGGCCATGCTAGTAGAAGATGGCTCAACCTTGCAGTTCGGTATTGGTAAAATCCCCAGTGCGACGCTCAAGTATTTGCTGCATCATAAAGATTTGGGTATTCACAGTGAAATGCTCACCGACAGCATTATTGAAGTTATCGAGTCTGGCGCGATTACCAACCGTAAGAAAACCTTCCACCCGGGTAAGCTTGTCACCAGTTTTGCGATTGGTACCCGTCGACTGTATGACTACATTGATAAAAACCCCCACATTGAGTTTTATCCCAGCAGTTACGTGAACAAGCCAACGAACATTGCCAAGAACGATACCATGGTAGCGATTAATAGTGCGTTGGAAGTCGATTTAACCGGCCAGGTGGTGGCGGATTCATTGGGGCATGACTTTTACAGTGGTATTGGCGGTCAGGTGGATTTTGTCAGTGGCGCGTCGATGAGCAAAGGTGGGAAAGCGATTATTGCTTTACCCTCTACTGCCAAGGGCGAAACGGTATCTCGTATCAAGCCTTGTATCTCCGAAGGGGCGGGCGTAGTGACCAGCCGCGGAAACGTGCAATACGTGGTAACCGAATACGGTGTAGCGGCGCTACGAGGTAAGAGTATTCGCGAGCGAGCACTGGAACTTATTCGTGTTGCCCATCCAAAATTTCGCGGCCAGTTGCTCGAAGAAGTTCGCAAGAACTATTGGGTGCCTCATTATCAGGAAAAGTACCCCACAGATATCGCAGAGCTTGGCGCGATTCAGCTGCAAAAGCTGGTGATTCAGGGGGATACCTATTATTTGCGACCGCTCAACCCGGCCGATGAACGTCGGTTACAAGAATTTTTCTATTCTCATACCAAAGAAACCCTGCGCTTGCGTTACAACTACGATCCGAAGCAAATGTCCCGGGAGAAGTCGTGTAATTTGGTGAGTGTTGATCAGCGTACCGATGCGGCGCTGTGCATCGTTCGTCAGGAAGGTTCGCGGATCATGATTCATGCGGTAGGGCGTTTTTATTTTAATCCAGCAGATAACTCCTGTGAGGCGGCTTTTGTCACACGGGAAAATCAGCAGGGTAAAGGCATGGCGAAGCTACTGCTGTCACGTCTTATTGATATAGCCCGCGCCCGCAAAATGCGCAGGATGCTGGCCTATGTGCGAGCCGAAAACAAAGCCATGATTGCGATATTTGAAAACGCCGGATTCAAGCGCTTGTTTTCCAGCGACCCAAGTGATGTGGAGCTTGAATTGAAGCTAGAGGAGGAAGCGTGACAGTAAGGATATTTCGCGGCAAAGACTGCATTCATCATGATGTAGGGCATGACCATCCGGAATCGCCAGACCGCCTGTACGCCATCGATGATCAGCTATTGTCATCGGGATTAGAAATGACTTGTGAACATGCCGATGTGAAACCCTGCAAACGGGAATACCTGGCCTTGGCTCACGATCCGTACTATGTAGACAGTGTATTTGAACGCGCCCCGAAAACCGGGCTGGTGTGGGTAGAAGACGACACCGGTATGACCCCAATTACCTTAAGTGCGGCGTTGTACTCGGCAGGGGCAGGAGTCGATGCGGTGGACTGGGTAATGGCAGGGGAAGACCGACAGGCATTTTGTGCAGTGCGTCCGCCGGGTCACCATGCCGAATATGCGTCAGCACAAGGGTTTTGTTTTTTTAACAATGTTGTTGTTGCAGCACGCTATGCCTTGCACCATCACGGGTTAAACCGGGTGGCGATTGTGGATTTTGATGTGCACCACGGCAATGGTACGGAAAACATCATTGCAGGTGACGAACGCATCATGATGTTCTCATCGTTTCAACATCCGTTTTATCCCCACAGCGGTTCGCCCGTGTCAGCCAGTAATATTCAGGGTGTGCCACTGGACGCGGGTTGTACCGGTGAGGTATTTCGCGAAAAAGTGAATTACTGGTTTGATGCACTACGAAATTACAAGCCAGAACTGATCCTGATTTCTGCAGGCTTCGATGCCCACGCTGAAGATCCCATGGCCCACCTACGTTTACGGGAAGATGACTACAAGTGGATTTCCGCAGAACTACGCAAAGTGGCAGATGAGGTGTGTCATGGTCGCATAGTCAGTACGTTGGAAGGCGGCTACAACCAAAGCGCACTAGCCCGTTCTGTCGTTGCTCACATTAAAGGCCTGCAAGGCGACACCCTGGAACGCGGCGGGGCATGACTTTCCGGCTTTGGGAGGGGCGCGGATTCGGTAGCAAACACGCCGTGAATACATCCATGTGGGCTCGGCTGCCGCCTCATGCATCCGACGTGGGGCAGTAGCAGCCTTCACCATCGGCGTTAATCATTGCGCCCTGATAGTTATCTTGTTTTACCCAGTTGGCAATGGTGGCCACCAAGTCATCACCGGTATAACACCCAAGTCCTGTGGCGTATGCGCCAAGATAGCGAAGCTGATTTTCTGCATCGAGTACCGCAAGGGCAGGGAAGGATGGCACGTTGTCGGCCAGCGATGGATGATCTGACAAATTCACTACGGTTAGTGAGTAGCCTTGTTCCTTTAGCAATTCCGATAAATCATACTGATGTTGGCGACTCAACGAATTGCAGAAACAAGGGCTATCGGTTTGTAAATGGACTAAGGTGCCCGGACGGATGCCGGCTTCATTTAAGTAGGCTGCAAAACGGGTGTCAAAGTCGCGCTCAGAAGATGCCGCAGTCAATGATAGTTGGGGATCGAATTCGGATGTTTGATTGCCGCCATAAATCCAGAGCCCTGTCATTACAGAGCAAAGCCAGACGGCAACCACTAGCCATCCGGCTTTCTTTTTCATCATACGGTGAATTTCATCACGGCTTGCTGCATGTCTTTGCAAAGATTGGTTAATTGCACCACTTGCTGCTCAAGACGGGCGGCGGTTGATGCTTCTTCTTGGGAGAGTTCGTGCATTTTTGCCGTGCTCGCCGCAATAGACTGTGATGCAGCTTCCTGCTCGACTGCGGAGCTAGCAATTTCAGCCATATTGTCAGACGCTGCGGTGATCTGAGATTCAATCTCGGTCATCGCTGCGCTGGCAGAAGATGAGTTATCTACGGCATTATCCACCAGCGTAATACAGCTTTGCATTTGCTCTACAGAGCTTGCGGTACTTACTACCAGTTTCTCGGTAATCGCGGTAATCTCGTCGGCGCTTTCTTTTGAGCGAATTGCCAACGTACGTACCTCATCTGCCACCACGGCAAAACCTCTACCGTGCTCACCTGCACGGGCAGATTCAATAGCCGCATTCAGAGCCAGGAGATTAGTTTGTTCAGCCACGGCAGTGATGGAACGCATTGCGTCAGAAATATTCGCACAACGTTCATTAAGTTCAGCGTTGGTTTGCGCCGCTTTGGTTAACATGCTTTTCAAAGAGGCAATTGAACCCGCTGTTGCATCGATAGCCGCTTTGGACTCGCTGGTGAGTGAGGATGCTTGGCTCGTTTTATCGTTGGCAAGCTGGGTTCTTTCCGAAGTAAGCTGCATCGACGCGGCGATTTCTTCTGATGCAGAAGATACGCTGCTTACTTCGTTCGCTGCCTGCGCACTGGTGTTACTCAACTCAGAAGTGGCCCCCTGAATTTGCTGGCTGGCGGAAGCAACTTCGTTAGTCAGTCTATTGGCATCAACGGCAAGGGTTTTCATTTGCGATAATAAGTTTGCAAATTGTTTGGTGCCTTCGCTCTGTGCTACGTCAACGGTGAGGTCGATGCGCCCCTGTTGTGCCAACACTCTATCAACGGTATTGCTTAAAGCAAATGCGTTCATACCCTCATCATAAGAGCGCTTAGCCACAAACATTAATGCTGCGCACTCTGACACAGCGAACAAGGCATGCATGATAAGAATAGGAAAGCTCAGATGGCCATCTTCGAAGATAGTCACTCCAACCCCCTGGGATTGAAGAATAAAGAACCCAACGTGATGGATGGCCACCACGGCAGTAGAAACGCCAATAACAATCCAATCGCGAAATACGACCAACATGGCCAGTAATGCGAATATTTCGAAGTGCCATTCAATCAGCCCATAGGCCTGATTAATATGTAGAGCAGTCATTAACTGCACGGCGATACCGATACAAATACGACTCAACGAGGAATCAGGCTGTGTAACACTAAGAAACAGCGGCAATGCAACGGTGGGAACGCCGATAATAAAAGCCGGAAGTAGTTCACCAGTATAAAAACCAATTGCGATTGCCAGTACAAGCTGTACAGGTAGAACAAGACGGAATAATTTTTGACCATCCTGAATCCAAGGAAATTGCATGCGATACCCTCAAAGTGACAAGGACATTCTGAGTATAGGTGATGTTTACCGTTTTAACCCAGATCCTTAACCTGGGAAAAGTATAGTTACTAATGCATGTTTCGGGTATCGCACTTTTGTCTAAATGTGATTTATGTCACAAATGTCTCAAATAAATTTGTTAAAGCCACTTTTTCCACAGCATAGCGATAAGCATGATAATAGTCAGAAAAAGCATGCCAGCTATTAAAATGGTAAAGGCTTGGGGAGAGTCGGTACCTGGTAATCCTCCCACATTCATGCCAAATAATCCGGTTAGAAACGATAGCGGCAGGAAAATCGCCGTTACCATAGAGAGCACATACATGCGCATACCTTGCTGATCGGCAATGCGGTTACGAAGTTCGTCTTGCAACAGAACCGCCCGCTCCCGTGCGAGATCTAAGTCTTCGACATAGCGGGTAATGCGGTCAGACTGTTCTCCTAAAAAGAACACCTGGTCTTCATTTAAAAAACTGCTGAAACGTAGTAAGGCGTCCAGGGCATCCCGTTGGGGGGCAAGAAATCGACGGATTGCGGCAGACTGCCTGCGAAGATTAGAGAGCACCTTTCGGTCGGCCTTATCTAATTGATAATCCTCTTCGAAATCGAGTAGCGCATCGTTAATTTCTTCCAGTGTTTCGTGAATGACATCGGCAAGACGCAGTACCAAATCGAGTAAAAGTGCTTTAGGTGATTCTGGCGGGGCGCCAGAGGTAACGTCGTCCTGTAACGCCAATACCGACATCAATTGACGGCCTTTTCGTCTGGCTGTGATGATAAGGTTATTGGTGCACCAAATTCTCAAAGAAACCATGTCTTCCGGATCGGCTTCCGGATTTTTGTTTATTCCGCGAAGAAACACCAATACGCCATCGTCCATCTGCATCGCTCGTGGGCGCGTGACCTGCGCGCACAATGCGTCAGACACGCTGCCTGCAATTGAGAGTGATTGCAGCAGTTGCTCTGAGTCTTCGGCGTCACTTTGCATATGTATCCAGATATATTCCCCCGCCTTGCATGGGTAATTCAGTTCCTGTTGCGTAAGCGAACGGGCCTCACCGGTCTGATTAATGACATAGGCAGAGAGAAAGGCGTTATCGGACATCGTGTGCAGGCTCCTTGGCATGACTGGACAAGTTGATTGGCTTCGGGAATTCCGTGCCTGTTACTGAGACTATGATACAGTACGCCCATTCAGGCCACACCTATAGGGCTACTATGCGAAAATTCACTCGATTTTTTATTCTGTTACCGCTGTTTATGTTGTTGCTGACTACGCAAGCACACGCTTTTACGTTCAGGTTATCTCAGAAAGATCTAAACCAGGTTGTGGGCATGACGTTCCCGCAGACCCAGTATTATGAAGGGATGAAGGTTGTTTTCAGTAATCCATATTTGACGCTTTCGGCAAACAACAAGGTGGCCGTAGACGTAAATATTCTCGGTTCACGGGATGGTCAGCAAATGGAGGCCAAGGCGACGCTGAGTGGCTTGCTTCGTTATGATGGTACCAATGGCGAATTGCAGATAGAACGGCCAATGCTGAATGATTTTAAGGTGCTGAACAGTACGCTGCAAAATAACAAGGACATTGTACGTTGGGCTGAACAGCTGAAAGGGCAGTCGGCACCGATTATTCTGTTAGTGAACTTTAAAGATCTGAATCTTTCGATTTTAGGAAATCAGCTACCCAGTGATATGCGCGTAGAAGCGGGTCAACTGGTTATCGTATTTTAGGTGTAGCATGTCGAGAATTTGTTTTTTGTCTATGGATGTTGAAGACGCGGAAGGATTCTTTGTGTATGACGACATGCTGATCCCGGATTTCAATGCCTCAGGCTATGAAGTAGAAACGGTCTCCTGGCGCAGTACCACGGTGAACTGGAATGATTTTGACCATGTGATTGTGCGCAGTCCATGGGACTATCAGCAGGCGCCCGAGGCTTTCATTGCTTGCCTCGAAGCCATCGATGCATCGTCAGCAACGCTGCATAATCCGCTTTCATTGATGAAATGGAATATTGAGAAAACGTACCTGAGAGAGCTTGCGGAGAATGATGTACCCATTGTGCCAACAGTGTGGGCTGATACGTATTCAGCAACCTGGTTTGAAGCACAATTCGCGGCTTTGGGGTGTGATGAAGTAGTGATTAAGCCAGCGCTAAGTGCCAATTCCGATGACACATTCAGAATTCATCAATCGCAGGCCGTTGAGTTTCACGCGAAGCTGAGTGAGTTGTTTAGAGATCGTCTGTTGATGGTACAGCCCTTTTTGAGCAGCGTAATCACTGAAGGTGAGTATTCACTTTTCTATTTTGGCGGTGAGTATAGCCACACGTTACTCAAACAACCTAAAGCCGGTGATTTCCGGGTACAGGAAGAGCATGGTGGGCGACTTTCTGCGTACACACCCACTGCAGATATGCTTACCGTTTGTGAGGCGGCGCTAAGTGCTATGCCCACGGATTATCTTTATGCCAGGGTAGATTTGATTCGGGTTAATGGGCATTGGGCAATCATGGAGCTAGAGCTGATAGAGCCTTCGCTTTACTTTAATATTGACCCAGCATCACCCAAACGTTTTGTCGATGTATTTGTATCTCGCTTTGGCAAAGGGCACTAGCCACACATTACTTTTGTGTTGTATTAGAAGTATGAAAACATAAAGCAACGCGTCCTGCGTTGCTTTTTTTATTCAGTATCAGTCACGCATACGGCTTTCTTTTTCCCGCTTCACCGTATCACGCTGTTGCACTTGTGAACGTTGCGGATAGCTGCGTACATTTTGCTTCTGCGCTGCCGGCCGCTCTCGCTGTACGGCTGGTTTAGTCTGATAGTTATTTTTCATCACATCCTGTCGAGGCTTATAGACTTCCCGCTTCTGTTCGGCGGTCCGGGCATATTCACGCTGGCTTTGTGTCGGCGTGGTAACGCGGCGTTCCTGATGAAAATTGCGGTTGTCACTCTTATCACTCGAGGGACGAACGTAAGATTTTTTCTCAATATGGATTTCACGTTGCGGCTTAGACGACAGGCCTCCCCGGGATGCAGCGGCATGATGATTCGACACCGGAGAATAGTCTACCCGGCGTTTTACATTGTGAGTTTGGTTCACATAACGTTTGCCCGGCGAGCGTACCACATTGTCTGAATAGCGTACCCGACGGTGATTGGCATTGTGTTGCCACGGCTGATAATCCCGGCTGTAACTGCGCTTGATGTCGTTGCCGTAATAGAATCGTTTCACCGGGCGATGGGTTACAACGACGTGACGGTCATGCCAACTGATACCACCGAAATAAAAATGGGTGGAAAGACGAATGCTTGGGCTCCAGTAAAAACCGGCGGTGAAGCGGTAATGGCTAGGTTGATGCCAGTAAACAGGCGCAACCGGATGCCACCAATTGCCATAGACCACTCGCGTATCATAGTAAGGCACATACACAACTTCTTTGCGCACAGGTGCGATTACAATAGTCTCTCTATCTCGCTCGATACGCTGATATTCGTTGTCATCCAGGGTGCCTGCGTTCAGCGCATGCTGGCGTAACACCTGAACCCGCGCCAGCACCCGGCCCTGGCTAATCAGTACGTTGTCGCCCAATGCCTGTAACCAATCTAAATCTCCGCTGAGGGTCTGCAGAATATCGGTAAATGGCACAATGGCTTTTACGCTTGGGTCCCAGTCGAAGTCTTCGATTTCCCGCTCCACGTCTTCCGCATCCAGGTGGCTATGCTGCTGACGCCAACGATCAGCGGCAATCACTTCAAGGGGGTAGGTCGATGCAATCAGAATATGCGTCAGTATGGTGTCGGGATACAAGGCGATAGGCGCCAACAGACTGTCCAATTCAGCGTCAGTGTAGCTGTCAGCCTGGGACTGCGAGGCATAACTGTCTTGTTTGGCCATGGCTGGCAAAGACACCATCGCCCCCGTGGAGAGCGATAAAATCACTGCAAGGGTTAATCGTTTCATAAGAACTCCTGAATTCTGCGTAGGATGCAGAATAGTGTGAAGATAGGAAACGTTATAACCGACGGGGAATTAACCTAAGCTGAACCAACATCAAATGCTGCGTTCAGCTTCTGTAAGACTAGTCGAACAGATGAGGGTCGAAAACGTGACCGAGCTTTTCGGTTTTGGTTTTCAGATAGTTTTTATTGTCTTTCGTCATGCCGTGGTCGATGGGCGTTCTGGACACAATTTCGATTCCAAGGTCATCTAGCGCTTTCAGCTTACGGGGGTTGTTGGTCATTAACTCAACCTTGGTTACTTTCAGCGTTTCCAGCATCAGCTTACAAATATCATAGCTGCGTAGATCTGCATCAAAACCAAGGTGTTCGTTAGCTTCTACGGTGTCCATGCCACTGTCTTGCAAATTATAAGCGCGGATTTTGTTGAGTAACCCAATGCCTCGGCCTTCCTGACGCAAATACAAAATAACGCCAAATCCATGGTCGACCACGTTCTGCATGGCTTTCTCAAGCTGATAACCGCAATCGCAACGGGTGCTGAAAAGCGCGTCGCCGGTAAGGCACTCAGAATGAATACGGATCGGCACCACATCGCCCTCGTTCCAGGTACCATAGGAAAGCGCCACGTGTTCCTGGCCACTGAGTTCCACAAAGCCATGGATGCGGAAATCGCCCATTCTGGTAGGAAGTTTGGCGGAGCTGATATATTCGTATTTTGGTTGCTTACTGGTCATTGCACTTCTAAGCCTGCTTGATAATCCACGCTAATGTGGGGTCGGGCGGGCATTTTACAAGATTTCGAGTGTGATATTATAGCAATTCATCATGAATTATGTCGTCTTGTTCGTTCGATAAAGACGATTAATGCCAAATTGGCTATTTAGCTTGCAGCCACTGCCAGAGAAAATCTGCTGTATTGTTAATGCCCCCAGCCGATTCCAGCCAAATAGAATCGCACAACCATTCTATGCACAGCAGCATTCTTACTTCCTCTGCGATGATAACAACCTGTACGCGGTCGGCGCCCCATTCGGGCTCCTGAGCTTCAGCACCGAACGCACTAACCAGCTGTGTAATGAACTGGCTGGTTCGTCCGGGCGTTTGGGGTAGAGGAAAGTCCAGCACAATGGTTTCGTCTATTCGACGTGCGGACTGCTTGATTTGGTTTACGTCTAACTGCTGCACGACAACATGCCTCCTTGATTGGCTTCTCCGGGTTTAGCGTATTTATGGTTATCCCAGCATATGTCAAAGGGCGACGTTACTGCCTGAAGTAATGCTTCGCACTCGCTAAAATCACCGGCCTGCGCTTGCTCAATGGCGTGCTGTAATAGGTGGGTGCGTGGAACAACCACTGGGTTCAGATTGAGCAGCGTGTCTTGGGATACTGAATTATCTCGATGTTGTTGATACTGCTGCCACCAACTATCGAACTGCTGCCGGTCAATAAAATTGTCACGCAATTTCGACGAATTCTCTGCATGGTTTGTAAGTGCTAACTTTCTAAATGATGACGTATAATCAGCATGCTCTTTTTCAATTAGTTCAAGCCACTGGTTCACGACATCTTGCGTTCCCGGTGCATCTGCAGGAAGGCCCATACGTGCCGCCATTACATGCTGGAATTGGCCAATGAACGTTGTCTCGTATTTCATTAGTGCAGCGCGAATGTCATCAACTGAACAATAATCACTGAAACAGTGCGCCAATACATTCAGGTTCCATAAGCCAATGCTTGGCTGTTGGTTGAAGGCATAACGACCCTGATGGTCAGAATGATTGAACACCGCATTGCTTTTGAATGATTCCATAAATGCGTAAGGACCATAATCGAAGGTAATGCCGTGAATTGACATATTATCGGTATTCATGACGCCATGGACAAAGCCGTGATTTTGCCAAAGGGCGATGAGACGAGCGGTGCGAAGCACAATAGTATTAAGCAGCGCCAGGTGCGGATTTTCCGCGTCTAAGCATTCGGGGAAATGGTTGGCTAATGTGTATTGAAACAGCGCGTCCAGCTTATCTTTTTCACCGTTATGATAATAAAACTCGAAGTGTCCAAAGCGAATATGACTGGGGCTAGTTCGAATCATCATTGCGCCGGGTTCGGGCTGTTCACGAAAGACAGTTTCATCGCTACTGAACAGACACAAACTTCGGGATGAAGCAATACCAAGCGCATGCAGGGCTTCACTGCCAAGGTATTCACGAATTGTGGAACGTAATACGGCGCGTCCATCTGCACCCCGTGAATAAGGCGTTTGGCCTGCGCCCTTGAGGTGGAGATCAAAAGAATGCCCGTTCTTGTCAGTGGCTTCACCTAACAGTAACCCTCGTCCATCACCGAGATACGGGTTCCATTGTCCAAACTGATGACCACCGTATTTCTGTGCTACGGCGCCAGCGCTCAATACTGAAGCCGGGCAGGACAATTGCTCGGTTATGTGATTTTGCTGCCACCAGGATTCTGGCAGTCTAAGGGAAGTCGCAAGTGCATGGTTTACTAACTGAAGACGCTGGCCAGATAACACCTGCGGTGCAACGGGGGATGCCAGGGCCGACAGATTTTCTGCATAGCGATGAGTAAGCGGCATAATGACCACCAGATTGACAAACAGGTGGGCAGTGTAAGAAATCCGGCGTCAGTGTGCCAGTGTTCTCAGGTGATTGATGACATTCACATGGCCCTTCCGTATTCACATCCGTGTTGTTAATGAAATTTAATATTCACAACGCTAAACTACCGGAGTAGACATTGCGTAACGATAATTACTGATTCTTATTTTGCAGGAAGTTTGCACGTGTTAACGATTCATCATTTAAATAACTCACGTTCGCAGCGCATTTTGTGGCTGTTGGAAGAGCTGGGTGTGGAGTATCACCTGGAAAAATATCAGCGTGATGCGAAAACTGGCCTTGCCCCTGCTGAAATGAAAGCCGTACATCCGCTGGGTCGTTCACCTGTGTTAACCACCGATACCACGACGTTGGCTGAATCTGGCGCAATTATCGAATACATTGTCCGACATCACGGTAGAGACAGCTTTGCAAAGCCGTCGAATGAGCAAAGTCTGCAACAGTATGATTTTTGGATGCACTTCTCAGAAGGCTCATTAATGCCAGCGAAGGTAGCATTAATGGTGTTTTCAAAAGCAGAAGAGAAAGTGCCGGGGCTTATTCGCCCTATGGTTCGCAAACTTTTAGGTGAAATTGCCAATGCCTATTATCGGCCTAATTTGAAGCAGAGTTTGAAGTACACCGAAAGCCATTTGCAGAACCATGCCTGGTTTGCCGGAAGCGAGCCCACCGGGGCCGATGTGCAAATGATTTTCCCTCTGGAAGCGATGGTGGCTACTGGGAAGGCGACTGATTACCCGGCTATCAAAGCTTATGTGGAGAAGGTACATCAACGCCCGGCTTACCAACGCGCATTAGAAAAGGGCGGTAAGTACGACTACGCCTGATCACTGCCGCTTGGCGGCGCATTAATCATTTAGCGTGCTGTCGAGGTAATCTTTAATTAACTGCAGGAAAGCCTCGCCATAGCGCTCAAGCTTTGTTTTACCCACTCCGCTAACATCCAGGAAATCGTTTACAGTGGTCGGTGTTTTTGCAGCCATGTCGGCCAGTGTCGCATCACTGAAGATAACATAAGGCGGCACGCTATGTTCTTCTGCCAGCGCTTTTCTAAGGTGTTTTAAACGTTTGAAGAGGGCCTTATCGTAAATTGCTGGTGTTTTGCTAACCCGTGTATCAGGTTTAAAGCTTAAACGCGGTACAGCAAGCTCCAGTGCCACTTCGCCTTTCAATACCTGACGGGCATTTTCATTCAGTCTTAACATGGCTCCGGCGGTCAGGTCGACTCTCACCAGCCCTTTGTGGATGAGCTGATTAATCATGCTATGCCAGTATCCGTCGGGCTTTTCCTTTCCAATGCCATAGGTACTTAAATTTTGATGACCGGCTTCCATGATGCGCTTTAGTGCTTTGCCACGAAGCACATCAATAAGGTATTGCGAGCCGGCTTGTTGTTCGAGACGTAAAATACACGACAGAATTTTTTGCCCAATCACCAAGCCGTCTATGAGTTTGGGCGGGTCGATGCAAATATCGCAGTTGCCACAGGCGGTATCACTGTATTGAGAGAAATAGTTAAGTAATACCTGACGGCGGCAGGTTTGCGCTTCAGCAAACGCTTCCATAGAGGCAAATTTCTGCAACTCTACGTTTAACCTGTCGGTGGCTTCGCCTTGTTCAATCCACTGCCGTACTCGCGCGGCATCCTTCTCATCGTAAAGCAGCATCGCTTCAGATTCGAGACCATCGCGACCGGCGCGCCCCGTTTCCTGGTAGTAGTTTTCAATACTGCGGGGTACATCGTGATGCACAACAAAGCGAACGTTTGATTTATTGATACCCATGCCGAAAGCGACCGTGGCAATAACAACATCGATCTGATCGTTGAGAAAGCGACGCTGTACGTATTCTCGCTCATCGGCGTCCATTCCGGCGTGATAGGCTGCACAGCTGATGCCCTCTCTGTGTAAGCGGGCGTGTAAATCGTCTACCTTGGCACGACTGTTACAATAAATAATGCCGCTGCCATCTTGCTGTTTAACGTAGTCACGTACCTGGTCAAAGGCTTTATATTTCGCCATTACCCGGTAGCGAATATTGGGTCGATCGAAACTACCTTTATAAACAAAGGGGTCGTTGAGATTCAATTGCACCAGAATATCCGCCTGGGTGGCGGCATCTGCGGTGGCGGTGAGGCCGATAACAGGAATATCCGGAAAGCGCTGTTTTAATAAGCCCAGCGCGCGATAATCCTGGCGGAAATCATGACCCCAGTGCGAAACACAGTGGGCTTCATCCACGGCAAACAATGCGACAGTTTGGGCTTGCAGAAAAGACATGAGCCAAGGAGTGAGCAATTTTTCAGGCGATACGTATAAGAGCTGCAAGTTGCCACTGGTGATACGCGCAAGAACGGACTGCTGTTGTTCCTGATCCTGCGTGGAGTTGATGTAAGCGGCGCTCACACCCACTTCCCGTAGCTGTTCAACCTGGTCTTGCATGAGTGAAATTAGCGGTGATACCACCACTGCCACCCCTTGCCTGACAAGCGCCGGAATTTGATAACACAGAGATTTACCGCCACCCGTGGGCAACAGCACCAACGCATCCTGCCCATTTACCACGGCATCGATAACAGCTTGTTGGCCATCTCTGAATTTATCGTAGCCGAAAACTTTCGACAGTACCTCTAGAGGCGTCGACGGCAGTTCAGGCATTATATTTTCGGCGGTTGGGGAGTCGGAAATTGTCATCGGCGGGGATTTTACGTGTTTTCTCGCAAGTGTTCACGGCATTTGCGGTACAGTTTACTTTATGTTGTTGTGTTGCCGTGAAAAAAAGCTAACATCAGCAGCACAGAATGTTGGAGGAATGAAATATGGCCGAACCGTTACCGGATCTCATTGAGGAGTTGGTTTCTGACGCTCAGAACGAAGATCCCGCCGCCGTATTAACAACGCTTGCCAGCGAAGATAATGTCTCTATCGCTACGGTGCTGGAATCACTACCGGTAGAGCTGCGTATTTCAACCTGGGAAGGGTTACCGCGCGATCGTAAAATCGACGTGCTGGTGGAGATGCGTAGTGATCCCCGGGAAATTTTAATAGATGCGACGCCGGATACAGAATGGGCGCTGATGTTTGCGGACATCGAGGCGGAGTCGCTTCTGGAGCTAATGGATTCGCTACCGACGCGGCTCATGGACCTGGCTTTCAAAGCCCTGGATGAACAGCAACAAGCGTTCTTCCGTGAAGCTACGCAGTTTACTGATAGCGAGATTGGTCACTGGATTTCTCACGAGCAACTGGCACTGCCCATTAACGCAAAAGTACGAGATGCCCTGCGCCTGATTCGCCGTAATGTGCCTAGTCACTCTGACACGATTTTTCTGACAAACCGCTCTGGTCAGTTCTCTGCTGCGGTGAAGCTGACTAAAGTGTTCGGTGCGCCTGAGCACGTTCCGCTGGTGGAACTCACCATCGAGAACATGCCGGTACTGAAGGTGACCGATGACACTACCGTTGCCTCGCTGCAGTTACAACGCTCGGGCTTCGCGTCGCTGCCTGTGGTAGACGACAACAATAAGCTCATGGGGCGCTTAGATGTGACCTCTGCCAGTGAATTGGTTAATGAGAACTACGAACGGCAAGTCATGGCGTCTGCGGGTATGGATGAGGACGAGGATTTGTTCTCGCCTGTTGCTAAAAGTGCCCGAAACCGCGCCCTGTGGCTAGGCATTAACTTGCTAACCGCGTTTTTGGCTTCCTGGTTTATTGGCATGTTTGAGGGAACGTTGCAGCAGGTCGTTGCGCTGGCGGTACTGATGCCGGTGGTGGCTAGCATGGGCGGTATCGCCGGTAGCCAAACGCTCACACTGATTGTGCGGGGGCTGGCATTAGGGCAGGTAACTAAAGCCAACTTCCGGGCACTAATGATGAAAGAGCTCAAGGTGGGCGGCCTAAATGGTGTTATTTGGGCGATTATTATCGGTATTGTTGCGTCAGTATGGTTCTCTAGCGCCGCCCTGGGTATCGTGATATGTCTGGCTATTCTGGTGAACATTATATCAGCGGCCCTTGCCGGGGTGTTTCTGCCTGTGTTGCTGGACAAGCTGAAAATCGACCCAGCGCTCAGCGGCTCTGTAATCCTCACAACCGTGACAGACATCGTTGGCTTTGTCGCATTTCTCGGATTGGGAACGCTTTTTCTGCTGTAATCTGCCTGCTATCTCAAAGGACTTGCGTTAGATTAAACATATCATCAACAATGCAGGTCCTTTTTTCGTTTCCTTGGAATTCCATTGAGTCAGTCTTCCGTCTCCCAGGCCACCAAAGTCGGCGTCATTTGCGCCATTGCCGCTTACACCATGTGGGGCGTTGCACCTGTGTATTTTAAGCAGCTGCAGGTCTTACCGGCCATGGATATACTGATGCACCGGATAGTCTGGTCTGCAGTACTGTTATTTGGGCTCATTTTTGCGCTGAAACAATGGCCGAAAGTCTCTGCTGCACTACGCAGCCCCACTGTCATGAAAATCCTGTTCTGCGCCGGCTTGCTATTGGGTGCGAATTGGCTGCTTTTCATCTGGGCTATTAATAATGATCACTTGTTGGAAGCCAGTTTAGGCTATTACATCAACCCCTTGATTAACGTGTTCTTTGGCCGCTTGTTCCTGGGAGAAGTATTGCGGCCAATGCAAAAAGTAGCGGTAGGATTGGCACTCACTGGGGTAGGGATCCTGATTTTCACTTTTGGTCATTTACCATGGATAGCGTTGGTGCTGGCTATTACTTTCAGTATTTACGGTTTACTGCGTAAGAAAGTGGCGGTGGATTCTTTGCCGGGGTTGTTTATTGAAACCACGCTACTGTTGCCATTTGCACTGATTTACTGGGTGGGTTTCGCCAGTGAACAAAGTGATTTATTTGCCAATGAATGGTCTTTGAATGCCTTAATTGTGGCTGCAGGTTTAGTGACTACGGCCCCCTTACTGTGTTTTACAGCGGCGGCCCGTCGCATCATGTATTCCACACTCGGCTTTTTTCAGTACATTGGACCGTCGATCATGTTTGTGCTGGCCTTGTTCGTGTACAACGAGCCGTTTGAGATGTCCAGATTGATTACCTTCGGCTTTGTCTGGTTAGCGCTGGTGGTGTTCAGTACTGATTCATTGCGCGCGTATCGTCAGCAACAGCGCAAACTTCAGATAGAGCGTGCGCAAACCTGATTTCGCCCGCTCGACTTCGCCTTATAAAGGAGTTTGTCGGCTTCGGTAAGCAAGGTTTCAATATTCTCCCCATGAGTAAACACTAATCCGATACTGCTGGTAATGCTAAGCAACTTATCTTTGTAAAGAACAGGGGTTTCTGACACCAGAAGACGAAAATCTTCAACACGCTTTTGCGCTTCTTGTGCCGACTGGAAAGGCAGATATACACAAAATTCTTCGCCGCCGAAACGTGCCACTGGCACATCACTAAAGAGTGATGCGATAAGTTCGGCAACGGTTTTCAACACCGCATCGCCGGCATCGTGGCCGTAGGTATCGTTCACCGATTTAAAGTGGTCAAGGTCGATAAGTGCTAATGCCTGATTGTCAGCTTGCTGTCGATACTGGGTGGCAATAGTGAAAAAGAAATGACGGCGGTTTGGTAAGCCAGTGAGATAATCAGAATTGGCTACCCTACGCAGGGTTTCTACATTCTCCAGCAATTCCAGGTTCTGCATGACCCGGCACAAGAATTCTTCATGGCAAAAGGGGCTACGTAAAAAGTCATTGGCGCCGCTTTTCAAAAACGTAGCTGGCAGAAGGCCTGTCCGGTCTTCCGCGATACCAATAATCGCCATTTCTTCCTTGGAATACGCCCGGCGAAGCTCTGCGATAAAGTGAATGCCTTCATTTCCATCTATGGAGTAATCGACTAGCATCAGCTGAATATGCGGATTGTCCGATAAATACGCCATGGCCTCGTCTTGCCCATTGGCTGAATAAACGAGAAAGTTGTGACGTCGCAGCAGCGATGCCATGGCGGTGCGACTTTTACGCTTATCATCGACAACCAACACACCAATCGATTTGTTTTTATCCAATCGGGCAAGCAGGCGGCTTAAATAGTCATAAATTTGATGATTATCTTTTACCAGATAATCAACAATTTCACGGCCGAGAATGGCTTTGCGGGTTTCAGCATCGGCTCGGTCTGTCACCACAATGGTGGGCATGAACGCAGAAATGGTAAAGTCGATTGCCTCGCCATGTGGTGCATCGGGCAGGCTGTAAGCGACTACAGCACAGAGGTATTCTTCTGGGGTAGACAGAGAAAAGCGTACCTGGGCTTCAGTGAGGGAACTCACTCCAACAGGGATTAAGCCAGCCTTTCGCACTAGCTTTGACACCAATTGAAGGCCCTTCTGGCTACTTTCAATCACCAGCACTTTTGTTTGCATTTAAGACCCCAGCGAGGCTAAACCTGTAACTCTGTAAACTATAGACGTATCTGAAGGTTATCGGCTTAAGTTGGCTGAAGTTTAGCGTAGGCCAGCACCAGCCATTTACTGCCGAATTCATCAAAGTTTACCTGTACCCGGGCGTGGTCGCCAGAACCCTCGTAATTTAGCACAATGCCTTCACCGAACTTGCGGTGAGTCACCCGCTGTCCTAACTGGAAGCCGGTTTGTTCGAAGCTTTCGTGTGATGTGGCACGAGAAAAGCGATTATGCACCGGACGTGAAACCGTCGATTTAAGCCGCACTTCTTCTACGCATTCAGCGGGAATTTCACGAATAAAACGAGAAGCCGTATGGTATTTATCCTGACCATAAAGGCGACGACTTTCTGCATAAGTGATAAACAGCTTCTTCATGGCTCGCGTCATACCTACATACGCAAGTCGACGCTCTTCTTCCATACGACCGGGTTCGTCGTTGGTCATTTGGCTTGGGAACATGCCTTCTTCCACCCCGGCCATAAATACCAGGGGAAACTCCAGACCTTTCGCTGTATGGATGGTCATCATTTGCACCGCGTCTTGATCGGAATCGGCCTGGGTTTCTCCTGCTTCAAGAGAAGCGTGGGCAAGAAAGGCACTGAGCGGCGTCATTTCATCGGCCTCTTCTGGCACGACAAACTGCTTACAGGCAGTAACCAGTTCTTCAAGGTTTTCTAATCTTGCCTGGGCTTTTTCCCCTTTTTCAGCCTGGTACATGGCATAAAGCCCAGACTGACGGATGGCTTTATCCGCCTGTTCTTCCAGTGGTTGGCCCTCGGTAGCTTGTTCAAGCTCTGTGATCAGTAAAATAAAGCTCTGCAGTGCATTGGCTGCGCGGCCTTTTAATGCGCCCTCTGCGATTAATAAATTACTCGCCTGCCACAGTGAACAGTTGTGCGCCCGCGCTGTTTCCCGAATGGTGGACAGGGTTTTTTCTCCCATACCTCGACTTGGTGTATTCACCACGCGCTCGTAAGCGGCATCGTCGTATGGATGGTTAATCATGCGCAGGTAACCAAGAGCGTCTTTAATTTCCTGACGTTCGAAGAATCGTAAGCCACCATAAATACGGTACGCCAAACCCTCATGAAGTAGGGCTTCTTCCAGAACCCGCGACTGGGCATTGTTACGATACAAAATGGCCGATTCAGTCAGCGGATGACCTTGCTGCAACCAGGATTTAATTTGCGAGACGATGAAACGGGCTTCATCAAGCTCATTAAAACCGGCATACACCGACACCAGCTCTCCTTCAGCGCCGTCAGTCCAGAGCTCTTTACCCAGGCGGCCGGTATTATTGTCGATAACGGCGTTAGCGGCTTTGAGTATGGTACTGGTAGACCGATAGTTCTGCTCTAACCGGATAGTTTCTGGCTTGGGGAAGTCTTTTAGAAATTTATGAATGTTATCGACGTTAGCACCACGCCAACCGTAAATTGACTGGTCGTCATCACCCACGATCATGATAGTGTTCTCGCCAGTGCTACACAGCATGCGCAGCCAGGCGTACTGGATATTGTTGGTGTCTTGAAATTCGTCGACCAGTACAGCGCGGAACCGCTTCTGATAGTGAGCGAGGATCTCTGGATTGCGAGCCCATAATTCGTGGGCACGCAATAGTAACTCTGCAAAGTCCACTAATCCTGAACGATCACAAGACTCCTGATAAGCCGCGTAGATGTCGCGCATTTTTTGTTGGGTATGGTCGTTGTGGGTATCGATGTGCTGGGGGCGCAAGCCTTCGTCTTTATTGCCGTTGATATACCACTGCACTTGCCTTGGCGGCCAATGCTTTTCGTCCAGGTTCATGGCTTTGAGGATACGTCGGATTAGGCGGTACTGATCGTCTGAGTCGAGGATCTGAAAGTTCTCCGGTAATCCGGCTTCGGCGTGATGCGCGCGCAGCAATCGGTGAGCTAAACCGTGAAACGTGCCCATCCACATGGTATGCATGCCACG
>Ga0208204_100175_pt1 | contig 24038 bp, 13 predicted proteins | sample DeeseametaMP2252_FD_184173 | JGI IMG/M metagenome (GOLD analysis project Ga0208204, IMG submission 184173) | Marine microbial communities from the Deep Pacific Ocean - MP2252 (SPAdes) | ecosystem: Environmental > Aquatic > Marine > Oceanic | place: West of El Salvador, Pacific Ocean | collected...
AGCCATGGTTGAGGGTAAGCCCGTAGAAGTGCTGCAATTACGTCGGGTTCAGCAACAACAGGCTGTGGGTATGAGCAACGTGTATGAAAAAGACTTATCGGAATTATCGCCACAGGAGGTGTTTGAGAAACGCCTTGAATTATTAGACAGCGAGGCAGACGCAACCAAAGAAGCGCTTCGACAACAATTTTCTGCCGTGGTGGCCTCGTTGGATGAGGAGCAGGAAGCCTGATGAAAATTCTTACGCTACGACTTAAAAATCTCAATGCCCTCAAAGGCGAGTGGAAGATAGATTTCACCCGTTCTCCCTTTACCGATAACGGGTTGTTTGCGATTACTGGCGCCACCGGTGCAGGTAAAACAACGCTACTGGACGCTATTTGTTTAGCGCTCTATCACCAGACCCCACGATTAGGAAACCTGACTCAATCTTCCAATGAAATCATGACGCGGGGAACCGCAGAATGCCTGTCAGAAGTGGAATTCTCCGTGAAGGGGAAAGCCTACCGGGCTTTCTGGAGCATGCGCCGTGCCCGGGGGAAAGCTGATGGCAATCTACAGCAGGCAGTAGTGGAATTGGCGGAAGTGGCTAGTGGCGATGTGCTTGCCAATCAGGTTAAAAGTAAAGATGACGAGATTAGAGCGATTACGGGACTGGACTTTGCCCGTTTTACTAAATCTATGTTGTTGTCACAGGGCGACTTTGCCGCTTTTCTCAACGCCAGCGAAAGCGATCGTGCGGCCTTGCTTGAAGAACTGACCGGTACTGAAATTTACGCCGACATTTCCATGCGGGTTTATGAGAATTACGCTAAAGCGAAGCTTGAGTTAGGCCTGTTACGGGAAGGCATGGATAACGTATCGTTACTTTCCGCCGAGGAAAGGTTGGCGCTGGAAACGGAGATTGACGGGGCGGAATCCCAGTTAGCGTCTGCCCGACAACAGGTTGAGCAATGGCAGAACGGTGTGACTTGGTGGCTGGGGGCGACGGAACGCGAAGAGAAACAACGGCAAGCTACAGCAAACCTGAATCAAGCGCAGCAGCACTACGATAATTTCCTGCCCCAAGAACAGGGGATTTTGTTGGCTGAGAGAGCAGCCAAATTGTTACCGGAGTGGAAAAGCCTGCAAACCATGAAGCAGGAGCGTGAGCAAGCCGTTACCAATGGAGCTGATTTGAAACAGCAGGTGGCGACGGCAGAGCAAACGCTGGAGGCGGCTAAAGAAACTGACAGACAGGCTGCCAGTGCGTACAGCGCAGTGCAACAGGATATGAAAACGCGCATTTCCCTTGTCCATGAGCAGGTTATACCGCTGGACGATAAAATCGGTCGCCTGCAACATGAGCAACAAGACGTTCGCCGCAAAGTAACAGAACAACAGCAAACACTTAAAGAAAGGGAAAATCAGTTAACCACACTCAGGCAGCAGCTAACCACGCTGAATACTCAACGCCAACAGCAGCAAGCTTATCTTGATGCGCACAAAAATGATGGGGTGTTGAGTCGTCATCTTTCTGGCTGGCAAGGGCAAATAGCATTAATGGCCCAATATGAGCAGCAAAAACAAGGCCTTGAAGCAGAGCAGTCTGCGCAACAAGCCGCCATTGCAGCACAGCAAGCCAAGGTAAACCAGTTGGCTGTTGATGTGGAAGCCGCCCGTTCAGAACAAGCAGAAAAGCAAGCCGAAGCAGAGGCTGCGGTTAATGCTTTTGAAGCCCTCGGCGGCGAGCAGCGACGTGTTACTGGAGAGCAACGCGCTCAGGAGATTGACGCCCAGTGGCGGCCCTTGAGCAAAGCGGCGGAAGTGCAGCGCCGTTACCTTTCGGTTTCTGAAAATATGGGGAACCAAAAGCAGCAGCGGGATGCACTGGCAAGCCGGTTGGAAATGCAAAAGCAGGAGCTTCAGGCATTAAGAAAGGTTTATCAGACGACAAGCCAGTCATTAAAAGATGTGAGCCAATTAGTACGGCAGGAGGAGCAACTTGCCGAATACCGGGCCAAACTGGAACACGGCGTACCTTGTCCGCTCTGTGGCGCAGAATCGCATCCAATAACGGCGGATGGCGAGATAAATATTCCAGAAACGCTGCAAAGAAAACAAGCCCTTGAGCTGGAACTTTCACAAGCAGAAGAAACGGGCACCGCACTCAAGGAGCGATGCCAGCAACTTGAGAGCGAATTATCAAGCTATGACCGCTGGCTTGCTGACGCCGAAGGCGAATTGCAACAGCTTGTTGCGCAGTGGGATCAACAACAGCATCAACTTCCGGTAACTCTGGTACTTGAGCAGGCTGCTAGCGTAAGTGAATATGAAACTGCACTGCAAAATGAAGCGGAATCATTAAGGGCTGAAGCAAACGCCCTGGTCGCACAAAAGGAGGCGGCTACCCTCTTAAGTACTGCACTGAATGAATGTGAGCGGAAAGTAGAAAAAGCGGTTAACAATCATCAATTGGTACTGACGCGTCTCGAACAGGGGCAAAAAGAGCAGGCCGCTCTGGCTCAACGCTTGTCTGTTGTAATCACAGAATCCCAGGCACAGATACAAGCGCTTCATCAGCAAGTCACAGAAGCTGGCTTGACGGTACCTGACGGGGAGTTGATGGATTGGCTGAAAGATCTGCAGGCGCGAGCACAGCGATTTGAGGCGGCACAGCAACAGGTTGCTGAGTCTGAGCGTCAGTCTGGCCCCCTCAATGTCGAGCTCGCAGCAGAAGAAACTGCCGCGAAAGGGCTTCAGCAAATCATTGCCGATGCGGAGCAAGCTGCTCAGGCATTGTTTGAACAGTACAGCGAAGCACTTTCCCAACGAAAAGCATTGCTGGGTGATACGCCGGCACGAGAGGCACTCAACGACGCTGAACAGGCTATTGCCTTACACCAACAACGGACAGAGCAAGCACACAAGGCGGTGCAAACGGCCACCGATAGGTATACAGCACTGAACGCCGAATCGTTACAACTTCAAAAAAGTGTGTCTGTTTTGTCAGCGCGCCTTGAAGCCGCGCAAGCGCAGTGGTCGCAAAGTCGGGAACAGCAAGGGTTTGATTCTGATAGCGCATTTGAACAGGCGCGACTGGAAGAGCATGCCTTGCAAGCATTAAAACAACAGCAGCAAACATTACACGACGCACTTAAACAGACGCGCGCGTTTGCTGGTGAGGCCACTAAGGCTTACAGCACCTGGAAAAACAGTGAGGAAGCGGCCCATTGGCAAACAATGGAATTAGCGGAAGTGCAACAGGTACTGGAAGAAGCGGAAACAACCCGCGATGCATGCCTTTCCCGCAGAGGGGAATTGCAGGCGCGCAAGCAGGCCGACGACGAACAAAAGCAAAAACTGAAGCAAATTGCTGATGATATTGAAACCAAACAAGCTGCTTTTGATGTGTTGTCTACACTGAACGAACTGATTGGTTCTTCCAAAGGCGATAAATTCAGAAAATTCGCGCAAGGTCTCACACTGGATAACCTCATTGTACTGGCAAATCGACAGCTAAGCCGGTTACACGGTCGCTATCGCCTGCAGCGCAAAGAAGTGAACGGCCTTTCTCTGCTGGTGGCAGATACCTGGCAGGGCGATATCACCCGTGACACCCGAACGTTATCGGGTGGTGAAAGTTTTCTGGTGAGTTTGGCGCTGGCACTCGCGCTATCAGATTTAGTGAGCCACAAAACTAGTATCGACTCACTGTTTCTGGATGAAGGATTCGGCACCCTGGATGCGGAGACCCTGGATATTGCCCTTGATGCGCTGGATAACCTGAACGCGTCGGGCAGGATGATTGGGGTTATTAGCCATGTAGAAGCCATGAAGGAACGTATCCCTACGCAGATCAGAGTGCACAAGCGAAGCGGTTTGGGAGTAAGTGAACTCGATGCAGCGTTTAAGGTGATGGAAGAAGCCGCTTTGGTGTAAAGCGGCCTGCAATGAAATGCGCAGCTATTCTGGCTGAGGAAGTAACCCCAGTGAGGCCAGTGCGAGCTCCTGTGCCCCCGCCGATGCGCCGCATAAAGGCGCGGTTTCTGGCATGGCGCTTGGCATAACCCGGGTTTTCACTAAGGTATTTTCAGGAATTTTTGTCATTAGTGCAGCCATAAACGCATCGTGACGGGCAAGAGGGCCACCCAGGATAACCAGATCGGGATTGACCAGAATGGCCGTTGAAGAAATAACATGCACAATTTTATCAATGGCCAGATTGGCTTTTAGTGAACGGTTCTCAAGAAGGGCTTTCAGAAGCCCCTGAGATTCTACGTAATCTTGCAGGTTAGTGTCGCCATCCACTTTAAAATACCCCACTTCTCCTGCCATCCCGGAGCTGCCTCTTAACAGGTGACCACTAATGTGAATACCTGCACCAATACCGCGCCCAAAATAGAAAAACACAAAATTTTGTTCATCTTTAGCATTGCCTTGGGCTCGTTCAGCCAACGTCGCCCAGTTCACGTCATTGTCAATAGTTACCGGGCAATGGAATAAATTTGAAAACAGTGAGCAAAAATTGATGTTGTGGGAAAGGGGGAACGGTGCCTCAGGTAAAGGCACCACCAGGCCAGTGTTTGCATCTACCGGGTCGGCAATGGAAATGCCCACAGAGAGCACAACAGTATCTACCTGACGTACTAGATCTTCGGCCATTTGTGTTACGCGGCCGAGAAAAGCTTCCTGCGTAAGCACATCTGAAAGGGGAGAATGCTGCTCTGAAATCACGTTTTCGGCCAGGTCCATCAAACGCATTTGTATGTGGGCACTGTCTAGCGCCACTGCTAACGTAACGCCACGCATAGCGTTGATTTCGTACAAGATGCCAGCTCGGCCCTGCTTATTTTGTGTTTTGCGCTTCGTCTCGTTAACCAGCGATTGTCCTTTCAAACGCTGAGCTGCTTCAGAGATAGTCGGTCGTGAAATACCGGTAAGCTGCGAAATAGCCGCACGGCTCATCGGTCCATGTTGTAGCAGACATTTGAAAAAACGTCTGTCTGTGTCCAACGCCAAGCTTTGCTGTTCAAATCCTTGGCAAGATTGTTTATGTACGGGCATATTATTTTGATTATCTTACGGCGAACCGTAAATCCTAATTGTTTATTTGTTGTAAATAAATTGCGGGAAGGGAAACCGCGTTAATTTCAGATTTTGTTGTCTTTTAATTGCCTCAAAGAGTACGCAAAGACTAAAAAATGTACCGGGTTGACAGTTGGGTGTTATTTGTACTTTTTACGCAGGCATTGCTATTTACCCAGCCTGACTCACCTTTACACTTTTCATCTCGAGTAAAATAAAAAAATGGGCTTTCGGCTCACTCGAATAATTAAATATTTGTAGCGTTACGACTAACGTTAAAACCAGATAGTATACAGATTTACTGCTTACACTAGGCCTGACTGACCGCTCAATTTCGCTTGCGGCACTTTATATAAGCCGAACTTGCAGGCATTCATATTGTGGTCTTTACTTAACCTGGTTTGTAAAACTGCTGTAACTTTTCCCGCTTATTTTAAGCAGAGAAAACGCACAAAATCTCCTTTTTTGCTCAAAATTACGACTAAAGAATACTTCATTTTCATAAAAAAGAATAATTTTGTTAGGGGGCCTAACAAAATACTTGCAATTACTTCACAAGGCGGGCTATAACTACACCTGTTACAATTCGTTAACGAAAGATAGCGAAATGTAACCCGTTTCATTGTGAGAATGGGATCATAACGAAACGATTTGCACAACGAGTGCGTGATGGGGCAAGAGTAAAGCTGCTACTCCCTTATCTTCGGATAACGGTTCAGTTTTCACCTCATAAGGGACACGCACTTAAATTCACGTGTGAAAACTCAACTGGAAACCAAACTATGTTTAATAAAACAAAGCTATCTTACGCAGTCTCTGGGGCACTCTGCGTAATGGTTGCAGCACCTGCATTTGCGCAGGATGCGCCTGAACAAGTAGAACAGATTGAAGTACGCGGCGTTCGCGGTAGTTTGTCTCAATCAATGAACGTTAAGCGCCAGTCTACTGGTGTCGTTGACGCAATCTCTGCCGAAGATATGGGTAAATTCCCAGACACTAACCTGGCAGAATCTCTCCAGCGTATCACTGGTGTTTCTATTAACCGTGTAAACGGTGAAGGTTCTGAAGTTACTGTTCGTGGTTTTGGCGGTAACTTTAACCTGATCACATTAAACGGCCGCCAGATGCCTGCAGCAAACGTTGCCTCTATTACAGGTAACCCGCTGGACCAAGGCGCATCAGGTACTACTCGTTCTTTTGACTTCTCTAACCTGGCATCGGAAGGTGTAAGTGGCATTGAAGTATATAAAACTGGCCGTGCAGCCGTACCATCAGGTGGTATCGGTGCAACAATTAACATCAACACGCTGAAGCCACTGTCTCAAGGTGAAAACCGTGCGTCTATCGGCGCGAAAGCCATGAAAGATTACAGTGGCGACGGTGTAACACCAGAAGTGAGCGGTGTTGCTAACTGGTCAAACGAAGACAACACGTTTGGTTTTGCAGTATTCGGTTCATACCAGGAACGTGATTCTGGTAGCCGCCACATGAGTGTTGAGAACTATCAACTGTACAACTGGGATTCAACGTCTCCTGGTACTTTCGGTTTGGTTGATGGTGCAAACGTAACTAACGCACCTGAAGAAGGTCAGTTAGTTGCGATGCCTTCTAACTTAGGTTTAGGTCTGAACGAAGATAACCGTGAACGTCTGAACGGTATGGTTACTTTACAGTTCGCGCCTTCAGAAACGCTGACATTAACTGCTGACGCAACTTATGCCAGCAACGAAATCAACTCAACTTCTGTCGTAGACGGTATTTGGTTTGCTCGTCAGTTCACTGATATGGAATTCGATGGTAACCCTGTAGTTGCTACGCCTATCCGTTTCACTGAAGACATCGACGGCGGTAAAGACTTCTTCTTCCAGAACCTGGTAATGGCTGCGAAGGATGAACTGAGCTCATTCGGCTTTAACGCTGACTGGTGGGCCAACGATTCTCTGAACCTGCGCTTCGACGCTAACGTTGCAAATGCTAAGTCTGGTGGTAACGGTCCTTACGGTAAAAACGTAATCCGTTTCAACGTTGCAGGTGCAACCGCTGGCTGGCAAACCATGGACTTCGGTCTGGATATGCCACAAGCAAGCATTGTTGTTGACGATTCTGTTAAAGGTAACAACAACGGTATTTTCGACCTGGCGGATGTGGGTCCTCAGGTAACACGTGCTATTTCTTCAGATCAAGAGTCTGACGTACAGCAGTTCCGTTTCGACGGTACTTGGGACGAAGGTTCTGACGTGAAAATTGATTTCGGTATCGGTTATATGGCTACCGAAATGAATCAAATCCGTTACGAAACTGAAGCACAGCTGGGCGGCTGGGGTGTAGCTGATGTTGGCAACATTCCTGAAGGTCTGCTTGACGTAACATGTACTGCTTGTGCATTTGAAGATCACGACATGAGTGGTGTTGCAGGTGCAGACTCAATTGCAGTACCTGCGGGTTCTACTACTATCCCTCTGGGTAGTGTATCGTTCCGCGGCAACGCTGTAGACTTGCTGAACGCGGTAGCACCAGCTTACGGTTACACGCCTGGTGACCTGCCTTCTGTAGGTGCGCAGGACAACACGGTTAAAGAAGATATCCTGTCTCTGTACGCAATGGCGACAATGGACGGCGAAATCGGTGGCTTCGAAGCTAACCTGGTAGTCGGTGCGCGTTATGAGAAGACAGATGTAGAGTCAATCTCTATACAGTCTATCCCAGAGCAAATCACTTGGTTATCAGATAACGACTTCACTATCAGCTACGGCGACCAGACTCAAGCGTTGTCTCAGGACCACTCTTATGAAGCGTTCCTGCCTAACATCGATTTGTCTGTAAACCTGTCTGATGATTTAAAAGCACGTGTTTCTTACAGCATGACACTGGCGCGCCCTGCGTATAACCAGATGTACACTGCTACTTCTATCGGTGCACCTGGCCGTCCTACATACTTAGGCGGTGTGGCTTCTGGTAGCCGCGGTAACGCAGCCCTGGACCCACTGGAATCCAACAACTTCGACCTGTCTCTTGAATATTACTACGGTGATTCAAGCATGGTGTCTGTGGGTTACTATCGTAAAGACGTAGATAACTTTGTAGGTACGCAGCAGGTTTCTCAGACGCTGTTTGGTCTGTTGGATGCGACTTCTGGCGCAGCAGGCACTACCTCAGCTGAAGCCATTGCAGAATTGGAAGCACGTGGCGTAGAAGTTACCGAGCGTAACTACTTCACCATGACTGCTCTGCTTGCAAACCCAGATGTGTTCCCTGGTGGTGCGGATGAGTTCCAAGAAGGTCAGGCGTTTGCTGACGACGTATTTGCTAACAATAACGTTGACCCAGTAGCCGGCGACCCTGAGATGCAGTTTGAAGTAACTCAGCCTGTAAACAACCAGAGTGCACGTATCTCCGGTTACGAGTTTGCATGGCAGCACTTCTTCGGTGACAGTGGCTTCGGTTACCAAGCTAACTTCACCATCGTAGACGGTGATATCGGTTACGACATCGGTGCAGATCCTTCAATCGACCAGTTCGCGCTGGAAGGTCTGAGCGACTCAGCTAACCTGGTACTGATTTACGAAAAAGAAGGTCTGTCTACTCGCGTAGCATACAACTGGCGTGATTCTTTCCTTGCGGAAGTTAACCGTGGTGTTTCTTCTGTTCGTAACCCATTGTTTATCGATGAGTACAAGCAGCTGGATCTGAACGTGAGCTATGACTTCACTGAAGATTTCACCATGAGCCTGGACGTAATCAACTTACTGGAAGAAGGCTCGCGTCAATATGGCCGTAGCTACAACAATACGTTCTTCATCCAGGAACTTGATAGACGTATCGTACTGAGTGCGCGCTACAGCTTCTAATCGCTGTTAGCAACCCGCCACCGTGGTCCTTCACTGTGGCGGATTAATTTCCTGGCCGACATCGGTCGGCCAGTTTACACTTTCAAAACCATCACGACATTGCGCATAACAAGGTAGCGCGATAACATCCCGCGTATACCATTCGTTTAACCCGCAGTAACCGGGGACCAATCTATGTCTACACCTACCGTGTTAAATAACGTTGATCACAAAGATCTGAAAGTCGATACTCGCCCATCCGCTTTTACGGGTTATCAGGTAAACCGTACTCGGGTTTATGCCTCAGAAGTAAGTGAGTTGCACAAAGAATTTCCGCTGGTGTTTCATAAAGACAGTGAGTCCGGCGACATCCAGATCCACGCCATTCTGGGTCTGAGCAAAGACGAAAACCTATTCCTCGATGATAATGGCTGGATCACTCGCTATGTACCTGCATTGTTAGGTAGAGGGCCTTTTAGCATTGCCTATCGCGAGTCTGATGATGCCGCACCGCAACCTTTCATTTGTGTGGATACCGATGATCCCCGAATCAACGAAACGGAAGGGGAACCTGTATTCCTGCCTATGGGCGGCGAGTCAGGTTATCTGAGCTATGTAAAACGTGCTCTGCAGACTATTGAAGCGGGTACCCAATACAATAAAACGTTGTTTGCACTGGTGGAAGAAATGGAGCTGCTTGAACACGTTAACATTGAGGTGAAGCTCAGTAACGTTGAACAGGTTAACTTCAGCAATTACTACACGATTAATCAAGACAAACTTAGCCAGCTAAGTGGCGAAGCGTTAGCGCGATTGAGCCAGTTTGGCATGCTTGGGCCGTTGTATTTTATTGTCTCTTCGCTTGCAAATTTTCAGCGCTTGATTGACCTCAAGAACGCGAAGTCATCATTGCTGTAAAGTCCGCAATTTCCTGATAATCACAAACGGAACTCGCTATGGTGCAGGCATCTCAACAGAAAGTAACCGTGTGGGAAGGCATTACGCCGGACAACATTCCTTTTGATGAACTTTTTGCTCTGGATAAACCGGTTATCCTGAAAGGGCTGGTAAAAGACTGGCCGCTGGTTAAAACCGGTCAGCAGGGGATATTGCCTGCCATGCAAATGCTGGAAGACAATTACAGTCAGAAGCCCATGCTTGTTTACCGTGCGCCTGCTTCCATAAAAGGGCGCTTTGGTTACAACGACAATTACACCGGCTTTAACTTCGCCGCAGAACGTTCGACGATTCCCAATGTGCTGGACATTATTCGCAATGAGCTGGATAAAGAAGAGCATGAATATCTGTATGTTAATTCGTTAATCCTCAACGAGGGTTTTCCCGCATTAGCGGCCTCTCATTCGCTGGCTTTTAATCATCCTGAATTCGAGCAAAATCAGGTGCTGGCCAAAATCTGGATTGGCACTGAGTCGTTGGCCGCCTGCCATTTCGATCAACCCAAGAATCTCGCTTGTTGTGTGCTGGGAAAACGCCGTTTCACCCTGTTTCCACCAGACCAGATTGAAAACTTATATCCCGGTCCACTGCATCCAACTCCGGGTGGTCAGGTAGTGACGATTGCTAACCTCGCTGAGCCGGATTTTGAAAAGTTTCCTCGCCTTAAAACGGCGCTGGAAAATGCCTGGATTGCCGATCTTGAGCCTGGTGATGGACTGTATTATCCGAGTATGTGGTGGCACGAGGTGACAGCGTTCGAGCGTTTTAACATTATGGTGAACTTCTGGTGGATGACTACAGAGCGCTATAAAGGCAATCCAATGGATGTGTTGTTAAATGGCATGATGAGTCTACGAGACAAGCCGGAAGACGAAAAGCGTGCATGGAAAGCACTGTTCGATTATTACGTATTTGGTGAAGGCGAAGTGGTGCGTGAGCATCTGCCGCCTGAATGTCAGGGCGCACTGGGGGAGATGACCGAGATAAACGCCCGCCGTCTGCGCGCCATGTTAATCAGTAACCTGAATCGATAAGGAGCCAAACATGACTTCAGCGACGAAGACGCGTGTTGTTGTCGCCGGTGGTGGTACTGCTGGCTGGTTAAGTGCCTTTAGTTTGGTTACCCGACTGGGAAACTTGCTTGATATTACGCTGGTGGAATCAGAGCAAATCGGTACCGTTGGGGTAGGCGAAGCAACCATTCCAACCATGCGCAATTTCCATCAGTTAATGGGCATCGATGAGCGAGAGTTTATGTCGGCCACACAGGCCACGTTTAAGCTCGGCATTGAGTTTGAAAACTGGGGGCAGAAAAATGAGAGTTACATCCACTCATTTGGCGAAATTGGTCAACGTGCCTGGATGGCTGAATTTCATGCTTTTTGGATGGCGGCCCGCGACAGTGGATTGAACGACAGTTTAGATGATTACTGTCTGGAACTGAAAGCGGCGAAAGCCGGCAAGTTCGCCCTCGCCGCAGGCAAGAAGCCGGTTAATTACGCCTTCCATTTAGATGCCACCGCTTATGCTGCCTGGTTGCGCAAAAAGGCAGAAGCCGCTGGCGTTAAACGGGTAGAAGGTAAAATTAACAATATCGTTGTTGATGAGCAAAGCGGAAATATCCGTAGCTTAGAATTAGACAATGGTGAATACGTACAGGGTGACGTTTTCATTGACTGTACCGGTTTCCGCGGCTTATTAATCGGCGATGCGCTTGGCGTGGAGTATGAAGACTGGAGTCACTACTTAGCAGCCGACAGCGCCATTGCTGTACAAACCGAATCTCCTGAACCACCACGGCCTTACACCCGGGCGATTGCCCACGATGCTGGCTGGCAATGGCGTATCCCCTTACAAACCCGCACGGGTAATGGCATCGTTTATTCCAGTCGTTTCCTGAGCGATGAAGATGCTGAAAAAACCTTACTGGCCAATCTGACCGGGAAACCCTTAACAGAGCCCCGTCGCATTAAGTTCAAAACCGGCCGCAGGGTAAAAACCTGGCACAAAAACTGTGTTGCCATTGGCTTATCGAGCGGCTTCTTAGAGCCTCTTGAATCTACCAGTATTCACCTAGTGACCACGGCACTGATCCGGCTTATGAAGTTATTTCCGTTCTCGAATAATTTTGGAATATTAGCCGAAAGGTTTAACCAGGAATCGGCGGTTGAACTTGAAACTATCCGAGACTTTATTATCCTTCATTATCATCAGACTGCGCGCGATGACAGTCCGTTCTGGGACCATTACCGGACTATGGATATTCCGGATTCTCTCAGACACAGAATGACCATTTTTGCTGAAAATGGTTATGTCTGGCCGGACGACGTGTCGCTGTTCAGAGTGGATTCCTGGATTCAGGTGATGATGGGGCAGGGCTTACAGCCCAAGCAATACCATCATGCGGGCAAGATGCTGGCACCCGAAGGATTAAAACAACAGTTAGCCGCTTTGAAGCAACAAATTGAAAACCAGGTGGCACAGTTGCCACCCCATGAGCAATTTATTCAAAAATATTGCCCGGCAGGGAAGGTGGGTTAATTTTTTCAGGAGCCTGAAAAATGACTAACCGTGTTGTGATTGTAGGTGGTGGAGCCGCGGGTTGGCTTACTGCTGGTATTCTTGCTGCAAAAAATGGCATCCATTCCGGGTGTACCAATCCTGTTCATATTGAGCTGGTTGAATCACCCAATGTAAAAAACCTCATGGTGGGCGAGGGAACCTGGCCTACCATGCGCGACACGCTTCGACAAATCGGCTTGTCTGAACAAGATTTCATGCGATTTTGTAACGCGGGCTTCAAACAAGCTTCAAAGTTCGTTAATTGGCAGTATGGCAATGGCGAGCATTATTATCATCCTTTCACAGCGCCAGCTGGCTATGGTGCCGTCAACTTATCCAGTCATTTTGTAAAGAACCGTCCCGGTGCAGATTTCGAGTCCATGGTATGTGCTCAAGGCGCAGTATGCGAACAGTCTTTGGCACCGAAAACCCTGGCCATGCCTGAATACGCTTTTGCAATGAATTACGGTTATCACCTGAATGCGGGTAAATTCACCGAAATGTTGCGATTACACTGCACGCAGAAACTGGGCGTGGTACATACGCTGGGTCATGTGGAAAACGTCAATGGCGCAGCGAATGGTGATATTGCCTCTCTGACACTAGATGATGGACGTCAGATTGAAGGCGATCTGTTTATCGACTGCAGTGGTTTTAAAGCATTACTGCTCAACGGCTTCTACAACATTCCCCTGGTAAGTAAACGGGATCAACTTTTCAACGATGCCGCATTGGCGTTGCAAGTGCCTTACAAAGATGACACCGCCCCCATTGCTTCTGCAACCGTTGCAACGGCGCAGCAACATGGCTGGATTTGGGATATCGCCCTGTCTAGCCGTCGCGGGATCGGGCATGTTTTTTCCCGTCAGCATTGTTCTGAGGAACAAGCCCGGGAAGCACTAATGAATTATGTCAAAAGCGATCCGCATCTTGATGCCACTGGCGCAGAGCCGCGTTTGATCACGTTTGAACCCGGCCATCGCTCAACGTTCTGGCACCGTAACTGTGTGGGTATTGGGGTGTCTGCTGGTTTTGTAGAACCACTTGAAGCTACTGCTTTAGTGCTGGTTGAGAAGTCCGTCGAGTGGATCAGCCACCAGTTCCCTCGTTGCCGCAATGCAATGACAGTATTAGCGAAGCGTTACAATGAGATGACCCACAAACGGTGGGAAGATATCATCGATTTCATCAAGCTACATTATGTGTTGTCTTCTCGTGACGACAGCGAATACTGGCGTGCTCACCGGGAGGGCGCGTCTATTCCGGAAAGCCTGAAAGAGTCACTATTATTGTGGCAAACTCAACCACCTTGGTTGTACGAAACCGATCGCCGGTTAGAGTTGTTCTCTTCTGCTAGTAAGCAGTACATTTTGATGGGCATGCAGGCTACCTGCAGCGATGCTTGTGTAGGACTGAGCCAACATGAAATGCGAGTGGCAGATAAAGCGTTAGGCGGTGTACAGCGCGCCACAGCAGAATTGCTGGGTTCGTTACCCTCCAACCGGGATTATCTCACCCGGCTGGCTGGTAAAGTGCAGGAAAATGCCCGCGCTAGCGCATAGCTTTATCTAACCGATTTTACGCAGTCGCGCACGCGCAATAATTGCTTGGTGCTTAGTTGATAACGGCATGGGTTGAAAGGCGCTTACATTACTCCCACCGGTATTTCCTGTAGGTAAAAGGCCGATAGCCGTTTTTGTTATGGCGCCCACTAAGCGAACGGTCTGACCGCGAAGTTCTCGAAAGTCATGTTGCTGCCATGCCCACACAAACATCAGCCAGTGAACCCGGGTATGCCAGTAGGTTGAAAGCTGGCCTAGTACATGGGCATTTTCAAGGTGTTTGAATGCGTTTTTTGGGTTGCGATTGCGCATTGCCCGGCGGGATAACACCAGCTCCCGCCGAACCGGAAAGCTGATGTTTCTGGCAAATGAAAACATAAAACCCTCCTTTTTCTTCGCTAATGTTTAGCAACGGTTAGTGACAGCTGCTTTGTGCACCGCCAGCCGGTGCAATCTTGGCTTTCGCCAACTGCCACAGATTCCGTACCATCAGACCGCCCAGCACGACCGCACACAAGGCATAAATTGCACTCACACCTTCACCGTGAATATGGGCACCTTCACCGATCGGGATTAGCGCTTGTAAGTTGAAGGCATCCACAGCGAAATTAAGTAAATAGCCAAGACCGATACTGGCGGTAAGAATGCAGAACAGATAAATAATCAGAGAGCGCTTGCCCAATTCACGGCCAATCATACCCATGGTAGAAATGTTGGTGGCCGGGCCGGCTAACAGGAACACCAGAATGGCACCAGGTGAGAGGCCCGCTGATAAAAAGCCAACCGCCAATGGTGTCGAGGCTGTGGCACAGATATACATGGGCACACCAATTAGCGCCATCACCAGCATGGCGAGGAATCCGTCACCCCATTGCGTTAAAAATGAAGTAGGAACCCAGGTTTGAATGGCAGCAGCAAGACCTAAACCCAATAACAACCACATGGTGATATCTTCAAGCAGCTTGCCCGTGGAGAATTTCCACACCTGCACCAGTTTGCTTTCTTTTTGCGTGGCTGGCGTAGACGAACCACAACAACTGGATTCGGCTTTCGCCGTTTTTGTTTGCTCAGTACTACAACAGGATGATGCCGCTTCGGGAGTTGGCGTTTTCGAACTACAACAACTTGTCACTTCCGGCTTGGCCGCTTTTTCGCTACCACAACAAGATGAAGTTGCCTGTTGTACGGGCGCTTTTTCTGACGAGCAACACGACGATGTCTGCGCTTTCTCGGCAGGCTTTTCGCTGCTGCAACATGACTCAACGGGCGTTACCTTTGTGGAATCATCGACAGCTCTCTGTGTGTCAGTGTCTTCCTTAACAAACCATTTCACCATCATACCGGTGTAAATGGCGCTGAAGATGGCGGCGAAGGGGCGTACGATGGCGAATACCGGGCCGAGAAGGGCGTAGGATACCGAAATTGAATCCACTCCCGTTTCCGGCGTCGATACCAGAAACGAGGCGGTTGCGGGTTTGGATGCACCACTTCGGCGTAAACCCAGTGCAGCAGGAATAACGCCGCAGGAACATAGGGGTAAAGGCGCACCAATTAAAGCCGACTTTACCACCGCCCCGGTGCTATTTTTGCCCATGTGTTTTTGCAGCAGGCTAACAGGTACCAGTTCGTGCATGATACCGGCGACCAGTAATCCCATTAATAACCATGGGGCAGACTCCATGAACAGGCCAAAGAAGTTGGTAAGTAAAAGCGTAATGTCATTCATAACGGTTTTTCTGAGTCCAGAAGTTGTAAAATGGTACAGTGTTGGGCGCTTTTCGGGCCGCCATCACACAAATCGTTCATTTGCAGGAGCGACTGACGAATTCGCTCCAGTTCATTAATTTTAGCCGTGACTTGCTGTAGCTTTTGTTCGGTAACTTTCTTTACCTCGCCACAGGTGTGCGTATCCGGGTGCAGTTTCAGTTCCATGAGTTCGCTGATTTCATTCAGTGTGAACCCCACCGTTTTGGTACGCTGAATAAACAAAAGCTTTTCCACATCATCTGCAGAATACAACCGGTAACCTGAATCGGAACGTTCGGAAGGGGTGAGTAAGCCTTTGCTTTCGTAAAAGCGAATGGTGTCATTACTCAGGTCAGTCAGGCGCGCCAATTCGCCTATTTTCAGCAAGTCTGATTTTTTCATAAGGCCTACTATAAACCCTAGAGTTAACTCCAGAGTCAAGGGTTTGCGATAAAATCAGTGAAAAAGGCCGATGAACTAACTAATTTGGGTGTACTGCTTCTTTAGCTTATCCGGCAGGTAAGCCAGGGTAGTGTTGTAACCAATCTCGAAGAGGGCTTCTTTATCGATGTCGTTAGCGTCAAAGTCTACGGCAGAGACCTCGCCGGTATCCACCAGAATTGTGTGGTGCCAATGTTCAGCGTGCACGTATTCCCGTGACAGCGCAGACATGAAGGTTCTGATGAGCAACATGACATAGGTGGGCAGAGCGAACCGCGCTTTCTTGTTTAACGGCTCTTTTTTCTGCCGACTCTGCAGGCGGAAACATACTGAGGGTGTTCCATCCTGCTGCCAGTCGCGGAATAGGGCATCTTCCGAAAGGACGGCACCATCGACTAATAGTTTGTCGCCAAATTGCTTGAACGAGAAAATCAGCGGAATCGACATGGACGCCCGTACGGCAGCAGACACGTGCACATCGGGGGTGGTTTCTTTATTGAATAGAGCCGGGCCGCCGCCGTTTACGTCGGTGGCGAGAATATGTAAGGGGTATTTGAGCGACGCAAAGGTGGCGCCGTCCAGCTGTTCATCGAGCCATTTTTCGAATACGTCGCCAGAGGCCAGCCCGCCCTCTCGTAGCAAACGCCACAGAGAAAAATCAGCAAACTGCCGGAAGTCTGTATTCAGCGCCAGATGCTTCATTTCGGCAACAGAAAAGCCTTTGGCGTACATGGCGGCAATAATGGAACCGCCAGATACACCCACAATGGTTTCATGTTTTACGTTGAGATCGTCGAGGGCTTGCAGAATACCAATGTGAGCGGGTAGCCGGGTACCGCCGCCGGAGAGGATTGGAACGATTTGTTTAGGGTAGATTCTGGATACTGACATACACCATCACCTTTTGCGCCTTACTGTTAAACATAGTCCAGTAAGTCAAAAGGCGATAGTGTCAGTCGTTAAAAAGGTATAAAGAAAAATACTAAGCGCCGGCGCTGTGAGCCAGAAACTCTTCGTAAGTCCCTTCGAAATGATTGATTTTCTGATCTTTAATTTCAATAATTTGGGTAGCCAGCGACGATACAAATTCGCGGTCGTGGCTGACAAAAATAACCGTGCCGTCGTAGTGGAGCAGGGCGTTATTCAGTGCTTCGATGGATTCCATATCAAGGTGGTTGGTCGGTTCATCCATCACCAGCACATTGATATCCTGCAGCATCAGCTTGCCGAACAGCAGGCGGTTCTTCTCACCACCAGAACACACGCTGACCTTTTTATTGAAATCGTCAGAGCCAAACAGCAGGCGACCGAGCATGGCTTTAACCTGCAGATCATCATGCTTTGGTCCGCGCCACTGACTCATCCACTCAAACAGAGTGAGATCGTTAGCAAAATCACGGTTGCTGTCCTGCGGTACATAGCCTACAGCAGCATTTTCAGCCCATTTCACCACACCCTCGTTGGCATCCAGCTCATTAATAAGACATTTCAATAGGGTGGTTTTACCGGCACCGTTTTCACCGATAATTGCCAGTCGTGCGCCAGCTTCCAGCAACAGGTTACCGCCACTGAACAAGGGTAATTCTGGGAAGCCATGACCAAGCTCTTCCAGCGTGATTGCCAGACGGTGCAGCTTTTTATGTTGTTTGAAAATGATATAAGGCTTACGGCGGCTGGAGGCTTTAATTTCGTTCAGCTCAATTTTTTCCAGACGCTTAGCCCGGGAGGTTGCCTGCTTAGCTTTAGACGCGTTAGCCGAGAAACGGGCAACGAAGCTTTGCAGCTCTTCAATTTCAGCTTTCTTCTTATCATTTTCATGATGAAGTTGCTCAAGCGCTGCCGCAGCGGCTTCAGAGAAGTCGTCATAGTTACCCGGATAAATACGTAACTCGCCGTAGTCAATGTCAGCCATGTGAGTACATACTGAGTTCAGGAAGTGGCGATCGTGGGAGATGATAATCATGGTGGACTTACGCTTGTTCAGCTCTTCCGCCAGCCAGTTAATGGTGTAGATGTCCAGGTTGTTGGTAGGTTCGTCCAGAAGCAGAATATCCGGCTCCGCGAACAATGCCTGAGCTAACAGCACACGTACTTTCTTACCGGGAGCCACTTCCTTCATCAGACCAAAGTGATAGTCTTCTTCAATGCCTGCAGAAATCAGTATGTCGCCGGCACGGGCTTCAGCGGTGTAGCCATCCATTTCAGCAAATTGCACTTCTAAGTCGGCCACACGCATGCCGTCTTCTTCGCTCATGTCCGGATTGCTGTAGATTTCATCACGCTCGCGTTTTACTTCCCACAGTTCGCGGTCGCCCATGATCACGGCGTCAACCACCGACATTTCTTCAAAAGCAAACTGATCCTGACTCAAGATCCCAAGCTTCGTACCTGGTGCCATCGACACATTTCCCGCTGTCGGTGTGAGTTTCCCACTCAGGATTTTCATGAACGTGGACTTACCACAGCCGTTGGCCCCAATCAGGCCGTATCGGTTGCCATTACCAAATTTGGCGGAAATGTTTTCAAAAAGCGGCGCGGAGCCAAACTGCATGGTGATATTGGCGGTGGTAATCAAAATTCTTTCCCAGATGCTGAACAGGTAAATGAAACACGGTATGCGTGCAGGGCCGCGCAATATAAAGAATCGCGCCCGTTATGTCGAGGGTAAATTGGTTAAATGTCGCGCAGATTACAGCGTTGGCAGAAAACAATCCTTTCAACGTTTTTTAATGAAATGAATTGTTAATGTAATGAAAATATTGTTGATCTTTATTTTACCCTCAATTAATGTAATGAAAGCGCTTTCATTCAGGAGTGCTTTCTTTTTAATTGAACTTGTAAGCGCTTACAAAAATGCGGTTCGACGCCTCCACTCGGCGGAACACAACTTATAATTAATCGATCAGGGCTGAAAAATAATGACTAAGAAAATCACGCAACTCTCGCGGTTAGCGGCCGCGATATCGGTCACGACCCTTGTTGGGTGCGGTGGGGGCGCCACAACAGACACCGATATCAACATCGTTGATACCACGCAACCGGTGACAGATTGGGAACTGGTATGGAGCGATGACTTCGACGGAACAAGCATCGACGATAGCAAGTGGACCCACGAGGTAAATTGCGCTGGCGGCGGAAATAATGAATCGCAATGTTATACCGACAGTGATGCTAACTCCTATGTAGCGGATGGTGCGCTGCACATTGTTGCACTGCCAGCCGAAGAGGGGGCGGAAAAGCCTTATACCTCAGCCCGACTCGTTACACAGTACAAAGCAGATTTTAAATACGGCCGTTTTGAGATGCGCGCAAAGTTGCCCTCTGGTCAGGGAAGCTGGCCGGCATTCTGGATGATGCCTACCGATTCTGTTTATGGTGGCTGGCCCCGCAGTGGTGAAATCGACATCATGGAAGCGGTGAACCTGAAAGCCATGGATGCCGACGGCAACCCAGAAGCAAACATTCACGGTACCCTGCATTACGGCAGCGAGTGGCCAAATAATAAGTACAGTGGCAAGGCGTATAAATTACCAGATGGTTCCAACCCGGCTGACGATTTCCACACCTATGCCGTGGAATGGCAGGAAGGGGAAATTCGCTGGTACATGGATGATTACCTGTACGCCACACAGCGAAAATCAACGGTGCGCTACAACAGCAAAGGCGAAGCAACAGGCCTGGCGCATCGTGGCTGGTACACCGAATACTTCGATCAGACCAGCGGCGAATTACAGAACTACTATACCAATGCACCCTTCGATCAGGAATTCTTCATGATCCTGAATCTGGCGGTGGGTGGCGACTGGCCATCTAACGTGAATGAATTAGGTATCGATGCGGAAGCCTTCGCGGAAGGCCAGACCTATGAAATTGATTATGTGCATGTTTATCAATGTTCAGCTAATCCAGATACCGGAAAAGGCTGTGAAACCGTGCGTCCGGGCTACGCCTCTACGGATGACGCACTGGTAGAAGGTGAAGCGCCCATTCCTTCCCCCCCTCCAGTGGCGTAGTGCAGAACCTGACCATCTTTGGCGGTACCACTAATCCGAACTGGCCAGCCTGGGACTGCTGTGGTGGTTCCACTCCTGCCATCGTCGACGATGCCGAAAAAGGTGACGTCTACGAATTTTCTATTGGCGCAACACCTACTGTAATGGGCTTTGTCAGTCGCAGTACTTTCATTACCGATCCAAACGGCCAGGCAACCCCTTTTGATGGTGCACCTATGGTTGAAACCGGCAGTGTAAAGTTTGATCTGAAAGTCACATCGCTGCCTTCCGATGCCAGCGCTGCCTGGTTGTTCAAAATTGAAAGTTCGGAAGGATCAACCGCTGTAGAGTTTCCACTGTCAACCGGCTACGTGGGCCCGAATGAATCTGCCGGAGATACGCCGGAAGAGGGTGTGTGGGAAACTTATGAATTCCCTCTGTCCATGCTAGATGAAGCCGGCCTGGATGTGAGCGCTATTGACGTCATCATGGTGTTCCCAGCCTGGGGCGCGGGTGACGGTGCCACATACCGCATGGCCAACGTGGAAATTTCTGCGGAATCCAACTACCCGGAACTGGTGATTTTTGAAGATGCTACAAACCCAAACTGGCCCATGTGGGACTGCTGCGGCGGCTCAACTCCCACAGAAGAAATGGATGACGATGCCCACGGCCTAACTGCTGAATTCCGTATTGGTGCCGAACCTACTGTGATGGGCTTTACTACCCGTTCTTTGGACGGTGGCGGTGATACACCGTTTGATGCTACAGCGCTGGCAGACGGTGGTCTGTTGCAGTTCGATATGCGCGTTGTGAGCTTACCAAACGATGCCTCTGCAGCCTGGTTATTCAAGGTGGAATCTAACGGTGCGTCTACGGCCATTGAATTACCCATCACAGAAAGTGTGGAAGGGGAAGCGCCGGTTGAAGGGGAGTGGCAAACCTACACCTTCCCCATAGCTGACTTGCAGGCCGGTGGTCTGGATATCAGTGCCATTGACGTGATCATGGTGTTCCCTGCCTGGGGCGCCGGTGAAGGTGCGGCATATCGTATCGACAACATGAAACTCTATCACCCGGATGCCGGTGCGGCTGCTGGTTTAACCCTGTTCGCTGATACCGCTGCGGACATGTGGAGCGTGTGGGATTGCTGTGGCGGTTCTACTCCGACAATCGAAGCCGATGATGACGCCCACGGAGACGTCGCCGAGTTCCGCATTGGCGGTACCCCAACGGTAATGGGCTTCCTGGCAGACGAAGAGGTGTCTTTCGATGCTTCAGCACTGCTTACCACTGGCGCTGTTCGTTTTGAAATGAAAGTGACTTCTATGCCTGCTGACAGCACAGCCCCTTGGCTGTTTAAAATTGAATCTACCGGTGCTGCTACTGCCGTTGAGTTGCCGCTGTCGGAAAGCCTTGAAGGCGTCGATCCGGTAGCGGGCGAATGGCAAACCTATACCTTCCCACTGCAAACGCTATCTGATCTTGGTCTCGATGTTTCAGACATTAACGTAGTGATGGTGTTCCCGGCCTGGGGACAGGGTGACGGCGCGGTTTACCGCATCGATAACGCAGAAATTGCAGCGCAATAACAAAGCCTCCGGCGACGCCAGGCTGGCTCGCCGGAACAATTGATTATGATGAGTAGGTCAACTATGAAAAACAATACATTTAAAAAGACCCGGGTCGCCACATCAATGGCTTTGTTACTGGGTACAACAAGCATATTCAGCGTGCAGGCACAGGAAGCCGAAGCCGTTGCTGACGAAAGCATGGAAGTCATTCAGGTTAAGGGGATACGTGGCTCGCTGATGCGCTCGCAAGACCTCAAGCGGAATTCAAGCGGTGTCGTCGATGCCATTTCCGCCGAAGAACTGGGTAAATTCCCGGATACCAACCTGGCGGAAGCGTTACAGCGTATTACCGGTGTAACCATCAGCCGCGCAAACGGTGAAGGTAGCCAGATCACAGTGCGTGGTTTTGGCCCTGAATTTAACCTTATCACCCTGAATGGTCGTCAGATGCCGGGCACCGGCTTCACTCGTTCTTACGACTTACAGAACTTGTCTTCGGAAGGGGTAAAAACCCTGGAACTGCAGAAAACGGCAAGGGCTGAAAACCCCAGTGGTGGTCTTGGCGCAACGGTGAATATTCTGACTATGCGCCCCATGGACAACCCAGGCCAGCAATTCTCGGTATCGGCCAAAGGCATTATGGATACCTCTAATGAGGAAGGCAGCGACATTACGCCGGAAGTAGCAGGTGTGTTCACTAACACGTTTGCCGACGATATGTTCGGCATCGGGCTGTCGGTTTCTCACCAGGAACGGGATTTCCGTCAACAGTCCGCCAGTATTCAAGGGTGGGTACAAGTGCCTGATGCCGATCTGCCTGAGCTTGACCCATCTATGGTGGTAGATAACCGTTCTGTTATCACCGATGCGGCATTCTTTCCGAAAGATCTGAACTTTGGTTTTGCAGATGTACAGCGTGAGCGGACCAACGCGCAGGTTACTTTCCAGTTCCGTCCTACCGATAATTTCACTGCAACGGTGGATTACACCGCATCAGACGCCGTCACCGGCACCAACAGCTTTGGCTGGGGGATTTGGAACAACTTCGGGCCGAATATTAATGCTTATGAACTGGACGAAAATGGCACTGCATTGTATGCCGATATTGCCGGTGACGACGGTTCTGCTACAGCCAGCCGTAACACCACCGAGGTGAATGCCCGCTCTCTGGGTGTAAATCTGGAGTGGCAAATCACCGATGACTGGGAAGTGTCAGTGGATTATCACGACTCCTACAATCAGATTGATAACGGCAAGGACAAAGGGTTAGGCGGCAGTGGCCAGGTCATTCTTGGCTCCGATAAGCTGATTTCCAAAGTGTACGATTATCGGGAAGGTGATATTCCGAGTTATTACATCAATTGGAATAACGGCACCAACGAGCTGATGCCCAGTGAAATTGATTCTAACTTTAGTCAGTTTACCCGCAATCAGGGTCGTTCGGATATTGAACAGCTACAAATCGACAGTACCTGGTACAACTCGGTTTTCGACAGTATTCCACTGGTGAAAGTCGACTTTGGTTATGCCCGTACCGAACAGTCGTTGGGTGCAACCGACGCATGGGGTGGTTTGCGAGGCGGTCCTGGCTTCAGTCCGTCTTACACTGAAATTTTCCCGGATAGCATGTTTACCCGTCATGATACCGGTGATTTCCTGGATGCATTCAGTGGCGGCGGTGATGCGCTGAATCCGAATTATTTTTACACCTACAGCTTTGATGAAGCGATCACCCGGCAGTTGGCTTACCTTACGGCAGATGTGACCGGTGACAGCAACGTGTACTCCATCGATCCGTTCTTTAATGCGCCAACGGTGAATTTTGTTGAAGAGATCACCGATTCTGTTTACGTACAAACCGAGTGGGATTTTGATATTGGTGATTTCTATGTGCAGGTGAATGCCGGTGTGCGCTACGAAGAAACTGAAGTGCCCAGTTCCGCGCAGGTGCGGGTGCCTACGCAGGTGAACTGGGTAGCCCCTTCAGAGTGGATCACTGAATATCAGTCGGAACTTATCCTGCAGGATTTCACCGGTGAATATGACATTCTGCTGCCCATGTTCGACATTAAAGTGGACGTGACCGAAGACGTGGTTGCCCGTTTCTCGTGGGGTAAATCGATAACCCGTGCGCCTATTGGCTTGCTGCAAGGGGGCCGTTCGTTCAGTGGTAGCCCGAAAATTGGTGCGCGCACAGCGTCTGAAGGCAACACCAGCCTGAAGCCCTACGAATCGCAAAACCTCGACTTATCACTGGAATGGTATTACAGCGAAGACAGTTATGCCTCTGTGGGCCTGTTCCGTAAGAAA